>WNGB01019484.1_pt1 | contig 18237 bp, 17 predicted proteins | sample 5400681 | NCBI WGS metagenome assembly WNGB01 (sample SAMN13153367, study PRJNA577476) | soil metagenome | isolation source: 115 cm soil or saprolite under grassland replicate 2 | place: USA:California | collected 2016-06-15 | reverse complement strand
GCGTTCTGACGAGTTCGTAAACGAGCTCGCCGGCGAACGAGCCGAGCGCGGTCAGCACGAGATGACCAACGAGCGTCACGATAGTGCGGCCGATCGGGCCGAGCCGGGCAGTGAACCGGGCGAGCAGCTGAAAGCCCAGTACCTCTGCCGTGACCGCGCCGGCGTTCCGCGCGAGCTGCCGCTCGAACTGCTCGTCCGTGATTTCTCCAGACCTGAGATTCGACAGGTCGAAGATCGTGTCGATCACGCGCGGCAGTACTGAGGAAGACACGCGCGCCGCACGCATACATGCTGTCGCGTCAATCGCTCGCCCGGCGTTCGCGAGTGTGGCGCGAGTCATGACGCCAGTAAGCAGCGAGGCCGCAGCGCTCGTCCCCGCGGTCTTCAAGAGGCAACGTGCTGCCCGTCGCCAATCGATCGGTGCGTCGGGAGCGGACAGGCGTTGGGCGCAGACGTCGAACACGACCGCGGTGAGGCCGTCCACGAGGGAATTCGCTAGCGACGTCTTGGCGAGATCTCCAAGCGAGAAGCTCGACTCGCCACGAGACAGCCGGTCCAGCGCGGCGTGGGAGTGCTCTTCGAGGTCGCGGCGAGTAGGCGTTTCGATCCGCACGCCCTCGACCTCGATCATCGAGCACGCGGCCGCCGTAGCCGGCTGGCCCGTGGCGTCGGACGGGGCGACGAGGATCACACCCTCTTCGCGAGCCCGGACGGCCGCACGGATGTACTTGTCCGACCCCGTCTTGAGCTGGAGGTCGATCTGGCCTTGGGCGGTCACGAGGTGAATGTCCGCCCGTGCGGCGTTAGAGTTGCCCGCGAGCCGGGCCATGAGGTTCACGCCGTAGCGCTCCGACGCGTCCTGGAGCCGGACGACGGTGTGCGCCTCGAAAACGACACCCGCGCCCTTGCGGACGATTAGACGGCGGCGGGCCTCGTCGAGAACCCCGCGCAGATCGGCAGCGCTCAGTTCCGCCAGCGGTCCGGTTGTCGCCAACAGGTGATCGGCCGCCGCTCCGGTCGCGGTGTCCCGGGCTGCGTCGATGGCTCGAAGCGGTGCAGCCGCTGCCGCGATCGGTAGTCCGGGATCCGGGTGAACTCTCTGTTCGTCGGTATCGGGCTCAGCCATGGACGGAGAGTCTAGAGGGCTACTCCGACAGGCGGCGGAGCGAAACGTGGAGAATAGACCGAAAGACCGCCACGGCAACACGTCGGTGGGGACTCCAAAGCGAGCCGGGTCAGGCAGTCGATGTTAGGTCATCCATTCGCCCCATCGTCGACCACGTGGTTCCTGCTCCGGGTGGAATCCGAATCCCGGTGAGCCGTCGCTGGCTGAGATCCGAAGCACGTCAGCGATCACGCGAACGGCGGCCGGCGGAGGCGCTCGCCGCGCGTATCTTGGACGAAGACGAGTGCGCGGTCCTTTGCTCGCGTGATCGCATTGTACAGCAGTCGGCGGGCCGCATCTGGATCGCTTCGGACTTGAAGGGGCCAGAGCACGATGACGATGGAGAACTCGCGGTTCTTGGCTTGGTGAATGGTCATGGCTCGGCGCGCCGGCGTCATCCGCGAGAGCAAGCGAATGCGCTGCGCTACGCGACGGACCTGAAGCCGAACCTCTCCGGCTCTAAAATCGTGCTGCCCTCGAACGCTTATTCGGTGCTGCACCCAGCGCACCAGCGCTCGATCCAGCGGCCCTCGATCAACCGCGACGAGCATCGAAGCTGGAACAGAGGTGTCGTCGCTGGTTTCGCGAATATTCAACGAATCGAGCGTCGCGTTCTCAAGGGATTCAGCCGTCTCCTCCCATGCAATCTTGAAAGGCCCCACCTTCCGGTCGCCGTACTGCTTCGTCGACACGAACTCCACGACGTCGCGCACGAAAGGAGACGTGCGAGGCAGCACTGGCGAGAGCACGACGGCCGCGGACCGCGGCGATCCGACGAGAAGCTGCGAAATATAGGATGCGACTGGACCAGGCGCGGGTCGGGCGATGAGTTTGAATCCCGAACCGTCCGCGAGAGGCCGCGACTCACGAAGTGCGCGGGCGGCATCCAACAAGCCTTGCGTGTGCGTTCGGTGAACCGTAGGCAAATCCTCGACTTGCCCTGCCGAGCGAAGCCACTCGAGCGCGGAGTTCGGGCCGATGGAGCCAAGATCCTGAAACTCGTCAGCCGCGACAAGCAGCACGCTGTGTCGCGCTAATTGCTTCACAATCGCAAGCCGGCCCCCTTTGCAGTCCTGGAACTCGTCCACGAGAACAACCGGATGACATGCTGCGACCCAGCGCGCGACGTCCTCAGCCTCAAGCAGCGAGGCCGCCGCTACGCAGGTCGCGTCATAATCGACAGGCCCTTTGCTGTCGAACAGAGAGGTGACGGTCGTTCTTACCCGAGTACGCCACCGGCGGCACAATTGCCACGCGAACCGATCGAAGGTGGAGCACTCGTATAGCGAACGGACACTCGAATGTCCCAAGCGGTCGATGAGTCGCAGCCGCGACCCATGCATGAATGTCAGCGCCAGCACGCGTTGACCGTTAGCCAGCGGTGTAGAGGCTACTTGCTGCTCCAGCTCCTCCAGGAGGCGAGTAGTCTTCCCGGTACCCGCAACCCCTGTAAACCCGTGAACCGTCACGGCTGGAACCGGAACACGTCTGTGGCCGCAGTAGAAGCGGCTTGCTTGACCATTCGTGCGCTTGGGAGACCTGTCGCAGCACTTACAATGGCCTCGCATGCCGCTACGATGCGATCGATAGAGCGCGATGACAATTCGATCGCCGAGCATACCGCGTCGTGAGCAATGACGTCCTCCTTGAGGCCAGTGATCCCTTGAGCCCGATCGTTGCCCTGTCTGAGCAGAGCAAGGAGGTCGCCAGTCGATGAGAGTCCGAATTCGGGGAGGGTCTCCTGTAAGGCAACAAGAACCTCGACGCCGCCGGCATCGATCGCCCACGTCACGACGTTCTCGATCGTCCAGCCGTGTGGCCATTGAAGGATGGCACAGGGCGGAGCTGGACTGGCGAGAAGAGCTTGGACGTAGCCGTCGCCGGGAGCATCTCCGTCAACGAGCGCTACGACTTTGGGACGCAACGGCACGAGCTTGCTTGCAGTGAAAACGACAGCAGCATTCTCGGTCGGGACTACGCCAAAGACCGTGCTAAATGGTGGCGTGTTCTTCGTGTGCGGATCTGCAATGTCAGCCAGCCGGCCAAGCCACTCCGCATCGAACCTTCCCTCAGGCACGAGGACGACGGGGTGCATGAGCGCGTTTACCGTTCGCACCCGGTTCTGCACGAACAGCTTCCGCTCGTTGTTCGATGCGTCAGTCGTGAGTGCCGCGGCTAGAAATGGGCGCGCTGAAAGAAGCCCTGCCTGGTTCGTCAGAATGAGCGTGTTCGTTGGCGCAAAAACTCGCGCGACCTCTGGCGAATGCGTGGTGCAGATTACCTGGTCCGCGGTTTCCGCCGCTTCCGCTACTAGCCGACCCTGAAGGCCGGGGGAGAGATGCAGCTCGGGCTCCTCAAGCGCGAAGATGAAGCTAAGGTCCTTGGCGCGCCTCGCGCGCCCGACCTCCAGCAGTAGTAACAGGCTCTGCAGCGACACGAGTCCGGTACCGTGCCGAGCGGCCGGCAGCAGTGAGGCGGTCGGCGTCGAGTAGTGAGGTAGCAACGCCTGAAGCACGGCCTCCGCGTCACCCGCGGTGACTCGCAGCCCGAAGCGGGGGGCTCCGGACAGCAGGCGCGACAGGCGCTGGTTCATCCCATCGACAAGGGTCTTTAGCTTGGGCGAGTCTTCAATCCTGCTCGGCGGATTGCGGAGCCGGTCTCTTTGCGCGAGCACCTCGTCGGACGGGATCCCCGCGGTGTTGGATACGGTTCGGCGGAAGAGTTCAGAGTTGAAGGACGCGACGGCATCCCAGCTTCGACGAGCAGGAAGGACGTAGTAACCGGCGTCGGTGACGAGTCGTGCGGGGACGACCGCGTAGGCGCCGTCGTCGTCGAACGGATCGGTCTGGTCGTCGTCGTCGTGGAAGTACCGAATCGTAGCGACTTCAAGTTCATCGCGATCGAAGCGGGCGACGAACCCGAGATTCGCACACAGCATGAAGGCTTCGTCTCGTGTGCTGTGCTCGTTGCCTTTGTCGTCCATCCACTTGGGAACTGCGCGGCCCAGGCGGAACCAATCGTCGTGGTCAGTGGGATCAGTTGATGAGAACCCAACAACCGTAACGATGATTCGGATGCGGGCTGAGGGTGCGGGATCGCTTCCAAAGAAGTCGTGCTCGGTGAGTGAGCGGACCATCTTCGGTCGCCCAAGCACGAGTGAGAGGGCATCAACGACTGTGCTCTTCCCGCATCCATTCGGCCCAACGAGGACCGTTTGGCGGCCGAACCGCAAGTCCGCTTCCCGGATCCCTCGGAACCCGAAGATTCTCAAGCGTGCGATGTACATGCGGCGGAGCGTATCAGATGGGGCGCACCGAACGTGCGGGATGACGGATGGTCTCAGCCCTGTGGCTACCACGCCATCGTGTGCCCCGCGGTTTCGCTCGGGTGCGGGAGCGATCGAGCCCTCGCAGATCTCGACAGGCGAATCGGCGAATCAGAGGACCTGTCCTACGACGCCGACCGCACGGGATTCACTGCGGGCACCGACTACCGAACTCGAGGACGAGCGTGACGATGGAGCGCGTCCTGTCGTTCGGGCGGACCACACTCCGCGCCCCCTGACGGTCGCAGCTCCGTCGGGTTCCGAGTGACGCTGCGAAGGTCTCGTGTCGGGGCGACTGCACTTGAACCAGCGACCACTGGCACCCCAAAGATGCCTTCCGGCGCCGCACCGGCTCACACCGCGCGCACGGACACCCAAGAGCCTGAGATTCCAGCGCCTCGAGATCCAGTGCAGGACGCACCGGGCGCACTGGACGCAGGCGACACCATGGAAAATGGGGCGCCGGTGGGGCGCGAGGTCCAGCACCCCGGCGTCCCGCCGTCGTCGTTGGACGAACTTGCGAAGCGGGTCCGGGAGGCGGTGGCGTATGGCGACTTCGAGCTTGCCCGGGAGCTCATCGACGAGGCGTCCCGCAGCGTCGGGCGACGCACCGGGAGCAGCAACGAGTGATCGTGATCGAAGAGCCGGATCCAAGCATTCCGCAGGCTTCCCCGTAGCGCGTACTCGACGTGAGACTACCGGGGCTCTCGGTAAGGAGAACCCGAAAGGTCAGCCGCCCAAGATCCATGATGCGGGCACAAGGCCGTCATCGCCGTGCCACTGGTGCTTCAGGCTCGCTGCGAAGTCGGGATCATCGAGGAGCGCGTGGTCCGTCGCGATGATCTGGGGACCGTTCGCACCGCTGGCGAATCGCGCGAGTAGCCGATAGATCCTCCGAACGGATTCAAGGTCCTCGTCGCGATCAGGGCGGCTGATGTGCTTCGCTTGCGCGACCTCTGCGGGGAACCAGACCTGACTCGGTTGGTCGAGCATGAGGACGGCGGGAACCGGGCAGTCTCGTTCCCGAAAGAGACCGTGGAGCGCGAGGGTGCCGACGAGATGGTACCCGAGCCAGTTCGCACCGCTTCCGATCTCGTTCAGCCCCACCCATTGCGAACCGAACTGGATCTCGTACACGAAGCGGCTCAGATCGAGACGCACGCGTTGTCCAGGGAACTCCACGTCGAGGTCATGCGTGAGCGCGGTCATGCGGTCGCTGAGGACCTGCTCAACCTCCTCGCGCAGGGTCCGAAGCGCGCGATCACCGACCTCGCGTTCGAGATCTGCGATTGCTCGGACCAGCCGGTCGTAGTCGTCCGTCGGGGCCAGATCCGCAGGCCGCATCGAAGACAGGTACTCCTGTACGCGACCGATAAGTTGTTCGCGGCGGCGCACCTCTTCGACGAGTCCGCGGTTCTGCGCTGTGCTCTCGAGGAGCGCCTTCACGCGCTCCTGGATGAGGCTCAGCCGCGCAGAGAGGTCGCTGAGTTCCGCCCTCAGATGCTCGCGCTGGTGTTCGAGCCGCGTCTGCAGCCGCTGCGGAGGGAGGCGCGTTGACGACAGCGACTCGATACTTGCCGAGAGCTTCGCCTCCAGGTCTTCCGCCGACACGCCGCTCTGCTGCCCGCACAGCGGGCAGTCTGCCGGCGCGCTCTCGGGCAGCAGTTCACGGAGCCTAAGGCGGCCGAGTTGCGATTGCGCCACGTCTGTGCCGGCGGCTCGGTCGCGCGCGATGCGATCGAGTTCCGCGAGTGCGAGCTGACGTCTGCGGACTTCACCGCGGAGCGCCGCCTCCTCCGCGAGCGCCGGGGCGAGGTCCAACTGACCCGCGATCCTCTGCAGCGTATCGACCGTGAACTCGGCGACCTGGACGAGCGCCGCGTTCAACTCGGCCTGGGAGCGCGGCTCCTCGGTTGTCCCGAGCATCCCGAGCACGCACGCCTCATTCCAGAGATGCAGGCCGCGCTCCCAACCACGGGCGCGCAGACGTTCCTCCTCCTTCCGCTTTCGCTCAAGGAGGTTCCGCCGCTGCACGAGTTCCCGCAACTCCCGGCGCTTCCGCAGGCGCTCGACGGTGAGAACGCCGAGGAAGTACTCGACCGCGTCCGCGACGTGGCGCTTCTCCCAGAGGTCGTCGAGCCCCGGAAACGCGACGTTTCGGCTCGCGATGACGTCCTGCGGCTGCCGGAGGTAACCGGCGCAGTGGCGGATGTTCGCGGGGTACCGCTTCTCCGGGTCCGCGTCGTGGGCGTGTGTGAGCGACGGGACTGCGGCGATGCCGGTGAATTCGGATAGCGCCTCCTTCGCCGCGTCCATCGACCAGCGGGTCTCCGGCGGACGCGCGGGCAACGTTGCCCGTACACCGCGAATGAGGTGGATCTCCGTCGCCGTCGCGCGGCCAACCGCCGGCAGCGGGCGCACGATCGCCATCCGCTCCCCGTCACGGACGAGGAGCACGCCGACATGCGAGACATGGTCGCGAATAACCCCCTTCGCGATCGGGCAGTGCTTCGAGAGGAGGCAGTAGTCCAGGATGTCGAGGAGCGCGGACTTCCCGCGCCGCGACTTCCCCGAAACGATCGTGAGGCCGTGAAGGTTGAAGTCGACGAGCCGGAGTTCGCCAGTCGCGCGCGAGTACACGCCGATCGATGCGAGGCGCCAGCTCATGGATCGACAGAGACCCCGAAAACGAGCGAGCGGGCCTCGTCGCCGCTTTCCTTGGCGAGCAGTCTTCCGAGCGTGACCGCCTTCCTCCGGAGCGCGAGGTCCGATGCTGTCGCGGGCGACTGCACGGTGCCACAGCCCCGGACGCCGTCGGCGATCGTCGCGCGCCACTCGGGGTGCTCGTACAGGAGGCCCGAGAGCTTGGCCGTCGCGCGTTCCGGGAGGTTCGCGCGCACCTGCTCCGGTGTGAGCAGGACGAGCCCTACGAGCGCCCAAAACGGCGACACGTATGGCAGATCGGCGCCGCGCCGAGCCGACTCCTCTTGGTACCCCTCGGAGATCCATCGGAGGCAAAGCGCGCCGAACGCGGGGTTCGTCTGCGTGAACGTATCGACGAGGGGAGGAGCGCGCTCAGCCATGCGTCCTCCGCGACGCAAGCCGCTCCCGATACGCCGGGTGCCAGCCGACGCGCGGGTCGTCCGCCGGCTGGTCGGCCAGGAGGTGGAAGCTCCCGTTCGCGACGTGGAGCGGCGGCACTTGCCCTCGGAGACTGCCGCGCACCTCCATACAGCCGTCGAAGATGCGCCAGCCGCTGGCCTCCGCAGCCGGTTCGTCGGAAGGCGTCGTCCGCAGTTCGCGCAGCGTCACGCGGCGCCACTCGTTGACGAGATCGTCGTCGTACCGTACGAGTTCCACTCGTCCGACAATGCGCGTCTGCATGTACTCGTCGCGCTGCTTCCGCGCGCGCTCGACCATGGCGACGGAGTGCTCGAGCGTAGCCTCGTTGGCGTTAAGGAGGTCGAGCTGTCGGAGGTACGTCGGGTCCTTCTGGCGTTCTTCCGCGAGGGTCGGCGTCGGCGCGTCCGCCATCGTGCTTGAGAGCACGCGGGGTGACATGTCCTCGTGGATCTCGATGAGCACATCGGTGAACTCGGCACGAGTGATGCGGCATCCGGCGTTCTCGAGGCGTTCCTCGACCAGTGGGTCGAACCACCCGACGAGGCGCTGGCGGAAGAGCGGCACCCGATCGCGTGCGACCCCGAACGCGTGAATGCGCTCATCGAGGTGCTCGTGGATCTGCCGGAGCGCAGGCTCGGCGTCGAGCACCCTCACTCGCCGAAGGAGGCCGCATCGAGACGCCCGGTCGGTCGCGTTCCACGCCTCGTGCGCGCGCTCAAGCGCGGCAGCGCGGCCGCCCCGAGCCTGCATGTCCATGGCATCGCACAGCGCGAGGATCGCTTCCTCGGTGGGCGTGCCACCGTCCGCGAGGCAGGCCAGACCCGCATCGACGTTGAGCGTCGTGCAGAACACGAAGCCTGTTGACGGGGATGTCCGGTTCGTAGTGGTGAGGTGGAGCCAGACGCGGATCGCCTTCCACCATTCCTCGGACGCCACCGTGAGGGTGCCCAGCGTAAACGAGTGCTTGTACTGGACGCACGTCTCGACGACGCCGTCGCCCGCGCGTACGAGAACGTCATCGTGGGTTTCGATCTCGATGAAGGTGGATCCCTCTGCGTCGAAGAGCGTAAGGAGGGCGCCGCGCAGTTGCCAGAGGTATCCGGCGAGCGAGCCCGCCGCGGCGAATGGTCTGTTCACGGCCACGGGCAGGCAATGTACCTGGCAAGGGATGGGAGACGCAACGCATCGGCCGACATCCGCAGATCGTCGCGCTTCCCCGCGACTGAGCGGACGCTCGTGCACGAGGAATGATCGCACGGCCGCGGCGGTAAGCCTCGCCATGCCGGTCGTAGTTCTCTCGGCCATCGCCGGCAGCAGCATCGCGGAGACCGTCCATGCAACCGAACCTGGAGCTCCTCGCTACGATGGTAAGCGGGCCGGGGCGACTGGATGTGAACCAGCGACCACGTGGACCCAAGGGCCCTCGCCGTTTCCCATGGCGAAGCACAGCGAGACAGAGAGACGCGTACAGCGGAAAGTTCCGGCCGTTTCCGGAACAGGCCGAACGCACACCGACCAGCCGAACTCATACAGGAACACGCTGGGCTTGATCGGGTTCCGCGGACAGTTTGACTACGCTGCCTGCCTCTCCGTAAACATCCTCTCGAACTCGGCCGGACTCACCATCCCGATGGCCGAGTGATGCCGCTTCCGATTGTAGAACACCTCGATGTAGTCGAACGTCTTCGCCTCCGCGATCTCGTTGTCGTCGAACCGCTCCCCGCATTCGAACTTGAACGTCGAGTTCCAGCTCTCCATCGCCGCGTTGTCGAGGACCTCGCCCCTGCGGCTCATGCTGCGTCGAGGATGATGGCGAGGAACAGCTTGCCGTTGCCCGTGATGAGCTCGGTGGGGTCGCCCACCCACTTCTGGTTCGGCCGGTCCGCCTCGAACTTGCGGTCGACGAGGTTGGCCGCGACCGGCTGGTCGTGGTTGCTGTTCGTGGTGCACTTGAACCGCTTCCGCACGCGCGCTTTCAGACCCTGCTGCTGCATGAGCCGGATGATGCGCTTGCGGCTCACGAAGATGCCGTGGACGGCCGCCAGCTCAGCCTGCACGCGCGGGCCGCCGTAGGTCTTCCGGCTCTGCTCGTGCGCCTCGCGGACGAGGACGGCGACCTTCTCGTCTTCAGCCACTCGCGCGCACGGCGGTCGGCCGACGGAGGCGCAGAACCCCGCGCTCGAGACCTCGAGCATCCTGCACAGCACCGTGATCGGGAACTCGGCCATCTTGGCGGCGATGAAGGCGAACTTCACCGCTGGTGCTTCGCGAAGTAAGCCGCGGCTTCTTTTAGGATGTCGCGCTCCATCGTGAGCTCCCGAACCTGCTTGCGCAGCTTCGCGAGCTCCTCGCGCTCGGCAGTGGTGAGGCCGGTCTTGCCCTTCGACCGGTCCGCCCTCGCCGGAGCTGCGCGCCCGGAAGTTCATCGACAAGGCGCTCGGGAAGGCGCCCCGTACGACGTACCGGCGCATGAAGGTGCCGCGGGAGGTCATCGTCACGGGACAGCTCTTCTACGACCTTCACCACGAGACCGCTGCTGATCCTGGCGGACATCGAGGTAAGGGGAAGTGCAAGGCAGGCGGCCTCTGGGAAGTGCATCCCATTAGTGGCCATCGCGTTCGCGGAGTAGGCCGGCGGCGCGGATCACTCCCACCGATTCGTCCCGCGAGGCGGCTGAGGCGTCACGCTTCCGAGTCGGGCCGATCCGTCTACATCACCCCTGGCGACACGCTGCAGTGTTCGATTCACCTACATCGTGACATGATGCGCAGGTAGGTCAGTACACGCGGAGGCGTGATGCCGTTCCGATGGATCGGAACGGGGAGCTGAGGTCGGTGGAGCTGCGCGAGGTCCTCCTACGCGCCGAAGAGGATGCGGTGATTGCAGCCGCTCGAGACCGTGCGACGGGTGACGACCGGATGTTTCTCGACGGGCTGCTGAGAGAGCGCGCTCGAAATGCGAAGTCCCTCGGCCGGAGAGGCGGCTGGGCCCGTCGAATCGTCGCGCGGCTGGGGCGCGCGACGGTACGGCGAGCAGTTGTCACCTGACGTTCGGCGGCTTGGCCGCTTGAGTGGTTCATGCCTCCGCGTCGCACGATGGTCGGCGTAAACTGAAACGCGAGTACTACAGCTTGAGTCGCTGCCACAGCCTGATAGGAATCAGCATCCGATGACTGACTCGGTCTACCTTCCGCTTGAGCAGCGAATTGGGTCATGGGCCAGGCCAGAAGATGCCGTGGTTCGGGCCGCAACACAGTTCGCACTCGGGACCGAGAAGGGTCGGGTACGAAAGGACAACCAGGATCGAGTCGCGTTTCTGCGCTTCGCTCCTGCGAGTCCGCGCTCCGGCATACTGCAACTTGGGGTCCTGTGCGACGGGATGGGAGGGATGGTTGAAGGTGCGCGATGCGCTGAGCTCGCGCTCGGTGCCTTCGCCGCCACCGTGGTTCAGGGCTGCGGACGGCTGGAACCATTGCCTCTGCTCTCCCACGCTGTTGCTGCCGCGAACAGGCGAGTGCACGAGAGGTTTGGCGGAAGGGGCGGAACGACGTTGTCCGCCGTTCTTCTCCGTGGCGACGCCGTGTTCATGTGTCACGTTGGAGATAGTCGGATCTATTCGCTCTCGCCCAGTGGGGCTCTCCGCCAGGAAAGCACCGATGACACCATCCAGGCGCAGCTCGATGCCATGGGGGCCCCTTCGTCAGACTCGAGCCCTGACCACCAAAGCATTGTTCAGTTCGTCGGGATGGGAGCAGACCTACAGCCCCATCTGTCGCGCCTCGATGTCACGCAGGGAAGCAAACTCGTCGTCATGTCCGATGGCGCGCATCGACCCTCAGCCGCGGTATTCCAGCGGCTAGGGCGGCATTCCGAGACCCCAGCTGAAGTGATCGAGCGCTTGCTTGCTTTGTCGCGTTGGATGGGCGGGAACGACAATGCGACAGCGTTTGCTGTCTTTGTGAGAAGCGACGAGGCCGACGCGCTCCGTGACCGTTCGACACTCGAAATGTGGAGCCCCGCAGGGAAACTCGAGATCCTGATCATTAATGAGCGCGTCTCGTCGCCGACGCTTCCGCAAGAAGCGTCAGATCGCCGGGCACCTCCGGTGGTTCCCCCGACTAACGAGCGAGGCCCGCGGAAGAAGGGCAGGGGTCGGAGCCGCGAACGAGCTCAGGGGAAACTTCCGATGGACCCCAACGACAGCAAGCTGTCGATTGAGGTCAAGAAGCAAACCGATGCGGCCGTGATCCAGCCGGTGTTGCCGCGCGTGGCTGGCGGCGGCAGTACTCCCCAAGCGGAACCAAGAGGTCCTTCGGGAGAGGAGAAGTCCCGGGATCAGGGTGGTCAGAAGACCCCTGATTGCGGCGACGCTGGTCGGCCGAACAGCGGCAACGACGGCGGCCCCAGCAATGGAGGGTCCACGACGTGAGTGCGGCGAAAGCCAGTCCTGCGCTGTTCGACGGTCGGTACAAGCCATGCGCGCCCGCTCGCAAGGGCGGGACGGGTACTGTCATCGTCTGCGACGACCAGAACTTAGAGCGCAAGGTGGCGATCAAGTTCTTGCAGCGAATCGATGACAAGCGCCGCATGAACGACGAGATCGCTGCGTTGCAGCGGATTCGCTCAAAGAACGTCGTTCAGGTTTTCGACGTCATTATCGTTCAGCCCGGGAATCAGATCGGTCTAGTTCAAGAGTTCCTTCCGGGGGACGATCTGCGAAAGCTCCCTGCCAAGCCGATGGAGCCGTCATCGTACCTGCGGCTGCTGTATCAGATTGCATCAGGGCTCGATGACATTCACGAACAAGGGATCATTCACCGAGACATCAAGCCGAACAACATGAAGACTGATCAGGAGGGCTTGGTCAAAATCTTCGATTTCGACTTGTCGCGCGACGACGGCGCGGACGCTAAGACTGTTGGATTCCGGGGTACTCCCGGATACGCTGCGCCGGAGCTGTACACGTTCGGGTCAGTAGTGTTTACCACTGCCGTCGACGTGTACGCGTATGCGGCAACTGCTTTGTACTGCGCTCAAGGGAAACTCGACCCCTCGCTTGAGCAGAACCCGCCAAATCCCGAAGCCTGGAAGAAAGCGCACGGTTTCGCTGCGCTGAAGATTGCCGTTCCGGGCGAAATAGTGGGCTTTTTGGACGCATCTTTGAGCACCGACCCCGGCAAGCGCCCAGCTATTCATGATATCCGGATAGCACTAGAAAGGCACCTCCTCCAGGGGCGCCATCGTGCAGTACTCGTCTACGACGGGAACACCACCGTGTGCGACGCGGCGAATTCGTCGGTGCGGCTGGCGAAGAAGGGCGTTGGTGAACTAACAGTCACATATGACACGCTGCGGTTTACGGTCGAGGGTGTCCAAGGCGACGTCTTCGTGAACAACGACAGGCTCGACTCGGGAGATGAACTCCCCGGGTCCTGCGTCATTACCCTCGGCGGGCCGGAGTTGGGCACCAAGCGCGACTTCGTTACGCTCGACGTTTCGCATCCAGAGGTTGTGCTGTGAGCGAAACCATCCATGCCGCAGGAGATGTTGTCGCAGGGCGGTACGATGTTCTGGCGTACGTCGGCGCGGGCGGTATGCAGGAGGTGTATCGCGCGAAGGATGGAGTGTTGATCCGTGAAGTCGCCCTGAAGGTTCCAAAGAATACGTCGGCGGAACGCCGATTCAAGCGAAGCGCCACGCTAAGCGCGCGAGTGAGTCATCCGAACGCCGCGAAGACGCTTGACTACGTAGAGCATGGCGGTCGCTCGTACCTAATCGAGGAGTTTATCGAAGGCGAAGACTTGTTGAGGGTATACGAGCGGCTGCCGAGGATGGACCCGTACTTGGTCGCGCACCTATTTCACCATATGGCAAGGGGTGTCGCCGCATCGCACCACGTGGGGGTGGTGCATAGGGACCTGAAGCCCAGCAACATCATGGTTGCGAGCCAACTCGCATTCACTTTTGTGAAGATCACGGATTTCGGGATCGCGAAGATGGCCGAGGAGGAGCTCGCGGCAGCTGCGGAGGGGGGCGACGAGTCAATTACCGGTAGCCACACGATGATGGGCGCGCTCCCCTACATGGCCCCTGAGATGATTCAGAGTCCACGTACCACGGGGAAGCCGTCGGACATCTGGGCCATCGCGTCGGTTGCGTACGAGCTTCTCACAGGAGAGAAGCCGTTCGGCAAAGGGCTGATGGCGGTTCCCAGAATTGTGAATGGCGAACTGCCGAACGCCCCCAGCTTCAAGACTCAGTTCCGAGGCTTAGGGGAGGCGCTGTTCGAGATCTTCAAGAAGTGCTGGGCACCAAAACCGGACGACCGTCCGACGGCCGATGCGCTCGTTCAACTCTGCGGAGACCTATGCTACCCGCTGTGCGAACGATGTGAAGGAACCGTGAATTACAACCCTTATGGAACGTGGGGTTTCATTGGTTCGACTGAAGGCGACGTGTTCTTTCATTCTGCGAGCGTCTACGGCCCGATGCCGAAGGTCGGTGAAAGAGTATGTTATGCCTGCTTCCCCGGAAATCCGGCGCGCCGTGCTCACCCGGTTGTCCGGATGAACAACTCGACCCCTTAGACGGCCGTCTTCGCAGGGGCTTGCTGTCGTTCTGTCTCCTGAGCTGCTGCGGCTTGATGCAAGCCTGCGACACCCCTGGGCCCCGGCACCGGGCGCTCCGGCACAGACGCAAGCCTGCGCGCGCGGAGTGGCCGATCGCCAGGCGCGCCACGCCGGAGGCGGCCAGCTCCGCCTCCTGGGCGGCCCGCGGATGTACCCTGGCCTACCGCCGCTTCGCCGACGTCGGCGATGCTTCGGGGACCGCAGCGCGACGGACAGACAGGAGCGGGAGCGTTCTCGGGCAAGGTCGCGAGGAAGTTCGGACGCCGAACAACGCAATTCTTTGCGCGCGGAGCACCGCCGGGCTACCCTTCGCACGAACGCGGGGGAGACGGAGCCCAGATGCCGAGAGTGCCGAAGAGCGCCTCAGTCCAGGAGTTAATCGCCGCAGCGATCGCGCCCGTCGTCGATCGCATCATCGCCGCCGTTGCACATCAGGTGGAGCTCGCGGTTGCTCAACGGCTTCCGAAACCAGCGGCCCGACGTGGTCCAGCGACGGTGCGCACGAGGGCGAATGGGAAGGCTCGCGCGCGGACTGAGATTACGCGGTGGGTAGCGGACCGACGCGCTCGGCGCGTGCCGACGTTCGTTATCGAGGCCACTGGCCTCGACACGAAGAAGAAGATCGTCGCGAAATACGGCGAGAACGCCAATTTCGAGAAGGAGAAGGCGCTGCCGAGGCCCATCGCGACCGGCTCGGCAGAGGCCAAGCCGCGCGACGTAAAGGCGAGGGGCCCGATCATCCGGAAGAAGGCGGCCGCCGCGTAACAGGTCGCAGGTCGATGATGATGCGCCAGTGGTTCATCGTGGACCGCGAGTTCGTCGCCAGGCGCGCGGCGGTGCTTGAAGCGCAGGAAGATGCCGCTATTAGGGCTGCGCTGGACGGCGCCGAAGGCGAGGAGCGGGCGCTGGTTGAACGCGTGCTGCGGTTGCGGGAGGAGCACGCGCGCGGGCGGCGTGGAAGATGAGTCGGGCGACGGAGTAGTACGCGCTTCGGCAGCAAGCCGCGAGGGCCGCCCCTCCTTCCAGTCCACCTGACAGTCACTCGCGAAGCCGGTTGGGGGAGCGGTCGCCCGAGGGACTTCGAGCGCGACCGTGAGCTCATCGACGAGGCGGTTCGTATCGAGGGGCGCATCGGGAGGAACCGCCCCCTGCGCGGTCGATCTCGGTGGAGACGATCGCGAGGAAGCGCGGGAACTCGGCCGCGCCAGGCACGATCGCTGGGGTGGCTCCAATCCAAGCTGGCCACTTGGCCTGCCAGCGGTCCTGGACCACGCGAGGGGCTCGCGGATTAGGCGATCGGCGTCCCGCGGTTCGCCGCGATCGTCTCCAACTCCGGTCAGTGTCTAGAGTGCCTCCGCATTCCGACACCCCGAACGGCGTCTTCTTCAGGCCCCATTTCCGAGGCGCTGCGCCTGGTGGCGGCGGATGGACACTGGCTCTCCCCGCGCACGCCGAGAGGACGATGCGCTAGCGTCGGGAAGACGGCGACGGCCGCGGCGCTGGCCTGGGGGTTGCGAGAGCACAAGAAGCGTACCCTCGTGATCGACCTCGATCCGCAGATGGCCGACCTGAGCCTAGTGCTCGGGGTCGACAAGCTCAAGGCGGAGTACACCTCGCGCGAGCTCATGCTGCATCCGGAGCACGAGCTCGCGCCGGTGAAGCTGGACGAGTACGTCGATCTCGTGCCGGCCGACCCGGATCCGGTGCTGACGGAGATGCGGCTCGGGAAGGAGACGATGGTGAGCGGGCCGGTGAAGCTGCGGCGGGCGCTCGACAAGGTGGAGAACCGCTACGACTTCATCCTCTGCGATTGCCGGCCGGGTGGCGGGGCGGTGATGGCGAACGCGCTCGTTGCCTGCAAGCACATCGTCGCTCCTGTCCAGCTCACGCGGTTCGCGGCGAGCTGCATCGTCGAGATGAACACCATCCTCTCTGAGGTGTTCGACGGCCAGGCTCGACCGGCCATCCGCTACCTTCCGACGTTCTGGACGAGCGACAGGGAGTCGGCGGAGGCGCTCGAGTTCGTGGAGGAGAACTGCCGCGGAGCCCTCTACGGCACGCGCATCCCGAGAGCGGTTGCCATTGCGCGGTCGATGGCCGAGGCGGCGTCGCTCTTCGGCTCTGAGTTCAGTGACTCCAAGGGCGCCGAAGCGTACCGGGCGTTCGTCGAGGAGTTCCTCCTCCACACGGAGGCCGACCATGTCTGACATCACCGGGGTGTCGGCGGCTCAGCTCACCCAGCAGGCCGAAGGGATGGGCGCCTCGGCTCGACCGCGAATCTCCCTCGGCCAGATGTTCGCGGGCACCGGGCGGGAGATCGTCGAGGTTCCGGTCGAGCTGGTTCACCGGGACGAGACACAGGCGCGCGAAGACTTCGACAAGGCCAAGCTCGCAGAGCTCGCGGCCAGCATCCGCCAGGAAGGGATCATCGAGCCCCTCGAGCTCCGGCCGCACCCCGACCATGAAGGTCACTACGTCATCGTCTGGGGCGAGCGCCGCTGGAGGGCCGCTCAGCTCGCCGAGCTCGCGACGGTTCCGGCCATCATCAACCTGGAGTCGAAGCACGTCCGCCGCCGCCAGCTGTACGAGAACGTGATGCGCGAGGACCTCAACGGTGTGGAACTCGCCCGCATCGTCGTCCAGACCATGGAAGAGGACAGCCTCGACAGCAAGGGCATGGCAGACCAACTGCACTGGCCGCTGCGCAAGGTACAGCGTCTGGTGGAGATCCACGAGGCGCCAGCCCTCGTGAAGACGGCGATGGTGAAGGGGGTCGAGGTGGAGGGCGGCTGGCGAGTCCTCTCGAACGAGCACGCGCTGGACGTGATCCGCGCGTACCGCCACCTCGCCCGCGAGGACAAGTCAGAGGACAAGGCGAAGGCGCTCGCCAGGCTCGAGAAGCTGATCGCGAAGGTCCTCGGGGAGGACTGGTCGAGCCGAAAGCTGCGCACCTACGTGAGCGACCTGGGGCGCCGCGAAGTCTCCAACGCTCCTGGTCCACGCCCGGCGTCTCGGCCGGCATCGACGGGTGCCGAAGAGCCTGGGCCCGAAGACGTGTCTGTCAATCCCGGACCCGTCCTCGAACTCACCGACACGAGGTTCGTAATCGATCTGGCCCGCGCGCGATGCGGAGGCCTCACGGCTGACCTTCGTGCGGATCTCGTGGGCCACCTGCGGTGCCTCCTGCTGGAGTTCGAGACGGCGGCGTGACGCTTCGAGTCTGTTCACGGGTAGTTGACGTCGGCGCCGACGTCGACGTTAGGCACCCGCTAGGCACCCTGTCGGCGGGTGCCTAGCGAAGTGCCTAATCGCTTAGGCAGGCAAATAGGCAGGTCAGTCGGCAGTCAATTAGGCACCCAAAACGGAGTTAACCCTTGGAAACGGCTGTCCTTGCCCCACCCAGCAGGCGAGCGCCGATCGAGGTAACGGAGCGGGTCCCAGTTTCCCGACCCCTCTCCCCCAACCACTGGGGAGAGGGGTCGGGAAACTGGGACCAGAGTTGGAGAGGAGAAGAAGGGGGTGGGGCAAGGACAGGGAGAAGGAAGTGATGGGAGTGAGGAGAGAAGAAGGAGAGAGAGGAAGGAAAGAAGAAAGAGAAAGAAGAAAAAGTGGGGGTGTGGGGGTTGGGTTGGGGTGGCGGGGTTGATGGGTGGCGGAGTTGATAGGGGTGGTTCGACAAAGAGCAGGGCAGAGCGGGGCACGGTGCGTGGCCGAGAGGGTGACGATCGACGGAGCGATCGATGGCGGGTCTGAAGGGCGCGGCGAGTGCGGGGGGCTCGATCAGGCTCGGAATCGAGAATGGCCAGGAGTGCTGTCTCGTGGGAGGCCGGCGCAACGGACGATCGGTCCTGACCGAAAGCCGAAAGATGACGAGGAGGGGGAGATGCTTGGCGTGAATGACGTCGCGGGGCTCGCCGTTCGGGCGGCAGTCGATGCGGTCCCGAAATCGACAGGCGAGAGCGCCCGCTTCACGGTCTCGCTCGTGCTCGGGGCGGA
>WNGB01006278.1_pt1 | contig 18238 bp, 15 predicted proteins | sample 5400681 | NCBI WGS metagenome assembly WNGB01 (sample SAMN13153367, study PRJNA577476) | soil metagenome | isolation source: 115 cm soil or saprolite under grassland replicate 2 | place: USA:California | collected 2016-06-15 | reverse complement strand
TGTACCGGGGAGCAGGAGTGCTGCAGCTCGACCTACTACGGGTACGAGTTCTTCTTCTGCTGCCCTCCGGGTGAGGTCTGTGCCGACGGGGAGTGCGTGGCAGCCTGACCAGGCCGCTCAGTGAGGCGCGACGCTCGGAGGCGTCCTTCCCCGCGAGGAGGGTCTCGATCGGAGCCGCCTCGAGCTGGGCTGAGAGGCCGAGCAGGGCGAGCAGCGTCGCCGGTATGGATGCGATCTCGGTGCCGTCCGGGACGTCCGCCGGGCAGATGCCGGGGCCGGCAGCCGCGAGAACGCCGGTGAGCGCGTGCTGCCCCGAGTAGGTCGTCGACCCGCCGACGGCGAGCCGCTCATTGCGCTGGAAGGTCTCGCGCCAGAGCTGGCGCGACGAGTCCGCGTGAACGCGCTCGTCGCGCGGTAGGAGTATGAGCTCGGGGGCGCGGGCGAGAAACGGCCCCCGATAGAGCTCGAGCTTCGTTCTCACCTCGAAGAGCGGCTCTCCCGTTTCGGGATGACGAACGTCCGCGAGCGCCGCCGCGAGCTCAGAGAGAAGCGCCGCATCCCCTTCGGCTCCGTCCGCAAGGTAGATCTGGCCGCCGTAACCGACCGAGTACGCTCGCGTGGCGCCGAAGTCGATCTCCGCGCGGGGCGGCTCGTCTCGCTCGTGGCGTCTCGCGGCGTGGCTCGGCGAGAGGTAGCGGAGATAGCCCGCCCGCGGACGAGCTCGTCGCCGGACTCGTCGTGCGCCGGATGGGTCGGGTCGAGACGGTGCCAGGTCAGATGGCCCGCGATGTCGGAGCTCATGAAGTCGACACAGAGAAGGCCGAGGTCCGGTTCGAGCTCCATCGCGAGGAGGCAAACGTCCGCAATCTCGCCGACGTGGTCGATGAGCCTTTGGGTGAAGGCGTCCAGATCCTTCCACCACCCGGTCGGGCTCTGCGCCGTGACGAGGTCGGGATGCGCGGCGAAGATGCGGTCCCGCGCGGTGACCGGGAAGATCTCCGGCCGCTGCGGCCCACCCCAACCTGTCACGAGCAGACCCGCGAGCGGTTCGGGCGGATACGTGAACGGAACCGTGACGAACGCCGAGCGAATGCCTGCGGCGCCCAGAAAGCGCCAGAGAGGGACGCCCGCCCGATTGGCAGCGCTCTCGAGGCGCGAGACCGCGCGCTGCGGGTTCGCCGAGAAGCCGAAGATGCCGTGGCTCCCGGGATTGAGCCCTGTAAGGAACGACGACCAGGCAACCGGAGTGAGCGGTGGGATCGTCGAGCGGAGCGGGCCAAACGCTCCTTCGCGCGAGAGACGCGAGAGCGTTGGCAGCCTCCCCTGCGCCATGAGCTCGCGAACGAGGTCGTAGTCGGCCCCGTCGAGCCCGAAGCAGAGGACTCTCATGGTCTCATGCTGGAAGGCACCGTGGGCTCGAGCTTGGGCTGACCATCCGCACACCCCCCGAGGTAGGACAGCTAGATGTGGGCGGAGGCGAGCATGCTTATGCCCTCCATGTCGGACGGGATAGGCTCGCCGAGCAGCTCGAGGATCGTTGGGTCACGTCGCGCAGGTCGCGCTCCGGGCCGGTACCGGCCCGAACGCCGTCCGCGACGAGCACGTAGAGGCCCTCGTGGGCGTGGTTCGCGTCGTCGGGCCCGGTGTCGTTCTCGAACGCATGCACCGTGTTCGTCCCCACGAGCCCGATACTGCGCCAGTGGAGGTCGCCAAAATAGACGAGGAGATCGGGCGGGACGCCCCTCTGCTCGTCGTAGAGGTCCTCGGGGCGATGAGCGACCGTCCCGATCGGCCGACCCTCGTCGTCGCCGAGCGCTTCCAGCTTCTCCTTCAGCTCGTCGCGCAGGCGCTCGTAGTCATCCGGAGCCACGGTGCCCCGGGGCTCGCGGCCGGCGAGGTTGAGGAAGAGGCGGCAGTAGTAGCCGCCCTCGCCCCAGGCGGTCGTCCGCTCCCAGTCGACGAGGTCGGGCGTGAGCCGGGCCGGCTCGGTCGGCTCGTCTTTGAGCACGAGATAGCCCTCGTGGCGCAGCCACTCGTTCACGCAGATCCCACCGTCCATCCGCTTCGCGCCGTGGTCTGAAACGACGAGCACCGCGGTGTCTTCGTCGGCGAAGCGGAGCAGTCGGGCGATCTTTGCGTCGAGCGCGCGGTAGTACTCGAGCATCGCGCCCTCGTACTCGTTCCCGGGCTCGTAGAGACGATGGTCGTGATCGGAAAAGCGCCAGAAGCCGTGGTGGATCCTGTCGGTGCCCATCTCGACGAGGAAGAAGAGGTCCCAGGGGCGCGTCTCGAGCAGGTGCTCGGCGACCCGGAACCGCTTCTCGGTCATCTCTTCGATCTCGCGTAGCAGGCGGCCCTTCTCCTCGGTGCGGAAGTTCGCGACATCGACCAAGTAGCGGCCGACGAGACCCTCGATCTCCTCTTTCAGCTCAGCCGGGTACGTATATTGGCTCGTCTCGGTGTCCGGGGTCAGGAAGCACGAGACCATGACGCCGTTGACGCGGGACACGGGGTACGTCTGCGGCACGCCGAGCACAATCACCGGGCGCCCGCGCGCCGAGAGGATGTCCCAGACGCGCGGTACGCGCACCGAGCGCGAGTCCGCGAACGCGAGCGCGTCGTAGGAATGGTCACGTCGGTTGCGGAAGCCGTAAAAGCCGAGCGCGCCGGGGCTGCGCGAAGCGGTCATGCTCGCCCACGCGGGAACGGTGATCGGCGGGTCGCAGCTCCGGAGGACGCCGAAGGTGCCTCGCTCGGTTAGGTCGCGGAGCGCCGGCAGCTCGTCCAGCCAGCGGTCGAAGACCCACTGCGGAGCTGCGCAGTCGAGCCCGATGACGAGCGCCTTCGAGGCCATCAGCCCGCGATGCTAGCCGCGATGCGTTCGCTGACCGTCCTCGTCGCCGGGCGCCTCGTGGGACGGCGGGCGCGAGGCGGGCTACGCGGGACGCACGAGCCAGATGCGGTGCTCCCCGGGTGAGCGTCCCCACTACGCGGAGTCGGCCCCGGCCGAGGTCGCGTGCCAACCATGCTCGAGTAGGAAGCGATCTCCCTCTTCGAACCTGCAAACCGAGAGAGCCGACCCGGACTCGAACCGGGGACGCCTTCATTACGAGTGATGGACCGGTGTCCGCTCGGGTCCGTCCCAGTCACTCCGGGCCGCTTGTCATGGCGGATCCCGCGGACTGGAGCGGACTGGGGGTGACTGGAGAGGTGCCCCTCGCTCCACCTCCTTATTGTTCCTCGAGGCACGGGAACTGGCAATCGCTGGCTGCGATTTGGTCAAGGCCTGCTGCAGGCGTAGATTGGGCGCGAAGTTGTCTGTGATGTTGCGCATCCGCAAAGGCGGTGGTGCTCTTCAGGCCCTCGACCCCCTCGCATTCAGCCGACTCCTCCCCTGAGACGGGCGAGGCCGGCGGTGCGGTTGCGCGCTTCCGGCCTCCGCTGAGCACGTCAGTCAGGGCGAGGTTGCGCTCGATCGTCCTGCTCTCGATCGTCCTCGACGTTCCGCTCCTCGGCCGCGCCGCGCGGGGGCTGACGCGTGAGCCGCGCGCCGAGACGCTCGAGATCGACGGCGTGCCGGTGGAGATCGTCCGTCCCGCGCGGGAAGGACCTTGGCCCGCATTCCTCTTCGTCAACGGTGCGCATCCGCTCCGCCGCGAGGAGCCGGTCGTCCAGCGTCTCTCGCGGGGACTCGCCCGCGCGGGCTTCGTCGTCATCGTCCCCGATCTCCCCGGCCTGGGCGAAGGAGCGCTCACGACGAAGCTGCCCGAGGCTCTGGCCGCGGTGACGCGCCACGCGATCGATCTGCCGGACGTGCGCGGCGGTCGGCTGGCACTCGTCGGCGCTTCGACCGGCGCGAGCCTCGCCATCATCGCGGCCGCTCAACCGGAGTTTGCGGGTCGGATCTCGGTTGTCGCGGCCGTGGCCCCGTTCGCCAACCTCGACAAGATGATCTGCCTGACGACAACTGGTTTCTACGAGGAGGAGGCGGGCTTCGTTCGCTACGAGGTGAGCGATCTCTCCCGCCGCGTCGTGGCGCGCTCGCTCGTGGCGTCCCTCGACTGCGAGGATCGGGAGGAGCTGCTCGCGGTGCTCTCGCGCCTGGAACTCGAGGAGGTCGACCCGCTCGAGGCCCTCCCGGCGCGGGCGGATCTCAGCCCGAAGGCGCGGTCGGTCGCCCGCTTGCTCGGGAACCGGGATCCCGCCATGTTCGGCGCGCTCTGCGCCGAGCTCCCCCCGGAGATCGCTCCCCTCATGACTCAGCTTTCGCCGGTAACGACCGCGGGTGCTGTCTCGGCGCCGGTCGAAGTGATCGTTCCGCCGGCCGACCAGTACTTCCCGAACGGCGAGGCTGCCGCCCTTGCCGGCGCGCTCCCGAACGTCCGGCTGACGGTCTCGCACGTCCTCGATCACACCCGGCCGAGCCTCTCCCTCGCGACGCTCGGCGACTTCGCCGGCTTCGACCGGTTCGTCGTCCGCAGCCTCGCCATTGCCGGCGCGTAGGTAGACGTCGGAATGGCCGCAACAGGGACACCCACCCCGACGAGGGTCGTGCTGGTTGCAACGGTTCTGGTCACCGGCACCGTCCTGGTCGAGTTCCTGCGCCGCTCGCCGGCCACCGACATCGATCCCCGGACGACCGCCTATGCCCTCACCATGCTCGCCTTGCTGTTCTTTCTTCGCGTCGCCGGGCAGCTCGCCGTCGTGGCCCGCGCCCCGGGCTGGCTGCCGCCGATGCGCGACTGGAATCTGGCCCCGTACCGGATGGTGCTACCGACGCAGATCGCCTTACTCGTGCTCATGGGGCTGATCTGCTACGACCTCTTCCGGAGCGAAGGATTCTTCGCAACGCCGTCGCCGAGCTTCGGTCCCGCAGCCGTCTGGTTCAGCTACGTGTACGCGTCGGCGATTGTCCTTCGCTACGCCTTGCGGATGACCAGCCGCCCGGACCAGCGGTGGTTCGGAGGGACGATCCCGATCGTCTTCCACTTGGTGCTGGCGAGCTTCGTCTACGTCTACGGCAGCTTCCATGCCTCCTACTGAGGCGGCGCGCGATGCGCCGGCGAACAAGGGATTGGCGCCGTCGATCCCGAGCCGAGGCGGCAGAATCTTCAGGCTCGCCCTCTGGATCCTCATCGGCACGTACGGCTTGAGGGCGTTTACCGAGCTCGGAGGCGCGTTCGCCAGCGGCCCTCTGCCACAGGACGCATGGAGCTCCGGCCTCATTCCGTTTCCCGGGCTGATCGTTGCGCAAGTCCTCATCCTCGGTCTCGTAGGGAAGATCTGCGCCGATTTCTGGCGACGGCGGGGATTCTTCTTCGTTCCGCTGCGGAGTCTGGGATTGTGGCTACTGACGTTCGGCGCTGGCTACCTCTTCGTGATGGCGACCAAGTACGCCATCCGGATGGGTTTGTATCCCCATGAGCGGTGGACCGGAGGATCGATTTCCACCCTCTTGAATTGCCTCTTGGCCGCCACCCTCCTGGCGGTCGGCGGCTATCACTGGGCGCGCACACGCCACGACGAGAGACCCGCGGTTCGCCGGACGGCCCGGGCGCGTTGGGGAGTGAGGGCGGGGCGACTACTCGCCGTGCTAGCCGTCTTGGCCGGGATCTCGTTCTGGATCGCTTACCTGCTCGCCCCCACGTTGCTTGCCAAGCAGCTGGGCATTCGGGGGCCGGAGTACGCCGTTCGCATCGAACGAGGGGTGACCATGACCACGCCCGACGGGATCTCGTTGGTATCAGACGTCTACCATCCGCGACGGCCGGGACGAACACCAACGATCCTCGTCCGGGTCAACTACTCCAAGTCGCCCTCGAACACGGCCATTGCGAGGGTGGCGGGACGCATGTGGGCAGAACGCGGCTACACGGTCGTCGTGCAGGGAACCCGAGGCCGGTACGAGTCGGGCGGGGAGTTCTACCCATTCCGAACGGAGCGCCGGGACGGCATCGAGACCCTCGCCTGGCTCAGGAAGCAACCCTGGTTCGACGGGCGGCTCGGCATGTGGGGCGGCTCGTACTTCGGATACACGCAGTGGGTGCTCGCGGACCAATTGCCGAGCGAGTCATCCGCCTTCATGATCCAGATAGCAAGCAGTGATTTCCACGGAATGTTCTATCCGGGGGGCGCATTCTCCCTCGAGAGCGCCCTGTTTTGGGCCGTCCGAAGCCACGGCGAACAGGATGTAACGCCGGCGCAGGACGACTTGAAAAAGGGGTATGACGGATTCCCGCTCATCGAAGCCGATGAGCGAGCAGTGGAAGACGTTCTTTTCTTCGATGACTGGGCGAGCCATCCGGAGCGGGATCGCTTTTGGGCCGCTATCGACGGCAGCGAGCGCGCCCGCACGCTGCAAGCGCCCGCGCTCCTCATGGCTGGTTGGTACGACCCGTTCCTCCCGACGGAGATCGCCGATTTCGTCACGATTCGTCACGGTGCGAATCCACGCGCCGCCTCGGCGACACGCCTGATCATCGGCCCGTGGGGTCACGCGAGCGACGTGAAGCTCCCCGATGGGCCCGAGCTCCGGCCCTATCGACTCGAGAGCTTTGCGCCGAGCGTCGCATGGTTCGACGAGCAGCTGAAAGCACGACCGTCCTCCCACCAACGGTCGGCGCCGGTTCGGATCTTTGTCATGGGAGAGAACGTATGGCGGGACGAGCAGGACTGGCCGCTGGCGAAAACGCGCTTCGTTCCTTGCTATCTGCGCAGCGGTGGGGAGGCGAATACCTCGACCGGAGACGGGACGCTGACTCGGGCTCCCGCTACTTCACCAGAACCGCCGGATACATATTCGTATGACCCACGAGATCCGGTGCCGACCTCCGGCGGAGCCATGCTCGGTTCACGCTCCGGGACCTCGCTCCAGAACGATGTCGAAGCAAGGCCGGACGTCTTGGTCTACACGACGCCGCCTCTCCAGAGCGACGTCGAAATCACAGGGCCGATCAGATTGATCCTCTATGTCTCGACGACTGCCCCTAGCACGGACTTCACCGGGAAACTGGTCGACGTCCATCCCGACGGCAGGGCGTACAACGTCTCCGACGGAATCCTTCGCCTCGGATATGGACCGACCAGGAATACCTTGGTGCCGGACCGTCCGGCTGAGATCACGCTGGACCTCTGGCCGACAAGCATGGTCTTCCGAAAGGGCCACCGCATGCGTCTCGAGGTTTCGAGCAGCAACTACCCTCACTTCGACCGCAATCCGAACACGGGTGCAGAGATCGCGACCGAAACGAACCCGATCGTCGCTCACCAGACGGTCTATCACGGCGCCACGGCTCCATCGCGCATCATCCTGCCGGTCATTCCGCGCGTCGGCGAAGGCGTGCCGACGACCTGCAGCGGCTAGGCCGACCCCGCGCGCAAGGCCCAGCGCTTGAAGAGCACGAACGCGACCGGCGTGATCAGCAGCAGGGAGATCGCGAGGGCGATCCGCGGGTCGATCCCCGCCCCCTCGACGAGTGCGGCGAGGACCGCGAGGTTGAGCACGGCGACGACGACGCCGACCAGCACGTAGCGTAGATACGCACCCCAGAAGCCCTCGTGGCCGAGGCGGAAGGTGAAGTATCGGTTTCCCAGATACATGAGGGCATTCGAGACGAAGTACGAGCTGATCGCAGCGGGCGCGTAGGCGACGCCCGCAGCGAGGAGCCCGGCGAAGATGCCCAGGTTGGCGAAGTAGCCGGTCGCGCCGACGATGACGAACTTGACCGGCTGAACCGCAGCCGCCATAGGCTTCGACGAGGCCTCAGCAGGTACGGTCACGCAAGCGCCCGTTCGACTACAGGGCCTTCGCGAACATGGCCCGGTGATGCCGATACCAGTCGCTCTGGAAGCGCTCCTCGGGGTCGTGCTCGCGCTTCAGCCGCAGAAACTCGGCAAACTGCGAGTAGCACGTCTCGACCTGGGCCCGAGTCGCCCAGCGGTGGTAGGTGAGGTAGTAGCTGCCACCGCGCTCAATCGCGAGGTCGATGAGGCGCCGGAAGGCGTCTGCAGAATGGCCGAGCCCCGCCGGGGTGTGCACCGTGCAGAGGTTGAAGATGATGCAGGCCCAACGGTCGGTCGCCCAAGCGAGGAACGACTCCTCGTCCCTCTCGATGAGCCTGATCGTCCCGTAGATCAGGTTGACGCGATTCGCCCTGAAATCGTCGGCCACGGCGCCGAGGAAGTCGACGAGGCGATCCCGTGGCACGTAGATCTCCGTGATCATCTCCGTGGCCCGGTCCTTGGAGCCGAGCTGCTCGTCGAGCGCAGCGTGGTAGCCATCGGCGTAGTCGGCGAACTGGTGGGCGTCCGAGTAGTAGATCTGCCCCGACGTCGCGAGATAGTGGGTGGAGTAGATCTCGAAGGCGTGGCTCTTGTCCGTGTGAGCGAGGTAGATGAGCCCTTGCCAGTCCTCACGACTAAGCGCGCGCTGCCCGGCCGGAAGCGGTCCCTCTCGCTGGATCGGGCGATAGCACGAGAAGACGCCCCTGCGGAGGAAGTCGTCCGATTCCCCGTCGATCGCGAACTGGAAGTCGCCGTAGAGGAACCCGTTCCGGATGCGCTCGTCGACCGCCGGCATGAGCTCGTCGAGCAGGCGCACCTCGACCACGCGCTCGAGCGTCTGGCGGGGAAGGAGCCTCAGGGTAGCCGAGTGGATGCACCCGAAGAGGCCGTAGCCTCCGGCGGCGAGCCGGAACAGATCCGAATTCTCCGAGCGGCTGCACGTCAGCACCTCGCCGTCGGCGTTCACGAGGACGAACGACTCGAGGTCGGCGATCAGCGGCTTCATCGCCAGCCCGCGTCCGTGGACGTTGGCCGCGATCGACCCGCCGATCGAAAGGCGGTCGGCGCCGGTCTGCTTCTGGGCGATCCCCCACTGGGGCTCCCGGCCCGCCTGCGTGGTCGCCAGGTAGTCGATCAGGCCGGGCCACTGGATGCCGGCCTCGACCTCGATAGTCCCGCGCTCGGCGTCGAAGGCGAGGACCTCGTCGAGCGCCCGTGTGTCCAGGAGCAGCCCGCCGCTCACGAACTGCTGGCCGCCCATCGCGTGCCGACCGCCGGCGATCGCCACCGGTTTGCCGTCCGAGCGGGCGCGGGCGAGCGCTTCCTGGATCGATGCGAGCGAGTCGAGCGAGACGATCGAGTCGACGACCGTCTCGTTCAGCTCCGAATGGACGTCGTTGACAACCGTGGAGGCCAAAGGCCCTCCTCCTTGGATGGCCAAGCTTGTCAAGGTCGCGCCTGGAGTTCAATAGTCTCGCGACGTGAATCAGGACGAGTGGTTCTCGGGAGGGGAGCGCGTGCGCATGAACCTCCGATCCGGCGCTTTTCAGATCTTCTGCCGGGTCAGGGGCTCTGGCCCCTGGCTGACGTTCCTGCACGGCTTTCCGACGAGCTCCTGGGACTGGGCGAAGGTCGCGCCAGGGCTCGAGTCCCGCTTTCGCCTGCTCTGCTTCGACTTCCTCGGCTTCGGCGACTCCGAGAAGCCGCGGAAGCACCGATACTCGATCCTCGAGCAGGGCGACGTCACGGAGGCAGTCTGGCGCCACTTCGGCGTCGAGGAAACCGGGGTCGTCGCGCACGACTACGGCGCGACGGTCGCGCTCGAACTACTGAGCCGTGACATCGCGCAGGCGCTCTCGACGCGCATCTCGGGGCTCGTCCTCCTGAACAGCGCACTCTATGAACATCTGGCGAGGCCGCTGCTCATCCAGCGGCTCCTCGCCAAGCCGATTGTCGGGCCGTTCGTCGCGCGCGCCACGACCGAACGCGCCTTCGCCCGCAGCTTCTCGTCCGTCTTTTCGAGCCGGCATCCAATCGTCGACTCCGAGGTGCGTGAGCATTGGCAGGTCCTCCAGCGTCGGGGGAGCAGCGTTCCCGTATCCCCTCGACTTGCGCGCTACCTCGCTGAGCGCAAGCTCCATGCCGCACGCTGGGAGAGCGCCCTCGAGCGCGACGACGCACCCAAGACCTTCCTGTGGGGCATGTCCGACCCGAGGTCCGGTACCCACGTCGCGGAGCACATTCGCCGGCGCATGCCGACGGCTCTGGTGAAGCCGCTGCCCGAGGTGGGCCACTATCCGCAACTCGAGGTGCCCGACCTGGTGGCGAGAGAAATTTCCGCAGCCTTCCGAGGCGACGAGTAGCCGAATTTCGCCGCGGCGCAGTTTCCTAGTGAGCACTCCACACCCGAAAACGCCCTGCAAGCAGAACCGCGCCATCGACCGCTTCTTGAGTAATGAAGTGCTCTGCGTCGCCGTTCTAGGCAACAGAAGAAGTCTCTGAGCAGGGCTTTTAGAGCCGACGCCCGGACTCGAACCGGGGACCCCTTCATTATGAGTGAAGTGCTCCAGTCGGCCAGCTCCCTGCACCGACGGCTGCTGAATGGCGCACAAACTGGGGCACCAGCACAAAAAATCCTGCAAATTGGCAACTTCGTAACGGTCTCGACAACCGTTATCCGTCGTTACGCGGATCGAGGGTTCGAATCCCTCCCGCTCGTGAAGGGAACGCCATGAACCTGCGACCTCAATGTCGCCGCTCGCCGACGGCCCGTGTTGCGGTTCTCGGGCAGCAGAAGGGCAGCAAACGCTCGAAATCGAGCCTACGCAATCGTGCACAAATGAGGTGTCAGAGCCCGCAGAGCCGCATCAATAGAGCGATTGCGCGTCCATCGTCGCCAATCGTCGTCTTCGTGGAACAAGCCTGTCACGCCGGAGGTCGCGGGTTCGAGTCCCGTCGCTCCCGTAAATTCCCTGCAAATAGATATCTTTTGTTGTCGCGACAGGCGCAAACGACCGCCGGCTTCTTTCCATCCCGCAGACATCCCGCGCCGGAAATAGCCGGCCAGACGCCTGGAGCAGTGAATTCCCGCAGGGAGGACGACCGGTCACACCGCCGGTCGTCCTCCCAAAGCGATATCCATGCACCGCGCATTTGCAGGATGTTCTTCGGGTGGGCTATGGCTTCCCGCGTCCGTCCCGCGCGGACACATCGTTTCGAACGGAGTAATCGCCTCCGCTCAGTCCGCTTGGGTCACGGTTCACTTCTTTCCGTGACTGCATGACAGGTGTTGGACGCTGCCGTGCATGAGCATGACTAGATAAAGAGGCCCGAACGCTCTGGCCGACGGTCGCGCCGGTCCCGCCGACGCGACGCTCGGTGGTCATCGACCTCCAGCCGGTTCACTCTGTCGCCGCGGTCGCGGGTGCCGCACCTCGGAGGAGCACAACGAGGGCGACAAGCGCCGCCGGCACGACCATGCTGAAGCCAATCAGAATCCCGTTGGTTAGCCCGACCGCCTCCTGAACACGCCCAAGGGCGATGTACGCGATCCCAGCCAAGGCAGAGCCCAGCCCGAGAACCATTCCTGATGCAGTCGCCGGTGCGCCCGGGACGAACTCCTGCGCGATGATGATGAGTGCGGGAATGGGCACGAAGATGAAGATGCCTGCGAGCGCAATCGCCCCGAAGTAGAGGGCTGTTCCTGGCTCGCTGGCGATCACCGCGGTTAGTGGGCATAGGGTCAGGAGAAATGCTCCGACGATCGTGAGGACGGGGCCGAGTCTGGGTGCAAGGAAGCCGCCCAGGATCGAGCCGACGCCGCCCGCGAAGGCGAACGCTGAGAGCGTCCATCCAATGATCGCTGCGTCGGGTGAGTATCCGTTTTCGTGCACGAGCCAGAGCGGGACGGAGCCTGTGAATGTGATGAACGCCAGCGCGCTGAACATGCTCGCGACGGCGAGCGCCCGACCGGACCGCGCGCCAACCGCAGATCGAACAACCGACGAAGGGGCCGGCGCGGATGAGGCTCCCACTGAGGCAGAAGGAGCCCTACAGCGACGCCGGGGAGGAGGCCCGGCGCCGCGAGCCAGACCGTTGCCTCGCTGCCGTACGTGGAGACGACGTGCAGGATGACGACGGGCCCGAGGGCGAAACCGACCATGCCACCGGCGGTGAAGAGCCCGACGCCGAGGGTTGCGTTCGACGCCTGAGACCCAGCGATCGTCGTCCCGATGGGGTGGAGAGCCGCGGACCCAAGCCCCCCGATCACGAGCAAAACGAAGACGAGCCAGAGCTCGGAAGCAACGCCGATCAGGCTCAAGAACGTAGACGCCATCAAGACGCCGACGCATCCGAACACACGCAGGCCGACGTCCTCGCCGAGCGCACCGAAGACGGGCTGCGTCACAGAAGAGGCGATCCAGAACACTGCGATCATTAGGGCGAGAGCCGTGGGCCCCGCATCGAACCGCACCTGGAGAGTCGGGAGCAGCGCACCCAGGATCGCGGTCATCGCATCGTTGACCGTATGGACGAGCGTCATGAAGACTGCGAGCGTCGTCCCGCCGAGGATCCCGGGCTTTCGAATTATGTGCGGCATCCGCAGATCATGACCCGGCGTAACATCGATCTGAAGAGGGTCAGGCTCTCGGGTCGGACTCGAGGTCGGTTACCTTGTGCGCCTCAAGACTTGAGGAACGGTTCGAGGGTGCGAGGGGTCGCAGCTCGTGATTACTCCGCGTCTGCCTTAGGGTTGTCGTGAAGCGCTCCTCGAGACTGCAGGACAACTGCTTGAGGAGCGTGAAAGGAGCGCATGTCTGCGAAAGAACCGTCCGCAGAAAGAGTCAATAGGGCTGAAGAGGGAGCACGTAACCACGTCGAGGTTGCGGTCGTGGGTGGTGGTCAGGCCGGCCTCGCGATGGCGTACTACCTTCGCGAGCAGGGGCGTCGATTCGTCATCCTCGAGCGCGGTGATTCGATCGCGCCTGCGTGGCGCGAGCGCTGGGACTCGCTGAGGCTCTTCACGCCTCGTGGCTACAGCGCTCTACCCGGCGTCCCCTTCCCGGGTGATCCGGACGGCTACCCGACGCGCGAGGAAGTGATCAGCTACATCGAGCGCTACGCCGACACGTTCGAGCAGTCGATCGAGCTCAACAGCGACGTGCGCAGGCTTTCTGAAGAAGGCGGCCGCTTCGTCTTGAATATCGACGGCCGGACGATCACGGCCGACCAGGTTGTGGTTTCGACCGGCCCCTTCCAGACGCCGTACGTCCCGAACCTTGCGGAGAAGCTCGATTCGGACGTCTGGCAAGCACACAGCACGGGCTACCGACGGCCGAGCGACCTGCCCGAGGGGACCGTACTCGTGGTCGGCGGCGGAAACACCGGTTTCCAGATCGCGAAGGAGCTCTCGGCCACCCACAAAGTCGTCCTCTCCGTCGGTTCGAAGCAGAAGCCGTTGCCGCAGCGCATCGCCGGCCGCGATCTCTTCTGGTGGCTGACGAAGACGCACCTGCTCTCGACGACCGTTGAATCGCGCCTTGGGAGCAAGTTGCAGGACCGCGACACGCTGATCGGATCGAGCCCGCGGGAGCTCACGCGCCGCTACGGCGTCGAGCTGAAGCCGCGCGCGGATGACGCGTCGGGCCGCACCGTGCGCTTCGAGGACGGAAGCGAGCTCGAGGTGGACGCCGTCATCTGGGCGACGGGCTACCGGCCCGACCACTCCTGGATCGAACTTCCGATTCTTGACTCGAAGGGGCGACTGCGACACCGGCGCGGAGTGACCGACGTTCCAGGTCTCTTCTTCCTCGGCCTCACCTGGCAATGGACACGCGGCTCGGCGCTGATCGGCTGGGTCAAGGACGATGCTGCGTTCCTCGCCGAGCGGATCGCAGCCTTGCAGGAAGCAAAGACACGAGTTGGGCCCGAGCGCGCGCCAGAAGCAGCGGGCGCTGCGGCCGGAGCACGCAAGGAGGATTAGCTGACGATGCACGACCACCATTCACACGGCCACACGCGCACGGCCGAGTTCCCGACCTCGACTGAGGGTTTGGAAGAGGCACATCGGCCCGACGTCGTCGAGCTCTCGGACGGAGACGAGTTCGAGCTCCGCATCGCTCCTGTTAGCAAGGAGATCGGAGGCAACAGCGTCCGCATGCTCGCTTACAACGGATCGATCCCGGGACCGACGCTGAAGGTACGGCGGGGATCGGAAATCCTCGTACACGCCGTCAACGAAGGCGATCTCGAAGCGACCGTCCATTGGCACGGGTTGCGGCTCGAAAACGAGTACGACGGTACGCACCAGACGCAAGCCCCGATCCCCGTGGGCGAGAGCTTCACGTATCGGCTCCGCTTCCCCGACGAGGGCCTCTACTGGTACCACCCGCACATTCGCCAGGACTACGGCCAGGAGATGGGCCTCTACGGCAACATCCTCGTCGTCCCGGATAAGCCCGACTACTGGCCGCCGGCGCATCGCGAGGTCCTGCTCACGCTCGACGACATCCTGCTCGACGAGGAGGGGCGCGTCGCCCCCTTCAGCCCCCATGAGACCGATTACGTCGCCATGGGTCGGTTCGGGACCACCTTCCTCATCGCCGGTGAGCCGGAGATGTCCATGAGCGTGAAGCAGGGTGAGATCGTCCGCTTCTATCTGACCGATACGGCCAACACGCGCGTCTTCCGAGTCCGCGTGGCCGGAGCCAGGATGAAACTTGTAGGCGGCGACAGCGGCCGCCACGAGCGCGAGGAGATGGTCGAAGACGTCATCCTGGCGCCCTCCGAACGTGTCGTCGTCGATGTGCTCTTCGACCAGCCCGGAGAAGCGACGCTCGAGCACCGCACGCCGGAGCGCACCTATCCGCTCGCAGCGATCACCATCGCGGAGGAACGCGCCGAGCCTCAGCTCCAGCCTGAATACGAAGCGCTGCGCGTCTACGACGACCTCTCAGCCGAGCGGGAGCGGATCGCCCCGTTCCTCGAGGCCCCGCCCGACAAGACGCTCGCCTTCGTCGCCGAGATGGACGAGATCGGCGGTGAGGGGGTCGAGACCGGCGTCTACGCCTGCCCGATGCACGCGGAAATCGTTGCCACGTGGGCAGGGAAGTGCCCGAAGTGCGCCATGAAGCTCATGCCCGCGCCGGCGGAAACTGAGCCTCCAACCGCGTTCGCCTGCCCCATGCACCCCGAGATCACGGCTACCTGGGCGGGGACGTGCCCGAAGTGCGGCATGACGCTGCGCGCGACCGGCACGGGGATGGCGGCGGAACTGGATGATGCGCCTTCTTCGGCCGAGACTGCCCACGGGGAGGACCACATGCACGGCCATGAACAGCACGGTGACGGCCTTGGCCGGCAAGAAGAGCACCACGGACACGACGAGGAACACCACGGCCACCACGAACACGGAGGCCATGCACACGTCGCTCCTGAAGGCATCGAGTGGGAAGATGACATGGTCGAGATGAACCGGAAAACGACGCCGGCCAACATGCGTTGGCTGATCGTCGATCGGGAAACTGGTGCTGAGAACGCCGCGATCGACTGGCAGTTCCAGGTCGGCGACCAGATCAAGATCAGGCTCGTCAACGAGATGGAGTCCGACCATCCGATGCATCACCCGTTCCACATCCACGGCGCGGGCCGCTTCCTCATACTCAGCCGAGACGGCGCTGTCGAGCCGAACCTCGTCTGGAAGGACACGGTGCTCGTCCGGACCGGGGAGACCGTCGACATCCTCTTGGACGTGAGCGAGCCTGGTCTCTGGATGGCGCACTGTCACATAGCCGAGCACCACGAGAGCGGGATGATGTTCAGCTTCGACGTCACCCCGCAGTCAGGTGACAGCGTGGAGTCGAGGTGAGCGTCAGCGACGGTCTGATCGACCAGGCCATTACCCGCCCCATCAGACGATCCGGGCGGCGCTTCACCGCGGCGGCTTCTTAGGTGGGCGCTATTGCGCAGCCGGTCCGGGCCGGGCTGCGAGCCCCTGCTATTTGGGGGGGACTGGTCGTCGGAGTCGCGCAGGCGGCCGCACCGCTTGCTTTCTGGTGGCTCGACACGGCGACTGTCTACGCGCTCGGGCTTGCGGTGATCGCGTCGGTCTACATCGGTTTCGCGGTCGCGGACGGGCGCGGCACCGTTCTCGCCGTCGAGGTCGGCGTCGCCAGCATGTTCGTGATAATCGCCGCCGCAGCGGTCACCGGCACACCCTGGCTGCTTGTCGTCGGCCTTGCCGGCCACGGACTCAAGGACCTCTGGCAGCACCGGACTCAGTTTGTCGGCAACACACGGTGGTGGCCGCCGTTCTGTCTCGTGGTCGACTTGGTGGTCGCGGCGATCATCGCCGTCGAGATCGTCGCGGGCGTTCATTTCCACGGTCCATCGTGACCACTACCCCCACCCCCCAGGACAGTGGTCACGTCCCGCCGTCCCGCGCTGATCCCGGGCGGAGGGGACACATTGGTTGGATCGTGGCCGGGTCGTTGGTCACCGGACTTGTTGTCGGTCTACTTCTTGTAGCCGCCCCGTTCATTCCGGCAGAGGAGAGCGAGCTCACCGGGGCACTCTTGTGCGGATTCGCGCTGGGTTGGGCGATGTTGGCCGTTCTCTCGGTGCGGTTCAGCGATCAGCCCCAGCGATGGGCGGCCGCTCCTGCGCTGTTCCTGGGACTGGGCGGTCTTCTCTTGGTGGTGTTCGGCTCCGGGGTTCAGGGGGTGCTCAGCTGGGTGTGGCCCCCCGCCTTGCTGGCGTTGGTGGTCTGGATGATTGTCCGAGCGCGTCGGCAGCTTCGTAGCCGAAGCAGGCGATGGCTGCTCTACCCGGTGATCGCGATGATGGCTCTGGCCGCGGTTGCCGGCGGCTACGAGGCGGTGAGTGGAGCGCTGGATGAAGACTTCCCCATGCCGGGTCAGTTGATCGACGTGGGCGGACACAACCTGCACCTCAGCTGCAGCGGCTCAGGCAGTCCCACCGTGATTCTCGAACCGGGTGCCGGCGAGATGTCGTCGGCCTCCGCGTGGATCACGCCAGCCGTCGCCCGTGACACCCGCGTCTGCGTCTACGACCGCGCAGGTCGCGGTTGGAGCGAGCCCGCTGACAGCCCCCAGGACGGCGCGCAGATAGCGACCGACCTGCACACGTTGCTGGAGCGCGGACACGTTCCCGGACCGTATGTCATGGCAGGCCATTCCTTCGGCGGCCTCTACGTACTCACCTTCGCCGCGCGCTACCCCGACGAGGTCGCCGGAATGGTGCTGGTGGACTCCACCGCGCCGGGATCGGCCACACCTTCGACATCGCGCGGCAACGAGGGCTCCTACGACATCATGGGCCGCGCGTCCGCACTGCTTTCGGCCTCGGCGAGACTGGGTGTGGGGCGCTTGATCGGCCAGCTCTCGTACGGCAGCCTGCCGCCGCGGGCTCGGGACGAGGCAATCGCCAGCGCCGCGACCCCTAACCATGTTCAAAGCACGATCGACGAGTACATCCAGGGGACGACTTCGATGGATCAAGCTGCATCTCTGAGTGACTTCGGCGACAAGCCCCTATATGTCCTGACAGCCGGCAGCGGGAGTGATGCCGAATGGAAAGCGGCGCAGGACGACCTCGCCAGCCTGTCGACGAACAGCGCGCACCGCGTGGTCGACGGCGCTGCGCACGGAGACATGTTCCTGGACGAAGAAGCCGCCGCCGCCACCACTCAAGCGATCCTTGACGTCATCTCATCGGTCCGGAGCGCGGGGCCGCTGGTCAGGTGATCCGACTCGTGCCACGGGCATGGCGATGTTGGGCCTCGTTAACCCGAAGGAGGCCAGCGATGGCCACCATGACCCCTCGATAGAACGTCAGGGCGGGCTCAGGCGCGCGGAGATAGGGAGTCGGGTACAAACGGGTACGTCAGCTTGGGCACGGCAGTGCCGGATGCCCTCAAGGCGGAGCCCGACCCGGGGAGACAGCACGAACTTATTCGGCACCAGCAAGCAAGCCCCGCCACCTGACCGCGACACCAACCGAACTGGGAGGCCCCCTATGAGCCAGCCACGACCCACCGATCCGATCGGATCCATTGGATGGACCGAACGCACGGGGGGAGTGCTGACCGCTCGGGAATGCCTAACACTTGCCCGGCCCCTGCTGCGGGGGGAGCTCAGCATTCTTGCCGGCCGTCTCGCGATGGTGCTCCGAATCCACTCGGGACGCCGGGATTCCATCGATCCGGCGAGCCTGATGCCTCCCGACTCCCCTCTCGCGAGAGATGCCGATGTCGCCGCGCAGGACCTCTTGACACCCGCACTCCTCAACCATTCCAGGCGTGCCTACACGTGGGGCGCGGCCATCGCCGCACTTCACGGGATCACGTTCGACCGTGAGCTCCTGTACCTGGCTGCAATGTTCCACGACACCGGGATCCCGAGCCCGGTGCCCGACGTCGACTTCACGGTTCGCAGCG
>WNGB01005874.1_pt1 | contig 18239 bp, 22 predicted proteins | sample 5400681 | NCBI WGS metagenome assembly WNGB01 (sample SAMN13153367, study PRJNA577476) | soil metagenome | isolation source: 115 cm soil or saprolite under grassland replicate 2 | place: USA:California | collected 2016-06-15 | reverse complement strand
GGCACTCGAGCGCTGGGTTCCGTAAAACCCCGGATACCATGGCCCCGCGCGGCGCCGTGGCCGAGTGGTTAGGCAGAGGCCTGCAAAGCCTCGTACAGCGGTTCGAATCCGCTCGGCGCCTCTTCGACGTCGTTTTGCAGGGCTTTAGCGAAACACGAATCGGCCGGGTCGAGGCAGGTCGATGAACCGGCGGACGGCTTCGTTCCTTCTCTTGCTTCCAAGTCCGACCGCCGCGTATCGGAGGGTGGGATGGTCGGTCAGACACTCGAAGTGCTCTGGTTTGAGGTGGCGGAAGTCCACGACCATCAGCGCCTCTAGAGCTGGCGCGGCGAGGAGTGGTGTCAGATCGGTGAGCGACTTGAGGTTCTGCAGGTCGAGTCGCCGGAGCGAGGTCATCGCGCTCAAGTCGGGGAGTCGATCGACGCGGGCGAGATCCTGGAGGAGAAGATACTGAAGGCTGTCGAGCTTGCCCACGGGCGAAATGTCGTCAAGCCCACGGATCATCCACAGCTCCAGGTAGGCGAGCGGCGCCAAGTCGGGCAGTGGCGACAGGTCGCGGGTGCCGCCGAGCTTGAGGTCGAGCGAGCGCAGCCGCCGCAAGGGGGTAAGGACGGACAGGTCAGACAGCCTGATCGACCTCAGCGTTAGGTCCTCCAACATCTGGAGCCTGCTGATCACGTCAAGGTCCTTCCGGGAACCCTCGAGGTAGAGCGTGCGCAGGGACTCGAAGCGGGCAAGTGGTTGCAGCGACAAGCTCCGCGTCACCTTTCCGAGACCAAGCTCGCCGAGGTCATCGGGGAGAAAGCGGAGGCCCTCGATGCTCTGGAAGTCGTCGTAGCGGAGCTGGTCGGCGTAGAACCGCCTGAGATGTGGAAAGTGCCGCAGGAATTCCAGGTTCTGGATGCTCCCGTCGTAACCCCCATACGCCCTCAGCGCGACATCGGGGTGGCTTTCCATCAATTCACCGAGGCGGGCCAGATCGCGCCAGTTCGGCAGGCTAGAGAACTGTACGACCTCGCAGCGCTCGTCAAGCGGCGCCAGCATCTTGCGCGTCAAAGGCGAACTCACCTGCCGAACGCCCAGATCTTCTAACACCGACACGCGTTGGGTGTCCTACCTGATCGAGTCGTTGACAGAGGGGGGCCTTCGCCACTATGGATAGCAAAGATGCTATATCTTGCGCCGGCACTGGTACCCCTTGCGGCGGGCCTTCTGCTTGCGGTTCCCGTAAGTCTCACGAGCCCAGAGCGCGCCTTCCAAGTTTCCAAGGTTGGTCTGCTGACGACGGTTGGCATCAGCACCTCCGCTCTGCTCTGCGGGTTCATCCTGCCGCGAGAACCGGTTGCGAACGGACCGATCGGAGCAACCTGTCCCGATGCCAGCAGTGTTCTTGGGGATTTCCAGGCGGTGCTAGCCGTTGCCGCCGTTGCGAGCGCCGCCGTCGCGGTTAGCGGCGCGGCCTCCTCAGCAGTTCGCCGCTACAACAGCCTGCCCGCCTCGCTCATCACCGTTACGGCTTGTTTCCTTCCTTACCTCGGGATCGTCGGGTGGCTGGCCCCGCGGTTGTGCGATTACAGCTAGCCAGCGTCCTTAAGAGCGCAAGTTCTGCGCAGCGCGCGAGTCTGCTTCCACGAGATGGACAAAACCCGGGAGGAACGCGAACGTGCGCTCTCTGCGGCCGCTCGACGCGAGCGCGCCGCCTGGACCGTCCTCGAACGGGCGAGCCGACCCGCCGACGGCGCCGACCAGGAGTACCTTCGCGCCACGCGTGCGCGCTGGCAAGCGGCGTCGCAGTCCCTCGTCGAGGCGCTGGAGGCTCTGAAAGCCGTTCACCGCTGAGCCGCCGAGCGGGCCGGCGGCGCATCTGAAAGGATCGCGCCGCCGCCCGGATGCAAGAGCCGCTCGACTTCGCCCTGATCAAACGGCTCCGCGAGGTGCTCGACGAGCGACCCGCGACCGAGACAGAGCTGCGCACGCTCAAAGAGCAGGCAGAAGCCTGGGCTCGCACGATCAGCGGCCAGCTCGAGTCGAGCGAGCGGCGCATCCGGCGGCTGAACCAGAACCCGGCCAGCTCACTCGCGCAGATCGCGTCCGAGCTGAGGCGCGTCGAGCAGCTCCGGCCGCAACTGCGCGAGGTCAGACGGCTGCTCGCCGACCTGGAGAAGCGCGCACGCCAGGTGCGGACCGAGTGGCTCCTGTCGCAGGCGACCTCTAGCCCACGAGCAACCGGTCGCCGACCCTGAGACCGCGTCGCGCGGCCTCGCCGGCACGAATCTCGAGCACCGACTTCGCGCCGCGCGCGCCCGCCGTGCGCCACGGCTTCAGGTCGGCGGTCACCTTCAGCACACGCAGATCTCGGTCAAGGAACACCGCGTCGATTGCGAAGCGCATGAACGCCATGTGCACCGACGACGCCGGTCTCAACAGGATTCCCTCGCCGCTCGGCAGATCGCTTCTCCCGAGCAGCCCCCTCATGCGTGTGAGCGCCGTCTCCGCGAGGAGACAGCGCTCACACACGATGGTTCCGTCTTCGCGACTAAGCGCGACTTCTTGCAACTAGTACCCGATGTGGATGTGGTTGTAGTGGTCCGCCAGCGGGAACGACGGTCCGCCGAGGCCGAGCAGTGAGATGACCTGCCGCGGCATGACCTCCGCCGGCAGCATCAGGATCTCACGAACCGTGCGCTCGGTCACGCCGCCCGGCTCCTGGTGGCCCTGGATCGAGACTCCGCCCACACCGGCGATGTCCACGGCGCGGCCGAAGATGTGCGCCGAGATGACGCCCGGCCGTGCGTAGAGGCGGTGCCCGGAGAACAGGGAGGACACCGTGACCTGGCCGAACGACTCGCGCAGGTACGCGATCATCGCCAGCACGCGGACGTCGACCCGGTCCTGGACGATGTCGTTCCGGCCACCCGCATAGATCGAGATCGCCGGATCCGAGAGGATGCGGGTCGCGATCGCAGGCTTGGCGGCCTCGAGCCCCTTGACTAGAGCGTCGAGCCCGACCGCGCGGTCGTACCGGGCCAGCGCCGTCGCCTTGTCGGCGAAACGCGTGTCACCGGAGTACGCGACGATCCGCGCCCAGTCGCCCTTCGCGGGACCGAAGGAGTCGAGCCGTACAGCCAGCCGGTTCAGCGTCACGCGGTCGGCCGGGCTGTGACCCGACGCTCCACGTGCACGCAGGATGCCGAGCATCACTGCCCAGTTGACGCCGCCACGCTCCGCCGCGGCCTTCAGGTTCTTCGCGAACTTCGGCGAGAGGCGGACGGCCGGCGGGGTCGGATCGGGCAGCGGTGAGTTGAGCCAGATCGTGGCCGCGGCCTCCGGGCCCTCGATCTCCGGCTTCGGCGCCGGCTTCGTCTTCGGCAGCAGCACCGCCCGCAGATGCTCCGTGCGCGCGCGTGCACGCTTGGCAGCCGTCTGCTTCGGCGAGTGTGCAGCCGACGCGCCCGGCGCAGCCGCGTCCGGATGCGTGGCGGAATCGCTCACCTGAGCGAAGCCCTGGCTTGCGGCAGCCGCCGCAGCCTCAGCAGCGACGTCAGGAGTCGCTGCGGCCGAATCCGCGGGGGCGGAGAGGTCGTGTGACGCTGCGGCCTCCGTCGCCGCCGCAGCTGCCGCTGCAGCCGGGTCGCCAGCGGCCGAAGCTGCCGCGGGGTCCGCGGCTGCGGCCGCGTCAGCGGAGTCGGTGGTCGTGGACTCGATCGCCGTGCTGTCTTCGGCGATCGACGCCGAGAACCGGTTACCTGCGACCGCTGCGAGCGACGCGCCCGCGAAGAAGACGATCGTGAAGACAAAGGTCGTTGCGAGCCGGCGCTTGCGCGACGTCTGCTCGCCCGGCTGGTCCTCGGCGGGATCCGGCTTGCCGCCGAAATCCCAGCTTTCATTGCGAGTGAACCATCGTGGCATAGCCGTTAGCTCCTTCTGATCGAGCCCCTGGCCGCCACGAGGGGCGCGGATTGTGGCCTGTGAATCCATCCGCAGCCGCTTGCGGTGCTCTCCCTATCGATCCCTCGGGGGCCGAACCTCTCCCTCACCTAAGGGAACGTCGAGGCGGATCACCCGACCGAGGGATACGCGGGTTGCCCTGCCAACACGATGAATCGGTCGAGATTGACCGTAGGCGAAGCGGCGCGCCTCAGAGAGAAAGGACGCAGTCGGCGTGTCACGCATGTTCGCCCGAATCCGAGTCAACTCCACCCTTCCCAGTAACACCTCAATTTCTGCCCTTCATGGCGCGACGAGCGCCCTCGAGAAGCGGAGAGGGGGTGAATCCATCGTGACGTTCACGGATCTGGTTGCTTACCTCCGCGCGCGCTTCGGCGTCGAGGAGGGTCAGACGATGGCCGAGTACGGCGTCGTCCTTGCAGTGATCACGCTGCTCGTGGTCGGGGCCATTGGCCTCCTCTCGGGCGCAATCGCAGGCGCTCTCGACACCGTGCGGGGCTACCTGTCGTAAGACCGACACCACCCGAACCGAAAGCAAGGAGTTTCATCGTGCAGCTTTACCGCAGAAGGCGAATCGAAAGGGTCATCACGTTTCTCTCGCGTGAGCGTGCCCAGACGAAGCCCGACACCACGGTGACGCTCTCCGTGATCAGCGGGAGCTCTGTTCTCGCTTTCACGAAGCTCTCGGGCAGCGCTTTCTCAGCGCTGACAGGACTGGCGCGGCTGTTCTTCTAGCCGCCCAGGAATGAGGCGGGGCCCTCCCCCGGCGGCGAGGGCCCCGCAAGTTTCGAAACGGAGACAACGTGCCGCAGATGAGGAACAAGCTGAAGAACGAGCGAGGACAGACCTTCACGGAGCTCGCGCTCTCGCTGCCGATCCTCCTCGTGCTCGTTCTCGCCATCGCTCAGTTCGGCGTCGCGTTCAACAACTATTTGACGCTCACCGACGCCGCGCGCGCAGCCGCGCGCAAGGGCGCCGTGTCGCGCGATGCGGGACAAGCCACGGATTGCCAGAACGCCGGCTACGCCGCCGGCGGCAACCTCAAGAATCCCGGCACCGATTTCAAGGTCCTCTGCTCCTCCTCCTGGGCGGCTGGCTCTGACGTAACCGTCACGGCCACATATCCCTACTCGATCAACCTCTTGGGTTGGGTCGTGAAGAGCGGAACGCTCACCACGACGATGAAGGAGCGGGTCGAATGATCCTCAGGCGCTTGAATGACCAACGCGGTCAGACGTTCGTCCTGACGGCGATTGCGATGGTGATGATCTGCGGCATGGCGGCGTTGGTCCTCGACGTCGGCCATTGGTTCCGCGACAAGCGCCGGCTGCAAGGGACGGCAGATGCTGCCGCGCTTGCGGGCGCACAGCAACTTCCCGGCGCTCCGGGTCAGGCGAAGACGATGGCTCGGGATTACGCCAACAAGAACGGCGGCGACGTCTCCGCCTCGGACATCGTTGTCAGCTCCACCTACATATCGAACGACACGATCGCCGTCGCTGCGAAGCGAAACGATCCCGGCATCTTCAGCCGCGTCATCGGCGTCGGGAACACCGACATCAGCGCCAGAGCCAAGGCGCGCGTCGGCAACCCGATCAGCGTCCTGCACGTCGCGCCGATGGTCGTGCGCTGCAACCACCCGCTGATCCAGAACTGCAACAACAACGGGAACCTGCCGCAGTTCAACGTCCCGACCACGTTGGACTACGACCCGATGGGCGCACCCGGCGCCTTCGGCATGCTGAACCTGAACAAGGGCGGCGGCACCCCCGGCTCCTCAGAGGAAGCGGATTGGATCCTGAAGGGATACGACGCCTGGCTCGACGTCAACAAGGACTACCTCTCCGACCCAGGGGCGAAGTTCTCTTCGAACGAAGTCCAAAGCGCCCTCGACTCGCGCATGGCGAATGACCCGGTTCTGATGTTCCCGGTCTACCAGAGGCTGACGGGAACAGGCCAGAACGCCAAGTACTTCATCATCGGCTGGATCGGTTTCCACCTCACCAGTTACGTCATTCACGGCAACAACGCGACGCTGACGGGCTACTTCACGACCTACATCGCGCGGGGAGTCCTTGCGAGTGGAGGCCCGGGGAACTCAACTAACTACGGCGTCACGTCGATACAGCTCATCGAATAGCCCTCAAGTCCTCAGGCCCTTCACACGAAAGAGAAAGGACTATGAACTACCGCGTCAAGAACATCGGGATCGCCGTCGCGCTGGCTGCACTCGCCGCCATCCTGACGAGCGTGTACGTCGTCAATTACAAGCGCCACGTCCAGCACGGGGAAGACAGCGTGACGGTGCTCGTCGCCGCGCGCGACATCCCGGCGGGCACGATCGGCGCGGACATCATCGACCAGAAGATGCTCCAGAAGGAGACCGTCCCCCGCAAGGCAGTCGTTGCCGGCGCGATCTCCAGCCCCGACCAGCTGTCGCAGTACATCGCGACGCAGGACGTGTACGAGGGCGAGCAGGTGAGCACCAGGCGCTTCGCCCCGCCGAAGGAACAGGGCATCCGAGCGCAGATCAAGGGCACGCAGCGCGCCTACGAACTCGAGGGCGACCCGCATCAGGTCCTCGCCGGAACGCTGAAGGAGGGTGACCACGTCGACATCGTCGGCACGTGGGAGTCGCCTCCGAGAAGCTCGATCCTCATCAGCCGCGTCGTCGTCCGTGACCTGCTCGTGCTGAAGGCGCCCGATCCGAGCGCCGCCGGCTCAGCGGTGACGTCGAGCCAGGACAACGCATACGTGCAGCTGCGTGCGACCGACGCGCAGACGCAGAAGATCATCTGGATTCAGAAGAACAGCGTCAGCAACGGCGACGGTTGGCACCTGGATCTGCGCCCGCCGAACGGCTCGCTCGACAGCTCGAACACGATTCAGGACCACCACACCATGCAGTTCGACGGACCCGGAAGGAGGCCGCATTGACCCCCGCACCTGACAACCAGACGCGCGAGCGTGTGCGGCTCTTCGCAACCGGATCGTGCGAAGGCTTCGACAAGCTGCGCGAGTCCATCGCAAGTCATCCCGAGATCGAGCTGGTCGGCTCCAGTACGGATGTCGCCGGAGGCGCCGCGGCGCTCGCCGGTGGCCATCTGGATGCCGTCCTCCACGCAACCCGGAGCACGATGCTTCCGGCGGAGGAGCTCGCGGCCATCCGCGCGCACACCAGGGCTCCGATCCTGATCGTCGCTTCCAGCGGGTCGGCAGGGCTGCTCGAGCAGGCGTTGGACGCGGACGTGTCCGACGTCCTGCTCCTCCCGCAGCTCGTCGAGAACGTGGTCTTCGCGATCCGCAAGGCCACGCACACGACGCGCCGGCATCACGACGCAGGCGGCGGTCGCCACGGCAAGATCGTGACGGTGTTCTCGCCGAAGGGCGGGACGGGCAAGACGGTCGTCGCGACGAACCTCGCCACTGCCAGCGCGAAGTTCGAGGGGCGCAAGACGCTGCTCCTCGACCTCGACCTGCAGTTCGGCGACGCGGCGATCATGCTCGGTGTCGAGCCGGAGAAGACGATCTACGACCTGGTCGTCGCTCCGGGCGAGCTCGACTCGGAGAAGCTTGCCGGGTACATCACAAAGCACGCATGCGGGCTTTCGGTCCTGCCTGCACCGCTTCGCCCCGAGGACGCCGAGCTCGTGACCGAGGCCAAGCTCGGACGGCTGCTGGAGGTCGCGCGTGAGTCGTTCGACGTCATCGTCGTCGACACCTCGCCGTTCTTCCACGGCCCGATGCTGGCGACGCTCGATCGGACGGACGAGCTGATGCTCCTCTGCTCACTCGACGTCCCGACGCTGAAGAACCTCCGCCTGGCGCTGCAGACGCTCGACCTGCTGTCGTTCCCGAAGCAGCGCGTCCGCATCGTCCTCAACCGCTCGAACTCCAAGGTCGGCATGAAGCCGAACGAGGTCGAAGGTGCACTGGGCATGAAAGTGCGCTTCGAGATCCCGTCGGATCGCGCCGTCCCGCTGGCGGTCAACCGGGGCAACCCGGTCGTGCTCGCCGAGGAGTCCGCGGATGTCTCCCGTGCCATCAAGTCGATGGCGAAGGAGATGTTCCGGGCGCCCAAGGAGGACGCGGGCAAGAAGCGGCGGCTCATCCCAGCGCTGTCGAGGGCCTAGCCATGGGTCTCCACGACCGCCTCAAGACCTCCAACGGAGCCGGCTTGGCGACCGCCGAGGCGCTCCTGTCCGGCTCGGCCGTCCAGGAAGTCACCCAGGACTCCAGGGCGGCCCACGACCCGTACGCCGAGCTGAAGACCCGCATCCACCACGCGTGCATCGCCACGCTGGGTGCGGAGCTGTTCAAGCGCGAGGCTACGGGCGACCTGAACGAGCGGGTCACGCGGGCGGTCACGGAGCAACTCGTCCTGGACCGCACGCCGCTGACTCGTGAGGAACGGCGCCAGATCATCCGGGAGATCACCGACGACATCCTCGGCTATGGGCCGCTGGAGCCGTTCCTGCGCGATGACTCCGTGACCGAGGTCATGGTCAACGCGCACGACCGGATCTACGTCGAGCGGCTCGGCAAGATCGAGCGCACGCCGGCGGCGTTCGCCGACAACTCACATCTGCTGCGCATCATCGACAAGATCGTCTCGCAGGTGGGACGGCGCGTCGACGAAGCGTCGCCGATGGTCGACGCGCGCCTGCCGGACGGCTCCCGCGTGAACGCGATCATCCCGCCGCTGGCCCTAAAGGGCCCGACGCTCACGATCCGGAAGTTCTCGCGCGACCCGTACACGATGAACGACCTGATCTCGTTCGGCTCGATCTCGCCCAAGGCGGCTCAGTTCCTCGCCGCCTGCGTCAAGGGGAAGCTGAACATCCTGATCTCCGGAGGTACCGGTACCGGTAAGACGACGACGCTGAACGCGATGTCCGCGTTCATCCCCAACGACGAGCGCATCGTCACGATCGAGGACGCGGCCGAGCTCCAGCTGCAGCAGGAGCACGTGATCACGTTGGAGTCGCGTCCACCGAACATCGAAGGCTCCGGCGAGATCCGCATCCGCGAGCTCGTCCGGAACGCACTGCGCATGCGCCCCGACCGGATCATCGTCGGCGAGGTCCGCGGCCCGGAGACCCTGGACATGCTCCAGGCGATGAACACGGGCCACGAAGGCTCGCTGACCACGATCCACGCGAACTCCCCGCGTGACGCGCTCTCCCGTCTCGAGACACTCGTGCTGACCGCCGGCGTCGAGCTGCCGCTGCGCGCAATTCGCGAGCAGGTCTCGAGCGCGTTCGACCTGCTCGTGCAGATCACGAGGCTCGTGGACGGCTCGCGCCGGATCTCACACGTGACCGAGGTGCTGCGTATGGAGTCCGACGTGATCACTCTGCAGGACGTGTTCATCGCGAGGCCTCCGTCGGAGGAAGAGGAGGCGTCGCACGGAGCGATCAGGCTGCTGTCGCCCCTGTCGTGCACCGGCCTCAAGCCGAACTTCCTCGACAAGATGGCGGCCAACGGGGTCATGCTGCAGCCGAGCTTCTTCACGGCTGAGGACGACAGCGCGCCGGCCGTCGGACAGGGTCACCAGGCTTCGAAGTTCAAGGGGGCCTTCTCGTGACCAAGTTCCGGCTCGCCGCCGCCGGGCTCGCACTCACCGTCCTCGTACTCCCCGCCGCCGCAGCGGCCGCGGTGCAGTTGCGGGGCGTTGACGCGAGCGCCTTTCCCACGATCCGGGCCTCGATCGTGACTTCCGCAGTCTCGGCGCACCCCCCGATCGTGACGGAGAATGGCCGCACGACGGTCGCGTTCGAGGCCACGAATCTGGCTCATGGCAAGTCGGTCGTGCTCGCGATCGATCGTTCTCAGTCGATGAAGGGCAAGCCTCTCGCCGAGGCCGTCGCAGCGGCGCGCGCATTCGTTCAGGCGCGTCCGCAAGGCGACCGCATTGCCATCACGACGTTCGCGACCAGCGCGACATTCTTGACGGGATTCTCTCCCGACTCGTCGGATGCCTTCGGTGCGCTCGGGTCGATCAAGGTAGATCCGGTGCAAGGCACCACGCTCTACGACGACCTCGTCCTCGCTGCCCAAAAGCAGGCCCGTGTTCCCTTCGCAGGTCGCGTCATCATCATCGTGACCGACGGCAACGAGACACGAAGCAAGGCGACGCTGGAGCAGGCGATTGCCGCGGCGCGCACAGCACAAACGGCCGTCTACGTCATCGCGATCGAGAGCTCGCAATTCAATCCGGCTCCGCTCGAGGAGATCGCGGCGAAGACGGGCGGCCGGTACTTCGGAACCCATTCCAGCGCAGGCATCGCCGGCGTCTATGCGACCATCGCGAAGGAGCTTGCTCGAACGTGGCGCGTCGAGTACGTCACGGCCGCGCGGCCGGGTGATCGCATCCGGGTTTCGGCGTCGGTCGTTGGCCAGGGCACATCGACTTCCGGGATCAGGATTCCCGGGACCGTACCGACGGATCCCGGCCCGTCCAAGATCGTCCCGAAGGGCGCGTACGGCCCCGGCGGCCCCCTGGGTGTCGCCGTTGCGGTCGGGTTCCTGATCCTGCTGGGTTGCCTGTTCATGCTCTCGGGACTGCGCGGCTCCTGGGTGCGGAGCCGGATCTCGATCCATGTAGGCGAGACGAAGTTGACCTCCAAGAAGGCCCGCAAGCAGCAACGGCTGGCGATGCTCGGGACTGTCTTCCGCGCGACCGAGAAGGCGTTCGGACATCTCAAGCAGTGGCGCGTGATCGGCAAGATGCTCGAGCGCGCCGACGTCCCGATCAAGACGGTCGAGTTCTTCTGGATCGAGGTCGGAGCCGTCTTCGCGGCCTTCTTCTTCACCGTCGTCGTGGGCGCGGCCGTGCCATTCATGCTCGCTGCGATGGTGATCGCGGGCGCGATTCCATACGGCTGGGTGTGGCTGAAGATGCGCAAGCGCGTCCGGATGTTCGAGGACCAGCTGCCGGACCTGCTGATCACGATCGCCGCGTCGCTGAAGGCGGGGCACTCGTTCAAGCAGGGCCTGCAGGCGGTCGTCGACGAAGGCCATCCCCCCGCCGATCAAGAGCTCAAGCGCGTCCTGACCGAGACTTCCCTGGGACGGCCCATGGACGACGCGCTGGCCGAGATGGCGGAGCGCGTCGGCTCTGCGAACTTCGAGTTCGCGATCACCGCAGTCACGATTCAGCGCCAGGTCGGCGGTTCGCTCGCGACGCTGTTCGACATGGTCGCGGACACCGTTCGCCACCGGCAGCAGTTCGCACGCAAGATCCGTGCGCTGACTGCGATGGGCCGCATGTCGGCGTACACGCTGATCGGCATTCCGTTCTTCATCGCCGGCGTCATGACACTGCTGAACCGGCGGTACATGCACCCTCTCTTCTTCACAAGCGGCGGTCGTTTCCTGATCATCCTCGCCCTCGTGATGATGGGTTTCGGTTCCCTGCTCCTCAAAAAGATCGTCTCATTCCGAGGTTGATGACATGCTGCTGATAATCGCCATTGGAACGATCGGCTTCGCGGTGTACTACCTCGCCGAAGTCGCGACCGCCCCGATGCGCACGCGCAGAAATCTCGTGCACCGGGCGGCGAACTACGGACGCACCCGCTCGGCGGCGGACAAGCCCGTCCCGCATTTCCGCGAGCGAGTCGTCCTTCCCTTCATGACGCAAGTGGCGAAGCTGGTGCTCAAGGTCAATCCGCGAGCGTCGACCGAGGCGGTCGGCGGCAAGCTGATGGCGGCCGGCATGCGCAAGGCTTCGCCCACCGGCTTCATCGCGGCCCAGGGCGTCCTCGCGCTCGGAGGGTTCTTCTTCGGCCTGATCCTCTTCGGTGCGGTCCAGCCGTCGAGGGCGCCGCTGTTCGCGCTCGGGCTGGGTGTGCTGGGCTTCATCGGCCCGAACATGGTCCTCAATAGCCGGGTCCGCCAACGCCAGACGTCGGTCGCGGCCGAGCTGCCCGATGCCCTCGACCTGCTGTCCGTCAGCGTGGAGGCCGGCCTCGGCTTCGACGGTGCGGTTCAGAAGCTCACCGAGCACATGAAGGGCCCGCTGATCGAGGAGTTCGAACTTGCCCTGGGTGAGATGCGGATCGGCGAGAGCCGGCAGGAGGCCCTGAAGAAGATGGCCGAGCGGAGTGCGTCCCAGGAGATGGCGAGCTTCGTCCGCGCGATCATCCAGGCCGATCAGCTCGGTATCTCGCTGGGCCGGATCCTGAGGATCCAGGCGGCGGACTCCCGGCTGAAGCGTCAGCTGCTCGCCGAGGAGAAGGCGATGAAGGCGCCGATCAAGATGCTGTTCCCGACCGTGCTGTTCATCTTCCCGGCGATGTTCATCGTGATCCTCGGGCCCGCCTTCCTGAACCTCTCCAAGATCTTCCAGTTCTAAGGCGCGGAGTGAGCGTGGCTGCAGACCACAGCAAGACGGAGGGCGGCTTCGGATCAGGTCTTCGCGCGAAGCTGAGCGGCAAGGACCAGGAGGAGCCCCGCTCTCCCGGCGAAGCGATTGCCGCAGCCGACCCGCTGACCGGCAGCCCGGACGTCGCGCTGCTGCGTGCCGAGCTGAGCGCATCGCTCGCGCGTGAGCAGGATCTGCGGGCGTCGCTCCACGAATCGGTCGAAGTCTCCGGGCGCGAAGTGCGCCTGGAGCAGGATGTCGCCGGGCAGGCGGCAGCGCTCGACCGGCGCGCTTCAGCGTTGGCCGAGACGGAGGCCGAGCTGGAGGAGCGCGAGCGTCAGATCGCGCAGCGGCTTGCCGAGATCGACGGCGCGCTCGAGGAGAAGGAGCGGCTTGCGACGCTCGAGGCCCGGATCGCGGAACGCGAGCAGCTGGTCGACCTCAAGGTCCAGGAGCTGAAGCAGGCCGACGAGGCTCGGGGCACGGAGGCGAAGGAGTGGAAGGAGAAGGTCGAGGACCTGACGCGTCGTGAGAAGGAGCTCGCGCACGCCGAGGCTCGGATCGGAGACGCGCGCAAGGAGTCGGAGGCGCGCCACGAGAAGCTGATCAAAGCCCTCGAGGAGAGCGAGAAGAAAGCACGGACCGCCGAAGACGAGGCGCGCTCGCTGGAGAAGAAACTGGCGGAGCGCGAGGACAGGCTCGCGAAGGCGGAGCAGGAGGCGACCCAGTCCCGCGTCCAGCTCGAGGCGCGCGAGAAGGTGCTGGCGAAGCGCGAGGGCGAGATCGCCGCCGAGAGCGGAAAGAGCGAGGAGCTGCTCGTCGCTCGCGCCCGGGAGCTCGACGATCGCGAGGTCGAGCTGTCCACGAAGGCGAGCGCGCTCACCGCGCGTGTGCAGGAGCTCGAGCAGGAGACGAAGCAACACGCCGTTGCGCTCCAGGAGGCACGCGAGAAGGCAGACGAAGCGCGTGCGCTCCACCAGCAGCTCGCTGAGCGCGAGGCGGAGATCACGGCGGTGCAGAAGGAAGCGGCGCAGGCACGTGCCGACCTCGAGGCGCGCGAGAAGATGCTCGCGAAGCGCGAGGGGGAGATCGGTGTTACGCGCGGACACGACGGTGAGCTCGCCGCGCGTGCGCGTGAGCTCGACGAGCGAGAGCTCGATCTCTCGTCCACGGCGAACAGGCTCGCGGCGCGCATGGAGCAGCTCGAGACGGAGTCGAAGGAGCACGCCGCCGCGCTCGAGCAGGCGCGCGCGCAGGAAGCCGAAGCGCGCTCGGTCCGCGAAGCGCTCGCCGACCGCGAGCGGCAGCTCGCTGCAGCCGAGCGGGACCTGACTCAGGGGCGATCGCAGCTGGAGACCAGGGAGCAGGTGCTCGCCAAGCGCGAGGCGGAGCTCGGCGGCGCCAGCGGCCGTGACGAACGTCTCGCCGCGCGGTCCCGCGAGCTCGACAAGCGCGAGCTGGAGCTCTCCACTCGCGCAACCGAATTGACAGCGCGCATGCAACAGCTCGAGCAGGAGGCGCAGCAGAGCCAGGCGACGGCGAAGGACGCACTTGCGCGGCTGGCGAACATCGACCAGCGCGAGTCCGAGCTGATCGCCCGCGAGGCCGAGTTCCACCGCCAGGAGGCCACGTTGCGCCGCGCAGCCGAGGAGGCGCGGAAGCCCGAGGTCGACGAGCTGGCGGAGCGCCGGCTGAAGCAGCGCGACGACGAGCTCACTTCGCGCGAGGCGGCGCTGAACAAGGCCGAGCAGGCAATCCTGGCGTCACGCAGCCGCTACGAGGGCAAGGAGAAGGCCCTCGATGAGCGCGAGACTGTCCTTGCAGCTCGAGCGAAGGAACTGGAAGAGCGCGAAGCCGCGCTCAATCTCCGCGAGGCCCAGCTGGAGGCGGAGTTCGAAGTCCGCGAGCAGCGGCTCGAACAGCGCGAGAAGGCCGGCGCCGAGCTCGAGGCGCAGCTGTCGACGCGCGAGAGCGACCTGTCCATGTACGTCGCCCAGCTGCAGGAGAACTTCGACCGCCGCGAAGCGGAATGGTGGTCGAAGCAACTCGGCGGCAACGCGCAGCAGCCCCCCGCTGCTTAGCCTCCCGGCTCACGCTGGGGAAACCTCCCGGTTTCCCCAGACCGCTTTCACCGGTCCGCTTCGCGGACGGGCGGCTTCGCCGCCGGGTCGGACGGGCGGCTTCGCCGCCGGGTCAGACCCTAGGACCTGTCTGTTCCGCCAAGTCCCTGCAAACCCCAGAGAACGTGCCAGGCACGGGGCATGGCTACTTGCGACGCCGATGCTCGCCAGTCCGCGTCGGTCGTCACAATTGACCTGATGGCCTCGACACTCAGTGACAGCGAGCTCGTCTCACGTTGCCGCGCCGGTGACCACCAGGCCTGGAACGACCTGGTCGAGCGCTTCTCTCGCTACGTCTACGCCATCTCCGTGCAGGCCTTCCGCTTGCCGGAGGCCGACGCCGAGGACGTGTTCCAGGAGGTCTTCGCGCGCGCGTACCAGCATCTCGACAAGCTCCGCGACGACGCGGCCGTGCGGCCGTGGCTCGCCCAGCTCACGCGCAGGCTCTGCATCGACAAGCTGCGGGCGACTGCGCGCGAGCGGCCGGTCACGGACGACGAGCTCGTCACCGGGTTCGACGAGACGCTCGCTCTGCTCGACGAGGCGCTGACGGTGCACGAAGCCCTCGCCCAGGTGCCCGAGCACTGCCGTGAGATCCTCGACCGTTTCTTCGCCCGCGACGAGAGCTACAAGACGATCGGCGAGGCGCTCGACTTGCCGTCCGGCACCATCGCGAGCCGGATCTCCCGGTGCCTCGGGCGTCTCAGGGAGGTCCTCGAGGGAAGAAGTGAGGCCAAACCCCCGTCTGGAGATCGATGAGTCTGAGTGAACAGCGTCTGGCTCGCCTGCTCCGAGCCCTGCCCCGGGCCCCGGAAGGCTGGGTCCGTGCGGCCCAGGAGCTCCCGCTGATGCGCGCCGAGCTGGACGAGATCGTCGCCCGCGCCGAGGCCGACGCCGCCTTCCGCGAGCGGCTCATCGCCGATCTCGAGGGTGCGCTAGCGGCCGAGGGCTACGAGCGAGACCCGGCCGTGCTGGCCGCGCTTCGCGTGCGCCTCGACTCGAAGTAGCAGAATCCCCCCATGCAGACGGCCCCGGGTGGCGGGGCGCTCGCGGCCCGGGTCACGGCATCCGCCGCCGAGCTGCTCGCCAAGATCGCGCTCGCGTCCAGCGATGGCTGGCCCGAGGCCGCCGGCGTCGCCGCGCAGGCCGAGTGCCTCGCCGAGCGCGCCGCGCCGCTGGCGGAGGTGGCGGCTCGCGCCTACGAGGAAGCCCTCGCCGCTGTCGGCGATGACTACGAGTTCGGCCGGGTCTATGCGAAGGCGGCGGAGCCGCCGCTGCTGATCGCCGCGGCTGCCGCGGACGTCGCCGAGCTCGCCGCGTTGGTCGCGGCCAACGGCGATCCGGCGCTACGCGCCGACGCCGTTGCTGCCGGCTTGATCGCCGCGGCGGCCGCGGCGGCCGCTGCGGAGCTGGTCTCCGTGAATCTCACCGTCTCGCCGGGTGACGAGCGGGTGCGGCGGGCTCAGGGCTTGGCGGAGGGGGCCGCCCGTTACGCCGACGCGGCACGGGCGGCCCGGGAGTAGATCAGGCGGTCCTAGCCGCCGGCCGCCGAGAGACGGCGGTGATCCAGCGAAGCGCCCTCAGCTTCCAGACCGGCGGCCGCACTGGTGCGTCCTGTCGCATGGACGCGGCGAGTCGCTCCCCCTTCGCCTCGCGGAGCAGATCCGCGTGGCGGGCCCGAGCGCTGTCCTGGGGGTACTGGGGAAACACTTCGCCTACAAGACGGCCGCCCACACGGCTTTCTTCCCGGGCTGGGCTTACGCTGTCGAGATGACCGAAGAGCCCCTGCCCGCCTGGAGCCTGCCCGCCGCGGCGGTCGAGCGGATCGCCCTTCCCGAGGCCTGGCCCGGACGGATCACCCGCGAGTGGGCCTGGGGCGAAGCGACCGGCTCCGGCGTCCGGGTCTGCGTGCTGGACAGCGGCGTCGAGCGGGATCACCCGCTCGTCGGGGAGATCCAGGAGTCGATCGCGATCTCGATCGAGGGGGACGAGGTGATCGTGGACGACGACGACCGGGCGGGCGACCTCTGTGGGCACGGCACTGCGTGTGCCGGAGTGATCCGCTCGCTGGCGCCTGAATGCGAGCTCGCGAGCGTCCGCGTGCTCGGAGCAGGGTTCACCGGCAGCGGCGCAGTCCTGCTCGAGGGGCTGAAGTGGGCCGTCGAGCAGGGCTACGACGTGATCAACATGAGCCTCTCGACGACGAAGCAGAAGTTCGCGACGCTGCTGCACGAGCTGGCCGACAGCGCATACTTCCGCCGCACGATGCTCGTCGCCTCGGCTCACAACATGCCCGTCGAGAGCTACCCGTGGCGCTTCTCGAGCGTGATCTCGGTCGGCAGCCACGAGCTGTCCGACCCCTTCACCTACTACTACAACCCCACACCGCCGGTCGAGTTCTTCGCGCGCGGCGTCGACGTCGAGGTTCCGTGGCTCGGAGGGGGGCGCCTCGTCTGCACCGGCAACAGCTTCGCGACCCCGCATGTCGCGGGCATCGCCGCCCTCATCCTGTCGAAGCACCGCGAGCTGACGCCGTTCCAACTCAAGAGCGTGCTGTATCTGACGGCCTCGAACGTGGGGGACGAGTCATGAGCGAGGACGCGCGGGCGGCCGTCGCGGCCGGTGTACTGGGCGCGGAGGAGAACTACCGGGAGCTGCTGCGCTCGATCGTCGAGGTGGCGCGCGCCATCTTCCAGGCCAAGGCATCGTCGATCTTCCTGCTGGACGAGGCGACTGACGAACTCGTCTTCGAGGCCGTGGCGGGCCAGGGCTCCGAGTCGCTCGTCGGCCGGCGCTTTCCCTCGAGCACCGGCATCGCCGGGTTCGTCCTGGTCAGCCGGCAGCCCCTGGTGATCGAAGACGTGCTCGAGGATCCGCGCTTCTCTCGTGAGACTGCCGAGAGCACCGGGTTCGTCCCGAAAGGCCTGATGGCCGTCCCCCTCCTGCACGAGGAGCGCGCCCTCGGGGTGCTCGAAGTGCTCGACCGGCCGAGCCACGCGCGCTTCACGCTCGCGGAGATGGAGCTGCTCGGCCTGTTCGCGAACCAGGCCGCAATCGCCCTCGACCTGCTGCAACGCGCGCGCCGTGCGCGGTCGGCGCTGGCCGGCGAGGGCGAGCTCGCCGTGCTGGCCCGGCTCGCCGGCGCCCTGGAGGCGCGCCGCGAAGAGGACGGGGACGACAAGGCCCTCCGCCTGCTCGCCGCGCTCGAAGACCTCCTCTAGCAAGACAAAGCCCGGGCGTGCCCGGGCTTTGGTGACAGTTCAGTCAGAGAGCGACGCTCAGAGGTTCTTGTGCGACGCCCTCCGAGCGTGGGCCTCGACGTCGTCGGACTCGTCGTCCGTCGCGGGCTCGTCCGTGGCTTCCACGTTCCGTGCCATCGAATGCCTCTTGTGGGCCTCGACGTCGTCCTCGTCCTTGGCCTCTTCTTGCTCGAAGCGCTCGTCGGACATTGAACTCCTCCTTCCGGAAGGTAACTCGGCTGAATGCCGGTTTCGTGAACTAGACGGGCTGGCCTCCTCGAATCTTCCCTTCTCCTCGTGAATTACTCAAGGCGGGGTATGCGATCCTCGCCCGATGCGCCGGTTCCTGGGGCATCTGCGTGAGTCGGGGACGGCCTTCCGGGCCGTTTTCGCCAACCGGGGGCTGCGGCGGATCCAGCTCGCCTGGGCGGGGTCGATCATGGGCACCTGGGCGTACGGCATCGCGGTCGTGGTCTACGCCTACGAGCAGGGCGGGGCCACGGCGGTCGGGGTCGTGACGATGGTGCGCTGGCTCGCGGCAGCGGTCGCGTCCCCGTTCGCCGC
>WNGB01012107.1_pt1 | contig 18240 bp, 17 predicted proteins | sample 5400681 | NCBI WGS metagenome assembly WNGB01 (sample SAMN13153367, study PRJNA577476) | soil metagenome | isolation source: 115 cm soil or saprolite under grassland replicate 2 | place: USA:California | collected 2016-06-15 | reverse complement strand
CGCCGCATATGTGGATACGGGTCGCTATATCATTTGCTCGGCTTCACCGGAATTGTTCTTTGAGTTGGATGGTGAAAATATATGTGGCCGTCCCATGAAAGGCACAGCCAAACGCGGGCGAACAACTTCTGAAGATAAAGAGCAAGCTACTTGGTTGCGAAATTCAATTAAGAACCGTGCTGAAAATGTGATGATCGTGGATATGGTTCGTAATGACCTTGGACGCGTTGCAGAGATTGGAAGTGTAAAAGTCTTGGAGTTGTTCAATATTGAGCGATATCCAACCTTGTTTCAGATGACATCCTCTGTCACTGCAAAGACCCGCGCATCGCTTTCTGAAATATTGAGCGCCCTTTTTCCCTGCGCCTCAATCACAGGAGCACCGAAGGTCAGCACGATGAAAATTATTGCTAAACTTGAAACAACACCACGTCGAATATATACCGGAAGTATTGGTTATATTTCGCCAGAACGAAAGGCTCAATTCAACGTGGCTATACGCACAGCAGTGATTGATAAACAGGAAGGACAGATCGAATACGGCATTGGTGGTGGGATCGTCTGGGATTCGACAAGTGCAGATGAATATAGCGAGGCATTGCTCAAGGCGCGTGTACTGACTGAACGCCCTAAGGAATTTTCATTGATTGAGACATTGCTATGGACACCCCAGGAAGGATATTATCTGTGTGAGAAACACATCTTGCGAATGGCTGATTCTGCGGATTATTTTGATTTTATGTTCTCAAGAGAAAACTTGGAAAATTATCTCGACCAGATGGCTTTGAAATTTTCTGTTCCAAAGCGAGTGAGAATTTTATTGAATCGAAAAGGAGAATTAACCGGGGAAGCGAAAGATATCTCACAGAGCAACTCCCGCCTATTCAAGGTCAGCCTTGCTAAGAAACCAGTGGATTCAAAGGATGTTTTTCTATTCCACAAATCCACACAACGCAAGATTTATGAGGACGCTCTTAAGTCTGCACGTGGTTGTAATGACGTTTTGCTTTTCAATGAAAAAGATGAACTGACCGAATTTACGCTTGGAAATCTTGTAGTTGAACTGAACGGCGAGTTCGTTACACCACTCATAGAATGCGGATTATTAGCCGGCACATTTCGAGCACATTTACTGGAAACAGACCAGATTAGGGAGCGAGTTGTGATGCGAGATGAATTAGCCAAGTGCGGAAAGATTTTCCTGGTCAACTCCGTGCGGAAATGGGTGGAGGTTGAATTAATATAAAAACGCCGCTACCTGACATCGGCCAGACAGCGACGTTACTTTCAACAGCCCTAAACATCCTGCAATGTAATCGTGATATTAGTACTGCCGCCACCTAGGTCAACGCCTTGAACGACAATCGCTTTTCCGCTTGAGTGACCGTCAAAGACCATACTGAAAGTTTGATCCGAAGTGACGGTGAGCTGGTCACGTTCGGTGTAGCCATGTTTGCCATAAGCATCACGGTAAAAATTCATCGCATCCTCTAGGCTCATCTTCGTCTGGAAGATGACGGTATCATTACCCATCTGAATTACATTCTCTGCATCCGATGGCATGGGGTATAGCTCAGGATCAGGGCTGGAACTGTTATTGTCATTACTACCTGGATTCTCGGTAAGCGACGGAGTGTTACTATTAGGTTGGGTGGGTATAGGAATATCGGTAGCGACAGGATTTTTTCCGCCACCTGTTAGAGCCTGGCAGGCAAGGGATCCCAGAATTAAAACGAATAATGCAACAAACCAACCATGTTTATTCATAACTGTCTCTCCTTTGAAATTTATTCAACCCATTATAGTCGTTATTTCAAGCGGCTCATCCCAACGTACTATTTGATTTCAACATAATGTCTCATTTTGTTCTCGATAGGGATTAACTTAGTAGAGAAGAGCCTCGTAATGCCTGAGCAAAATATGCTGTATAAGAGTATGATTTATTGAATGAAGACTCGCAAAACTGAGGTCGTTGAAACGGCTCAGGTTGAATCACGTTCCGCATCCTTCGAGATAATGTTTGTCGAACACTGGGCGCATATTTACCGACTGCTGTGCCGTCTGGTTGGAGATTCGGCAGAAGCTGAGGATTTGACCCTCGAGACTTTTTTCCGGTTGTATCAGCGTTATCCGCTACCAGAAAATAACTTCAACCTGGGCGGATGGCTCCACCGGGTTGCGACCAATCTTGGTCTACATTCCATACGTAGTTTCAAACGTCGTGAGCGCTACGAGATAGCTGCCGGAAAATATGCCCTCGAAGAAACAGCAGAGCATCATCCAGCAGAGATCATGGCTCAGGAAGAAGAACATCGTTTGGCACGATTGGTTCTTGCCCAGATGAATGAGCGGCAGTCTCAACTCTTGATCATGCGTTATTCTGGTATGACCTACAAGGATATTGCCAAAACTCTGAGCCTCTCCCCGACTTCGATTGGCCCATTGTTATTGCGTGCGGAGCGCGAATTTGAAAAGCGTTACCGGGCGCTTACACAGGAGGAAGTATGAGAAAACATCTGACTAACGGTGAACTACGCGCCTCTCTCGATGAAGAATTAGATGCAGCCCAACTTCACCATCTAGAAACATGTGCAGACTGCCAAACACGTCAGAGCGAGATACAGGCACAAAGCCAGCAGACTGCTCGCAGACTTGCATTCCTGGCCCCTATGGATGAACCCGTTCCGGCTGCTCGCACAGTCTGGAGCCGATTCTCTCAACGTATATTGACCCAAAAGGAGACTTCTATGTTCAAAAAATGGTTTGCTTTTCCTGTGGTACGGTTCGCGACTGCCGCACTACTATTTTTGGCGTTGGTACTTGCTTTTCCGGGCACCCGCGCATTGGCGGATGAACTGCTGAATCTATTCCGCGTTCAACAAGTGACAGTCATTCCGGTCGACTTCACAGGCTTAAAACAATTGACTGGAAACGATGCTCTTGGAAGCCAGCTCAGCGAATTGATCTCTAGTTCTACAGAAACGATACAAAAGCCTGGTGATCCACAGGAGGCAGCGGACGCCGGTCAAGCTAGCGAATTGGCCGGATTCACTGTCCGTCTACCACAGGATAAGACTCCCTCCCACATTAGTGTAACCGGCTCGGCCGCATTTACTTTCACTGTTGATCGCAACAAAGCCCAAGCAATTCTCGATGAATCTGGACGCGGGGATCTTGTTCTACCCGATTCAATCGATGGCGCTAAGATTTCAGTCGAGATCCCTGCCTCAGTCAGTGCTGCCTATGGGACATGCCCAACACCGCTGGCGGATGAATCAAAGGGTGATCATTCTCAAATCTCTGGCCGCCTTTACCCGGATTGTGTTATCCTCGCTGAGATACCCAGCCCGACCGTCAATGCACCCACAGATGTCGATGTTGCGCAATTAGCTCAAATCGGCCTGGAATTTACAGGTATGAGCAAGGAAGAAGCTGCGGCTTTTACCAGTACTGTAGATTGGACCTCTACGTTAGTGGTGCCAATACCCAAGAATGCAGCTACGTATGAACAGGTTAATGTCGATGGTGTGACTGGTACCCTCATACAACGACCAGCCGATGATGCCCCACAGTTTGCCTTATTGTGGGTCAAAGGCGGAATTGTTTACGTGATCAGTGGCCTGGGCACCAATTCTCAACAAGCGATTGACATGGCAAACTCGCTTCCATAAAAGAATATTCTATGTCCGTTGCAGCGATTAAAACTGAGGAACTGAGAAAAGTTTTCGGCGACCGAGCTGAGCAGGGTGAGGTGTTCGGTTTTCTGGGGCCAAACGGCGCGGGAAAAACGACCTCGATCAAGATGTTGCTTGGGTTAGTTTCGCCCACATCTGGCACGGCCTCACTGCTCGGCGCACCGATTGGCAACCGTGCTACATTGGCTCGTATCGGTTTTTTGCCGGAGCATTTTCGTTTTCAGGAATGGCTGACCGCCAGCGAATTTCTGGAATTGCATGGGGAGCTATTGGGAATGGAGATGCGCGACCTAAAATCCAGAAGAGCAGAATTACTGGATCGGGTAGGTTTAGCCGATTTCCATAATAAGCCATTGCGAACTTTTTCAAAGGGGATGTTACAACGCATCGGTCTGGCGCAGGCTTTGTTGAACCGGCCCGCTTTGGTTTTTCTGGATGAGCCAACTTCTGGTCTTGATCCGGTTGGCCGCCGTCTGGTACGGGATATCATCCATGAACTGCGTGAAGCCGGGACATGCGTTTTCCTGAACTCCCACTTGCTGAGTGAGATCGAAGTCACTTGCGACCGTGTAGCTTTCATCCGTCATGGAGAAGTTGTGCGCGTTCTTGACCTGGCCTCGCTCGACCAAAAACTGTCGCTGGTAACTATTCGTGCTACTGGACTTAGTTCTGAGATTATCTCTGGACTTGCGCGCTGGGGTGAGAACATTCAGGCCAATGGTGAGCAATTGACCTTGACCATTCACAATGAGGCCGAGTTGCCAGAAATCAATCGTTATCTAGTATCTCAGGGTGCAGCGGTGTATGCCTTGACCCCTAACCGGCTCTCATTGGAAGAGATATTCATCGAAACCGTCGGAAAGGATGGGGGACTATGAAAAAGGTTTGGATCCTGGCCCGCATGACCTTTCGCGAAGCCATCCGGCGACGCATCGTATTGACTGGCTTGGTGCTTGGCATTTGCTTTCTGATCATTTTCTCCATTGGCTTCCATATGATTTACGCCAATGCCGTTCAGGCCGCTGCCGAGAGAGGTGATACTTTTGCCCGCATCATGCAGAGCGAAGGCATCAATCTTCTGCTGCTCGCGGGCTTGTATGCAGTCACGTTTCTTTCCATTGCAATGGGGGCGCTGCTCGGCGCGGATACGCTGGCTGGAGAGATCAGTTCTGGCACTATTCAGACGATTGTGACTAAGCCTGTACGCCGCTCAGACGTTGTTTTTGGCAAATGGCTTGGATTTGCCATGTTGCTCGGCCTTTACTCGTTGTTGATGTCCGGCGGAACGGTGCTGAGTGTGTTAATTCAGGCTGGCTATACGCCGCCGAATTTGTTGGCTGGAGTATCACTGATCTATCTAGAGGCGCTGCTTATTATGACCATCTCGCTTGCCTGTTCCAGCGCCATGCCTGCGCTTGCAACGGGTGGTGTGGTCTTTGGACTGTATGGTCTGGCTTTTATCGGCGGCTGGATCGAACAGTTCGGCTCTTTGCTGCATAACCAGACCGCGGTGAAAGTTGGAATTGTGACAAGCCTGATCATCCCAAGTGAGGCGCTTTGGAGACGGGCTTCATTTGAAATGCAAACGCCTTTAGCTGGATCCTTGGGGATATCGCCTTTTGGGACGGTCTCTGTACCAAGTACATTAATGATCCTGTACGCAGTTCTATATCTCGCGATTGCCTTAGCAGCAGGAATAAATACTTTTCAACACCGGGACATTTAAGATCACAACTATATTGCACATCAACCTTAAGTTACAAAATTAATCGCCAGCGTGGCAAGCTGGCGATTTTTTGATTTCCTTAGAGTATGGCAATTGCTTTTCAACTGAGAGAAGCAACAATTTGTTCGATGATATGTACCAAAGGCGTGGGGTAAATTCCAAGCAGGATTATGAGCACACCAAGCAGAGCCAATACCACGTTTGCACCCCGGCTGACAGAGATCGTGGTACGCTCTTCAACATCTGCCTGACGGAACATGGTGATAACGATACGCAAATAATAGAAAACGCCTATGATTGTGCCAATCACAAGCGCAGCGAGAGGCAGCCACAGAGCAGCTTCCACGCCAGCAGCGGCGAGAAAGATCTTACCGACCAATCCACCAGTTGGCGGTAGGCTGGCTAGAGACATCAGGGAAAGAGTTAAAAGTACCGCATAGCCTGGACGCTGGCGGAGCAAACCGCGGTATGTTTCCAAATCTTCAAATTCTTTCTGCGGCTCGGAGAGCAGCGAGATGACGCCGAATGCCATCAATAGGCTGACGATATAAACAACAAGATAAAAAGTCATTGAAGAAGCGAGGAATTTACCAGCCAGGAAGGGCACCAGCAAGTAGCCGAACTGAGCAATGGATGAGTAAGCCAGAATACGCTTGACATTATTTTGGGTTAGTGGCAACACATTGCCCACCAGCATGGATGCAATGGCAATCACTGCAACTATATTCCACAAGGCACTGCCAGCAGTAAGAGGTACATGAGCGAAAAGACGCAGCATCAGCGCAAATATGCCGCCTTTTGAAACTGTCGCCACAAAAGCTGTCACTGGGGCAGGAGCGCCTTGGTATACATCCGGAGCCCACATATGGAAGGGAACCAACGCAAGCTTGAAGCCAATCCCGACAATGACCATACTAAGGCCAATGGTCAAAAGTACACTATCTCCTGTTGGCAAATCTCCCGGAGGCGACATCTCACTGAAATGCATTGTGCCAAAGACAATATAGACCAAAGCCATCCCAAAGAGCAGGAAAGCCGCGGCTGCGGCAGCCAGGATCAGGTATTTAATCGCCGCTTCGACGCGGTGATGCTGGAAACGGGTATAACCGATCAGTGTATACAGCGCGATACTTAATATTTCAAGACCCAGAAAGAAAGAAACGAAATGATCACTGACTGTGAGTGTAGTTGCCCCCAACGCGGCAAGCAAGATCAGCAGGTAATATTCATCCTTGTTGCCAGCCACTTTGTCCATGTAATTGTATGAAATAACGACAACCACTAGACTAGTGATAAGGACAAGCGCGATATAAAAGATGGCAAAACCATCTACAACCAGCAGCGGAGTGACTGGATGAGGCAGCCCATGCGAAGCAAATGGGAGAGAAGCCAGAGAAAGTACTAATCCGATGATCGTCAGACCAAACGTCAGCTTATGACTCCGTTTAAAAGCGGTGACCAGCATCACGGTCAAAATGGAAGCGGAGAGTATCAGCAGAGGCAGAGTAGAGATGAGGTCCTGTAAAGTCATCGGGATGCGCATCAACCTTTTAGTTCGCTAGCCGCGTCTACATCCAACGTTTTGAACTGTTGGTAAAGCCGCAGAATCAAGGCCAGACCGATGCTTACTTCGGCGGCAGCCATGGTGAGGATCAACAGGAACATGACCTGCCCATCAGGTTGACCCCAGCGAGCGCCCGCGACGACGAAGGCCAGCCCGGCGGCATTTAGCATAATCTCAATGGACATCAACATGAAAAAGACATTGCGGCGCGAGAGCAGGCCGATCAAACCTAAAGTAAAAAGCAAGGCAGCAAGGATAAGGGCATGATATAGAGGAATGGTTGTCATTTATGCCTGCCCTTTTTCCTGGTCCCCGCGACGACCGAGATGATAAGCTCCCACCAACCCAGCCAGGAGCAACATCGAGGCGAGTTCGACGCCGAGCAGATAAGGACCGAACAATGCGATTGAAATCTGCTGTGGAGTTACCTCTGCTACGGCTTGCGGCTGGGTGTAACCAAGCCTGAATGCGAAGATCAATTCTACTAAGAGAATGGCAGCCAGAATAAACAGTCCCCGCCAGGTGCCAAGGTTAAACCATTGACGTTCTTGTACTACCGACTGTGGACCCAAGTTGAGCATCATCACCACGAAGACGAACAGCACCATGATCGCCCCAGCATAGATAATCACCTCTAGCGCGGCGATGAATGGTGCCCCTAGGAGGAAAAAGATCACAGCCACAGAAAGTAAAGACAGGATCATATACAACAAAGCATGTACCGCGTTCAAACGGGTAATGACCATGAACGTGGAGATAAGCGCTATCACCCCGGCAAGATAGAAAAGAAAATTCATGGATACCTCCCGTTATGGCAACAGATCACGAACATTTACGGGTTTATCTTCGTTGAGGCCTTCGCCTTTATCTTTATCCTTGATTTGCAAACCAGCGACTCGATAAAAGTTGTAATCAGGATATTTCCCAGTACCGCTGATCAACAGGTCTTCCTTTTCATAGACGAGGTTCTGACGGTTGTATTCGCTCATCTCAAAGTCAGGAGTGAGCTGGATGGCAAAGGTTGGGCAGGCTTCCTCACAGTAGCCGCAAAAGATACAACGCGAGAAATTGATTCGGAAAAACTCTGGATAGCGGCGTCCGTGCTCATCTTCAGTAGCCTGGAGCGAGATGCAGTCTACAGGACAGGCAACGGCACACAAATAGCAAGCCACACAGCGCTCCTCGCCATCAGGATCGCGCGTCAAGACGATGCGTCCACGCCAGCGCGGTGGCAGATAGGGTTTCTCTTCAGGGTATTGGATTGTCTCGCGTTTATGGAAGGCGTGCAGAAATATTTGCCAGATCGTTTGGAATGCACTTCTTAACATTAAATCTCCTTCTTATAAGTCGCACCGTCCCGAAGGTTTGAATTGCTCAACAATGTTTTTTACGGAAAGAAACCTTCGGGACGTTTAGTTAAAAACTACCCAGAGCCAACACCACACCGCCTGTAACGATCAAATTAAGCAACGTCAACGGCAACATGACCTTCCAGGCATAACCCATCAACTGGTCAAAACGCGGGCGCGGCAATGAAGCTCTCAATAGAATGAATAAACTGATGAATACAAATGTTTTCAAAACGAACCAGATGATCGGCGGAAGGAACGGTCCCAGCCAGCCACCAAAGAATAATGTAACAATCATGGAGGAGATCAACGTAATGCCCAGGTATTCCCCCACAAAGAATAAACCGAATTTCATTCCGGAATATTCAGCGTGAAAGCCAGCAATCAACTCGTTTTCAGCCTCAGGTAAGTCAAAGGGTATCCGATGAGTTTCTGCCAGCCCAGCGACCAGGAAAGTAAGCAAACCTAGGAATTGTGGGATGAAAAACCAGATTCTTCTTTGCGCCTCAACAATCTCGCGCAGATCGAATGACCCTGCCAGAATGACAACCCCCGTAACCGAGAGACCCATAAAGACCTCATAGCTGAGCATTTGCGCCGCCGACCTCATCCCCCCTAATAGCGAATACTTGCTATTAGATGACCAGCCCGCTAACATCACACTATAAACAGTCAATGAAGACATCGCCAGAAAGAATAATAACCCGATGTTCAGGCTAACCACGCCGATTCCTGGTGCGAACGGCACAACCGCAAAAGACATCAATACCGCCAGCATGATGACCGCCGGGGCAAGCAGGAAGACTGGCTTATCGGCAAAGGGGGGAATCCAATCCTCCTTGGCAAAAATTTTTATCATGTCGGCGACCACTTGTAATAGGCCAAATGGACCCACGCGGTTTGGCCCATAGCGATCCTGCCACAAAGCCAACAGGCGACGTTCAAGCCAAATTAAACCAGCCGCCGTTGTGAGTACACCGACCATTACACCGAAAATATTCAACCACGGGAGCAGAGCAGCCAGCACGTCAGCTTCCTTTCTCGTCGGCGCTCATTTGGAGCTTTACCCATGTGGGCAAAGCAGTTGGAATGCCTGGAAAACCGGTTGGAAGCCCTACGACTTCTGCGGGCAATGAAGCATTCAACCGCATAGGCAGGTGCAGCGACTCATCCTTCAAGCCAACTTCGATCCATTGACCTTCCACCGCGCCGAGTTTCTCTGCAAGCGCTGGATTTACTGCAACATAAGCCTCGGGTGTATGTTCCGCAATCGCAGGTGACAGGCGACTAAACTCCTCTGAACCGAAGATATGATGGAGCGGAAGTGCCAGATATTCGTCTTGGCGGGGAACAAACGCATTAGGTATTTGACCCGTATAGGATAATTTTGATCCCTGCAAAGGTTCGATCAAACGCCGCCCAGGGTCGCCGCCGATTAATGGGCCACCGACCTCAGCTTGAAATTTATTCACGGATTGCTCCGAGTTCCAGCCTGGAGCCCAAAAGCGTGGGATCAAACTGGAGGGAGGACGTCCTTTATAACCTTCCATCGAAAAGGTAAGCGGAGCATCAGGATCATCAGGTGGCTTTGGCTCGTGCACGCTCACATTTGCCTGCATAGCCGTGCGCCCACTATAGCGATGCGGCTGGCGTGGAATTTCCTGCCCTACGATGCGGAAACCTTCTAGCGGAGCGATTTCCAGAATCGGAGAAAACAGAGGATCGCCGTCAGCTACTGCGCGCAGTACATCATTCAGGTCATTCCATTTGCCGGAAAGCTCATGGTTGCGTAGTCTCATCAATTCGCTGATCCAGCGCCAGCTTTCACGAATCTCATCTTGCGGCACAAACACCTGGAAAAACCGTTGTGCTCTTCCTTCGTTATTGATTAGCGTCCCATCGCCTTCCGCGAAGGTGGCAGCAGGCAGTATCACATCGGCCTGAGCAGTCGTTACATTTTCCAATGAATCAATCACAATAACATGATTCGCCGCGTGCAATAAGCTATCTACGAATTGCTGATCAGCTCGCCGGTAAAGGTCATTTTCCAGGATCACAAGTGTGGCATTATCACTCTTCTCAAGCGCCTGTTGTGCCTGTTCCAAATCCTTATTATCCAGCAAGGCTAATCCCAAACTGTTACATTCTGGGACAGTGAACATGACGTGAGTATTACTGTTGATTGTCTTGAGTGCCATGGCCACATTCGCAGCCGCTTGAATCACGGCTTCGCTGCCCAAGCTGGTCCCTGAGACAATCAAAGGATTTTTCGCGTCTTTCAGTTTTTGTGCGATTTCTTCAGCCAACGATAAAAGCTCATCAGGTAGGTTAGGGACTTCTAGAGCATCCGAGTCAAAAATATGTGCCACTGCAAAGCCCAACCGCGCAATATCATCTGGGGCTAAGTGAGTTGTTGATGTAGCAGCATCGTCAAGCCGAGTTGCTGCTGGAGTAACAATGTAAAGGGGTCCTTTCTGGTCCTGGATGATTTCCTTTATAGCCGCATCGTTCCATAAATCAATTTTCTTCTGACCAGCTTGTTCTTTCGGCTGGTTGTATACTGCTTGTCGCAATGCCAGTGCAAGCCTCGGAGCTGTGTTGGTCAGGTCTTCGCCGAGAACGAGAACTGCATCAGATAATTCAGCTTCATGCAGACTAGCAAGCGGCGCGGATCCTTCACGCTGAATGCTCAGGATGCGCTGATACAAGCGCGCTTCGTTCGCAGATATTCCAGCAAAAAACTGGTCTGCACTGACGAGGGAACGTAGGGCAAAATTGGCTTCCAATGAAGCACGCGATGAGCCAATGCCGATTAGCGGAGTACCGGGTTGCAGAGTCTCTCTCAGATGAGACAGGGCTTGATCAACGGGAACAGTTTGCGGGCCTGAATTTTGAAGCGATTTAATACGTGGCTGGCGGAAGCGCTGCGGGCTGTTGACAAATTCATATCCAAAGCGGCCGCGGTCACATAGAAAATAACCATTAACTTCATGGTTGTAGCGATTGACAATGCGGCGAAGCGTTCCGTAACGTTCGCCGGGTATAGTGTTGCAGCCCAAACCACAGTGCACACAAATCGAAGGAGCCGTCTGCAGATCCCATTTACGTGTGTAGTGCTGTTTCGAGGTCTTATCAGTAAATACACCTGTTGGGCAGACTTCCACCAGATTGCCACTGAACTCGTTCTCCAACACGCCATCTTCGTGACGTCCAAAGTAGACATGATCGTGAGCGGAGAACACGTCGAAGTCACGTCCGCCCGCATAATCACGATAGAAGCGCACACAGCGATAACATTGGATGCAGCGGTTCATCTCGTGATTAATAAATGGACCAAGATACTGGTTGCGATAGGTGCGCTTATTGTAACGGTTGCGTCGAACCACGTGACCAGTCATCACGGTCATATCTTGAAGATGACACTCACCACCTTCATCACAGATGGGACAATCGTGTGGATGATTGAGCATCAACCACTCTATGACCGAAGCCCGGAAACTGACAGCTTCGATATCACTGATAGAGATGCGCGTGCCTTCTACCGCGGGAGTCATGCAAGCCATGACAATTCTGCCCCTGGTATCTCTCTCGTCTTTGAATTGCTTGACAGCGCACTGACGGCACGCCCCAACCGAGCCCAACGCTGGATGCCAGCAGAAATATGGCAGATCAAACCCAAGGGATAACGAAACCTGCAGAAGATTGTCAGTAGAATCGACTTCGTAAGTTTTTCCGTCAATAAAGATTTTTGTCATAATGACTCACCATATCTATTTTCACCACGGAGCACACAGAGAACACAGAGAAAAACTCTAAGAATCTCCGTGCATTCTGTGTTCTCTATGGTAAATGCTCATTGGCTGCCTAATATCATAGAATTATTTCCATGGACAGCGCTTTTCTTGGATGTGACGTTCAAAATCGGAGCGGAAATATTTAAGGGCACTTTGCAATGGCTCCATTGCGCCCGGAGCCAGGGCACAGAACGTGTTGCCGGGACCAAGCAATCGAGTGTGTGAAGCGAGCAGATCCAAATCGCCGGGGAGTCCGTTTCCATCCTCCAAAGATTGCAAAGTGCGGGCAACCCAGGGCAATCCTTCACGGCATGGTGTACACCACCCACATGATTCTTGGGCAAAGAAATGTTCAAGATTCTGTACCATTCCTACCGGGCAAGTTTGGTCATCAAGCACGATCAGAGTTCCCGTCCCCAGGCGGCTGCCCGCCTCTTGGACACTACGGAAATCCATTTTCACGTCCATGTGTTCTTCTGTTAGAAAATCAGTAGACGCCCCACCAGGCAGCACACCGCGGAATTGGTAGCCAGGCTTCATGCCGCCTGCGTGCTCGTTAATCAACTCGCCCAACGTTGTGCCTAAAGGTAGCTCCCATAAGCCAGGACGATTGACTCTCCCGCTGGCGCCATAAATTTTTGTACCACCATCTTCGGTATGGCTCAACCGTTTGAACCAGTCTGCACCGTTGCGGAGAATGTGGGGCAAGCAACTAAGCGTTTCTACATTGTTGACGATAGTTGGCTTTCCCCATAAACCGCTGACCTGTGGAAAGGGCGGCTTCGCGCGCGGCGTAGCTCGGCGGCCTTCGAGGCTATTCAGCAAACCTGTCTCTTCACCGCACATATACCGCCCCGCGCTCACATGCAAATGCAGCTCGAAATTAAATCCCGAATCAAGAATGTTTTTGCCCAGATAACCCGCCTGATACGCCTCAGCAATCGCCTTTTGTAAACGGCGCTCGGCTTCCTTGTACTCCCAACGCAGGAAGATATATCCTACTTCAGCCTGAATGGCATAAGCGGCAATAAGTGTACCTTCAATTAACTGGTGCGGATCGCCCTCCAACAAGAGGCGGTCTTTGAACGTGCCAGGCTCCATCTCATCAGCGTTGACTACCAGATATTTTGGACGCGGCGCGCCATCGCCCATTGGGACAAAACTCCATTTCATGCCTGTTGGAAAACCAGCTCCACCCCGCCCTTTCAAATCAGACCTCTTGACTGTTTCCATTACATCGGCAGGAGTCATGTCTTTTAGCGCTTTCCGCAGTCCTTGATAGGTATCAGCGCGTTCCGCGGCTTTGATATCAAGCGGTGTACGGTCAGGCTGGATGTTGCGCGTCAGAGGAGTTTCCATCAAGCCTCTTTCCGGTAGGATGCGAGAATTTGGTTAACTTTTTCTTTGTCCAAGTTGTTGTAGAGATCGTTATCTACCATCATGGTCGGGGCATGATCGCAGTCACCCAGGCAGACAATTGGAAGCAAAGTATATTGCCCATCGGAAGTTGTTCCACCCAAGTCAATGCCCAGCCGATCCTTGAGATGTTGGCGGATTTTTGGATAACCCATGATCCAACAAGAGACACTATCACATAACAGAATGACGTGTTTGCCAACCGGCTGGCGGAAGATCAAGTTATAAAACGTGGCGACATTGTCCAGTTCATCGGGGGTCATTTCGAGCAATGGAGCAATATCTTGTATACTTTCATCAGAAACCCAGCCGCGATGACGCTGGACCACTTTAAGCGCTTCAATACAAGCAGCGCGCTTGAAAGGGTATTCCGCCAGATGGCTTTCGATTTCCTGTCTTTCTGAGTCAGTTAGCATAGGTAATCCTTAAACTCTTTTCGTCCTGCCTGCAGCGCCCGTGCCTACCGGCAGCCTGTCCTGGACGGACAGTCCAGGGGGTAGGTATGCGCCCCGTCCTGGCCCGGCCGGGACAGGGCAGGCACGTGTGAGCGGAGCCGCACGCATTTTGTGCGGCGCAGTCGAAGGACAGATTATCAAATAATCTCACTCTCTACATCAACTGCCCTTCGACTACGCTCGCCGAAGAGCAGGCTCACTCCGCTCACCTGTGCCTGCGGCAAGGTGCAGGCAGGGCGAAGAAACTCACCGATCCACATCTGCCATGACAAAATCAATGCTACCTAAGATCGCGATCAAATCTGCTACCATCAACCCGCGACTAATATAGGGGACCGACTGCATATGGGCAAAAGATGGCGTGCGAATTCGTGTACGGTAGGATTCGGTATTTCCATCGCTGATCAAGTAGTAACCATTAATGCCTTTGGTGGCTTCAATGCTCACACTCGCCTCACCAGCCGGAATGACCGGACCCCAACTCACGTTCAGGAAATGATCGATCAATGTCTCAATGTGAACCATCGTACGTTCCTTGAGTGGCGGTGTAGTTAGAGGATGATCAGCTTTATAAGGTCCGGCAGGCATATTCTCCAGACATTGTTTGATAATGCGCAGGCTCTGCCGCATTTCTGCGACGCGCACCACTCCGCGGTCATAGGAATCACCGTGGGTAGCCGTGGGAATATCAAATTCGAAATTATCGTAACCAGAATAAGGCCGCTTCTTGCGGTAGTCCCACTCAAGGCCGCAGGCGCGCAAATTGGGCCCGGTCACGCCCCATTCAATAGCTTCCTCCAAGGTATAACTGCCAATGCCTTTTGTACGCGCTTTGAAGATGCCGTTCTGCATCACCATCTTTTCGTACTCATCGAGGCGTGGTATTAGATAATCAATGAATTCTCTTACCAATTTGTCCCAACCATTGGGTAAGTCTTGCGTCACACCGCCGATACGGAACCAACTCGGATGCATCCGTCCGCCTGTGACCGCGGAAACGATATCAAAGATGCGTTCCCGGTCTGAGAACATGTAAAAGACCGGTGACATCTGGCCGACATCCTGTGCAAACGTCCCATACCAAACCAGGTGACTGGCCAGCCGGAAGAATTCCGCCATCATGATGCGGATCACCTTCACGCGTTCAGGGACTTCAATGCCCGCCAGTTTTTCAACTGCCATTACATAAGGCAGGTTGTTCATCACGCCGCCGAGATAATCCACGCGGTCTGTATAGGGTATATAAGTATGCCAGCTCTGTCTCTCACCCATCTTCTCAGCAGCGCGGTGATGGAACCCGATCTCCGGGATGGCGTCCAGAATGATTTCGCCATCCAATTGCAAAACGAGACGCAACACACCGTGCACGCCAGGATGCTGCGGACCCAAATTGAGGAACATGAAATCTGTATCTTCACTTTGGCGTTTCAGACCCCAGCTCTCCGGGTGGATTGGAAAGGTCCCATCTCGGTCGCGCGCGCTGGATGCTCCTTGCGGAGAGGATGGCCCTGCCAGGTGCGCGGCATCAAAATCCGTTCCATATGGGGATGGTTTTCAAATTTGATTCCAAACATGTCCCAGACTTCGCGCTCATACCAATTGGCGTTGGACCAAACTCCAGATATAGAGGCAAGGGACGGATACTCACCTACTAATGGAACTTTAATTCGTACATCTTGATTACGTTCAAAAGACAACAAATGATAAACAATAGTGAAATCCGCTTCCGGTTGAGTCTCGCGATGACCGCGCGAACGCTCGTCAATTGCTGTTAGATCAAAGAGCATTTTGTAAGGCTGCGAAATCCCATTCTTCAGAAAACTCAACACATCAACGACCTGAGCGGGTGAAATCCAAATCGTTGGGATATCATCCTTGGTCGGTTGAGATGCCAAAATGCTCTCCCCAAATTTCTCTTTTAATTCCTGGAAAGCATCCGGAATGTTCATACTTGATTAGGTGGGCGAAGTGTAGTTACCTGCTTCCGCTCGGCGCGCTTGATATCACGTAATGAGGGATCGTCTGGTTTGATCACGCCCTTTGGGCCAATGGTCCAACTCAGAGGGCGCTTTTCCTTTCCAACCGCTTGCGAGAGCAGGATCAACCCTTCTGTAAATGCATCTGGCCTTGGTGGGCAGCCCGGCACGTACATATCCACTGGCATGAACTTATCTACGCCCTGTACCACGCTGTAAATATCATACATGCCTCCCGAGTTCGCACATGAGCCCATCGAGATCACCCAGCGCGGTTCCATCATCTGGTCGTAAAGGCGCTTGATGATCGGCGCCATTTTGATAAATACGGTGCCCGCGATAATCATCACATCAGCTTCGCGCGGCGTCCCACGGATCACCTCTGCGCCAAAGCGGGCAATGTCATAACGGCTGGTAATGCTGGTTGCCATTTCTACGTAACAGCAGGAAAGACCAAAGTTAAAAGGCCAGAGCGAATTTTTTCGTCCCCAAGCCAGCAAATCCTGCACACGTGACAACACTAAAACACGGCTCATGGCTTGACCGAAGGTCTGTTTGCCGTCTTCTGTAGGAGTCTCGTCCCCTGGCTTGCTCAACCACCAGCTCATGACTCAAGCCTCCTGAATTTTTTATTTTTGTATGTCAGATTGACAATCCGACATACTGTATTGAAAGTTTTCATTCCCGTGGCCCCCAATCCAATGCACCTAAACGCCACAAATAGACCAGTGCCGCTAATAGTATTCCGATAAAAATAACGATTTCAATATATCCTGCCCACCCTAACGTTCGCGCGGCCAATGCCCAGGCAATGATAAAAACCGCTTCCAGATCGAAGATCACAAAAAACATCGCGACCAGATAAAACTTTGCGGTAAGCCTTTGGCGCGCGGACCCGGTAATGGGCACACCCGCTTCAAAAGGTTCATCTGTTGCCCGCCCCTTATGATGCTCTCCCAGAACATATGATAAAGCTAGCAAGGCAGTGATGAGCAATACCGCCGCAACAAAGTAAACAACTAAAGGCCAAAGGTCTGTACTAAGCGAAATATCATTTGCGGTAACAATAAAAAACACGCCCGCTCCGTTCACCTATGCCCACCACTATCCCGCTCCAAGCCAAAGGGGCAGCAAAGTGCAGGCAGGATGCTTATACAAACAACGCTTAATATGACAAAATCCATCTTAGATTATAGCACTCAGTTGAGTGATAAATTAATTCGATTCATCCTCAGCTTGTATTTTCGACGTTCACTCATTTGAGGATTAACGGATTAAACAGCCTCCGTATTATGTTTAACGCTTAATGCCTGAAAATCTGTGTTTAAAATGTTTTATTCCTGAGGCAACTGCGCAACCTGATCTGACGTCATACCTTCGATAATGGGTCGGTCGCCTTGTTCCTGCAAATGTAATTTGCCAAAAGAATCTAGCATATGGCCTGATTTTTCAGCCTTGGTCTTCAGATAGAATTCGTTGTAGGGGTTGGGCGGAATAACGACAGGAATCCGTCCATTGATCACTACACCATGCTGGGTCAGGTTTTTGATTTTGCGCGGATTGTTGGTCATCAATTGAATAGATTTCACCTTCATCGAAAATAGCATGTGGGCAGCAACAGCATAATCCCGTTCATCATCGCGGAAACCAAGCGCCAGATTGGCTTGCACCGTGTCATAGCCATAATCTTGCAAGCCATAGGCACGGATTTTATTGATCAGCCCGATGCCGCGTCCTTCCTGGCGCATATAAAGCAGGATGCCTTTTTCCATTTGCCCAATTTGCTTGAGTGACGTTTCCAATTGGTCGCGGCAATCACAACGCAGAGAGCCAATCGCATCGCCGGTCAGACATTCGGAATGGACGCGGACCGGAATGTTTTCAGCATTGGTAACATCTCCGCGCACAATGGCAGCATGTTCCTTGTCATCGCGATTGTTGTAAAACGCGAAGATGTGGAAATCACCAAAACGCGATGGTAGTTCGCCGATTGCGGCAATGCGCACACAAACTTTGTCAGGACCATATCCTTCGCATTGGTGCTTCAGGTTTTCGTCTAGCAATTCTTTAATCTGCATGTGTGTAAGTGACATATTATGCTCCTTAGAAATTCTGTGTTAGTTTATGAATACTCAAGACCATTTCACAATTGTATCCTCATTGAATTTGAGTCGATTTTCATCCCCTCTATCATCAGACGATCTACCTCGATATTTGATTTGTCGTGAGAACTGGCAGATGATGGAAATCGGCGGTTATTAGATC
>WNGB01009051.1_pt1 | contig 18244 bp, 14 predicted proteins | sample 5400681 | NCBI WGS metagenome assembly WNGB01 (sample SAMN13153367, study PRJNA577476) | soil metagenome | isolation source: 115 cm soil or saprolite under grassland replicate 2 | place: USA:California | collected 2016-06-15 | reverse complement strand
TGCGCGTGATCGCGACCAGTTGGTCGGACAATCCGCGCAAGGGAGCCGAGGTCCTGGAATGGCTCGACCGCCATCTCGACCTTGACTCCTATGAGGTCACGTTCGCCGGCAACACCCAGGCGAGGCTCGAACGCATCCGCGTCGTGGGGCCGCTGGGTTCCGAGCCGCTTGCGGAGCTCATGCGCACGCAAGACGCCTATCTCGCCCCGAGTCACGATGATCCTGCCTCGAACGCACTCCTCGAGGCACTCGCGTGCGGGCTTCCTGCCGCCTTCCGTCGCAGCGGCGGACATCCTGAGCTCGTCGGGGATGCCGGGATCGGCTTCGATGATCCGGAGGAGCTACCCGATGTGTTCAACCGGCTCGCAACCGAGCTCGACACACGACGTGCGGCCATTCGTGTGCCGACGCTCGCTGACGTCGCGGACCGCTATCTCGAAGTGCTGCGCGGATGACAACGGCGCTGCGGCGTCTCGCGCTCGGCGCATACGTTCCCGTACGCACGGCGAGGTGGCCGAAGGCTTCGCGCCTGTTCGTTGTCGGGGACGACTTCGGCTGGTCGATCGACGATGACCGAGACCGACTGAGCGCCACTGCGCGCCGTCTCGGTTACGAGGTCGCGCCTGCTGCATGGGTCCGATTCGCGCAACGGCAGGCCCTGTTCCATCACGATCACTTCGGAGCTCTACAACCTCGCTGGCTCGAGTCGACGCACCGGCTTGGCCTCAGCTATTTCCACGGACGGCCCGGGACACCCGGCTACCCGGAGTTTGACCGCGCCTATGGCGCGCTGAAGCGTCACGCCGGCCGAATCGACCGCGTGCAGGTCACGCACGCCGAGATGCACGAGCTGGTGCTGGCCGCGGGGATCGATCCGGCGAAGGTGCACCGGATCCCAATCGGTGTCGACCTCGAGAACTTCCCGCTCGTCGACCAGGCCCGGCGGACACGAGCGCGAGCAGAGTTCGGGATTCCCGAGTCGGCGTTCGTCCTCGGTTCATTCGTCAAGGACGGCGTCGGTCTGGGCGACGGTGATGAGCCGAAGCTCGTCAAAGGCCCTGACACGCTCGTCGCCGTGCTCGCGCGATTGCAGGAGACTGCTCCCGAGCTGTTCGTCCTCCTCACGGGTCCGGCCCGCGGCTACGTGCGCCGAGAGCTCGAGCGTCGCGGTGTCGCGCTACGGCACACGCTACTGCGGACGCGCGCGGAGCTGGGTCGTGCCTATCACGCACTCGACGTGTCGCTCGTTTCTTCGCGGCAAGAGGGCGGTCCGAAGGCGGTGCTCGAGTCGCTGGCCGCCGGTGTTCCGTTGGTCACGACACGGGTGGGTCAGGCGCCGGAGCTACTGGTCGACGGTGAGAACGGTCTGCTTGTCGACGTCGACGACGTGGATTCGCTAACTGCTGCGGTCTCGCGAGTCCACGCAGATGCCGAGCTCGCCGTGAGACTGCGGGCTGCGGGAAGGCTCACGGCCGAGGCGAACGCAGAGGAACGCCTTGACGGCCGTTGGGCCGCCTTGCTCGACGGTTTCGTACGCAAGGGCTCGTCGCGTGTGGATTGACCGCGCCCGCACCGCTCGCTATCTGCGGGCGGGGTGGCGCTGGGCACGTCTGCTCGCGCCGAGGCGCGCCTCGAGCGGCGTTCGCGTGTTCTACGGTCACGACCTCGTCCCCGAGGAGGGCGAGCCTGTTGCCGGAGGCACAGCGAAGTTCCAGCGGCTCGCGCGACGCTTCCCCAACCGCTCAACCGACTTCAACCTGCTCTACCTCGGCTCCACTTCGCTGCCCCGCGACCTCGAACCGCTCCTTTGGCTCGCGCGACGGCGAGGGATCCCGGTGGTCATCAATCAAGACGGCGTTGCCTATCCCGGTTGGGCCGGCGAGGCGACCGAGGAGCTCAATGCCGGGTACAGACGTGCGCTGCGGGCGGCCGACCACGTGCTCTTCCAGAGTCAGTTCAGCAAGGACTCGTCCGATCTCTTCCTCGGCGAGCCGGAGGGGCGGTGGGAAGTCCTCTACAACGCTGTCGACGTCGACCACTTCACGCCTGCTGCCACCGCGCCCAAAGACGGTCCCGTCCTGCTGCTCGGCGGCGACCAGACGCAGGCCTACCGGCTCGAGCTGGCCCTGCGCACGTTCGTGCTCGTCCTCGAACGAGAGCCGGCCGCACGCCTGCTCGTGGCGGGTCGGCTGGTCTCACCCGTGGAGCCGTTGCTCGACGAGCTTCGGATTCGTGACCGCGTCGAGCTCGTCGGCAGGTATGCGCAACGCGACGCACCCGACCTCATTCGGCGTGCGCACCTCCTCCTGCACACCAAGGTCAAGGATCCGTGCCCGAGCGCGGTGATCGAGGCGATGGCCTGCGGACTGCCGGTGGTCTATCCCGCTAGCGGTGGGACTGTGGAGCTCGTAGGTGACGAGGCCGGGATCGGCGTGCCCCATCCGGACGGCTGGGAACGCGACGAGCCGCCGGCGCCCGAGGCGTTGGCCGAGGCTGTGGTGCAGGTCCTGGCCGCGCGCCCGGTCTACGCGGTTGCTGCTCGTGAGCGGGCCGTCGAGCGGTTCTCGCTCGAGCCGTGGCTCGACCGGCACACCGAGCTCTTCAGCGAACTGACGCGTCGACCCAGATCTCGCCCCAGTTGAGCTTCGGCTCTCCCATCTCCCAGCCTGCCTCCGCCAGCTCTTCACGCAAAAGGTCTGGGTCGTACTCGAGCTTGTGCTCGGGATCCGAGAAGTGCGGCAGCCCAACTTCTTGGCGCAGCGGCACGGTCCAATCCCGTTGCAGCGCGGGCACGCGGATGAGCAGCCGCCGTGCGCCTGCGCGCTCGCGCAAGCTCCGCAAGAGCGCGACGCGCGGTTCGATGTGCTCGAGGACGTTCGACAGGATCGCGACTTCGACGGGCTCGTCAGGCGTGTAGTCCACCGCGTTGGCCTGGACGAACGTCACGTTCGGGTGGGAGAAGCGCTCGCGCGCGAACTCGAGCATCCACGGGCTCGCGTCGACTCCGACGACGTGAGCCTTGGAACGCTCCGCGATGTCGTACGCAAGCTCACCTTTGCCGCAGCCGACATCGAGCACCCGCTCTCCTTCGTGGATCTGCTCCACGAAGAAGTCGTGGTACCGCGTGAGCCTGTGCTTCGCGTGCACGCCTTCGTCGTAGGCGATCGCGCCGAGGTCGACCCCGTGATACGCGTCGTCGTACAGTTGCAGCAGCTGGCGCATCGCACGCTCTCGATCCGGCTGCGTGCGCACAGTGCCGAGCCAGAGCCGAAACAACGGCCGCCATACGGAGTACGGGAACAAGATCCGGAAGGGACGCAGTGGAACCCGCCGTCCTATCCCGCTGGCGACGCGACGCAGTGTCCACGGCCTGTTACTCACGAGCGGTACCCGAGCAACCTGCCGCGCAGCGTCGAGAGGTGGAACCCCGCCTGCGCGCGGTCGCGCCGTGCGAGTGCCAGGAGCGCGCCGCCGATCGGACGGATGAGCATCGCTCCGACGAGCCGCTTCGGGTACCCGTGCTTGCGCAGGATGTAGCCGACGCTCGCGCCGTCACGATTCCCGAGCGAGCGAAGCGCCTTTGGCGAGACGCGCTTGTCCGGGTGCGTGACGACGATCGCCGGGTCGTATTCGATTCGGGCCCCGGCATCGAGTGCTCGCACCAGGTACTCGATCTCCTCGCCGGATGCCCAGGGTGTCGCAGCGCCGAGGCCGAGCTCCTCGTCGAAGCTCCCCACTTGGGCGGCGAGCGTTGCGCGCAGAAAGATGGTGAACGAGATCGCCCGATTCCAGAGGTTCTCTCGTGTCAGCCTCGCCGGATCCCGCGCCCAGGAGCGTGAGGAATGTCCCGTCTCGCCGATCGCGCGTCCGGTCAGTCCGTCCAGCGCCGGCTCGTTCGCGAACCGCCCCGCCACCTGCTCGAGCAGACCGGGCGCAAGAACGCAGTCGTCGTCGGGAAAGGCGACGAGATCTGCCCGAACACTTCCGAGCGCCGCGTTGCGGGCGCGCGAAAGGCCTCGTGGGGAGCGCAGCCGCTCGACGGCGAACGGATGCTCTTCACGCAGAATCTGGTCGAGGCGATCGTCCTCGTTCTGGTCGACGAGCAGCACGCGAAAGTCGCCGTGCGTCTGCGCCTCCAGCGAGGCAAGCAGCCGCTCGAGCTCGCTCACACGGTCGACGGTTGCGACGACGAGGTCAAATGAAGGGAGCCGCTACCGCCCGTGCCCCTCGTCTCATTTCTCCTCGCCGTCCACAACGGTGCTCGCTACCTCGGCGCCGCGGTCGAGAGCGTGCTGGGCCAGACCGTGCACGACCTCGAGCTGATCGTGATCGACGATGCCTCGATCGATGAGACGGCCGATCTGCTGGCTGCGGTCGGCGACCCACGGCTCGTAGTGCTCCGGAACGACGAGCAGGCCGGGCTGGCCGCCTCGCTGAACCGCGGTCTCGAGACGGCGGCCGGGCGCTACGTCGCGCGGCTCGACGACGACGACATCGCGGCCCCGGAGCGGCTGGAGCGCCAACTGGCCCGAATCCGCACCGAGCCGAATGTTGCGATCGTCGGGAGCGCGGTGGTCGATCTCGATGCTGGGGGAGAGCGCGGCCGCACGCACAGGCTTCCCACGGGAGGTGCTGCGCTGCGCTGGCACGCGCTCTTCAGCTCCCCGTTCTTCCACCCGACGGTGCTCGTCGATCGAGACACGCTCGAGTGGAACGGATTGAGATACGACCCGGCCTTCCTCGAGAGCGAGGACTACGACTTGTGGACGCGCCTCTTCGCGTTTGCCGACGGAGCCAACCTGTCCGAGCCGCTCGTGGAGAAGCGCGTGCACGCTGCGCAGGCGTCGCTCCGGCGAAGCGACGTCCAGCAGTCGTTTCAGCGCCAGATAGCGCTGCGAGAGATTGCCAGGCTTGCGCCCGGGCTCGGCGAAGACCAGGCCGAGCTCGCCTGGGGCCTGGGCAGTGGCCGCGCCGCTCCCACGAAGGAGGCCGGAAACGCGCTGCTCGATCTGTTGGCAGCGTTCGAGCGGGAGCATGGTCGCGATCTGAGGGTGCGTGAGGCAGCGGGTCGTGCGCTCTTGCGCGGACGGTTGTTCCGTCCCACGGCCGAGCTGTTACGGCGCAGGCCAGGCCGTCAGCCCGCCGGCGACGCTGCTCTCCGGGTAGTGGTGGTCTCGCCGGAGCCGACCCCCTACCGTGTGCCGCTGTTCGACCGCGTCGCCGCGCACGCGGGCATAGACCTCACCGTGATCTACGCAGCGCACTCGGTCGCGCACCGTGCCTGGACCGTCGCGCCGACGCATCGTCACGTCGTCCTGCGCGGAGTCGCCATGCCCGGAGCCGAGCGACTCCTCCGGCACCAATATCCGCTTACGCCCGGAATCGCGAGAGCGCTTCGAAACGCGCAACCGGACGTCGTGGTCGTCTCCGGCTGGAGCACGTTCGCATCGCAGAGGGCGATCGCCTGGTGCCGCGCGCATGGTGTCCCGTACGTGCTGCTGGTGGAGAGTCACGATCTCGGGCCGCGTGCCGCTTGGCGCCGAGCGGTCAAGGGAGCGGTCGTTCCGCGACTCATACGCGCGGCCAAGAGTGTCCTAGTCGTCGGATCCGCCGCCCGCGAATCGGTTGTCGCAGGAGGGGCAAAGTCGGTCCGCGTCTTCGCGAACACGATCGATGTCGAAGCGTGGACGACCAGAGCCCAGCAGCTCGAACGGCGCCGGCCCGACGACGACGTTGTCGTGCTGTCCGTCGCGCGGTTCGTGCCGGAGAAAGGGATCGACGATCTCATCCGCGCCGTGGCCGGGGCCGGCGATTCGCGACTGCGCCTCTTGCTTGCAGGCGACGGCCCTCGTCGCGAAGCGCTCGTCGCGCTTGCGGCCGGGCTCGGAGTGCGGCTCACGATTCTCGGTCACGTCGCTGAGGCGGAGCTTGCCCGGACGTACGTCGATGCCGATGTCTTCGCTCTCCTCTCGCGCCACGAGCCGTGGGGTGTCGCCGTCAACGAAGCTGCAGCGTCCGGGCTGCCGTTGCTGCTCTCGGATCGCGTGGGTGCGGCGTCGGATCTGCTGGCTGAGGGCCGAAACGGTTTCCTCGTTCCCGCTGGTGACGTGCATGAAGCCGCCGCAGCTCTGAGACGGTTGGCGGCCGAACCCGGGCTTCGGCAAGAATTCGGGACGCGCTCTCGTGAGCTCGTGCGTGACTGGGGCTACGAGTCGTCGGTCGACAACTTCGTGGCGGCCGTGCGCGAAGCAACTTCGCGGTAGATCTTCTCTTGCACGTCTGTGACGCGGTCCCAGGACGTGCGACGCGCGGCTGCGATCCCGCCTCGAGCGAGCTGGGCGTGGAGCCTCGGATCAGTGAGGACGTTGCGTACCGCCTCGACGACAGCAGTGCGCTCGTACGGGACGATCAACGCCTCGCCGTCCTGGAAGAAGCCGGCGATGCCGCAGCGATCCGAGATGACGACGGGCGTTCCTGCCGCCGCGGCTTCCGCGGCGACGATGCCGAAGCTCTCTCCCGCCGAGGCGAGGACGAACACATCGGCCTGAGGATAGAGGTCGTGCGGTGGCTCTTCTGTCACCGGCAGCATGTGGATCCTCCCGGTCGTGGCCGTGTCCTGTTGCGCTAGCTGCACGAGCTTTGACGTCCCGTGGCGGTCGTCCGGCCCTGCGATGACCAGATGCGCCGCAGTGAGCTGGCGCGTCGCATCGAGCAGGTGCTCGATGCCTTTCCCAGCCGCGATCCTGCCGACGTAGAGGATGACCTGAGCGCTCGCCGGAATGCCGAGACCTGAGCGGAGGTCGCCGTTCGTCCCGATACCGAAAGGCTCGGGAAATCCATTGCCGCGCACGCGTACCTTCGCGGCCGCGATGCCCGAGGCGATGACGCCCTCGGCCTCTCGTTGCGAAGCGACCGCCACGGCTGCCGCTCCTCGGGCGACACCCCGATAGAGGGTCGCATCGAGCGCCCGCTTCAGGAACACCTTCCGTAGGCGCGGCTCGAACATCCCAAGCGGCTCGAAGACATAGGGGACGCGAGCGACGCGGCACCACGCTGCAATCCCGGTCGTCACAGGGTCGCGGAAGCCGAAGATGTGAACGACGTCGGGCCGGTTCACCCGCGCAAGTGCGGCGGGCAGCGTCGGCGTTATGCCCATCCAGCGGTAGCGAAGCGGTGTCGCGAGATAGCGAACCGTGGCGCCGTCGACGACACCGACCGAAGACCGAAACGCCGGCCGCGTCTCGAGATCGACGATCGTCGTCGTGATGACGTCGACATCGTTGCCTCGCGCGACGAGGCGACGGACAAGTTCACGGGCTGCAACGACGGGACCGCCGAACGCACGGGAGGGCGACCAGACGGGCGCGGCGAAGAGGATGCGAAGCCGGGGATCATTCACGGGTACTAGCCTTGCCTGAATGTCCGGCCGCCGCAAGCCGCGTCTGCTCGTCCTCAACCAGTACTACTGGCCGGGTGTCGAGGCGACGGCGCAGCTCCTGACGGAGCTCTGCGAGGCACTCGCAGAGGATTTCGACATCAAGGTCGTCACGGGCCAGCTGCACGGACAGGAGGAGGAGCCACACCGCAGCGTTCGCAACGGCGTCGAGGTCATCCGCGTGCGGTCGACGTCGTTCGAGCGCTCCAAGCTGCTCGCGCGCGCGTCCAACTACGCGACCTACCTGACGAGTGCCCTGCTCGGCGGTCTGCGCGGCCGGCGGCCGGATGTCGTTCTCTGCATGACCGACCCTCCGATCGTCGCCAACATCGCGCTCCTCGTCGCCCGTCGCTTCCGCGTCCCGTTGGTGGTCATCAGCCAGGACGTCTTCCCCGAGATCGCGGTGCAGCTGAAGCGACTCGAGAATCCGGTGGTGATGAGCCTCTTGCGCGGCCTCGTCCGCTTGTATCTGCGCCGGGCCGACCGGATCGTCGCGATCGGGGACACGATGCGGCAACGGCTGGAAGAAAAGGGCGCACCGGCCGAACGGATGCTGGTCATTCCGAACTGGATCGACACCACGCGTCTCGGCCCGCTGGACAAGTCGAATCACTGGTCCCGAAGCTGGGGAGTCGACGAGAAGTTCGTCGTGATGCACTCCGGCAACGTCGGTCACGCACAGGATCTCGACTCGCTCATTCGCGCCGGAACCTTCTTGCGCGACCTCGACGATCTTCTGATCATGATCATCGGTATGGGCGCGCGCCATGCCGAGCTCGTCGCGCTCGCCGAGCTGCACGAGGTCGACCGGGTGCAGTTCCTCTACTACCAGTCACGCGGAGTCCTGCCGCAGTCGCTGTCTGCCGCCGACGTGCATGTCGTCGGGCTTGCGGCGGGCCTCGCCGGCTACGTCGTCCCGAGCCGGTTGTACGGGATCCTCGCCGTCGGCAGGCCGGTGATCGTCGCGGCGGACGCCGAAAGCGAGACCGCACAACTCGTGGCGGAGGTCGGCTGCGGCATCGTCGTCCCGCCCGGGAGGCCCGAGCTGCTCGCGCGGGCCATCAGGGACGCGCACGACGGAAAGTACGACCTGAAGGCGATGGGCGCGCGCGGGCGCGAATGGGTCGAGCGAGAAGCCGACCGCTCCGTCGCCGTGCGCCGCTACCGCGATCTCCTGCTCGAACTTGCGTCCTAGCGTCCTCGCGGCCGCTCTCGTTGTTGCGTTCGCGCTCGTTGCCGGCTGGAACGCCTACGAGTATCCGAGCGGCGCCGGCTATGACGTGCGCCAGCATCGCGAGTACGCCGACCTGCTGATCCACCACGGCAAGATTCCCGGCCCGGAGACGCGCAGCGAGTACTACACGCCGCCCGTGTTCTATGCGCTTGCCGGTGCGGCGACCGTCGTCGGCGAGCACGTTCATGCCGGAGATCCGCACAAGCTCGGTCAGGTGCTGAACTGGCTCGTGCTGCTCGCGACCGCCGGCGTGCTGTGGTTGCTCACACGCGAGCTCTTTCCGCGCCGTCCGTGGTTGCAGCTCTCCGCGCTCGCGTTCTTCTGTTTCTTACCGGTCGTCCTGCGTGTGGGCGCGATGTTCCATCCCGAGCCGTTGTCGATGCTCCTGTGCGCCGTCGCGTTGCTACTCGCAACCCGCATGCTCGGCCGTCACCAGTACAGCTGGCAGTTCGCCGTGGCAACAGGCGTCGCCCTGGGATTGGCGCAGCTGGTGCGCGCGTTTTCGCTCTGGACCTTCGCCGCGGTCGTGCTCGGGTTCGCCGCCGCGCGCGCGTGGAGGCCGTTGCTCGTGATCGTCGCCGCGACTGCGGTGGTCACGGCGCCCTGGTACGTCAGGCAGGCGATCGAGTACGGCAATCCGGTGTTCGACAGGCCGACGAAGCACGAGGCGATCTGGGACCGGCGGCCTGCACGGTTCTACGTCGGACTCGGGCTGCCGGACGTCGTCACCGATCCGATCCGGCCGCACTTCCGCAACGAGGCGATCCCGACGACCTACAACGAAGTGTGGGGCGATTACTTCGGCGTCTGGAGAGGCAGCCGCGAGCGCCAGAGCATCCTCGGCCTGCTGCCGACGCTGCTCGCGGTCGTGGGCTGGGCCGTCCTGCTGGCACGCTCGCGACGAGTGCCGGCGCGCCTGCCGGCCGCTCTGCTGCCGGGACTCGGGATCCTCGGCTATCTCTATTTCACGATCAGCTACCCCACACCGGACGGGGATGTCCTGAAGGCGAGTTACATGCTCACGACAGCGCCGGCCTGGGCGCTCGCGTTCGGCTATGCGGTGGAGAGGCTTCCCGGGCGCACGCGCCTCGTCGTGGCCGCGATCCTGGCCGCCTCGGCGCTCGCAAGTCTGCCGTTCCTGCTGTACTGACCGCCGTGACGGCCGTTCTCTTCACGTGTGCCGGACAGCGCGTCGACATCGTGGGCGCGTTTCGCCGAGCCGGCGCCACAGCCGTTGCGGCTGATGCCAACCCGCTCGCGCCCGCGCTCTACCACGCCGACGAGCACGTCCTCGTGCCGAGAGTGGACGACCCGGAGTACATCCCGGCTCTGCGCGCGCTCGTCGAGCAACACGACGTACGCCTGATCGTGCCACTGACCGATCTGGACCAGGTCACGCTTGCACGCTCGCGTGACGAGCTCGGCGCGGTGGTGCTGCTCCCGGACGCGGAGATCGTCGAGCGCCTCGAGGACAAGTACCTGGCGCATCTCCTTTTCGAGGAACGGGAGATCGCGTCGCCTCCGACGTGGTTGCCGAACGGTGTGCCCGATGACGCGACGTTTCCGCTGCTGGTGAAGGCGCGCCACGGCTTCGGCTCGAGGCACATCTACCGCGCTGCTGACCGCGCTCAGCTCGGGTTCTTCCTCGGCTACACGCCGGTCGAGTCGATCGTGCAGGCGTGTCTCGGTGGTGAGGAGTTCTCGATCGACGTGTTCTGCGATCTCGAAGGCCGCTGCCTCAACGCGATCCCTCGCACGATGATCGAGTCGAAGGGCGGCGAGTCGATCAAGGGGATGAGCATTCGCGACGAGCAGCTGATCGAGCTGGCGCGCGACGTCTCCGAGAAGCTCCAGCTCGTCGGGCCGGCGAACATCCAGTGCTTCCGCGAGGCCGACGGTTCGCACTACCTCACGGACATCAACACGCGGTTCGGCGGCGGGTTCCCACTGCCGCTCGCGGCCGGCGGACGTTATCCCGAGCTCGCGCTTGCACTCGCGCGCGGTGAGCACCCCGAGCCGCGCCTCGGCGACTTCCGCGAGGGCATCGTCATGACACGCTTCTTCTCCGATCTCAGCCTCACGCCGAACGGCGACGGGACGCTGAAGCCGCTCGCGCCCACCGAATGAGAAAGCGTGCCCTAGCGAGACGAGTCCAACTTCGTGGCTCAGAGCCACGAACTCCGTGCACGCGGCTTGCCGAGCCGATCGGCACCGCGCAAAACCGTGCTTGTGGCTCTGAGCCACTTAGTGGAGCGCGATGAGGTACGTCGTCACCGGCGCCGCTGGTTTCATCGGCTCGCAACTGGCCGAGAAGCTGCTGGAGAGCGGGCACGAAGTCCTCGGCGTCGATTGCTTCACGGACTACTACGACCCCGCCTTGAAGGAGGAGAACGCGGCCGGGCTCGACGTGGCGCGCCTCGACCTAGCCGAGGAGGATCTCGACCTCGGCGGGGTGGACGGCGTCTTCCACCTCGCGGGCCAGCCGGGGGTGCGCAGCTTCGGTGACGTGTTCGAGGAGTACGTGCGCCGCAACCTGCTCGCGAGCCGGAGGGTATTCGAGGCGGCCGCGTCCAAGGGCGTGCGGGTCGTCTTCGCGTCCTCGTCGTCGATCTACGGAGAGGCGGAGCGGTATCCGACGCCGGAGGAGACCGAGCCGCGCCCGATCTCCCCTTACGGGATCACGAAGCTCGGTTGCGAGCAACTCGCGCACGCCTACGCTCAGGGCTTCGGGCTCGACGCAGTCGTCCTGCGTTACTTCACGTTCTACGGCCCACGCCAGCGTCCCGACATGGCGCTTGCTCGCATAGTCGACGCGCTCGCGCGCGGCTCCTCGTTCGAGCTCTACGGCGACGGGCTCCAGTCGCGCTCGTTCACGTACGTCGCCGATGGGGTCGAGGCGACGATGGCGGCGATGGAGCGCGCTCCGGCGGGCTCCGTCTACAACGTCGGCGGCGGCGAGGAGGCGACGATGCGCAAGGCGATCGCGACGCTGGAACGAGTGTCGGGCCGCACCCTCGAGCTCGTCGAGAGCCCTGCGGCGGCCGGCGACGTGAGGCGCACCTCCGCCGACGCGGCCAGGATCGGGCGCGACCTCGGCTGGCGCGCGACGACCCCACTCGAAGACGGCCTGCGGGCCCAGTGGGAATGGGCCTCGGTTAGAGTCGCCGCGCCTTGAGCACGCCCAGCGTTGATCCCGAAGCCGAGCAGGAAGTCGATCTCGGCCGCTACTGGAGCGCGATCGTCGCTCACTGGTGGCTTCCCCTGGCAGGGCTGCTCGTCGGCGTTCTGATCGGCTATCTCATCTCGCTCGGGGGCTCCCAGGTTTGGAAGGCGAGCTCGACGATCTTCGTCGGCGCGCCGTACAGCATCATCGGCAGCGTCCCTCTCCAGGGCCCGCAGGCGAACCCGTCGACCGTCGGCACGATCGTCCGCTCGGAGGACGCGATCCAGCGTGCCGCAACGCAGGCCGGAATGCGTGCGGGGGACCTGCGCGGCCATGTTTCGACGAAGACGATCTCGGCCGGCACCGGAACAGGGACCGTGCGCACGGCGAACCCCCTCGTCCAGATCACGGTGCAGGCGCCGACCAGGCGAAAAGCGCAAGTCGCCGCGAACGCGCTCGCACGGCTCGTAGTACAGCGGCTCGCGCCGTACACGGAAAAGAAGATCGACATCCTGAAGCAACGCATCGCCGCGGATGAGCAGGAGGTTGCCATCATCGAGCGGCAGGCTCGCAGCTCCGGTGACGCCACCGCGAAGGCGGTGTTCGGCGTCCATCTTGCGGACGTCCTCGACGACGAGCTCCAGGCGAAGCAGCTCCTCATCCAGGCCGAGGAGGTCGAGCGGCCGAAGGTGCTCACGCGTGCGGCGGCGGTGAAGACGACCGCACGGAGTCGCCGGAACTCAGTTGTCGTCGCAGCGTTCCTCGGGCTGCTCGTGGGCTTGTTCGCGGCGCTCGTGTGGGAGCCGCTCATGCGCCGCCGCTCGGGCTAATGCTGGAAGGCAAGACGGTGGCGGTGGTCGTTCCCGCCTACGACGAAGAAGCGCTCGTCGCGACGACCATCCGCGGCGTCCCGGACTTCGTCGACCGGATCTTCGTCGTCGACGACGCGTCCCGCGACGGCACGGCGGCAGCCGCCCGCGCCGCTGGAGACCCGCGCGTCGAAGTGGTCACGCACGAGCGCAACTCGGGTGTGGGCGCGGCCATCGTGACGGGCTACCAGCGGGCGCTCGCCGAGGGGATCGACGTTGCCTGCGTGATGGCCGCCGACAATCAGATGGATCCAAGCGACCTGATGAAGATCGCGCTGCCGGTCGCGCGGGGAGAGCTCGACTATGCGAAGGCCAACCGCCTCATCTCCGGTGAGGCCTGGCGGGTGATCCCTCGTTCCCGCTACCTGGGCAACGCCGTGCTCTCGTTCCTGACGAAGATCGCGTCGGGCTACTGGCACGTCGCCGACTCCCAGTCCGGCTATACGGCCGCGAGCCGCGAGATCCTCGAGCAGCTCGACCTCGACAGGATCTACCCCGGCTACGGCATGCCGAACGACATGCTCGTCCACCTGAACGTGTGGAACGCCCGTGTGCGCGACATTCCGTCGCGGCCGGTCTACGGGGTCGGCGAGCAGTCGGGCATCAAGATCAGGAAGGTCATTCCGCGCATCTCGTGGCTGCTCGTGAAGGGATTCTTCTGGCGGATGCGCGAGAAGTACGTGATCCGCGACTTCCACCCGCTTGTCTTCTTCTACGCGTTCGGGTTCCTGATGACCCTGCTCGGGCTGGGGCTCGGGATCGCAGAGGTGGTGTTGCGAATCATGGGCAACGCAGTGTCCGTCGGCACGGTCGTCCTCGTCGCGTTGTTGCTGATCTTCGGCTCGCAATTCACGCTCTTTGCGATGTGGTTCGACATGGAGTCGAACAAAGACCTGCGCTGAGGCTCCCTCTGGGGGTCGGCTGATGCATCGGCTAGTGTGGCAACCCGCCGGATGACGACTGCCGTCCTCCCTACTCCGCGTCTTTACGCCCGACCGGGCACCTACGCGGGGCTCTTCCTCGTCACGCTCTCCACGCTGATGTACGAGATCGCGCTGACGCGGATCTTCAGCGTGACGATGTGGTACCACTTCGCCTTCGTCGCGATCTCCGTCGCGCTCCTGGGGCTCACAGCCGGCGCGCTGCTCGTCCACCTTCGGCCTCAGAAGTTCCGTGACGCCGACGTCAGAGCGATTCTCTGGCGCTACTCGCTGTTCTTCAGCGTGTCGCTTGCCCTCTGCTTCGTGACCCAGCTCTCGATCCCGTTCATGCCCGCGCGAAACCTGGCCGCGGCTTGGTCTGTCGTCCTCACCTGCGCCGTGATCTCAGTGCCGTTCGTATTCAGCGGCGTGGTCGTCTGCCTCGCCCTGACCCGATTTCCGAAGCAGGTGAACCGGCTGTACGCGACTGACCTCGTGGGAGCAGCATTCGGATGCGCCCTGTTGGTCGTCCTCTTCGTCGTCCTCGACGGCCCCAGCCTTGTCATTGCGATCGGCGCTTTCGCGGCTCTGGCCGCGTTGAGCTTCGCCGCGGATGCCGGCAGTCGGCGGGGGGTCACCTGGTCGATCGCTGTCGTCGTGGCGCTTGGGGGTTTCACGGGCCTGAACAGCTACCTCCACTCGCACGGTCACCCGCTGCTCCGCATCACGTGGGCGAAGGGGTCGCCCGACCCGCCGCACGTCTACGAGAAGTGGAACGCCTTCTCGCGAGTTACGGTCGACCCTTTCGGTGGCACCGGCTCCGTGGCCCCTTGGGGGTTCGGGCTGAGTGCGAAGTTGCCGCGCGACGTGAAGGTCGAGCAGCTCGGAATGGTGATCGACAGTACGGCGAGCACGGTCCTCACGCGTTATGACGGAAATCCGGCCGAGACGGACTTTCTCCGCTACGACGTGACGAATCTTGCGCACCAGATCCGCCACAACGGGGATGTCCTTGTCGTCGGCGTCGGCGGCGGACGGGACATCCTCTCTGCGCTCGAATTCGACCAGCGTTCGGTGACGGGTGTCGAGATCAACGGGAATGTCCTCGGCGCAACGAACAGGACGTACGGGGACTTCACGGGGCACCTCGACCGCAATCCTCGTGTCCGGTTCGTCAACGACGAAGCCCGTAGCTACCTCGCGCGCACCGACAACAAATACGACCTGATCCAGATCTCGCTGATCGACACGTGGGCCGCGAGCTCGGCCGGTGCCTACTCGCTCACCGAGAACTCGCTGTACACGACGCAGGCGTGGGACGTCTTCTTTCAACGGCTAAAGCCTGGCGGGGTCCTCTCCGTCTCCCGGTGGTACCGGATTGCTCACAGCCCGAGGCCCATCGAGTCCTATCGCACGACTGCCCTGGCGGCGCAGGTCCTGAAAAACCATGACGTGGCGCGACCGCGGGATCATCTGCTCGTCTATCGCGGGGCCAATGTCGCCACGGTTCTCGTCAGTCCCTGGCGCGCGTTCAGCCCTCGCGACGTCGCGACCCTGAGAGGCGTGTCGAACCGACTGGGCTTCGAGCCGCTCCTGACTCCTGCGCGGGCGGCTGATGAGCACTTCGCCAGCCTCGCGGCGCCGGCCGGTCCCGCCGCGGGCGTCCGCGGGTTCAAGGAGGACATCTCACCGCCGTCCGACAACCGACCATTCTTCTTCCAGACGGCGAACCTCTCGACTCTCCTGCACGGTGCAGGATTCTCGAGCGACCAGTCGATGCGCCCGGTTCTCGTCCTCGGGCTACTGGCGCTCGCAGTGCTGGGTCTTTCCTTCTGCTTCATCGTGCTGCCGCTCTTGCTCACGACCGAGCGGGACGCGCACCGCGGCATGTTCCCGTACTACACGTATTTCGCCGGCATCGGGTTCGGCTTCCTCTTCATCGAGCTCTCGCAGCTTCAGCGGCTGACGATCTTCCTCGGCCAGCCGACCTATGCGCTCACGGTCGTGCTCTTTTCGCTGCTCGTCTTCAGCGGAATCGGGAGCATGGCGAGCGAACGGCTCGCCGGCGCAGGACGGCGTAGCTGGATGCTCGCGCCGCTCGCGGCTCTTCTCGTTGCCGTCGCCGTATTCGGCATTGTCACGCCGGGCGTGCTCGCAAGCATGGCGAGTGCGACGACACCGGCCCGCATCGCGACCGCTGTGGCGATCCTCATGCCGCTCGGGCTTCTGATGGGAATGCCTTTTCCGATCGGAATGCGCGCGGCTTCGGCCAGGCCCGGTGCTCCGACGGCGTTCCTCTGGGGGATCAACGGCGCCACCTCGGTCTGTGCCTCGGTTCTCGGCGTTGTCATCGCCCTCTTCTTCGGCATCTCGATGTCCTACTGGGCGGGGCTCGCCGCCTACATCATCGCCGCGGTCTCGCTGGTCGCCGTCCTTGGACGAGTGCGGATTGCCACCGAGCCTGTTCCGGCGAGTGAGCCCGAGGTCGCCCCCCGCCCGCTCGCGCCTGACCTTCCACCGTCGCCACGGTTGCCTGTAAAGCCCTCGTAAAGTCTGCGACCGGACGAAAGGCGCCCGGGTAGCATCACGCCGATGCCCACGGCAGTTGTGACTGGTGGGGCCGGATTCCTCGGCTCCCACCTCTGCGATCACCTCGTCTCCAAGGACTACCGCGTCGTCTGCGTGGACAACCTGGATACGGGGTCGCTGCAGAACGTCGAGCACCTGCGGGGCGACAATTTCCTCTTCATCAACCAGGACGTGACGCTCCACCTGGAGCTCGACGAGCCGGTCGACGTCGTCTATCACCTCGCGGCCCTGGCCAGTCCCATCGACTACCTGCGCATGCCCCTGCACTCACTCAAGGTGGGCTCGTACGGCACACACAACGCACTCGGGCTGGCGAAGTTCAAGCGTGCCCGCTTCCTGCTCGCCTCGACGAGTGAGGTCTACGGCGATCCCCAGGTGCACCCGCAGCCGGAAACGTACTGGGGCAACGTCAACCCGATCGGGCCCCGTGGCGTCTACGACGAGGCCAAGCGCTACGCCGAGGCGATGGCGATGGCGTACCACACCCAGCAGGGCGTCGACACGTCGATCGCGCGGATCTTCAACACCTACGGGCCACGGATGCGCCCCAGCGACGGCCGCGCGGTTCCCACGTTTGTCAGACAGGCCCTGGAGGGCAAGCCCTTGACTGTGTTCGGCGACGGCACCCAGACGCGCAGCTTCTGCTACGTCGACGACCTGATTCGCGGGCTCGTGGCGCTCGCCGAGTCAGGCGAGCATCTCCCGGTCAACATTGGGAATCCGACCGAGTTCACGCTCAACGAGCTCGCCGAGACCGTCCTCCGCATCACCGGATCGAAGAGCGAGATCGTGTACGAGGCACTGCCCGTCGACGACCCGCAGGTCCGACAGCCCGACATCACGCGAGCGCGCCAGCTCCTCGGCTGGGAGCCCAAGATCCAGCTCGAGGAAGGTCTGCGCCGCATGCTGCCGAGTTTCGAACGGGAGCCGGTCGTTGCGTAGGCGCATCGGGGTCGCGGCGGCGATCGTTCTCGTCGCTGCCGGTCTAGCCGTGCCCGCGGCGCAGGCCAAACCGCACATGCTGGTGGGCATCCAGGACGACGCGATGACCCTGCGCGGCAATCCAACTTTCACGTTCTCGACCCTGAAGCAATTGCGCACGCAGATCGTGCGCATCAACTTGAACTGGCCCGACGTGGCCAAGAGGCGTCCGGCCCATTCGCAGGATCCCGCTGATCCTGCATATGACTGGGATCTTTACGACCGGGCGATTCGCTACGCGGCGCAGAACGGCATGCAGATCTTGCTCACGATCCTGTTTACGCCCTCTTGGGCGAATAGCGGCGGCGCGCGCAACGTCCCGCCGAGCAACTACACAGACCTGCGCAACTTCGCGTATGCGGCGGCGACGCGCTACAGCGGCCATTACATTGCGAATACGGACTCCTTCGACGAGCTCTACCTGCCGGCGGTGAAGTATTGGACGGCCTGGAACGAGCCGGCCAACCCAAACTGGCTGCAGCAGGTATCGGGCGGCCGCTTTGTCAGTCCTCGCTCCTATGCACGCATCTGCACCGCGATCTGGCAGGGCGTTCACTTCACGAACTTCGCGGGCGAGAAGGTTGCGTGCGGCGTGACCGGCCCGCGCGGCAACAACGCGCCGCGCACCAGGAGGCCGTCTCTTTCGCCGCTCTCATTCATGCGTTTGACCAAGGCAGCAGGGTTGCGGAACCTCGACGCCTACGCCCACAATCCGTACTACGGGAAGCCGAGCGAGACGCCCGCTACCAAGCCGGGTGGAAGCGCCGTGACTCTCGGAAACATGAACACCCTGATCAGCCTCGTGAACAAACTCTGGGGCAAGAAGCGGATCTGGATCACCGAGTACGGGTGGCAGACACCGCCGGACCGGCTGTTCGGCGTTTCGTTCGCGCGGCAGGCGGCCTACGTGCGCCAGTCGTACGCGATTGCCCGCGCGAATCCACGGATCGACATGATGGTGTGGTTCATGCTTCGCGACGACACCAACCTCGGCCAAGGATGGCAATCCGGGTTCCTGACCGCGGCAGGCAAGAAGAAGCCTGCATTCAACGT
>WNGB01007678.1_pt1 | contig 18245 bp, 20 predicted proteins | sample 5400681 | NCBI WGS metagenome assembly WNGB01 (sample SAMN13153367, study PRJNA577476) | soil metagenome | isolation source: 115 cm soil or saprolite under grassland replicate 2 | place: USA:California | collected 2016-06-15 | reverse complement strand
GTCAGCTCGCGCACGACGCCTGAGTGACTTCGGCTTGGAGCTCGCGCTGCCCCGCGTACCACATCGTCTTGATGTAAGCGAGCACCGCGTCGATGTCCGCGTCGGAGAGCTTGTCCTTGAACGCAAGCATCTTCGGCGCCTCGGGTGAGGCCATCATGTCCCGCATCATCGCCGTCATCTCATCGCCGCCCTCGCGGATGATCTGCTTGAGCTCGCAGTCGGGGTGGTGCCAGGTGTGGCCGTTGGAGTTGTGGCGCGGCGGGTAGTCCATCATCCCGCCGCCTGTCGGACCGCCGTGGCAGCTCGCGCAGTTGGCGTAGTAGAGTGCCTGGCCGCGCAACTCCACGGCGGTGAAGTTGCTCGCCGGTCGAGTGTCAAGAATTGGGCCCGAAGCCGGCGCCGCCGCGAACCAATGGAGACGCCAGCCGATCGCCACGCCGACGGCCACGACGAGCGCGACGCCAGCGACGAACCCAAGCACCGCCGTCAGGCGCCTCGGACGTGGGCTCCGAGCGTTCGGCGCATCCATCGACGGCAATGTAGTACTCGTACGGCCGATACCATCGGTCCGTGACCCTCACTCGTCGGCGCATGTTGGTCATCGCAGCGGGCGCCATCGCCACGTCGTGTGCGCCGCGGTTCGAACGCCCGGAAGACGCCCTCGTCCAACTCTACGCGAACCCCTCGAAGAACGAGTGGCCTCCGGAGTTCCTCACGCTCCCGACCGAGACGCAGGCAATGTACCGGTACGCGGCTGCCAACGAGGCGACGCTGAAGTGGTTCCCCTGCTACTGCGGCTGCGTCGCCGGGGGCCACCGCTCGAACTTCGACTGCTACGTCCGCGAGGTCCTTCCAGACGGACGGATCCGTCTCGACACGATGAGCTTCGGCTGAGACATCTGCACGGGGATCACGCGGGACGTGATCGACATGAAAACCAAGGGGCTGCGCCTGCTCGCCATCAGGCGCGCGATCGATGAGAAGTGGAGTAGCCGGGGCCCGGGGACGAACACGCCGCTGCCGCCTGAGTAGCGGCGCTCACCGGCCGGTCGTGCTGCCGGCGCGGTTCCTAGCCCCGCTGGTGGTGGCGCGCGGGAATCAGGCCGCGGTGCGGTCAAGCGCCCACATCGTGATCGGCAGATTGGTCGCACGCGTTCGTCTGCGGGCGAAGCGTGCCACGCCCGATGTTGATCGCCAGGGTCCCGGCGCTCGGAGTCGCCTCTGGAAGCGGACGGAAAACGACGCGATTCGGCGAAACGGATTGGCGAGGCGGCAGGCACCGTCCGCCAGATCAGCCGAGCTTGTACCTAGAGATTCGAGGTTCGACGCGCCGTAGTTGGCGTGCCGCCTACAGTGTTGACCACGTCACGGGAGTGACGAAGGGGGAGGCCGAACATGGCCGGCAAGTACACCGACTGCGCGCAGGGGCACTCCAGCGTGCGGATCAGCGGCAAGGACGACAGCGAGTTCGTCGCGAACGTGCAAGCGCACCTCAAGTCGATTCACTCCTCCATGCCGCTGCCGTCCCGTGAGCAAATCCTCGCGATGGCCAAGACCGCGTAGCCTTTTCGCGTCAGGCGCGACGCTCGACGTCGCGCGCCGCCGACCTCGCGTTCGGGTCGAGCCCCACTGCGGCGGCATCTGCCTGGAGAGCAAGTTGGGTAGGGGAGGCACGTTCGCGTCGCGATACCCGTGGAGCTGGGGCCGCCGTCGCTGCGGCGTGCGGCGTGCACGCCACTCGCGGCGCCTCTCAAGAGCGATGGTGTGGATCGCTGCGAACTCCGATGAAGGCGTGCGGAGGACTGCACAGGTGCGAATCGTGGCAGCCCTCTTGGCGACTGTTTCGAACGCCGAGGCCGCTAGATGGCGACGAGCTCTCGGTCCTTCGCCGCTTCGCCGGGGACCTCGAATCCGACGAGGAGGTGCCCGCCCGACGCGTGGGCGAGCTTGCGCAGGGTCTCCATGCTCGGCATGTGCTGGCCGCTCTCGAGGCGCGAGATCGCCGACGCGGTCGTGCCGATACGGCCCGCGAGCTGCTCCTGCGTCAGGTTCTGGCGCATCCGAAGCTGGATGACCGCGCGGGCGAGCTTCTCGTAGGGCTCGAGCCGCTCCCGCTCGCGGCGGTATTCAGCGCTCTTGGCGGTGTGCCTGCGGCGAGCCGCACTGAGGGTGGTTCCAATGGCACTGGCGGCCTTCTTCATGAAGCCAACTTAGCATATCTGCTAACAAGGTCCTAGCGGCGTCTGGGCGCGTCGTGCCCGGCTGCCCGCGGCGGCGTGCGCTTGGCGGCCTCCATCCGTCGCTTGAAATCGGCCCAACGCTCCTTCGCAGTCAGGATGTCGCGCTTGGGCACGCTGCGGGTCGTCTTGCGGATCAGGTGCAGCAGGACCAGGAGATTGCCCGAGCGCCGGTAGAGCACGCGGTAGTGCTCTTCGCCGTAGTGGGCGCGGAACTCCCGCAGCTCGCCTTCGATCTGGGAGGTCCAGGGCTGCGGCAGCGGCGGCCCGTCTGGTTCCTGCATGTTGAGCCGGTCGAGTTGATTCTCGATGACCGCTCGCTTGCGATCGGGCAGGGAGTTCAGCACATCGAGCACCGGCTCGTTCCCAGCGGGGTCGCGATAGAAGACCGCCTGCAGTGGCATCGGGTCGCAGCCTACTGATGCGGCGCAGATCGCGCGCCGACCGCGAGCCAAGGCGCGTGTCCTCGTTGATCAGCAGGACGCGATCTGTCAGCTCGATAGCGAATCAGCCGAGCTTCTGCATCAGCCGCTCAAAACACGCGCGCAAACTCGCGGTGCTGGCCGATAGGCTGACTTCCCGTTAGCTGTTCTACCGCTGGTGCATTCAGCCGCGCGAGCCGATTTCGTTGTCGTCTGCTGGGGAGGGAGGATTCGAACCTCCGATTGGCTGATCCAGAGTCAGCCGAGGAAAATTCCTCAGTCACCTCTGGGAGCGGGCAGAAAACAACGCGATTAGGCGAAATGGATGGCGAGCCGGCAGGCACCGCTCACGAAATCAGCCGACCTCATCCCCGCTGCGTTGCCGAAGCTCGACGGTGAGGAATCTGTTAATGACGACGCAGCCATTCCAAACGCTGCCGCGTGCGGGGGCCAGTCGGCTCGCCGATGAGTGGCGCGAGAGAACCCCAAGCGGCGATGCCCAAGACGACGAGTGGCTGCAGCGTGTCAACCACCTCTCGGTCATAGGGGCCGTATGCCACGAGGGCTTCATGGGTCTCGTGCTCGAGCTCGCCGAAGACGGCCCACCTGTGAACCATGCACGCGATGTCCCACTCCTTGGGACCGAGACAAGCTTCGTCGAAGTCCTGCCAGACGCCATCCGCCGGGACGTTTTCGAAGTGCGCGTCCCCATGGATCGCCTGCCGCGCGAGCGGCGGCGGCGTCAAGCGTTCTGCCGCGGCGCGAAGGATCTGGGCCGCTTCGCCGCCTACAAGATCGGAGATGCGCACCGCCTCCGGGCGCGGATCGAAGCCGCGCAAGGGACCGCAGTATGTCGCGGCCGCCTCGTGGAACGCGCGCAGGCCGCGCCGGCCTCGGCTGGTGATGCGGCCGCGCCCACGTGATACGTCCAGAACGCGATGTAACGTCCACCTTCGACGTGCGGCCCGGGATCGATGAGGTCAGATGGAGGCACAGCTCGACGACCAAGGGCCTTGGCCAGTCCAATGCCGCCAACCAGTGCATCCGTCGATCGAACGAGGTGAGCTAGGCGGGTCACCCTGGCGACGACCGGAGCGGGCCGAAGTTCCACCAAGACGTTCATTCCCTCCCCGAGCAGGACTGCCTCATCGAATTCGAGACCTAGCCGCCTTGCGAGGGATTCCGCGAGGTACTGCTCCACGGCGGTGATTGTGGCTGGCAACTGCAACGAGCACCGCCGGGTGCGAACCCGCGTCCGATGGCTCGATCTCGCCTGGATCTACGACGCCCGGTTCGTTAGCGGCGGCTGTGGTCGCGTGCCCATGTATGTCACGCCGGATGTGCGAAGGGCCAGGCTCGTGGCGGTCGCGATGACCGCGACGCCGGTGAGGAGTATCGGCTCGACGCCGACCGGCAGCGCGAGCGCGCCGGCAAGTGCGAAGCCTGCGGGCAGCAAGGCGACCGAGCCAAGGTAGCTGAGGGCCGTGATCCGGCCGAGCATTTCGCGCGGCACGCCGCGCTGGAGCCCGGTCACAAAGAGCACGGCACCAAGATCGGCGCCGTAGCCGCCGATCACGACGGTAGCCGCCAGCAACGGAAGGGGCGCGTGCAGGGCGAGCGCGACCAGCGGCAGCGCAAAGAGCGCCTGCGCGAGCAGGGCGGCACGTCCGATCGCGCGAGGCTGCCATTTCAGTGGCGTGAGGGCTCCAAGCAGGCCACCGGCCGCGAAGGCGGCGACCGCCACCGCGTAGTCGGCGGCGCCCTGTGGCACCAACGTGATCGGCAGGAGCACGAACCAGGGCGCGACCGCGAAGAGCGTCTGGCTTAGGTCCGATAACAGGACGGCGCGTAGCCAGCCTGTTGTCATCGTCGCGCGGATCCCTTCGCTCGCGTCGCGCCAGAGTGCGCGCGCGTTCATCGGTGCGACCGACCGCGCCGCCACCACGTGACGTGTCGACGCGACCGCGACTGCGCTGATGAGGGACGTGCTGCTGTGGATCAGCAGCGCTGCGTGGATCCCGATGGCGACCACGAGCAGTCCGCCGAAGGCGGGGCCGATGAGGCCGGTCACGCGGACGAGCAGAGTTGAGATCGCGTTCGCTGATTCCAGGCGGTCGGCGCCGGCCAGATCAAAAAGCAGGGACTGCGAGGCCGGAGTGAAGAACGCATCCGCCCCGCCGGCGACGATGAATAGGATGAGGATCGCGGCGAAGGGCACGTCGCTGGGTAGGAAGGCGAGCGTCGCCACGGTGGCGGAGAGGACCAGCTCCGCGCCGACCATCAGTACCTTGCGAGGTACTCGATCCGAGAGCACGCCGCCGACCATCAACAGCAGCGAGGTCGCAGTCGTGCGCGCAGCGAAAAGGGCACCGAGCGCGGCCGGTCCCTCGGCGCGGTCGGCGAGGATCCATACCGGGATCGCGATCGAGAAGACCTTCGCGCCGAAGGTACTGATCGTCTGGGCCAGGCAAAGCCGAATGAAGGACGCGTCGCGGATGAGACTGGGGCGCGAATGATCCAGCGTGGCATGCGGAACGGTCACTCGCGGAACTCGAGCAGCAGAGTCGTCGCGCTGACGTGCTTGGCCCCGCGTGTACGGGCAGCTTGACCGCGTTCGTGGACGATCGTGCTGGCCTGGCCGATGAGGTCGACGATGCGTCGCCAGTCTCGCGGCTTGAGCCAGACCTCGGCATCGCTGACCGTGCGCGTCGTGCCAGGCTGGCGCAGCCGGAGCTCGAGGTCGCTCAGCATCGCCCGATCGAGCAGGCGCGCGGTCCGCGGGCCGAGGCCACGGAAAGGGTCGGTTCGCATCTTGTAGAACTGCTTCGGCCGCCCGTTTGCGCGTGGCTGCGGCTGCGGTCCTCCCGCCACCACGATCAAGCCGGCAGCCGCCAGCTGGTGCAGGTGGTAGCTCGCGCTCGCGTGCGCAATACCGAGGTTCGCCGCGACGTCGGTAGCCGAAACGGGCCGGGCTGTGACCATGGCCAGAATTCGGAGGCGATGGTGATGCGAGAGCGCCCGAAGGCGGGAGTCGATCGATGTTTCCAAAGGTTCATTGGGAAATATATCGCCTCCCCGAGCGAGCTCGGTGAATGCGCTGCTTCCTGTCCGGAATTCTCCGCGCCGCGAGGCCCGCAATCGGGGCATCATTTGTCAGCCTGAAGGCGAATCAGCCGTCCTTCCGCGTGCCGTACGTCAGAAGATGCGGGCAAAGCCGCGGTGTCGAGTGATCGGCTGATTCTCTGTTAGCGGTGGTACCGCTCGCGCACTCAGCGGCGCGAGGCGATTTCATTGGCGTCTGCTGGGGAGGGAGGATTCGAACCTCCGATTGGCTGATCCAGAGTCTTTCCGGGTGTGGGCGGAAAACAAACGCGATTTGGCGAAACGAATCGGCGGGGCGGCAGGCACCGCCCGCGAAATCACCCGAGGTTGTCTAGGCATTTCGGCCGAGGCGAGATGGTCGGCGGCGCGCCGCCGACGTCGCATTTGGGCTAGCGTGACAAACCGACTTGCGACGCCGACATCATCGTCGATCGTCGGCTCATAGTCGCGCGACGACGCCCTTCACGACGGTGGCGAGGCACTGGCCCGCGCGGTTCGCGACCGCGAGCACTTCCTCCGCCGTCACGTGCTGGATGAGCCCGGGGATGCCCGTCGCCATGTCAGTGACCGTCGCGATGCCGAGGACGCGCATGCCCTGATGCCGCGCGACGAGGGCCTCGGGGACGGTGCTCATGCCCACCGCGTCGGCGCCGAAGCCGCGCAGCATCCGCAGCTCAGCGGGCGTCTCGAAGTTCGGCCCGGCGACCGCGACATACACGCCCTCCCTCAGGTTCGGATCGACGCGTTTCGCGAGTGTCCGAAGCTCCTCTGTGTATGTCCCGACCATGTCCGGGAAGCGCGGCCCGAGGCTGTCATCGTTGGGCCCGCGCAGCGGGTTCACACCCATGAGGTTGACGTGGTCGCTAATGAGCATGAGATCGCCAGCTTGGTAGGACGGGTTGAGGCCGCCGCACGCATTGGTGAGGAGCACCGTGTCGATGCCCCATGCGCCGAACACGCGGATCGGGAACGTCACGGCCGCGATGTCGTAGCCCTCGTAGTAGTCAGTCGGCCTTGCATCACGGCGACGGTCTTCCCCTCGAGTACTGCCACGATCAGCCGACCCACGCGACCCGGCGCGGTGCTGCGCTCCCACCCCGGAATCGCCTCGTATGGGATGCGCTCCGCGTCGCGCACTTCGTCCCCGAGCGCGCCCAGTCCGCTGCCGAGGACGAGCGCGATGGTTGGGCGCTTCGTGGTAGCGGCGGCGATCGCCGTGATCGCCGCAGCGGTGTCGACGCTCACGCCCGAGGCGGCGCAGGATGTGTCAGATGCCACCCGATGCGGTCCAGTGCGAGGGAAAACTCCGCGACCGGTCCGCCGAGCCAGATCCGTAGCTGGTCAGGGCACTCGAACAGCCCGCCGGGGACGACCAGTATCCCGTCCGCGGCGAGTCGTTGCTGCAGCGCCTCTGCCCCGTCGACGCGCACGAATGCCGTGAGGCCGGCGCGCGGAGTGACGAACGAGAGCGCGCCATCCCGGGCAGCGAGCGCAGTCAGCGCCGCGAGGTTCTCGCGCGCGTTGGCGATCGGTCTTTGAAGCAGCTTGGCCGAATGGCGGAGCGCGATCTGGGCGAGGGCGTCCGACGGCGTGGGCACCGAGAGCGTCGTGTAGTCGCGCCGCGCCCTGATCTGCTCCCGTAGCTCGGCGTCGCGCGAGACGAGCCAGCCGACGCGCAGTCCTCCGAGGCCGAACGGCTTCGCCACGTCACCGACCGAGACCGCGCGGACGTATCGCTCCGCTCCCGACGCCGCGGTCAGGTCGAGCTCGAGCGTGAGATCGCGATAGACCTCGTCCGAGAGCACGTGCGCGCCGACCGTGTCGACCAAGTCGATGAGTGCGGCGAGCTCGTCCCGCTCGAGCACGCCGCCCGTCGGGTTGTTCGGCTGCGTGATCGCGACGAGTCGCGTCCTCGGTGTCAGCAGCGGCTCAAGGGACGCGATGTCCGCCCGGTAGTCGGAGCGTTCCTCGAGCTGCCAGGGAATCACCTGTGCGCCGAAGGCGCGCGCGATGCCGGCGACGGCCGGGTACATCGGCCGCTGCACGACGACATCATCGCCCGGTGAGACAAGCGCGCTGATAGAAAGGTAGAGCGCCTCGATCGCACCACACGTCACGACCACATCGTTCGCGCGCACGTCCGGGTACCGCGCCGCGATGAGGGACCGGAGCGCTTCACTGCCATCCCCTGGGCCATAGCCGAGGGACGAGCGCGCGAATTCTTCGCGCTCATCCGGCCAGGCGACCGAGAGGAGTTCGCCGAGGTCGAGAGAGATCGCACCGGAGCCCGAGAGATCGCAGCTCCACTCACTTCCCTGCGCGGCGAACCAGCGCTCCAGCGCGAACGGCGCGAACCTGCTCTCTATCTCGGTCCTACCGATCATGCGACCTTGATGCTCACGCGGTGATAGCCCGTCGACCCCTCCGGGAACGAATCGCGTTCGGTCGGATCCTGGAGCTGACCTTCGCCGTCCGTTGCGCGGACCACGACGGGATACAGGCCGGGCGCGGGCGGCGTCCAGACATAGGTGAATGGGGTCCAGTTGTCCTTCGGCAGGATCTTCCGCAGCCGTGTCTCGGTCCACGTTCGGCCGCCGTCGAAGGAGATCTCCACCTTGCTGATGCCGCGCGCGCCGGCGAACGCGACGCCCCGGATCAGCGGGTAGGGCCTGCCGGCCGGAACGGTGTCCTGCTCCTGCGGCTGGTCGAGGCGCGACGTTGTGCGTACGAAGGCCTCCTTGCTCCAGCCGCGCTGTTCCCAGTACCCGCTGTACGGCTGGGCGACCGGCACGATCGCGGTCAGCCACTTCGGATTCTTCATCCCGTACCGGCCTGACATGAGGATGCGCGCCGGGAAGCCGTGCTCCTTTGGCAGCGGTTCCCCGTTCATGAGGTACGCGACGATCGTGTGCGGGTCGTTCGCCGTCTCGACCGCGATGCTCTCGCTGTAGCCGTCGGCGCTGTTGAAGCGGATCTCGCGTGCGCTCGCGGGCAGGCCGGCGCGATCGAGCAGATCGCGCAGTCGCACACCGCGGAACAGGGCCGTGCTGAGCAGCGGCCCGCCAACGTTGTTGCTGATGCAGGCGAGCGTCTCCGAGAACTCGACGAACTCCATGCGCTTGAGCTCTTCATATCCGGCGGCATAGGGCCGATCTCCGCCCACCTGCAGCCGCCAGGTCGTGGGGTTCACGACCGGGTCGTCGACACCGTTCTTCGAGATGACGTAGAAATCCTTCGTCGTCGTGATCCCGGTCATCGCGCCGAAGGGGTCGGAGAGTGGGGCCTCGGTCGCGCCAGGCGGCACCGGCGTCGCCGGCGCGAGGCTCGGCGCGATCGTGGGCGCGATAGGCCGGCGTCCGACCTTCTCGCCCGCCGTGAGGACGCGGCCGCCGAAGTACGAGCCGAGCCACACCGCCGAGAGTGCGGCGCTGCTGTAGAGCAGCGCTCGTCGCGACAGGCGTGGCGCGGCGTCGATCAGCGGCGCGGCGGCGGCGCGCGCCAGCCCGGCGTTCAGGACGACCGCGAAGAGGGACCAGTACACCACCGTCGCGAGCGCCGGCTCGGCCGCGTCATCGCCCGCGCCGATGAGCACGACCGGCAGTGTGAGCGCACAGAGCGCAGCGGTCGGCGCGACGAGGCGGACGAACAGCGATCGATCCGCGAGGGAGCGCGCCGTTGCGGCTCCGACGGTCGCTGCCAGCAGCGAGAGGCCGAGTGAAAGGCCGACGAGCATCAGCGGCCGTCCGAACTCCTGCAGCCGATCGATGAGGAAGCCGAAGACGCCTCCCGGCAGGACGAGCGTCATAGCGTCGGCGGCGATGTCCGGCAAAGCGCGGACCCCGAGCGTGAGTCGGAGTCCGAACATGAGCGCGACGACGATCGCGCCCGCGGCCACGCCGGTCGCCCCGCCCCGCCACGCCGATGTCTTCGGGCTCACACCCCCGATCGTGCCGCCTCTTCATGACGGCGCCATGACAGCCAGCCGAACGCCACGAGCAAGACGAGCGCGCCGCTCCACGCGGCGAGGAGCGCGGCGCTTGCTCCGTCTGTGCCGAAGAGCGGAAAGACTCCGCTTGGCGCGATGCCCGCGACTCGCAACCATGCTCGATCGGCGTACGGCGGTAGCGAGTAGACGTCGTATCGGAGATGCGGCAGGACGACGTAGATGAGCGACTGGCCGGCCGTCCACGCGGCGAGCGCCATAGCGAGCAGCCGCAGCGCGCGGGGCGCGACGTCGATCGCGAGCGCCATGACGACGGCGACGATCGGCAGCAGCGGCGCGAGGTAGCGCGCCTGCGGTGAAAACGCGCCGGTCCAGTCCAGGAGCGACGCCGGCACGAGGTACGCGAGCGCCACGGCGAGGAGCGCGCGGCAACGAGTTTCGCGCAGGGCCGCGCCGACTCCGGCGAACATGACCGGAAAGAGCGGCGCGGCGGGGAGCAGGCCGAATGCGCGGTCAAGGAAGAGTCCGAGCAGACCCTCCGCGCCGCGCGTGTAGGCACGGACTTCCTCTTCGTGTCCTGAGAAGAACAGGATGAAGCCCCCATGCGGCAACGCGACGCCGTAGGTCGCGAGGTCGATGAGCGAGAGCGCAAGCACCGTCGCCAGCAACGGCGCTACCAGTGCGACAACGGACCGCCGGTCGCGGTGAGACCGCCAAAGCATCAGGGCGAGGAGACCGAGCGCCAGGGGCCAATACCGCAGGTGGAGGAGAGGCAGCACGGCCACGGCGAGACCCCCGGCGAAGGCCGGCGCGCGTCCCGGTACGCTCGCGAGGGCGACTGCGACGACCAGCGGCGCGACCGCATCCGGAAAGACCTGTCCGGAGTACGTGATCGCTGGGGCCGCGAGCCCGACGGCCGCGCCAGCCGCGAATGACGCTCGCGGCGTCCCTCCGAAGGCAGGCGCGATCGCCGTGGTGATCGCCACCGCTCCGGCCATCGCGAGTCCGATCGACCCCACCACCAGCGCGCGTCCTCCCAGCGCCAGCAGGGGAGCGATGAGGATCGCCAGACCGACGTCGTGCCGCGGATAGCGACCGGGATGCGCGAACGATGGCGCGGTACTCGCGAGGTACTCCGCCTCGCTGATCGGTTGGCCGGGCGCGTAGCTGGTCGTCGCGATCTCGGCGAATCGCCGATCCAGGGCGAGGCCCTCGCCGTGGATCATGGCGTCAGCCGCGATGAGGTACTCGGTCTCGTCACCGGTCGCGGCGACATGTCGGGTGGTCCACCAGCCGGCGACGAGATAGACCGCCAGCAGTAGCGCGAAGAGCAGGCGCGCGGACAGACTCACCAACCGCGAAGCTGCCAGAGCGCGCGGAGGAAGTCCGCACCGGCGAACAGGCTGGCGCGCAGCGAGCCGGTCACCTTGCTGCGCCCGCCGCGTCGCGGCCCGTAGTTGACCGGCACGACCGCGATCCGCGCGTTTCGCCGCTCCGCCTTGCAAAGCATCTCCACGAGCCAGGCGTACCGCGACCCACGCATCTCGAGGCTTCGCAGCAATTCGCCGCGGACGACGCGGAGCGGCGCCAGGTCGGCGAGCGCGAGCCCATAGAGACGATTGAGAAGAGCCAGGGTGATCGCGTTCCCGGCGCGCTGGTGGAATGGCAAGGCAGCACCGCTCCGGCGGACGCCGAGGGCGAGGTCCGTGTCGTCGCGTGCCACGAGCGCCACCAGGTGCGCGAGGTCGGCGGCCGTGAAGCTCCCATCGCCGTCGATGAACGCGACGATCTCCGCATCGGGCGCCGCCCGCAGGCCGGCGAGACAGGCCCAGCCGTACCCATGGCGCTCCTCGCGCACGACACGAGCACCCGCCCGCGCGGCGACCGCCGCGGTCCCATCACGCGAGCCGTTATCCACGACGATCACGTCACGAGCACCTTCGTCACGCAGGTCGGCGACGACGAGACCCACCGCCTCGGACTCGTCGCGGCACGGGACGACGACGCTGGTCCGCACGAGGCCGTTCACTCGAGCCGCAGAAGCGCCGTGCGAGTGTGCGGCGCGCGCGCAAGGCCGCGGTCGGTCGCGAGCCGCGCAAGGCCTGCCTCGTCGTCGACGTCGTACCACGGTGGAAGGAGCGCCACACGAAGCCCAGCGTCGCGCGCGCGCCGGAGCGTCTCCGCGACGACCGCGTCACTGCTCCACGGCACGCTTGCGAAGAGCGAACGTGGGAGCGGCTCGCGCGCTCCGATAAGGTAGTAGCCGCCGTCCATCGCAGGGCCGAGCACGCAGTCGGCGCGCTCCAGACGCGCGAATCCGCGACGAACGAGTGCCGTGGGCAGCGTTGGTGAGTCCGTTCCGATCAAAACGACGCGTTTGCCTGCGGCGTGTCCCGCTGCGAGCGCACTCTGAAGACGCCCGCCGAACGCAGCCCGTGGTTGCGCCACGAGGCGCGTCCCGGGCGCAAGCTTGACGAACGACGCTCTTGCCGCGGGAGGCGCGTAAGCGACGACCACCTCGTCAGCCCCGCAACAGCTTGACAGCGCGAGCGTGTCGGCGAGGAACGCGTGAGCGAGAGATGTCGCGCCGTTGCTCCCGACCGTTCGGCCGAGCCGGCGCTTCGCGCGCCCGGCTCTCGGCCACTTCGCCAGCACGACGAGGACGCGCTCGCGCTTCAGTGGACGGGCTCGCGGAGCGGCGCGCGTGCGAGCTCCGCGATCCCTTCGACGAAGGGGACCTGGGCGCCGTACCCGAGCACCGATGCGGCGCGCTCGACTGATGCGAAGACGTGCCGGACATCCGACGCCCGGAACTCGCCCGTGACCGACGGCGACGGCGCGCCAGGTGTGGCGTCGACGAGCGCGGTCGCGAGATCGAACACCGACCGTGGGGTGCCGCTACCGACATTGAACGCGCCGATGGCGGGCTCTTCTCGCTCGAGTGCGAGCAGGTTTGCGCGCGCCACGTCGCGCACGTGCACGAAATCCCGCCGCTGCTCGCCATCCTCGAACACTCGCGGGGCGAGCCCTGCCGCGAGCTGGCTGCGGAAGAGGCTCGCGACCCCGGCGTATGGCGTGTCACGCGGCATACGCGGCCCGTAGACGTTGTGGTAGCGGAGCGCAGTCACAGCCGGACCACCCTCGTTCATTGCGACGAACGCGAGGTGCTCCTGGTGCACCTTGGTGGCTGCGTAGACGCTGCGCGGATCGAGTGGGGCATCCTCGGAGACCGGGAGCGGTTCCAGCGCACCGCCGCAGCTCGGACAGCGCGGATCGAAGCGTCGCTCCGCGAGATCGCGTTCGCGTCGCGGACCCGGCCGTCGCGGTCCGCAGTTCATGCAGCGGTACGCACCTTCGCCGTACACGACCATGCTGCTCGCAAGGACGAGCCGCTCGATATTCGCTTCGCGGGCCGCGCGCAGGACGGTCGCGGTACCGACGTCGTTCGCCAACGCGTAACGCGGCGCGTCGGCGAGGCCGCGCCCGAGGCCGACGAGGGCGGCCTGGTGGCTCACGGCGTCGGCGCCGCGCACCGCGCGCGACACCACCGCCGGGTCGCAGACGTCGCCGACAATGAGCTCCGCTCGCCCAGCGACGTAGTCCGGCGGTTTCGCGTGCACCCTCGGATCGAGCGAGTCGAGGACGGCCACATCGTGTCCGCGGGCGAGGAGCGCGTCGACGACGTGGGAGCCGACGAAGCCCGCACCCCCGGTCACGAGGATCCTCACGCTACGCGGGGGAGGCTGAACCAGAAGCGGGTGAGACCGTTGGCCGACTCCACGCCCACGCCACCACCCCCGAGCTCGACGAGCCGCTTCACGATGGCGAGTCCGATCCCCGCCCCGCCCCGCGCGCGATCCCGCGACTTCTCCACTCGGTAGAAGCGCTCGAAGACATGCGGCAGGTCGGCCGCGGGGATGCCGTCGCCGGTGTTCGTGACGCTCACGAGCACGTCGCCGGATGTGCTCTGAGCGCTCACCGCGACGCGTCCGTCCTCGGGCGTGTACCGCACCGCGTTCTGCAGCAGGTTCGCGAGGACCTGTGCGAGGTGATCCGGGTTCGCGCGCGCCCTGAGGCCGTGCGGCACCTCGACCGCGACGCCGATGCGGCGCCGCTCGAATGCCGCCCGCGCGACCTGGACCGCGCTCGCGATCGCTTCGCCGAGGTCGATGTCGACGAGGACCGGCGGTCCGCTGGCGAGCTCGCCCTCGGCGAGCGCGTCGAGCGACCGCGACAGTCGCACGAGGCGATCGGCCTCCTCATGCAAGGACTCGAACATGGCACGGTCGGACGGCATGACGCCGTCGCGGAGGGCCTCGAGGTAGCCCTGGAGGTTCGTCAACGGGGTGCGCAGCTCGTGCGCCGCGTTGGCGATGAACTCGCGCCGAAGCCGCTCCTGCTCCTCGAGGCGCTCGGCCATCTGGTTGAAGGAGTCCGCCAGCGAGCGGATCTCTTCGGGGCCGGTGCGAAGGACACGCGCGCTGAGGTCGCCTTCGGCGACGCGCCGCGCCGCGCGTCCTACCTGCCCCAGCGGTCGTTCGATCCGCCGCGCCAGCAGCAGCGCAAGCGTCAGGCTGACGGCCGCGGCGGCGAGCCCCGCGAGCACGAACGCGGCCGACACGGTCTGCTCGAACATGGCGCGCGCGACGGCGACCGTCTCTCCGTGCTCGACCATGAGCTGCTCGAAGGTCGCTTCCCCGTACACGAGGACGCCGATCGCCACGACGCCGATCGCGGTCGCGGCCACGGCGACGCAGGCGATGACGATGCGGCCGGCGATGCCGCTCATTCGGGCGCCGTGCGATAGCCGGCGCCGCGCACCGTGGCGATGTAGCGCGGGTGCTCGGCGTCGTCGCCGAGCTTCTCGCGGAGCCGGCCGACGTAGACATCGACCGTGCGGTCGAGCGCCTCGCCCTCGCCCGCGCCGTAGAGCGTGTCGAGAAGGAACTCGCGCGACAAGACGCGTCCGCCGGCCTCGACGAGGGCGACGAGGAGCCGGAACTCGGCGGCGCTGAGCGCGATGCGATCGGTGCCCCGGCGGACCTCGTGGCGGTCGAGGTCGATGACGAGATCGGCGTGGCGGAGCTCACTCCGCGTGGAGCCCGCCGTGGTGGTCTCCGTGCGTCGGAGGATGGCCTTGACGCGGACGACGAGCTCCGCCGGCGAGAAGGGTTTGGGGAGATAGTCATCGGCGCCCTCGTTGATCCCGTAGACGCGGTCGGCTGTAGCGCCGCGGGCCGACAGCATAAGAATAGGGACGTTCGAGCTCTCGCGTACCGCACGTGTGACGGCGACACCGTCCAGCTCGGGGAGCATCACATCGAGCACGACGAGGCGCGGCTGCGCTTCCCTGACCGCGGCGAGCGCCGAGCGGCCGTCGCCCGCCGTGATGACCGGAAAGCCTTCGCGCTCGAGGTAGGCGCGGACGAGCTGGACGATCTTCGCGTCGTCGTCCACGACCAGGATGGGCGCCATCTTCGTGGGCATGAGCCTGCCCGGAGAATGTGACACGGACGTGACGGCCGTCATGACGCGCGGTCAGGAGGAACCCGACCGTTCTAGCGACCGCGCGAATCAGCTGCGCAACGGGCGAATCAGTCGATCAGAAATCTGCAAGAACCCCAATATCTGCTGGGGAGGGAGGATTCGAACCTCCGATTGGCTGATCCAGAGTCCGATTGGCTGATCCAGAGTCACGTTATCGAAAATCAGTTCCATTGCGCGAGTCGTCCAACGATTTCGAAAGTTGACTGCGGGAGCGGGGCCACCTATTCCGATAATCAGATGGCCACTCATCCCCGAGTACCTCGGGATGAGTGGCCAAGCAACGGACGGAACTGGCGCACCCGCACGCCGCGGTCGGCGAAGTACGCCAGCGCCCGGGCCAGGAAGTTCGCCGCGTCGCCGGCCTTCTCGCTCGCACGGCGCTCGGCGTACAGCACCCGGCTGCGGTCGTCGATCGCGACGTGCACGTACTCCCAGCCGGCGCCGCCACGACCGGTGACCTTGAGCTCCCAGACGCGCTTGCCGCCGCCGGGCAAAAGACGCCCCAGCTTCTTGGTGTCGAGATGGACGAGGTCTCCGGGAACCGGGCGCTCGTAACGCCGGGTCGGCGGCGGCGCCGGATCGAGGTCACGGCGTCGACTGAGGCCGAGGCGACGCAACACCGCGTAGATCGTCGAGCGTGCGATGCCCAGCAGCCACTGCAGCCGCAGTGGGCCCCAGCGCTTGCCTCGCCGCGCCCGCTCGATGCGCGCCTCGAGGTGCGGCCGGGTGCGCCGTGGCGAGCCGTGCGGTCGGCTGGAGCGCAGCTCGAAGGCCCGCTCGCGCTCCGCGGTGTAGCGGTGCCAGATGATGTACGCCCGGGCGTGACTGATCCCGACCATGCGCGCAGCGACGCGCACCGGGAAACCGGACTCGATGCGCTCGCAGAGCAGACGACGACCGAATGGGTTGAGCTTCGCCCTAGAGTGAGACACCAGAGAGCCCTCCTTGTGCCGTTTCGAGTTGAGTCACCCGAAGCAAGCCCGGAGGGCTCTCTCCTTCTCAACAACGTCTATGGGCAACAGACCTAGTCCGTCACGAGGAGATGAAGTGGTACCCGTGAGCGACCTCGCCCTCGATCCGCTGCCCGGTCACGAGGAACTCGAGCACGCTATCGCGACGGCGTACTCGATCTCCGTTCGTGCCTGCAGCTTCCACCAGACGGCCGGCTTCGCGTCGACCGGCTACGTCGTCGATGCGACGGGCGGGCGCAAGTATTTCGGCAAGATGTGGCACGACCCGAGCGTCGCGATGCCCGGTGAGGCGCGCCGAATTGCGGTGCTGCGGCTGAAGCGCGCGCTCGCCGAGCGCTGCCCCGAGCTCCACGTGCCCGGTCCGCTCCTCACCCGCGATGGACAGCTCTGGACCACCTGCGCCGGCCGGCCGGTCGCGCTGTTCCCGTTCGTGCCCGGTGTCGGACTGCCACGGGATCCGACACCTGCACAGCGACGCGCGCTCGGTCAGGCGCTCGCGGCGCTGCACCGCTCGACCCCCAAGCTCGCCGACGTTCTGCCGGGACGCGAGACATTCACTCTTCCGTTCGAGCCCGTGCTGCGGGCAGCGCTCGCGGGTCACGACGCACCCACCGACGTGCGCTCGCGGATCATGCCACGACGCGACGACCTTCTCGCGGCGATCGAGCGCGCTCGCGCGCTCGCTGACGAGATCCGCGCCGAGCCGAACTCGTTCGTGCTCTGTCACACCGACATGAGCGGCGATAACGTCATCGTGCAGCCCGGCGGCGAGCTCTCGATCCTCGATTGGGATGAAGCGCTCCTGGCGCCCGCCGAGGCGGACCTCTGGTCGCTCGACGAGATCACGCTCGCGGCGTATCTAGTGCCGTTCCAACTTGATCGGTGCGACAGTGCGGATCCGCGTGAGCGGGTGCGCCGCGTTGCCGAGCTTGCGCTGGCGCAGCCGCAGGAAGCGGTAGATACGTCGACGGCGCACCACGTGTTCGCGGTCGTCGCTGCCGGCGACGGTCGCCCGGTGGAGCACCCCGAAGTGCGGCTCGATGAGATTGAGCCAGGAGGCCTCGGTCGGCGTGAACACGAGGTTGATGCGCAGCCGCCGGCACAGCGCCAGGAAGCGCGGATGGTCGTGGACCAGGCGCAGGTTGTCCAGGATCACGTACAGGCGGCGGTGCGGGTAGCAGGACCGCAGGCGTCGGAAGGCGTCTTCGACCTCGCGCACGCGCTTGCGCTTGCGGAAGATCCCCGAGAGCACGTCGGCGTGCACGTCGTAGAAGCCGAGGAAGGTCTCGGTGCCGCCGTGGCGGTGGTACGTCGCACGCATCCGCGCCGGCTCCCCCCGGCGCGCCCAGCGCCGTCCGCCTATCGGCCGGAGCTCGAGCGGGCCCCACTCGTCGAAGCAGACGACCGCCGATCTCGGCGGGCAGGCCTCGTAGAGGGCGCGGATGCGCCGCCTTTTGGGCCGAAGGCGGGATCGTCGGAGGTCTTCCAGGTACGGATGCGCTGGGCCGAAAGGCCCTCCCGGCGCAGCACCCGGCGCACCCACTCGTCGCTGAACTCCGGGATGAGGTGGTGCGCCTTGCAGTACTCGGTGAGGGTGCGCACCGACCAGCTGGTGAACGGCAGCCCCAGCTCCGCCGGGGAGGACAGCGCGGTGTCGACCAGTTCGCGCAGCTGCGTGGCGGTGATGATCGGGATGCGTCCGCGGGGATTGGGCACCGCCTCGAAGGTCCGGAAGCCCGAGACGTTGAAGCGTCGGACCCAGCTTGCGGCGGTGTCCGCGGTCACACCGACCCGGTCGGCGGCCGCTCGGGCGGAGCGGCCCGCGCGCACCTCCGCGATCACCCGATACCGCTGGTGCACCCGCGCCGACAGTGAGCGCCGGCGTAGCTTCGCCGTCAGCACTTTCCGCTCGGCGCGGGTCAGGGGCCGCAGGAAGCTCGCGGCCATGCTCTTCCTCCTCTGCTCCCCTGATGTGCAGAGGGTGCGCGCAGGCGCCGCGGAATTCAAGTTGGAACGGCACTAG
>WNGB01005870.1_pt1 | contig 18246 bp, 19 predicted proteins | sample 5400681 | NCBI WGS metagenome assembly WNGB01 (sample SAMN13153367, study PRJNA577476) | soil metagenome | isolation source: 115 cm soil or saprolite under grassland replicate 2 | place: USA:California | collected 2016-06-15 | reverse complement strand
GCGATGAGCAGCGCGCCGATGGCGGCGGCGCCCAGGATGACGAGCGCGTACTCGGCCGTGGTCTGCCCGACCTCGACCCGCAGCTTGCGCGCGATTCGACGGAGCATGGTTGCCTCCTGGCGATGAAGGTGGTCAGGGGGAAGCGCTCACATGCGGGAGAAGCCGGCCAGCAGGGTCGGGACGACCGTGAGGAGCCCGAACGCGGGCAGGACGACGAACACCAGGGGAAAGAGGAGCCGCACCGGCACGCGGCGGGCGTGCGTCTCGGCGCAGCGGCGCAGCTCGGCGCGTTGCTCGGCGGACAGCCGGGCGAGCGCGGGAGCGACGGGCGCGCCGAGCCGGTCGGAAGCAAGCAGCGCGTCCGCCAGCGGACGCAGGCGCGGGGCGTGGGCCGCGAGGTCGTCGAGGGCGTCGGCGAAGGTCGCACCGAGCGCGCACGCGCCGCGCACGCCGGCCAGGCGCGTCGCCATCGCCGGCGGCGCCCACCGCAGCGCCAGGTCGACGGCGAGGTACGGCGTGCAACCGGCGTCCACGGCGACGCCGAGGAGGTCGAGGGTGACCGGGAGCTCGGCGGTGAGTTCGGCGTCGTCACGGCGGGAGCGACGCCGGGTCCGCACCCCGATGAGCACGCGACCGACGGGGCTCCCCGCCAGTCGAGACAGGATTTGCCGCGCCGGCGCACGGGTGGCCGCGGGAGTCGGACGCGAGGGCCGTAGCGGTACGAGACGCTCACCGACCCGCCGGCGGCGGGCCCGCAGGACCAACGGCGCCGCCACCAGCAGCCCCCACGCAAGCCCGAGGAGCCAGCGCGCGACCGTCCCGAGCAACACCGTCACGTCGCGTCCGCCGAGTCGAGGATGCGCCGCATCCAGAAGGCGGCGACGGCCTCGAAGAGCAACCCGAGCCCCAGGCACACGCGGCCGGTGCCCGTCCCCACGAGGAGCCCCACTGACCCCGGGTCGACGAGCGCCGAGAACACGAGGTACACGAGCGGACACGCTCCGACGACGACCGCCGACAGGCGCGCCTGCGCCGACAGCGACCGCGCCTCCGCACCGGCGCCGATGCGATCACGCAAGGACGCGGCGAGGCCGTCGAGCGCGTGCGCGCTGCGACCCCCGAGCGTCTCCGCGACCGCCAGCGCGCCGGCGACCGCTCGTACGTCGCCGACGTTGCGTTCGGCCGGCCACGCCACCAGCGCCTCGGCCAGGCCGACGCCGAGATCGGCGCGCGCCCGCACGCGGCGCAGGTCGGAGGCGAGCGGCCCGGCGCCGTCGGCGAGTGCGCTGACGCCGTGCGCGACCGTCCCGCCGCCGCGCAGGTGCGCGGCGATCTGCTCGAGCGCGAGCGGCAGCGCCGCCGTGTAACGGCGGCGCGCCCGGGTGCGCAGCACCCACACGCCGGCCGGCGCGCCCACCGCGACGAGCAGCACCGCCGGCGGCACGAGCCCGGGCGAGACCGCCACCGCGACGAGACCGGCGGCCGCCGTGGCGCCCACCCACAGCTCGACGGCGGGCTCGGGCTCGATCGCGAGATCGGCGTCGGCCAGCGCCCGCTCGACCCGCGGCCGCACTCGGGCCGGTAGACGCCACCGCTCGGCCCGGCCCAGGGCGCGGGCTCGTTCGGCGGCATTCGCGCGCCGGGCCGCGGTCACCAGCGCCGCGACGGCAAGCGGGCCGGCGACGGCCAGCCCGAGGCTCAACACCGGAACCATCCCGCGTCGGGCGCGGGTACGCCGGTTCGCCGTGGCGGGCGCGCCGGCGTACCGGCCGGTGCAAGCTCGCCACCGCGGCGCTCGAACAGCGGGCACACGTCGAGGACGTCGTGCCCGTCGGCGAGCTCTCCGATCGCCTCCACGCGGCGCGCGCCGTTCGCGTGCCGCGACACGTGCACGATCGCGTCGACCGCGGCACCGATCTGCGATCGGACCGCCACCAGCGGCAGGCCGACACCGGCCATGAGCACGAGCGTCTCGAGCCGCGCGAGCACGTCGACGGGGCCGTTCGCGTGCACGGTCGATAGCGACCCGTCGTGGCCGGTGTTGAGCGCCTGCAGCATGTCGAGTGCCTCACCGCCGCGCACCTCCCCGACGACGATGCGGTCGGGCCGCATGCGCAGCGCCGTGCGCACGAGATCGCGCACCGACACCGCGCCCGCGCCTTCGGTGTTGGCGGGACGGGCCTCCAGCCGCACGACATGCGGCTGGGCCAGGCGGAGCTCGGCGGTCTCCTCGATGGTGACGATGCGCTCGCGGGCGGGAATGGCCGCCGACAGCGAGTTGAGCAGCGTCGTCTTGCCTGCGCTCGTGCCGCCGGAGATCAGCAGGTTCCACCCGGCGGCGACGGCCCAGCGAAGGAAGTTGCCGGAGGCGTCGCGCACGCCGAACGACTCGAGGTCGACGGGCCGGGCGCGGAACCGGCGGATGGTGACGCACGGGCCGTCGAGCGCGAGCGGAGGGATCAGCGCGTGCAGGCGGGATCCGTCGGCCAGGCGGGCGTCCACCATCGGGGAGGCGCGGTCGAGGCGGAGACCAAGCGGCGCGACCACGCGTTCGACGAGACGCACGATCGCAGCGGCGTCGAGGTCGAGCTCCACGACCTCGAGCTGCCCGGCGCGCTCGATGTACGCGCGGCCGGGGCCGTTGAGCATGACCTCGCTGATCTCAGGATCGGCGAGCAACGGCTCCAGCGGGCCGAGGCCGGACACCTCGTCGGTCAGCTCGCCCAGGAGGCGCTCGAACCGCGACGCCGTCAGCAGCGGCGCCTCGTCGCGCAACAGCTCGGCGAGACGGGTGCGGACGGCAAGGGCCCGCCCGGGTCCGTCGTGCTCGCCCAGGTGAGCAAACGGCTCCATCCCGCCGGCGGCGACGAGGCGGCGGTGCACACGTTGCTTGAGCCCGGCGTCGCCGTCCGGCGAGCGCGGCGCCGCGGGAGGCGCGACGAACCCGGGGTCGGGAGCAATCATGCGGCCTGCCCCCGGCGCGCCCGCAGGACGCCGAGCCGCTCGAGCGCTTCGTGCACGGGCCGGGCCAGCACGTCGGGCAGGCGCGTGGGGAGCAGGCCGGCGTCGACGGCGCGGGCGACCGCGGCGCGCACCGGCACCTCGGCGAGGACGGGCCGGTCGAGCACGTCGGCGATCTCCCTGCGGCCGAGCGACCGGCCCGGCTCGGCGACGAGCAACACCCCCGCGGCGTGCGCGAGCGGTGTAGCTCGGACGGCGCGGCGCAAGGTCAGGTAACAGCCGCGGACGACGACGACCGACACGTCCGCCACCTCCACGACGGCGCGGGCCGCGGGGCTCTGCGCGCGGCCGAGGTCGACGACGGTAGGCACCGGTCCGTCGCGCAACGCGACAGCCAGGGCGGCGCCGGCCTCGGCCGCCGGGACAGGGGCCAGCGGCCGGGCCGGTGCGCCGCGAGGGACGAGGGCGACGCCGGACGCCGCGTCGACGGTCAGGCGCTCGAGCGCGTCGGTCGGGGCCTCGGGACCGGCCGCGAGCCAGTCGGCGAGGCCGGTCGGCGGGTCGGCGCCGAGCCCGAACAGTGCGGGCTGGTCACCGTCGAGGTCGGCGAGCCGCGCGCCGCCCCGGCGGCCGAGCACGAGCGCGCACGCGGCGGCGAGCACGGACGTGCCCGAGCCGCCTTTCGGTGACCACAGGGCCAGGAGCACCGCTCCCCTCCTCTTCTCTGCGCGCTCGACGCGCGCTCGGGCGCGGGCGCGACGGTCCGAGGAAGAGCGGGGACAAAGAAAGCTCCCCGACCGGGAAGCTGGTGCGAAGGTACGGATTCGTGGGCCGGATGTCAAGAGGCGCGTAGGCTCACACGCGTCGCGGCGGCGGCGGCTTTGCCGACCGTCGCCGCAAGCCGGAGCTTGCGACGGCGACGAGGGATTCAATGAGTGTCCGCACCAACACCGCTGCGTTCTTCGACCTCGACAAGACGATCATCGCCAAGAGCTCGGTGCTCGCCTTCGGGAGGTCGTTCTACCGCGAGGGTCTCCTGTCGCGACGGTCGATCGTCAAGAGCCTGTACGCGCAGGTCGTCTTCATGCTGGTCGGCGCGGACGAGGAGAAGATGGAGAAGCTGCGCGTCGCGATGTCGGCGATGACGCGGGGCTGGAACCGCGACCACGTGGCGTCGATCGTGCGCGACACCCTCGACGACGTCATCGAGCCGATCATCTATGCCGAGGCGCTCGATCTGTTCGACGACCATCACGTCGCCGGGCGCAGGGTCGTGATCGTGTCGTCGTCGCCTACGGAGGTCGTCGGGCCGCTGGCCGAGTTCCTCGGCGCCGACGATGCGATCGGCACCCGCGCCGCCGTCGACGCCGAGGGCAACTACACCGGCGACCTCGAGTTCTACGCGTACGGCGCGTACAAGGCGCAGGCCGTCCGCCAGCTCGCCGCCCGCGAGCACGTCAACCTCTCCATGTCGTACGCGTACAGCGACTCGATCACCGACCTGCCGATGCTCGAGCTCGTCGGGCACCCCGTCGCCGTGAACCCCGACAAGGACCTGGCGCGCGTCGCGCGCGAGCGGGAGTGGGAGATCCGCGAGTTCCAGCATCCGGTGCGGCTGCGCGACCGCATGCCGGTACCACCGCCCGGCCCGACGATCGCGGTGGGCGGCGCGCTCGCCGCCGCCGGCGCCGGCGTCGCAGTCTGGTGGTGGCTGCGCCGCCGCAACGATGCCGCCTGACGACGACGGCGAAGGCGACGACGACTCGGCGCGCCTGCCGCGCGTCCGACTGGCCGAGCTCCCCACGCCGCTCCAACCGATGGACCGGTTCTCCGAGTGGCTCGGCGGGCCCCGCGTGCTGGTCAAGCGCGACGACCTCACCGGCCTCGCGCTCGGGGGCAACAAGGCACGCAAGCTCGAGTACCTGTGCGGGGAGGCGCAGGCGCGTGGGTGCGACGTGCTCGTGACCGGCGGCGGGGCGCAGAGCAACCACGCTCGAATGACCGCGGCGGCAGCCAACCGGCTCGGGCTCGACTGCCACCTCGCGGTCGGCGGCCGCGAGCCCGAGACCTACAGCGGCAACCTGCTCCTCGACCGCGTCCTGGGCGCCACGTTGCATTTCACGGGAGCGGACACGTACTACGAGGTCGAGTCGGCGATCGAGAAGGTGGCGGCCGGGCTCACCACCGACGGCCGACGCCCGTTCGCGATGCCGATCGGCGGTGCGTCGGTCACCGGCGCGGCCGCGTTCGTCTGGGCGGCGGACGAGATGCTCGCCCAGGCCGCGGCCTCTGAGCTCGGCGACGTGGACTGGGTCGTCGTGGCCGACGGGTCGGGCGGGACCCACGCCGGTCTACTCGCCGGCTTGGGCGGCGAAGCGCGCGTGCTCGGCGTGGACGTCGGGACGCGGCCGGACCTCGACGACGTGATCCCACGCCTGGCAGCGGAGGCGGCCGCGCACGCCGGCCGCAACGCGCCGACCGACGAGCTCGTGCTCGACCACACGCGCTTCGGTGACGGGTACGGCGCGGTCACCGACACCGCGCTCGAAGCCATCGAGCAGGTGGCGGGACTGGAGGGCATCGTCCTCGATCCCGTCTATACGGGGAAGGCGATGGCGGGCCTCGTCGCCGCGAGCCGGGAGGGCCGGTTCGGCGCCGACGACACGGTCGTGTTCTGGCACACCGGCGGCGCTGTGGCGCTGTTCGCGCGCCGCTACGCGACCGTCTTCTCCGGCCGCTGACGGGCGCCGCCTCGTTTTGGCGTCGCTCAGTCCCGGTATGCGGAACTCAGCGACGCCAAAGCCAACAGGGATCGGGACGCGAACGTGCCCGGGCGGTGCCCGGGCACGATACGGAGGCCCTTGCCGCCGGCGTGCACACCGGCGGTGGGCCGACGGTCAGACTTCGCGGACCTTGCGTGCTACCGCGATGCCGATCGCCACGAGAACGAGCAAGACGAGCAGCTTCTTCACAGCATTCTCCCTGTCGACGGGCGCTCACCCGATGCTATCGAGACTGGTAGACCGGCGTGCGGAGGTGAACGGGGTCTGGTGGCCCCCCTCGTCTTCAAAACGAGTGGGACGGGCGAACCCCGTCCGGTGGGTTCGATTCCTGCCACCTCCGCCCTTTTGGCGGGCAGCGCCCGCTTCGCTACTGGCGGGCCTCCGACGCCGGACTGCGCACTGCCAGGCGGCTGGCGAGGGTGACCTCGACGAGTGCCACGACCGAGCCGACCACGGCGCCGGCGAGCGCGTTCACGACGAACACGAGGACCGGGCCCGCGTCGCCGACCAGCGCCACGATCCCGTGGACGGCGTCCTCCTCGACGAGGATCGGCAGTGTGACGAGGAGCAGCGTCAACCAGAAGTGCCCGCGGACCAACCGCGACGAACGGCGGAAGCCGTCGAAGATTCCGCGGTCCTCCATGACGACGGCGGGGCCGACGAGTGCGAAGTACGTGTAGAAGATGAGCACGGGGAAGACCAGCAGGACGGTGGCCACGACCGCGCCCAACGAGAGCAGCACGTCGGCGCCGATGAGGCGCCAGTACGGGAGCGTCCGCAGCACCTCACCCAGCGATCGGCGCGGATGGCCGCGCTCCTCTTCACCGACGATCCGGTCGAGCAGGCCGGCGAAGAAGGTCGTCCCGAACGTCGCCACGCCGGCCACGACGACGAGCGGTGCCAGGAGCCCCGGGTAGTCGGCCACCTTGTCCCCGACCGCGTCGAAGAGGACGTCAAGGAATGCGGTGATGCCGAACACGACGAGCGCGGCCCCCGCGACAAGGCCGAACCGGTGCCGGTAGATACGGGCGGCCGCTCCGAGCACCGGGCGCACCCCGACGGCAGGAAGGTCGTTCACCTCGGCGCCCGCCACCGGGCGCAGCCTAGATTCGGTGATCCACGCGACGGAGGAGGCCACTCGTGGAGTACCGGCAGCTGGGAAGTACGGGGATCCGGGTCTCGGAGCTGTGCCTGGGCACGATGACGTTCGGGCGCGAGGCGGACGAGGCGACGAGCGGCCAGCTCGTCGACCGCTTCCTCGACGCCGGTGGCAACTTCGTCGACACCGCCGACGTGTACGCCGAGGGCGCTTCCGAGGAGATCACCGGGCGGGCGCTCGGCAACCGGAGGGACGACATCGTGCTGGCGACGAAGGTCCGGTTCCCAACGGGCACCGGCGTCAACGATTCGGGCGCGTCGCGCCGCCACATCCGTATGGGCATCGAGGCGTCGCTCCGCCGGCTCGGGACGGAGTGGGTGGACCTGTACCAAATCCACTGCTGGGACGCGCGCACGCCGCTCGAGGAGACGCTGTCGACGCTCGACGACCTCGTGCACGAGGGAAAAATCCGCTACGCGGGCGCGAGCAACTACACGGCCTGGCAGCTCGCCAAGGCGGCGGGTCTCGCGGCGCGCCACGGGTGGGACGGGTTCGTCTCGCTCCAGCCCGAGTACTCGCTCATCACACGTGACATCGAGCGCGAGCTGCTGCCGCTGTGCCGGGAGGAGGGCCTGGCGGTCATCCCGTGGAGCCCGCTCGCAGGGGGCGTGCTGACCGGCAAGTACCGCGAGGGCGAAGACTTCCCGAAGGGCACGCGCGGCGGTGACACCGAGGAGCCGATCACGTTCACCTATCGCCTGCACGAGAAGGCGTGGCGCACGGTCGACGCGGTGTGCAAGGTCGCCGCGGAGGCGGGCAAGACGCCGTCGCAGGTCGCGCTCAACTGGGTCGTCCACCGGCCCGGCGTGACCGCGCCGATCATCGGGGCTCGCAACATGACCCAGCTCGAGGACAACCTCGGCGCCGTCGGGTGGCAGCTCGAAGAGGAGCACTGGCGGGCGCTGTCGTGGGCCAGCGCGTTCCCCCGCGGCTACCCCTACGACTTCATCGAGTACTCCGACGCGACTCACTGACGGCCATGGGATCAGTCCCCGGCGAGCAGGCGCGCGATCCCCTCGATGTCTGCGACGACGTGTCGGGCGGTCCGAGCGTTCCTGATCCGACCGACCCGACGCGGTACGCCTTCCAAGTGTGCGTATCGGGTACGACCCGCGTCGAGTGCTGACGCAGCGGAGCCGACGACGTACGAACGTGCCGGTGCCTGCATCAGCATGAACCCGCTCTCGATCTCGACGCGGAAGGGGACGACGAGCCCGCGCCGCGTGCGGGTGATGACACGAATGTGATCGGCCTCTCGGCGCGTCACGCGCACGCTGGCGACGTCGCGGTCGAAGCGCGGGACATTTCGTTCGATGTCGCTCATGAACCCCCAGACCTGTTCGAACGGCAAGGAGACCTCGCGCTCTTCGAGGTGAACACCCGGCAGGACCGCGGCGAGCACCTGAAGCCGCCGGACGCCGTCGAGCGTCGCCGTAGGCCACGCTTCCGGCGAGATCGCGCTCATTGTCTCCACCTCTCTTCGAATGCATGCTTCGCGCGATGTGCGCGCGACTTGACCGTGCCTGGCTCCACTCCGAGGACCTCAGCTGTCTGCTCCTCCGAGAGGTCCTCGAGGTATCGCAGGACGAGGACCGCGCGGTGACGCGGCGGGAGCCCGCTGAGCGTCTCGCGCACGTCCATGCGGTCGTCGAGATCGACGTCGGGGAGCTCGTTCTCGGAGACGTCGCTCACTGGCACGTCACGAACGCGCGTCGCGACGCGCACTGACTCGCGGACCGCGATCCGCCGGACCCAGGCTCGTAGGGCGGCGGGCTCCCGGAGCGTCGGCAGATTGCGCAGCACGACGATGAGTGTCTCCTGCGCGGCGTCGTCGCCGCGGTCGAGGGCGATCGAGCCGCAGACCCGGCTGATCCACGGCATGAGGTCTCGGATCAGCGCGTTCATGGCACCGGGATCGCCTCGTTGCGCGGCGCGGACGCGAGCCTCCACGGCTATAGGGAGTACCCGGGAACCCCCCGAGGTTCCACTCCGCTCCCTCTTTCGGGCACGTCACACCAAGGAGGTCGGAACGTGGCGACACAGCTCACGATCGTGGGAGGCGGGTTGGGCGGGCTGATCTCGGCGATCGCAGCCCGAGAGGCAGGCCTCGACGTCCGGCTCTTCGAGTCCAAGAGGGAGATGGGGGGTCGCGCCCGATCGACGCCGGCGCCGTACGTCGCGAACTGGGGTCCGCACGCCCTCTACGCGGACGGGCCGATGTGGAAGTGGCTCGACGAGCGGGCGTTGGCGCAGCCGTGCGCCAAGCCCCCGTTGCGCCACCCGTTCCGCTTCCGCCGCGACGGCACACTGAGGCGGCTGCCCGGGCGCCGGCTGGTAGCAGCGCTCACGCGGCTTCGCCGAACTCCGGCACCGGCCGACCGCTCGTTCATCGAGTGGGCGTCCGAGCTCGGTGGCGACGAGGTTGCGACACGTCTGGGGCGGCTGGCCGGTGTCTTCAGCTTCGACCACGACCCCGGCCGGCTGTCCGCCGCGTTCGTGCGCGACCGGCTCGTGCGCGTGACGACGATTCCGTCGCCGGCGCGGTTTGCGATCGGCGGCTGGAGCGCGCTCGTGGCACGGCTGGTCGATCGAGTCATCGAGCTCGGCGCGCGCATCGAGATCGGCGCGCGCGTGCGAGCGCTCCCCGATCCACCGGTGGTCCTCGCGTTGCCCATCGACACCGCCGCCGAGTTGCTCGGCGACGAGTCGCTCGCCTGGACCGGGACCACGACCGCGCTGTTGGACGTGGCGATCAAGGCCCGCCGGGACGACCCGTACGTCATCTCCGACCTCGACGCATCGGGCTGGGTCGAGACCTTCACGCACGCCGACGCGTCGCTGGCCCCGTCCGGCGAGCACCTCGTGCAAGGGCAGGCCGGGCTGCGGCCGGGCGAGTCACTCGACAGCGGCGTTCGGCGAATCGAGGCGATCCTCGACGATGCCTACCCGTCGTGGCGTGAACGCGAGACGTGGCGGCGGCGGGCGCGCGTCCAGGACGACAGCGGCGCCCTCGACCTCCCCGGCACGACATGGCGCGACCGCCCCCGCATCGACCGCGGTGAGGGTGTGTACGTGGTTGGCGACATGATGGCGGCGCCGGGACTTCTCAGCGAGGTGACGCACGCGTCCGCGCTCAGCGCCGTCGAGGCCATCACCGCCGGCCGCCCCGTCGAGCACCGGAGCGTCGCCGGGTAGACGCGACGAGGCCCGGTTCCGTGGAACCGGGCCGTCGGCCTTCCCGGGACCTGTGGCGTCAGACGGCCAGCAGGTCGCGGGCGCCGGTGTCGGCGGACGGGTGACGAAGCTTCGACATCGCCCGGGCCTCGATCTGGCGGATGCGCTCCCGGGTGAGGTTGAAGTACTCGCCGACTTCCTCGAGCGTGCGCGGCTCGCCCCGATCGAGACCGAAACGAAGTGCGAGAATCTGGCGCTCGCGCTCGTCGAGCGGCGCGAGCAGCTTCTCGATCTCGGCCGGCAGCAACGCGGTGGCCGCGACCTCGAACGGCGACTCCGCCGATCGGTCCTCGACGATGTCGCCCAGCTCGGCGTCGCCGTCCTCGCGCAGCGGCTCCGACAGCGAGAGCGGCTCGGCCGCGAAGCGCAACGCCTCGGTGACCTTGTCCTCCGGCATCTCGACCTCGAGCGACAGCTCGGCGAGCGTCGCGGGCCGCCCGAGCTTGAGCTCGAGACGTGACCGCGCCTTCTGGAGACGTGCGAGCGTGTCTCCGGCGTGCACGGGCAGCCGGATCGTGCGACCGGTGTTGGCGATGCCTCGCGTGATCGCCTGCCGGATCCACCACGTGGCGTACGTCGAGAACTTGAAGCCCTTGCGCCAGTCGAACTTCTCGACCGCGTGCATCAGGCCGAGGTTGCCCTCCTGGATGAGGTCGAGGAGCGGGAGGCCCGACGCCTGGTACTTCTTGGCAATCGACACCACGAGGCGCAGGTTCGACTGCACGAACGTGCGCTGGGCGTCGTCGCCCTCGCGGGCGGTGCGGCGCAGCTCGCGCTTCTTCGCCGCGGTGAGGTCCTTGCCCGCCGACAGCAGATCACCGCGCGCGGAGTTGCCGCCTTCGATCTGCTGGGCCAGCCGAACCTCGTCGTCCTTGGTGAGCAGCGGGTACTGCCCGATATCGGTCAGATAGAGCCGGACGAGGTCTTCCTCGTCCCGCTCGACTCGCTCCTTCGCCACGAATGCCTTTCTCGCCTTGCGGGGACGGTTCGGTCAGCTAGCGGATCACGGAGGGCACAAGCCAAGGGTTCCCAGGTCAGGTGGGAGGAACACCAGGTCGGTGCCTTGTCCCCAAGTACGATACCGACTCCGTCAAGGCAAGAATTCCACAGGCCGGAGCGGCCCCTCGCACCGGGCCGAAGGAGTCTCGTGGCCGATCTGGAGCTCGCCGTGGTGATCGGGAGCTTCGAGGCCCGCACCGGACGGCAGGGTGAGCTCGCCGCCGTCCTGGCCAAGTACGTGGTCCTGACCCGCCGCCGGCCCGGCTGTCGCAACGTCGACCTCGTGGCCTCCGGCTCGGGCTCGGGGCGGCTCGTCGTGATCGAGAAGTGGGAGAGCGCCGACGAAGCACGCGCCCACCTCGATGCGGCCGAAACCGTTGAGATGGCCCAAGCAGCCCGGGACGTGCTCGCCGGCGCGCCCGACCTCGACCTGTACGAGTCGATCAGCGCGCAGGACCTCGAGTGATGCGTATCTCGACCAACGTAGTGATGGTCGAGATACGCATCGACGTCTAGCTCGGCGCGCGCAAGCTCTCTTTGCGGATTGCCGACTTCTGCTTGGGCTGAGGTCGCGGGTCGACGTCCGCGCACTCCGCACACAGCGATTCGAGCTCGGCCCACGTGAAGTCGTCACCGGTCCAGAGCTTCTCGAACGCCTGGTCGCCGAAGTCGGTGAACCCGTTGTAGAGGCGGAACACGTACTGGCGGCGCACCTTGCGGCTGTACTCGCCGAGCTGCGCCGTGCGTCCCTCGGCCCACGTCTCCCACGCCGCGCGCTGCCCGTCAGTGAGCTCCTCATCGCTCGGCGCGCCGGCGAAGCCGGGCTGCAAGCGGTCGCGGCCGCGGAACAGCGCCGTGGCGAGCTCCGCTCGGCCGAGCTGCTCGTTGAACACCGCGCGGTGGCGACCGTCCTCGAAGTTCGCGCCCGAGAACCACAGCTCGACGCGCCCGTCGACGACGTCCGCGGTGCTGCCCGTGAGTGGCAACGGAAGCTCCTCGTCGATCTCGATGTGCACCGGCGCGTCGTCGGGGATCCCGACCTTCGCCGCGAGCTCTTCGGCGAGCCCTGCGATCACACCGGGGTCGTACTCGACCAGCGTGAACTGCTCAGGGGTGACCTCGACGCGCGCCACCGTCAGGACGCGCGCGCCTCGGCGGTGGCCGCAGCCTCCGCCTCCGCCTGCGCTTCGACGGTGACCTCAGAAAGCTCGTCGATCTCGTCGTTACTGAAGCCGGCCATCTCGCGGAACTTGCGCGCCAGCTGGATCGGATTCTCGTCGGTTTCGCCGCGGAACCCACCCAGGCTGAACAGCTTGTCGACGGTGCGCTGGAACTCGAGCGCCAACTCGCGCCGCTCGGGGTCGTTCTCGGTGAGCCGGCGCAGCCAGTCCGAGCCCATCTTCACGTGCGTCACCTCGTCGGCGAGCATCCAGTCCTCGCACGCCGCCAGCACCGGGTCGCCGGACTTGTCGCCGAACTCCTTCATCGTGTTGAACACGTCGATGGCGAGGCCCTCGAGCGCGCGGTTCACGCCGGTGAGGCGCAGGAGCGCGTCCTCCGCGCACGCGGCCTCGTAGAGGAACGTCGCTTCGCTGAACTCGCCGATCTCCGTGCCCATGTGCTCGGCGAGCTTCACGGAGATCTCGCAATGGCGGGACTCGTCCCACGACTGCCGGGCCATGTCGAGCTTGAGCTGGAACGGCACGTCCTCGTCGTCGAAGTCGAACGTGGTCCGCCCCGCGCCTTCGAGCGCCTGCAACTCACCCATGAAGATGCCGTGCATCAGCTGACGGGCACGATCGGGCGCCGCCGGACGCTCGGGCTGCAGCTTCGCGGAGCCGGTGTTGCGCTCGGCGACCTTCGCCTGGCGTGGATCCATCATCGCTTCCTGGATCTGGACCCGCACGAAGCGGGAGTCGCGCGCCAGTTCCTCGACGGGGAGGATCTTCTTCATCCGACTGCTACCCCCTCCGGCGCGTCTGCGCCGGTGTCCATTCTGCTACCGATGCTACCGGGGCCGGTGATCCCACCGGCTTCGACGATCAGCTGCTCCAGCTCGCGCTGTCGGTCGGCAGCCCGTTCGACCTGTTCGGGTGAGTCGATCAGCGACTGCAGGAGCATCTCGCCTTCGCGCCAGTCGTCGAACTCGTCCTGGAGGATGAACTTCAACGAGCGCATCGTCGGCGCGTCGGTGATACGGCTCGTCGCGTTGAGATGGAACGTGTACGCCGCGATCTTGCGCGGGATGAGCACGCGGTACACACCGACGAGCTTCTCGATCGTGAGCTCGGGCGCCTCGGGGTCGCGCACCGCGTCGACGAACGCGACCATCGCGTCGTTCGGCGGTTCCGTGAGCCGCTCGGTGTTCATCTCGCGCAGCTCGGGGAGCCGCTTGTTCCACAGTTCGGCGTGCCACGCGTGGTGGTAGCAGTGCCGGCCGAGAACGAGTTTCACGTCGAGCTCGGGAACCGTGGCGACCCAGCCGCCGAGCGCCTCGAACAGCCGCATCTCGATCCACTTGTAATTGCCCACCCGCCGGGCCGACTCGACCACACCGAACAGCCCCGGCAGCTCGCGCCGGTCCCACGGTGCGAAGGCAGGGCGGGGCTCTCCCGGCTCGGTCACGCGCTGCACCCCCGATTCGCTCGCGACTGACCGGGTCATTCTCACCATCGCTTGACCGGACGGTCAAGTGACGTGACGGGCGGCACACCCGGCACTCGGGCGGCGGTGTCGCTAGGTGCCCGCCAAGGCGGCGCAGGTGGCCAGCTCGAAGATCTTCCGCAGCGCCGGGAAGTGCTGCTTGCCCTTGCCCGGCGAGATCTGGGCGTTGACGGACACCGTCGCCGAGCGGGCGCCGTCACGCGTCGCGGCCACGAAGGTCGTGTAGCCCGGAAGGGTGCCGGTGTGCCCGTAGACCGTGCCGCATCGGGTCCGGTAGCGGTAGATGCCGAGCCCGGCCGCGTTCGCGCCCGGCCCCGTCACGTCGGACGTCCCGGTGCGGAACCGGAACTGCTTCGTGGCGGTCGCCTTGTTCGTCGTCGCGCCGGTGGCGTAGCCGCGCCCGAAGCGGTTGGCGTCCGCCGGCGTCGAGACGATCCCGGCCGTCGCCCACAACCAGCCCATCGCCACCCCTTCGCTGAGGTCCTGGGGCGGGTTGGGCGGCGCGACTGTGTATCCGTGGACGTACGGAGTCGGCATCGTCGCGTCCCGCGGCAGGCTCGTGGCCGTCAACCCGAGCGGCCCGAGGGCGCGTTCTTGGAGCACGTCCTCGTACGGACGACTCGTGGCGGCCTCGACCATCAGCCCGACGACGACATTGTCGGACTGCGAGTACCGGTACTCCGAGCCGGGCTCGAACGCCAGCGCCTTGTCCTTGACGTACGACAGCAGCTCGGCCGGGGAAGCCGGTGGTTGGAGCGGCGCCGCGTTCACCGCGTCCGTCCATCCCTTGCTCGTGGCGAAGTCAGGGATCCCGCTCGTGTGCTGCAACGCCTGCCCGAGCGTGACGCGCTTCCACGCCTTGGGGAGCGTCGGCAACCGCTTGCCGATCGTGTCGCCGAGCGACAGCGTGCCGTCGGCGACCAACGCCAGCGCCACCGCCCCGCTGAACGCCTTCGAGACGCTCGCGATCCGGACGTGGTCGTCCGCCGCGGGCGGCGTCGCCGCCGTCACGTCCGCGACGCCCGCCGCGTGCGCAGTCACCTCGTCGCCGCGTTGCACCACCGAGATCGCGCCGGGCGGCCCACCCTGTGCCTGCACGAGCTTCTGGAGTGCTTGATCGAGTGCGGCATCGGCAGCCTCGGGGGTGGGCGGCTTGGCTGCCGAGGCGCTGGACGCGACGGTGCCGGCCAAGGTCGTGACCACCACAAATGCCGCGAGCCGCGCGACGTGGCGTTTCCTGCCTCCATGCATGGCAGGGAAACCTAGCTGCGCGCCGGCTCGCGCGCCTGCGTATGCCGAGCGCCGTACTCGGCCACGAGGATGCCGGCCAGGATGATTGCGGCCCCGACGTAGCCTCCCCAGCCCAGCCGCTCTCCCACTTCGTAGCCGACGAACCCGGCCACGACCGGCTCGAGCAGGTTGATGATGCTCGCCCGCGCCGGCTCGACCTTCCGCTGCGCCCACACCTGGATGCTGAACGCAAAGGCGGAACAACCGAGCCCGGTGAACACCACCGCGAACATCGCCTGCGCGGTGATCTCACCGAGCCCGTCGATCGCCACGAACGGCACCGCGAAGGCCGCCAGGCTGAGGAGCTCGACGCACGTCAGCGTCACAACGTCGAAGCGGTTCGCCCATGCGCCGGTCTGCACGAACCAGATCCCGAAGAAGAACGCGGTGACGACGGTGATGCCGTCGCCGAAGCCGAGCGTGGGCTCCGCGCCGGTGAGTAGGAACAGCCCGAAGATCGCGAGCACAACGGAGATCACCACCGTGTGGTTCGGGAGACGCCGGTACACGACAGCGGCGATGAGCGGCGTGAACACCGCGAACAGACCGGTGATGAACGCCGAGTTCGACGTGGTCGTGTGCTCGAGGCCGATGTTCTGGCACAGATACGCCACGAACGCGGTAAATCCGAGGGCGACCCCACACCCGGCAAGGACCCGGCCGGAGTCGTTCGGGCGCGCCGCCGGGCCTCGCCACCCTCGGCGAAGCGCGAGGGGAGCGAGCGCGGCGCCGCCGATCGCGAAGCGCAACAGGATGAAACCAGTCGCGGTGAGGTGATCGAGCGCGTCCTGGACGATCGTGAAGGTCGCGCCGTACAAGAAGCTGGCGACGACCAGGGCCAGCTCCGGGTAGAAGGCGCGGACGCGCCCGTTCAACCAGGCCAGCGATTCGTGATCGGCAGGCGGCGGTCCTTGCCGAAGGCCTTGGGCGACACGCGCACGCCCGGAGGTGCCTGCCGCCGCTTGTACTCGTTGTGGTCGACCAGCTTCGCGACCTTGCGGACCGCCTCGGGGTCGAACCCGGCCTCTTCGAGCTCGGCGACCGACAAATCGCCCTCGACGTAACCCTCGAGGATCGGGTCGAGTAGCGAGTACTCGGGCAGCGAGTCGCTGTCGCGCTGGTCGGGCCGCAGCTCGGCGCTGGGCGGCTTGTCGAGCACTGCGGCCGGGACGAGGTCGCGCCCGGCGCGCTCGTTGCGGTCGCGTGCGAGTGCGTACACGAGCGTCTTGGGGACGTCCTTGATGACCGAGAAGCCGCCGGCCATGTCGCCGTACAGCGTCGAGTAGCCCGTGGCGAGCTCGCTCTTGTTGCCGGTCGTGAGTACCAGCGCGCCGAACTTGTTCGACAGCGCCATGATCACCGTGCCCCGGATCCGGGCCTGGAGGTTCTCCTCAGCCAGGCCGGTCTCGGTGCCGGCGAACGGCTCGGCGAGCATGTCGAGGAACGACGCGTGCGCCGCCTCGATCGGCACGGTGATCGTGCGGACGCCCAAGTTGGCGGCGACGGCCTCGGCGTCGGTCACGCTTCCCTCGCTCGAGAACCGCGACGGCATCAGCACACAGAGGACACGCTCGGGCCCGAGCGCGTCGGTCGCAATGGTCGCGACGATCGACGAGTCGATGCCGCCGGACAGGGCGATGATCGCGTCGGTGAAGCCGTTCTTGGTGACGTAGTCGCGAGTGCCGAGGACGAGGGCCTCGTAGACCTCGCGGACCGGCGCGAGCGTCGGCTCGATGCGAGGCTCCTCGCGCCGCTCGCCCAGGTGCGCGTCGCTGACCTTGACCTCCGGGAGCGTCGGCGCCGGGCGGTGGCCGCGCGGGTCGAGCATCCGCTTGCGGAACGTGGGGCGCACGTCGAGGTCGACGACGAGCAGGTCCTCGGTGAACTGCCGCGCCCGCGCCACGAGCCGGCCCACCTCGTCGAACACGAGGGAGCCCCCGTCGAAGACGAGCTCGTCCTGCCCGCCGACAAGGTTGACGTAGGCGATCGGCACGGACGCGTCGGCGGCGCGGGTCGAGAGCATCGTCTCGCGCTCCCGCAGCCGGCCCGCGTAGTACGGCGACCCGTTGATGTTGACCACCAGCTCGGCGCCGCCGGCCGCCTGGGTGCTGATCGGGCCCGTGGGACTCCACGCGTCCTCGCAGACCGTCACGGCGACGCGAGCGCCGGCCACGTTGAACAGCGGCCCGTCGGTGGTCGAGGCGGCGAAGTAGCGCTGCTCGTCGAAGACAGTGGAGTTCGGAAGGATGTGCTTGCGGTAGACGCCTTGCACCTTGCCGTTGGCGCACACGGCGGCCGCGTTGTAGAGGTCGCGCTCGAGCACCGGGAAGCCGATGACCGCCGTAGCCCGGCCGGTCCGGGCGGCGACCTTCTCCATACTCTCTTGCGCCTGCGCGACGAACGCCGGCCGCAGGAGGAGGTCCTCGGGCGGGTAGCCGGAGATGGCGAGCTCGGGGAAGGCGACGAGGTCGCAGCCGTCGGCTTCGGCGCGGTCGTAAGCGTCGAGGATCCGCGCCGCGTTCCCCTCGAGGTCACCGACAACGAGGTTCAGCTGCGCGAGGGCAATCCGGAGCCGCGGCACGCCCTCAAGGATACGGCCCGGCCGGTTCGGACGAGCGGCCTCAGCCCGTGAACTGAGGCGCAGCCACCACTGCAACCGCCGGTGCGCCAGCGCCAGCGCCGGGGCCGGCGCCGCCACCGCCGCAGGTGTTCGCGGCGGGGTCGAACGTGATGTTCACCTCGCCGTCGCCGGAGCGAACGTCCTCTTCGAACGTCGTGCCGGTCGCCCCGGCGCCGGACCCTCCGCCACCGCCTGCTCCCGCGAACGCCGTTCCCCCTGTGCCCGCGGCCCCCCCGCCGCCACCGCCGGTCGCGCCCCCGCCGCCACCGCCGCCGCCCTGAAGGTTCGCGGGGCTCGAGTCACCGCCGTCGCCACCGGTCCCGGGCCCGCCGTTTGCGCCCGCGGTGGCGCCGGAGCCGGAAGCGGCGCCGCCGGTGCCGCCGTTTCCGCCGGCGAGGCCACCGCCGGCACCGGACGGGATGCTCGCGCCGTCGGTGCCGGTACCTCCGCCGCCGCCGCCATCACCCTCGGCGGCGCCGGTGCTCCCCCCGCCGCCGCCACCGCCGCCTCCCGCGACGATCAGCGCCGTTCCGCCA
>WNGB01005869.1_pt1 | contig 18247 bp, 14 predicted proteins | sample 5400681 | NCBI WGS metagenome assembly WNGB01 (sample SAMN13153367, study PRJNA577476) | soil metagenome | isolation source: 115 cm soil or saprolite under grassland replicate 2 | place: USA:California | collected 2016-06-15 | reverse complement strand
TTGTCGATGAAGCTGTAGGCGCCCAGCCGAATCGCTTCCGCGCAGCGGTCGTAGTCGCCGGTTCCGGTATACACGATGATGGGAACGCGCAGTCCCAGCCGCTCGACCGAGCGGAGCACCTCGAACCCGTCCATCCCCGGCATTTCGAGATCGAGAATGACGCAGTCCACCGAGTCGCGCGTCAGGCTTTCGAGCGCCGTGCGGCCGCTCTTGGCGATGAGGGTCTCGAAGCCACGCAAGCGCTTGAGGTCGTAGGCGTATTGCTCCGCCATGGCCGGGACGTCATCGACGATCAGGACCAGTGTCATGAGAGTATCGGAATCTCCACGATGAACTTCGATCCCTGCCCCGGCTCGGTCTCGACGTTGAGCGAGCCATTGGAGTCGAGCACCAAGCGCCGCACGATCGAGAGGCCGAGCCCCGTCCCACCCGGTTTGGTCGTGTAGAAATCGTTGAAGGCCCGGTCCAGTTCAGCCTTGCTCATGCCGCGGCCGGTATCGCTCACCGCAATGCGAACCACTCCTTTGCCGCCTTCCGTCGTGACGGTCACGGTCCCGCCCTTCCCGTCGAAGCTATCCAGTGCGTTGCTCACGAGATTCTCGATCACGCGCCGCAACACGAGCGCGTCGGCCGAAACTGGCGGCAGCCCCTCTGCAAGCTTGGTGCGCACCCCACCCGAGGCGCCAATCGTCTCCCGGACGACGCTGTTCACGTCCGTGGCCTTTCGCTCTGACTGCGGAGACAGTTTCGCGTAGTTCGCGGCGAGCGTCTCGAGGTAGTTGATGCTCGATTCCACCGTCCCCTGGCGTTCGGCGAAAACCTGCGGCAACTCGGCCGGCTTGTCGCGCGCCACCTGGGTGAGATGGCGAAACACGTTGCGCAGCGGCGCGAGGCTGTTCTTGATGTCGTGATTCACCTGTCGCGCGATGTCCCCGATGGCGATGCGGGCTTCGACCGGCTCGCTGATGCGGGTCGAGAGCCAGCCCGCCAGGAGCAGCGCCGCGAGCGCGGCGATGAGGACGGCGGCGGCGAACCAGAGATTCACGTTGCGCTGCAGGGCGGTCAGGAGCGCGGATGAGCGTGTGACCACGATGCGCCCCTGCTCCACACGTCCCGGCCCGTCGGTCGCGTCGACATACGGAAGCGTCAGCTCGCCCACGACGAGCTTGCCCGAGTCGGCATTGGTTGTATCGCGCGGCAGCGACAGCCCCACGCCGAGCTCGGGGTCGCGCGCGAGCCGGGCGAGGAACTGCGAATCAACCGCGACGCCGCCGATGATCCGGAAGCGGCGGGGCGGGATACGCAACGAATCGCTGCTGACGAGCGCGAGGAAGGGCCCTTCGGCGGCAGCCGCACGTACGAGCGCCGGCCCGGTGCCGGGCACCGCGGGGCCCAGGCGGTCATACTCGTTCCGGAAATGGCCCGACGACACCACGCGTCCCTCGTCGTCTTGAATCTGCAGGAAATCGAGTCCCGCCAGCCGCATCGCATCGCCGGCGTAATCCAGGACGTAGGCGCGATCCGTGCCGCGGACGACGACGTTGCGGAAGCTGTTATCGAGGGCGAGCGAGCTCTTCAGCGCCGTGAGGCGGGCGCGAATGCGGTCGTCCTCGCGGGCGATGTCGGCGTTGATGACGTTCACGAGCGCCGACACGCGCCGTTCGTATTCCGCGGTAACGCGCTTCGACATCTCGCGGCGGATGCCAAGGCCAAACACGAGCAGCGGAATCAGCACCACCACCCCGAACGAGATGAGGAGGCGGGTGCGGAATCTCATGGCGCGAGGTGCACGGTGCCGTCCTGATCCACGGTCCAGCGCGCGACATCACGGCGCACGATCGCGGTGGGACGCGTGTCGACGAGCGCCGTGAAGTTCGCCGGCCACGCCGGCAACAGATCCCGGGCGGACCGACAGGCATCGGCCGTCACTCGCGGCAGCGCCACGACGTACCCCCAATCCTTGCCAGAAGCGAGCGCGGCGCGGAAATCGTCCGGCGCGCGGCCGGTGGCCACGGCGTGGGTCAGCGCGGCCAGGCGACTCGCCAGCTCGCGTGCAGTCTGATCGCCACGCGAGTACAGAATGCGGTGCTGACCCGTGGAGGCGGGCGGTGCGGTGTCGCGCGCGATGGCGCAGCCGCGGAGGTCGAGCCACCAGCCGTTCTCCGCGCGCCGCGCTTCCGCACGCACCGCTTGCTCGAGGCCACCCGCGTCGAACCGGGCGTTGCCCGCGTCGGCAGTGATGATGAAGACGTAGGTGCGGTCCCACGGCAACGCGACGACCGTGTGATTCTGCAGCGTCGCCGCGTAGTCGCGCAGCGCCCGGTCGCGCGTGATGAGCAAATCGACGCCGCCGTCGAGCAAGTCCCGTGCATCACCGCCGGCCGCAAACTTGAACACGAGCGTGTCACCGTGGGTCGTGTGCGCGCGGATTTCCTGCGCCGTCGTGGTGGCGCTCGTGGCCCAGTATCCGCCCGTGCCGATCGGCCAGCTCGAGTCCGGCGCGGGCTTCGTGACCGCCAGGCTCGGGTCGCCGAGCAGCGCCGGAACGTCGTCCTTCTCTTTCGCGAACGTGAGTGCCACGACGCTTTTCTCGGGCGCGCCGAGCGTGTAGCCGACACCGCCCTTGCCGAACACGATATCCTGGGCGGTGACCGGCGCGCCGTCCCAGAACTGCGCGCCCTCGCGCAGGTGGAACGTCCAGCGGCGGCCGCCGTCCTCCTTTTCCCAGCGGTCGACGAGCCCGGGACGGACGTGCCCGTCGCAGTCGATGCGCACCGGCGCCTCGTACAGGTGGCGGAACACGATGCGCTCGGCGTCGTTGCGCGCGAGTGGAGCATGGCGCGGATCGACGGCGTCCGTGAGCCCGATGGTAATCGTGGCGGTGCCAGCGGAAACCGTGCCGGTCGAAAGGAGGCAGCTCTCCTCCGGGGCCTCGCGCGCACCGCCCCCGGCTGCAGCGATGCCGCCGCTCGGCGGGTGGGCGCAGGCGCCGACAAAAGCGAGAAACAAGATTGAGAAGAGACGTGACTGAGGCATGAATAACGATAACACGACCTCACCCCCTGACCCCGCCTATGTAGTTACCAAAACAGCCAGGAACGCATGCTAGAGTTTCGTTCCCCCTCTCCGCATTTGCGGAGAGGGGGTCAGGGGGTGAGGTTACGCGACATGGGATTCGCACGCAGTCTCCTCCTGAAGGCGTCCCGCAGCCAATGGCTCGCACGCCAACTGCGCGAGCGCCGTTTCTTCCAGCGCGCGGTCAAGCGCTTCATGCCGGGCGAAACGCTCGATGCCGCGCTCGACGCCGCGGGCCAGTTCGCGAAAGCCGGTCTCGGCACCGTTCTCACCGAGCTGGGTGAGCAGGTCACGAATCGTGCCGAAGCCGCCGCGGTTCGCGATCATTACCTCGGAGTGCTCGAAAAGATTCAGCGGCGCAAATTGCCGGCGCACGTGTCGGTCAAACTGACGCACCTCGGCATCGACGCGAGCCAAGAAGGCTGCGTGCAGGATGTGCTCAAGCTCGCCGCGCGCGCCGAGCAGGCACGGTCGTTTCTGTGGATCGACATGGAGGAGTCGCGCTACGTCGACGCCACGCTCGAGGTGTACCGGCGCGCCAAGGCCGAATGGTCGAATGTCGGCGTGTGCCTGCAGGCGTACCTGCACCGCACCGCGAAGGATCTGGAAGGCCTGCTCGCCATCGCGCCGGCGATCCGTCTCGTCAAAGGCGCGTACAACGAGCCGGCCGACGTGGCGTTCCCAAAGAAAAGCGATGTCGACGAGAACTACCGCCAGCTCGCCCGGCGCCTGCTCGCCGAGGCGGGGCGGCAGCGGGCGAAGCCGGTGTTCGGAACGCACGACCTGCCGCTCATCGAGACGATTCGCCGGGAGGCCGTGTCGCAGCGTGCGGACCCCTCTGCCTACGAGTTCCATATGCTCTATGGAATTCGGGCGGAAGAGCAGCGGCGCCTTGCATCTATGGGTGCGGAGGTGCGGGTGCTGATCAGCTACGGCAGCGCCTGGTTCGCCTGGTACATGCGACGGCTTGCCGAACGCCCCGCCAACGTGTGGTTCGTGCTCCGGAACGTCGTGTAGATTACCGATATGGCCACTTCGAGCATCTCCCGTCCACGGCGCGAGACCCGCGACTCGGTCGTGATTCGATTCGCGGGCGATTCCGGCGACGGGATGCAGGTGACCGGCAGTCAGTTCACGCTCGAGACGGCCCTCGCCGGCAGCGATTTCTCCACCTTCCCCGACTTCCCCGCCGAGATCCGCGCACCGACCGGCACGACGTTCGGCGTGTCGGCCTTCCAGATCCACTTCGGCGGCGGCGATGTGATGACGCCGGGCGACGCCGTGGATGTGCTCGTCGCGATGAACCCCGCGGCGCTGACGGTCGAGCTGCACGATCTGAAGGTCGGCGGCACGGTGATCGTGGACACCGCCGCATTCAACGAGCGCAATCTCAGCAAGGCGGGATACGCGCGAAACCCGCTCGAGGACGACTCCCTCGCCCGCTATCAGGTGCTCAAGTTCGACATCACGAAGCTGACCGCTGATGCGGTGAAGCCGCACGGCCTCTCGTCCCGCGAAGCCCATCTGTGCCGCAACATGTGGGCGCTCGGGTTGCTGCTCTGGATGTACGGGTACGAACGGACGGCGACGATCGAGTGGCTCAACCGCAAGTTTGCGAAGAAACCGGTGATCGCGGCCGGCAACGTCGCCGCCGTGAACGCCGGGCACGCGTTCGGCGAGACGGCGGAGATGGCGGAGCACATGGTCGGCTACGTCGTGCCCAAAGCCGACGTCCAACCGGGCCGCTACCGCACCGTGAGCGGAACGGAAGGGTTGGCCTGGGGGCTCGTCGCCGGACTGCGCGCGGCGGGCATCGAGAAGATGGTCTTCGCCGGCTATCCCATCACTCCGGCATCCGCGCTCCTGCACGTGCTCGCCAACCTGCGCGCGTACGGCGTCGTGACGTTCCAGGCTGAGGACGAGATCGCGGCCAGCGGGGCGGCGCTGGGCGCCTCCTACGCCGGCGCGCTCGGCGTGACGTCGAGCTCGGGACCCGGCATCGCGCTGAAGACCGAGATGCTGGGTCTGGCGATCGCCACCGAGCTGCCGCTCATCGTCATCGATTCGCAGCGCGCGGGCCCGTCGACCGGCATGCCGACGAAGGCCGAGCAATCGGATCTGTTCCAGGCGGTCCACGGCCGCAACGCCGATGCGCCTCTCGCCGTTCTCGCGCCCACGTCGACCGCGGACTGCTTCGACATCGCGATCGAAGCGGTACGCCTGGCCACGAAATACATGACGCCCGTGATCGTGTTGAGCGACGGCTATCTCGCGCACGCCGCCGAGCCGTGGCGCATTCCGCGCGAGGCGGACCTGCCGCACTTCCCGGTGACGTACCGCACCGATCCCGCGGGATTCCATCCCTTCCTGCGCGATCCGGAGACGCTGGCGCGGCCCTGGGTGAAGCCCGGCACGCCGCAGCTCGAACATCGGATCGGCGGTCTCGAGCGCGACTATGACTCGGGACACATCTCGTACGATCCCGACAACCACGCCCGTATGACCAAGGCACGCGCGGACAAGATCGCCGGGATCGCGAACGACATTCCGCTGCAAGGCATCGCGCTCGGCGCCGATCACGGGAAGCTGGCGGTGGTGGGCTGGGGCTCGACGTTCGGCGCAATTCATCGCGCCGTGCAGATCGCGCGGGACGAGGGCGGCGACGTGTCACACATTCACGTGCGCTACCTGAGCCCGTTCCCGCGAAACCTCGGGGAGCTGCTGAAGCGCTACGACCGCGTGCTCGTGCCCGAGATGAACAACGGCCAGCTGGTGAAGCTGCTCAGGGCCGAATATCTGATTCCCGCGGAATCACTCCCGAAGGTGACGGGCAAGCCGTTCCGGGTCACGGAAATCGCCCAGGCAATTCGGAAGATTGATGGAGAGAAGGAATGAGATCCTCGTTTATCCGTGCCCTAAAGGGCCGGCTCGGCCACGGCGCCCGTCCTGAAGGACGGGGCAGTTCCACGTACGACGCACCACGCACGACGCACGTCATATGACAGTCACCACGATCACCGACGCGCTGCTCGCGCCCAAAGACTACGCCTCGGACCAGGAAGTTCGGTGGTGTCCGGGATGCGGCGACTATGCGATTCTCAAGGCGGTGCAGAAGGCGTGCGCCGACATGGGGCTCGTGCGCGAGCGCACCGTGTTCGTCAGCGGCATCGGCTGCGCGGCGCGCTTTCCTTACTATATGTCCACGTACGGCTTCCACACCGTCCATGGGCGCGCGCCGGCGATTGCCACCGGCATCAAGCTCGCGAATCCCGATCTCGACGTCTGGGTGATGACGGGCGACGGCGACGGCTTGTCCATCGGCGGCAACCACATGCTGCACGTGCTGCGCCGCAACGTCGACCTCAACATCATTCTGTTCAACAACGAGATCTACGGACTGACCAAGGGCCAGTATTCGCCCACATCCCGGCGCGGCACGCGCTCACCCTCCACCCCGTTGGGCTCGATCGAAAACCCCGTGTCGGCCTGTGCGTTCGCGCTCGGCGCGGGAGCGCGCTTCGTCGCCCGCTCGATCGACACGCTGCAGGCACACCTCATCGGTGTGCTGAAGCGGGCGCATGGGCACCGTGGCGCGTCATTCGTCGAAATCCTGCAGAATTGCGTCGTCTTCAACGACGCGGTGTTCGAGCACATCACCGGCAAAGAAGTCGCCGCCGAAGCCCAGGTCCTCGTCGAACACGGCAAGCCGCTGGTGTTCGGCAAGAACAAGGAGAAAGCGCTCCGCCTGATGCCAGGTACGCTCGCTCTGGAAGTCGTGGACGCCACCGCCCCCGACGTTCTTGTCCACGACGAAACCAATCGTCCCCTCGCGCAGCTACTCGCTGCGCTGGAGCCGCCGTTCCCGACGGCCATGGGCGTGTTGTATTGCAGCCCGACGGAGTCGTACGAGCGCGATGTCTACGCGCAAAAGGGAGCCGCGCTGGGCAAGGGCGACTTGGACGCGTTGCTGAACAGCGAACGCACCTGGGAGGTGGTCCCATGATGACCGTCGCGAATCGCAGGCGCGCGGATCGGCGGGTGAAAGAGGTACCGGTAGAAATGGAGCGGCGCAGCGGGCTCGATCGCCGGCTGATAGTGGAATCGGCGACGGCGCAGATCCACGCCGTCCTCGAGCTGCTCACGATGCTCGCGGATCACGACGCGCTGCGCGACGACTCGCGGCGGTTGCTGGACACCGCCATGCTGCGGCTGCGCTACGCGCTGGAGCGGATGGAGCTGGAGTAGCTGTCGCGCGGTCGCCACACACCTCACCGCCTCACTCCCCCTCTCCACGTCGTGGAGAGGGGGATGGGGGGTGAGGTTCGGGCATATCGCTTGCTGGTCCTCGGAAGTAATCCCTTACCCCGAGGACCAATGAACCGATGGCTCATCGCAGCAGCTGCGTCGCTCGCCCTGGTCGCGTGCGACCGAAGCGCTCCTACCGTTACGGCCGATCTCGTTCCCAACGACGCGACGATCTACATCGTCAACTTCGACGAGACCCAGACGACCTTGGACGCAGTCACGAACGGGATTCTGAACGCGGGCGCCGGGGTCGTCCAGTTCGACAACTTCTCGATGGTCGCGGCCCTCGCAACTCCGGGGCAGCTCCTCACGATCTCGGCACTTCCCGGCCTCGAAGGGATCTACGCCAACAAGCAGCTCGACTACTACATGCTGCATGAAAGCGTGCCGGCCATTCGGGCCGATGCCGTGCACGTCGCCGGCATTACCGGGAAAGGCATCGGCGTGGCAATCCTCGATAGCGGGATCGACGGGGCATACAACGCCGATGTCGCGTATCCGCAGTACACGGTGCAGAACGTCAAAGTCCTCTACAATCAGAATGACCTGTTCACCTTCGGAAAGGACGCGCCGAAACCGATTCGCAAAGGCGCCACGCTGGTTGTCGAGAACCTGCCCAACTCCGAGACGTCTGTCGGCCATGGCACGCACGTCGCGGGGATCGTGGCGGCCCGCGGGACGTCATCGAACGGCTATTACACCGGGGTCGCGCCGGGCGCCAACCTGATCGGCATCGGCACCGGCGACATCCTGTTCATCTTCTGGGCACTCGCGGGCTTCGATTACATCCTCGATCATCAGCAGCAGTACAACATCAAAGTCGTGAACAACTCCTGGGGAACGAGCGGCGCATTCGATCCCAAAGATCCGATCAACGAAGCCACCAAGAAGGTCGCAAGCCGTGGCATCACCGTCGTGTTCGCAGCCGGCAATGATGGCCCGGATCAGAACACACTCAATCCCTACAGCGTGGCGCCGTGGGTCATCGGCGTCGCGGCGGGGTGCAAGATCGGGGTCACCGACCCGACGAACTCGGAATCGCACTGCATGCTCGACGATGGCTCGAACCCGCTAGTCCCGACCAACAACGAGCCGCGGGCGCACGTGCTGGCCGACTTCTCCTCGCGCGGTATTCCCGGTGATCCGTTGTATCACCCCGACATCACCGCGCCCGGTGTGCACATCGTTTCGACGCGCGCGTCCACGGGTACCGTCCTCAACGGGGACGACTTGAATCACGATGTCCGGATCTGCAACATCGCGGTGATGAATCAGCCGTTCTATACGTGTGCGTCGGGAACGTCGATGGCATCACCACATATCGCCGGCGTCGTGGCGCTGATGCAGGAGGCGGCAGGCGGGACGCTCAAACCCGATCAGGTCCTCAATGCGCTGACCGCTACGGCGAAACCCCTGCCGGGCTATGGCACGTGGGAGGTCGGCGCTGGATTTGTCGACGCCTATGCGGCGGTGATGGCGGTGAAGAACTAGGGGTTAGGGGCTCGGGGCTAGGGCTAAGGCATTCAGGCGATCCCAGACCTCGGGCCGAACCACTGTCTTCACGTCGCTCCAGAGCGCATTCCAACAGAGCTCGAGCTCGTCAGCGCGCGCTGCGTGCTGGCGAGCTTCTGTTTGAAGCCGGCCCACGATCGTGCGCACGGCCGTCATCTCGCTATCGCTCGGCCGGCCGACGGCGTGGATAAGCGCCTCCAGGTACAGCCGGCCGCCGTCTCCCGCCGCGAGGGCGAGCGCGCGGGCCGATGCGCGTGATCCGTGCGACGGGACACGCAATCCGAGCCGCGCATAGGGCAGCGCCCAGTTGTCCGTCGCGAGCAAACCGTCGGGATTGTCCAGCCAGATCCACGCGTGCACGACCGCGAGCCGCGGACCGGGCCGTCCCGGCATCATGTGGTCTACGCCCGCATGACTGCGCAAGAAACTCTCTTCGTCTACGGTCCCCTGGTGGAAATGCCATGCCGCCGCGGGCACCGGCAGCGATGCCGGCGCCGTGTCGCCGTTCACGAGCACCGCATAGGCGACCCCGACCAGGGTCGGAGTCCCGTCGATCTCGGCGTACTCGAGCACCGGCGGCTGCGCGGGGTCGGGCGTAGGCCGCAGAATCAGCGACGTGTGGATCCAGTGCCGGCCCATCCCGGGGAAGTCAGGGCCCACCGGATGATAGCCCGCCAGCCGCGCCGCGTCGGGATGGCGGAGCGCCTCGGTCCCGGCGCGCGCGCGTGCGACGAACGCCGCCAGAGCGGTGTCACCCGGCACCTGCAGTGTCGTGAGAACGGCCAGGACGAGGATCATCGCACCACCTGAGCCTCGGTTTGTCCGTACACCGCGAGCAACCGGGTGCGCAGCGCAGGTGTGAGACCCGCTGGGAAGCGGCTGAAGGATCGCAGCTTGGTCACTGCGGATTGGAGCTCCAGCCCCTCGATAATCAGCGTGCCCAGTTTGTCGAACGTGCCGGCTTGAATAACGCGCAGCGGCACGGACACGACCCTCGCGGAATCGGTCAGCACGATGAGGGCGGTGTCCTGCACTTCGAGCAGCTCACCACGCACGCGCGTCTTCTCCAACCGGAGGTCGGCGTCAACGCCATTCGGTCGCTGTACAGGCTCGAAGCGGTAAATGCTCGGTCCGTGATAGCACGCCGCACACAACAGGGCGCTGGCAACAGCGATGTTTGCACGCATAGACACCTCAGCGCGTCGGGATGCGAGTGGCGGCGAACAGCGTCTCGAGCGAATCCTGCGACATGCGCCAGCGGTCGAGCGCCCGCGCCAGCGCCGTGTCCGACGGCACGAAGGCATGATCGGCGCGCGGGCTGCGGAGCCAACTCGGGCGCACCCACTCCAAGTAGTAGCCCTGGGCCGCCAGGAAAAACGTGCGAGACTCGGCCGAGCTGCGTGGCGGACGAAAAACTGCTGTGAATCGCTGGCCTGGTGATGTCTGCAGATACCGGCCGTCGGCCTCGCGCGTGCTGGCCAGCGCTGTAGGGTTCAGCGTCTCCCCTTCCCGGACCTCCGCCACCGGGATCACCATCGGATTGACGCGGCGAACGCGATCCGCCACGGCCACGCGATCGATGCGCCAATTGTCCATCGGGAAGCTGAGCCGCACCCGCACGCTGCCGGGGGTCACGACCGGCACGACGATGGCGACGTCCTTCCACGCGATCGGTCCCGTATCCCGGAGGTGGGCGACGACGCGATACTCGCGCCCGTCGCTCACTGCCACGTTCATCCCCATCCGCTGCTGGTACCACTGAGCGACCGCGAGCGCGGGTCCCACCTGCTTCAGATCTTTCCCGACCCAGTCGAGCGAGCGCGCCCCGGGGTCGCCGAGCATCACGTCGTACAGGAGCGTGGTGTTCAGAAGCGAGTTCCGCAGTCGCAACACGATCGCCACGCTGTCCGCGCCGGGCGGCGCGGGCGCGGTCAGGTCGATCCAGTCATCGAGGTCGGGGAGTTGCGCCCGTTCCATCGTTTTCGCGGCGGTGCGATACACGTTCCCGTCTTCGGCCCGCAACCGGTCCGATACGTCTTGCCCCCGCCGATCGATTGCCCAGGTCAGGGAGTGTTGATCGGCCACGACGACGAGCCGGTTGAGCTCGTCCACGAGCGCAGTTTCCGCGCTCCCGTGCACGACCTCCAGCAGCTCGAGATGATTCACGAAATGCGTTTCGAGCGCTTCGTTGCGGATCTCGAGGCGCACGGACCCGTCGGCCGCTTGCACGAGACGGAGCCGATCGACGTCTCGACTCTCGAAGATCGGCGCGATGCTATAGGAGAATCCCTCCGCCTGCAGCAGCGCGGTGCCGGCGCTGTCGGCGTAGACCGTGGGGCAGGAGCCGAAGATGGCCACCGCGAGCGCTCCCACCGCGAGCGTCAATCCGCCCGTCGCGAGCACGGAGACGGCAAGACTCGACAGTCCATTGACCGACTGCTCGAAGGCTTCCATCCCCACGATGCTGTCGAGCGGAATGCTCGTGACGGCGGCTGAGTCCCGCAGCGTGAGGCTATAGCGGTTCCCGTCGCCGCGCACTGCCGCCGAGTCCACGGTCACGCCCGCTCGAAAGACCACGGTGCTCCCGTCGAGGAGGTGTGCCTTCACGGGCGTCGTCACCGCGACGGGCGTGTGGGGATCCAGCGGGCGGATCTGGATGCTCTGGTAAACGTGAATGCAGGCTGAAACCACAATCACCAGCGGCAGCGCGACACGACGATCCATGCTCTGCTCCCGTGTGGACGCTGCTACGAAGCGGCGCTGCCGTCAGGCAGACGTCAAGAGGACGCTAGCGGTTCAGCCAATACGAGGCCTTCACGAGGAACGTGTTGCGCGGGTAGGCGTTGAACAGCTTATCGAAGTCTCCCGAAACAGTGCGGGTACCCACGGTCGGCTCGAAGTCGTCGCGTCCCTGATTCCACACCAGGAACAAGGTCGAGCCCGGTCGATACTCCCATCGCACCACAAAATTCGAGTTGAAAAACTTGATGTTGAAATCACCCGGCCCCGGTCCGGTGAACGTCTGGAAGCGATCGTCGTAGCGGGCAGCGCGGGGCGTGGCGGACAGCTCGCGCACGTTGGTCCAGTGGCCCTTGCTCACGAAGGGAGACGCGTAGATCTGCACGGTGAGCGTAGGCGTCGCCGTATAATCGACCCGGAACGACAGCGACGTGGTCCGCTGATCGAGGTGCGCGAACAGGTAGTGCGTGCCGGTCGAGTCCGTGACCGGGTTCAAGTCCTGCGCGCCACTGACGTTGTGGGAGGTGCTGTAGCTCACCGAGCCGCGGAACTGCGAGGACACCCGCAGGTCGACTTGCGGGCTCACGTTGCTCGACCGTGAGTGACCGCGGTCACCCTCGAAGTAATTCATGAAAACCGAAGGGACGATCGCGGCACGCTGATCGTACTGGATACCGACCCACGGCGCGATGTACTGATCGCCTCGCAGTGCCGGGCCGCCGCGCGCGCAACGATCGCAGAATATGTCGCCCAGATTCCCGAGCGTCCCCCCGACATGGACCCACCACTGATTCTTGAACTGGCCGTGAAAGTTCGTGTTCGCGGCTCGATCCGTTGGCAGCCCGTCGCCGGTCGTCCAGAATTGCCACCAGTTGAAGTTCCAAAATGCCCGTTGGAACAGCTTGTTCGGCTTCTGCCAGTTCAAGGCACCCCAGGTATTCCATCCCTGCTGATCGGACCGGAACAGGATGCCCAGGTCATTGATCTCAAAGCCCGGCGAGCGACGCATGTAGCTGGTCTGGAAGCGGATGAACCCGCTTTGCTTGGTGAGGAGCAGCTCCTGGGCACTCCCACCGAGTGACGTGCGCGTGCTGTCGAACGTGACGTCGTCGTCCGGCCGCTGGTAATTGTGCGTCGAGTTTCGCTGCGTGCGCGCAATCGCGGCCGGACTGCCGCCCACCGTGCTGAGGTCGAATGAGCCGGAGATTTCGTAGTTGTCGTTGTGGAACCGATGGCGGAAGTCGACCGCGCCCACATAGGCACGGCTCCGCAAAAAGTCTTCGGTCCATTGGTCCAGACCGCGGTTGACCGCGGTCGCCATGAAGCCGATGCCGCTCTTGCCATTGCGGTAGTCCTGCTGCAGACGGAGGACGCCGTAATTCGTGAATGGCTCGATCGTGCGATCGCCTGGTCCGTGCTCGCGCTGCGTGACGCCTTCGACGGCCCCGATCGTCAGACCCCCGGGAAGCCGCCCCGTGATCTTCGCCGCGCCAAGAATCCGGCTGGCGTTCGGTGATTCGGCGTCGCCGTACAACCCCCGGAGCTGCGGGTCGCGACCGACGCGCCGGGAATAGAACAGCCCTTCCCCGCTGCAGTTCACGATGTTGCAGTTCACGCCGAAGTTGAAAATGCCGGTGCCTTCGACGAAGAACGGCCGGCGTTCCTGGAAGAACGTCTCGAACGAGGTCAGGTTCACCACGGACGGATCGGCGTCGATCTGGCCGAAATCGGGATTCACGGCCGCGTCCACCGTGATGTTGGACGTGATGCCGTACTTGATGTCGGCGCCTGCGGTGTATTGTTGATCGCGCTCGAAGCTGGGCGCCGGCACGTTCTTCACGACCGCGTAGGGCGCCAGCTCGAGCCGCCGCGGCGCGGCGAGACCCTCGAGCCCGACGACGTCGCCGAGCTGGGAGACGAAGCCGCGGCGCGACGTGCGATACAGCGGCCAGCCCACGCGCTCGCCACCGTGGCGATCGATGTCCCGCCAGATCGCGAAGCCAAAGACATTGCTCGGCGTATGCGCGTACCGCAGCTGCGACAGCGGAATGCGAAACTCCGCGGTCCAGCCGAGTGAGTCGACCTGGGTCGCCACCTCCCAGACACCGTCCCACGCGTCGTCTTCCTGCTGATCGTCACCGTACATCGCGTAGTCGCGCTTCACGCCGCCCGGATTTACCGCGAATTCGAAGCCGGTGCGGCGGTCGTGGTAGGAGTCGATCATGATCTTGATTTGGTCACAGCAGATGCGGGTGTCGCGGCGGGCGAGGAGCGTCTTGATGCTGTCCGGATGCGCGTCGAAGGCTCGCACAAACACATAGAAATTGTGCTCGTCGTAGGCGACCTTGGCTTCGGTCGGAAAGCTCGGATTCGCATCTTCGGTCGGCTGGAACTGCCGGAAGTCCTTGATGACCGGCGCCAGGCGCCAGACCTCGTCGTTGTCTTTCCCGTCGATCACCGGCGGGGTCGCGGCACGGTGCGCCACGGCGGTCGTAGCGCTCGGCGCCGTCGGCGGCGGTGGCGTGGCTGTCTGCAAAGCGAGCACGATGCCGGCGACGGGCGTGAGAGGTATCATGGTCCTTTGATGGTACGATTCGACAAATGGTTGGTTTCGTGGTAGCTTCGCCCGGCCGCCCAACCACAAGGGTTCTTCCATGACCAGCATCATCCGATGTGCGCTCCTCACCTTTGCGTGTGGAGCACCCGCCGTGCTGTCCGGACAAGGTCAAGGTTTACCGACATCTCAGCCGTCCCTGGTCACCATCGTTCGAGAACAGGTCAAGGTTGGTCGTACGGCGGAGCATGCCCGGATCGAGGCAGGGTGGCCGGCCGCGTTCGGCCGCGCGAACTCGCCGGATTACTATCTGGCGATGGTATCGATCACGGGTGCGCCGGAAGCCTGGTACGTCATCCCCAGCGCCTCCAACGCGGCATACGGGGAGCAGCTGAAGCGCTACGACAACGACCCGGCTACGACGGCGGAGCTGGACCGGCTGTCTCGCGCGGACGCCGAAGTGCTGGAGGGGACCCGGACGATTCAGGCGATGGCGCGCCCCGATCTCAGCAGAGGCGCGTACCCCGACCTCGCGAAACAGCGCTTCTGGGAAGTCTCGGTCGTGCGTGTCCGGCCGGGTCACGAAGCCGATTTCGACGCCGCGGTGAAGGCATATATGGCGGCCGCGGACCGCGCCGGTTCGCACAACCAGTGGCGGATGTATCAGGTGGAGACCGGGATGCCGGTGCCCACCTACATACTCTTTAACTCAGTTGCGAATTACGCGGACTTCGATCAGATATTCGCCGACGGTATGAAGACGTTTCAGTCGGCCACTCCCGCCGAACAGACTGCGATCCTGAAGTTCAGTGCCGACGCGACGATGAGCTGGGAAAACAACCGGTTCCGTCTCGACCCCAGACAGAGCTACGTCCCGCGGGAAACGCGCGCGACCGATCCCGCGTTCTGGGGAACGATGCCGACAACCACTCGCGCACCGGCACGGCGTCCGTAATGACGTCCACCCGGATGTGGACTGACCGCCGCACCGGCACGGATCGCCGGGCCGAGCCGCGACGGCAGGCCGTGATGGGTGCGGCAAAAGAGCGGCGCCATGTCGTGGACCGCCGCCGCGGGTCAGAGCGGCGCAGCACACTCGACCGCCGTGGCCGCGCCTCGCGCGCGCCGAACGCGGAGCGGCCGGTCGAGCACGTCCGCAACGCCCTGCAGTTGCTGCGGGAAGTCGCGTTAGTCGGGGAGTTGTCGCCGGGACCGAACGAGGATTTGGCCGCGGCCATCGAACGCCTGCACCGCGCCGTCGGTCTGCTCGAACGTCAGAAACGGTAGGGGCCGTCACAAACGGTAGGGGCGCAGCATGCTGCGCCCCTACATCTATTTTCCAAACAATGCCAGATACTGCCCGTAGCCACCGGCTTCCAGACTATCCACAGGAATGAATCGCAGCGACGCCGAATTGATGCAGTAGCGTAGCCCGGTCGGCTTCGGCCCGTCATCGAAGACGTGGCCGAGGTGCGAGTTCGCGTGCGTGGACCGCACTTCGGTGCGCTCCATGAACAGCGAGCGGTCGGTCTTCTCCTGCACGTTGCTCGCCTCGAGCGGCTGCGTGAAGCTCGGCCACCCGGTGCGGGAATCGTACTTGTCGCGCGAGCTGAAGAGGGGCTCGCCGGACACGACGTCCACGTAGATCCCTTCCTTATGATTGTCCCAGTACTCGTTTTGGAAGGGGCGCTCCGTCGCTTCGTGCTGCGTCACCTCGTACTGCAATGGCGTCAACGCCTGCCGTAACTCGGCGTCGGTTGGTTTCGGTTTCAATGTGAACGTCTCCCGTGTCCCGTGTCCCGTGTCCCGCGCACTCACCTTCCCTGCTTCGTCACCCCAAATCGCGCGCAGCCGCCGGTCGCGGCCGCAGCCGGTGCGATACATCCCGTAGCGAACGGGATTCTTCTTCGCGTAGTCCTGGTGGTACTCCTCAGCCGGATAGAACGGGCCGGCGGTCAGGATCTGGGTCGCGACATCCTTGTGGAACCGGTCGATGATCTGCTGGCGCGCCGCGCTGGCGACCCGCCGCTGCGCGGCGCCGCGGACGAAGACGGCGGTGTGATAGTTGGGGCCCGTGTCGCACGCCTGCCCGTCGGTCTGGAACGGGTCGATGTTGTGCCAGAAGGTCCAGAGCAGCGTCTCGTAACCCACCCTGGCTGGATCGTAAATCACCTGAACCGCTTCCAGGTGGCCCGTGCTGCCCTCCACCACCTGCATGTAAGAAGGGTTCCTGATGCTGCCACCCATGAATCCGGAGGTCGCCGAGATCACGCCCGGCAGGTCGTCGTAGGCGTGCTCCATCGTCCAAAAGCAGCCGCCGGCAAAGGTGGCGGTATCCAATGGCGCTGTCACGCTCAGCGCGAGCAAGAGTGCAATGGTCATGCGCTGATTATGACGGAACCACGATTCCCAGGGAAGAGGCGCTGTTCATTCTTAGAGCATTCTCATCCTTTTCACATTGCCCGGCGCGCGCGGCCAGGCGTACGTTAGCCTCGTGCAAATCCTTCTCGTCGAAGACGATCGTGACCTGCGCCGCTTTCTGAGCAAGGCGCTGCGCGAGGAGGGCTACGGCGTCACCGAGACCGACTCCGGCGATCGGGCGCTGGAACGCGCGCTCGACGGCAGCTTCAGCTGTCTCGTGCTCGACGTGATGCTCCCGGGTCGCGATGGCTTCAGCGTCGTGAGTGAGCTGCGCAACCGCGGCATCTCGACGCCGGTGCTCCTGCTCACCGCGAAAGACGAGCTGGAGTCGCGCGTGCGTGGGCTCGAGGGTGGCGCGGATGACTATGTCACGAAACCGTTCGACCTGCCCGAGCTGCTGGCGCGCGTCCACGCGCTGATTCGTCGCGCCGAGCTGCGCCACAAGGACGCCACGCTGAAGGTCGGCGACGTGACCCTCGACCCGCTGGCGCGGCGCGTCACCCAAGCCGACCGCATCGTCGATCTCTCGCCGCGCGAGTTCGCGCTGCTCGAGTTCCTGATGCGCAACGTGGGCCGAACGGTATCGCGCTCGCGCATCGCGGAAGCCGTGTGGAATTACAAGTTCGATCCCGAGACGAACGTCGTCGACGTCTACGTCAATTACTTGCGCAAGAAGCTGAGCTTCGGCGGACGCACCGCGCCGATCAAGACCGTGCGCGGCGTCGGGTATCGGCTCGAGACCAGCACCGATGGCTGAGCGGCGCCTGAATCAGGTCCTCACCCGGCGGTTCAGCCGGCTCGCCTGGACGGCGCTCGCCGGCTATGCGCTCGTCGTCATCCTGGTCTTCGCGACCGCCGCCGAGATGGCGCTGCGTCGCTCGCTCGAGCACTCCGCCGACGTCATCCAGTCGCTGCTCGGCGCGTATCGCGATTCCACCAGCGCCCCGGGCGGCGTCATGCCGTCCGCGCTCGCGGATCAGCTCGTCGGCATGGGGGGACAGGTGGTCATCACGCGCACCACCACCAACGCGGGCGGCATGCCGCAGGTCTATTACTTGTCGCCGGGGATGCCCGCCAAGCGCCTCGAGGGGTCGCGGGGGGAACTCGTCTCGGCCATTACCGAACGAGCTGGGTGGCGCGATCGCGTTCTGCACCGGGTGATGGGCGAATTCGACATATACGTCGTCGGCAGCCGGGACTCCTATCTGGTGCCGCTCGGCATCCTCGTAGCCGCCGCGGCGTTGCTGCTGCCGCTGGCGGCATTTGCATCCGCGCGCGGCGCGAGACAGGCGGTCGACGCGGGACTGGGGCCGCTGGAGCGGGTCACCACCGAGACCCGTGCGATCGGACCATCGGAGCTGGGCACCCGTCTCACCAGTCCCACCGGGCAGGCCGAGGTGACCGATCTCGCCGACAGCATTAACCGTATGCTCGAGCGCGTAGATCGCGCGCATCGCGCGCTGCAGTCTTTCACGGCCGACGCAAGTCACGAGCTGCGCACGCCGCTCACCCATCTGCGCGCCCAGGTGCAATGGGCGTCGGACGAAGGACGCACAGAAGCCGAGATTCGCGAGGCGCTCGGCGCGATGGAACGCGGGCTCGACCGCACCACCAAGCTGGTCGAAGAGCTGCTGCTGATTG
>WNGB01011073.1_pt1 | contig 18249 bp, 15 predicted proteins | sample 5400681 | NCBI WGS metagenome assembly WNGB01 (sample SAMN13153367, study PRJNA577476) | soil metagenome | isolation source: 115 cm soil or saprolite under grassland replicate 2 | place: USA:California | collected 2016-06-15 | reverse complement strand
ATGCAACACAAAAACACTCTTGGACGTGTCCATACCAATGCGGATAAGATCGTTCACGGACGGCTCCTCTTGTATGAGATCTTCAACGACCTCATTCTGGCACAGCGATGCCGTCGAGGGGCCGTCCACCCCAACAGGGGCGATAGACTGTGGAGTCGCGAGTTTTGGCCCTGGGTCCCGCTGGGCTCGCCCGGGACACGCAAAGCTTCTGACGTATTGCGGCCAACCCAACCATCGCGCTCAGCCACCGATCGTCGGGATGCGGCCCGACCACAATTCGGGCTGGGGCTCGATCCGGGTGGACCAGAGATCGTGATCGTCGACGTCCTTCAGCGTGACCGTCATCACCTCGGTCAAGCCGTCGACGGCGACATGGCCGAAGAACTGCAGGCCGAAGCAGGGCGCGAGGTTGTCGCCCTGCTCCTTGCTGCAACCCTTTTCATAGACGGCACGCGGCCCGAACGTGTTGTCGAGCTTCTGTGGCGGCCAGGTGCCGGCATGCAGCGGGCCGGAGATGAACTCCCAGAACGGCTCGAAATCCTGGAACACCGCACGGTTCGGATCGTAATAGTTGGCCGCAGTGTAGTGCATGTCGGCCGTGATCCAGACCGTGTTGCGGATCTGAGCGTGCTTGATAAAGGCGAGAAGATCGGCGATCTCGACCTCGCGGCCACGCGGCGGGCCGTCGCCCTGCCCGATCGCGTCCTCGGCGATGACGCCAAGCGGCAGATCGGCGGCGATCACCTTCCAGGTCGCCTTCGAGCTCATCAGCTCGCGCTTGAGCCAGGCGAGCTGGGTGGGGCCGAGGAGATAGGCGTCCGGATCATAGCTCGCGAGCGCGCGCACGTTCCCGCCGCGATAGGAGCGCATGTCGAGCATGAACAGATCGATGAGCGGACCGTAGCTGATCTTGCGATAGATGCGGCCGGCTTCCGCCAGCGATTCCCGCATCGGCATGAATTCGTGAAACGCGCGACCACCGCGCGCCGCGAGCGTCAGGATGCTGCGCTCATGATAGGCGCGGTCGCGAACCGGCGCCTCCGGAACCCAATCATTGGTGACCTCGTGATCGTCCCACAGGGCGAACAGCGGCACCTCGGCGTTGAAGGCGCGCAGATTGTGATCGAGGAGATTGTATTTGTAGTTGCCGCGGAACTCCGCCAGCGTTTCCGCCACCTTTGACTTCTCTTCGGTAACGATGTTTCGCCACACCTGCCCGTTCGGCAGCCGCTGCTGCGACGAGATCGGGCCATCCGCATAGACATGATCGCCGCAATGCACGAAGAAATCCGGCTTGGTGTTGCGCATGGTCGCATAGGCGCGCATGCCGCCGCGGGATTCGTCGATGCCCCAGCCGCCGCCCGCGGTGTCGCCCGACCATGTAAACGAGACATTGCGCTTGTCGCTCGGTGCAGTCCGGAAGCGCCCGACCAGCGGCTCGCCCAGAATGGTCGAGGAATGGTCCTGGAACCGGATGCGGTAGAAGATGTCCTGCCCGGGCGGCAGACCTTCGATCTGCGCCTTGGCGGTGAAGTCGCTCTCCGGCAGCGCGTCGACGCAGACGGCGCCGCGGATCACGCTGAAGCTGTCGGTCGTGGCCACCTCGACCTGCATGCGGGAGGGCCGATCCGACCGCGCCCAGACCACCCCCGAATCGGTCGACACGTCGCCCGACTGGATGCCGTGGGTGATCACCGGCCGATCGGCCGCACGGCTCAGATAGGGCTTGGCGATGCCGCCGAGTGTGGTGAGCGACAGCGACGATGCCGCCGTCGCCACGAACCGCCGACGCGTGAGCAACGCACGTGATCGAAGTGAGTCGGCCATGGAACCTCCGCGTTTGATTCGCGGAGGACCCTGCCTAGCGATTCTGACAGAGACTCAAAGGTGATGCGACAGGCAGATGACTCAAGTGATCATCCTATGATTGTTTTGGGGCACCATGGCTATTTCGGCCACAATGACCCCGAAGAGCTGCCCGCGATGAAGTGACCGACGAACCTCGATCCGAATGCTGATCAGCCCCGCGCGGCACCGACCGTGTCGGCCATGACGGCACCGCGGCGCCCGAGGGGCTCAGGTGTACCGACGGTGGTATCTCGCGCGGTCTGGTGCTCGATCTCGGCATTCACCTTGGCGCCGAGCAAAATGACAATGTTCGACAACCAGAGCCAAATCATAAAGCCAATGACGGCACCTAAAGACCCGTAAGTCGCGTTGTAGCTTCCAAAATTCGCGGTGTACCAGGAAAACAATGCAGAGCCGCATAGCCAGGAGATTGCCGCGAAGGCGCTGCCAGGACTGATCCAGTGCCACTGGGGTGTGTCCCGGCTGGGACCGTAACGATAAATGAGTGCGATCATTAAACTGACCACCACGAACAGAACAGGCCATCGGCCGAACCTGACCAAAAGTTCCGTCACGCCAGACAGGCCAAAATAGCTCAGCGTTAACGGCGCTATCGTCAGCGCAGCCAGTGCGAGCAGAACGAATACGATCAAACCCAGCGTAAACGCCAGCGACAGGGCGTTGAGACGAATGAAGCTGCGCTTCTCCTTTTCATGGTACACGACGTTCAGTGCATCAAACATCCCCTTCATCCCGCCGTTCGCGCTCCAGAGAGAAACTGCCAACCCTATGAACGTCGCGATGCCAAGTCGTTGTGCGGGCTGCGCTGTCAATCGTTCTATCTGCTCGCGAATGATCTGAAGACCCCCTTCCGGAAGAACCCCTGCCAGAGTGTCCAGATGCTGAGAGATTGTGCCGGGATCTGCGTACAAACCGTAGAGTGCGATCAGTCCGGCGATTCCAGGGAACAGAGCCAGCAGCACATAGAAAGTGACGCCGGCAGCAAGAACAAGGATTCGATCGTCCGATATGCCCTCATAGACACGAAGCGCGATGTCCTTCCATCCTTGGGCCGGAATATCGCTTGGAACGGATGCCTTCCTGCCTCGGTCAGCCTCGGACGCTGGCGGCGGTTCGACCGTGCGGCCCTCAGGAGATGCTTTGACCCTTGCTTGCCATGCGTGCTTGGAATGGGCGACTCGCACCAGAGCAAGTAGCGCAGCTACTGCTATGGCCCAGAGAGGCGCGTTCCGGCCACTGCCCCGCGTAGATGCCACAGCCATCAGTTGCACTCGTCAATTCGCCTGTTCCGGCGAGCGCTCCATGACCACAGCAAGGCATAACGCTGCTTCGAGCGACAGCTGCCGGGTTTCTGGCTGAAGAACCTCGCGAGCACGCGGCGGTTCCTCAATCTTGCAGCATCTTGGCGTGGAAGGTCACGACCCACGTCCGCTCGCTCGATACGTGCCGATTCTCAGAGAAGCGCTGCACTTGTGTTTTAAACCCTACATTGCCGATTTTTACGCCGGCACTTAAAGGAACCTGTTCGACGTAAGTTGATTGGAAACGAGCGCGACATTTGAACTGCGGACGATCCTGTCCAAGTCAGGGATCTGGTAGGGCCGACTTACTGCTTGAAGAGAGGTTTCTTGCGGGCTGATCCAGTGCGGTGTTCAGAGGAAGACTTCCAATGAACGGATATCCATGCCTCGATCCTCCTACGAAATGCGCCCTTTGCGGCCACCCATTCCCGATGTCAGATGATGGCACACACTACCAAGCGTGGCGGGGTCCTGACGGGAAGTTCTTTTGCAGCGAATTCTGCGCCTCGAGCGCAGATGCAGCCGAGCTGGCTATCGAACCTCGTCGAGCACGGGGCAAATAGGGGAAACGCAGAGGAGATGCTGCGGGGCAGGAATCTTGATTGGTTCGCTCGGCCGGGGCTCCGGAGTGGGAACTGTTCGCGGGATTGCCGGGTTCGGGATCGTTTCAGGGACATCAATTGGCTGCGAACCAGGCTGATGTGCTCGCATCATGGAGACTCTCCTGCTTGAGGTACGAGCCTGGATTGTCTTTCGATCGCCTTTCTGTATTTGAACAGGAGTCTTTGCACTTCTTCCAGGATGCCATTCGGCGACCGTCCATGACCATTGCGCCACATCCCGAATTGCAAAAGGCGACGCTGCTTGACGCGAGTGGTTTCGCCATAGGCGTATGCCACAAGCTCTTGGAGCGCAGCAAAGAACTTGTCATCGTCTCCAAATTGGGCCCATGATTGGCGGACCCATGGCGCATCGATCAGCCCAGCCAGGATATGGCGCCCCAGGATCACCTCCATTTCAGCCCTGAATTCCTGACCAAGGCCACTCCAATAGCCATCATATTCAGAGTGAACGAGCAGCGTTGCAACCAGATTGATGTTCTCAATATCCAGCCGGCTGCCTGGCCCGATCAGCAGATCTGTTCGACCGCTTGCAAATGGAAACTCCGGTTCATGGCCCCCCCAATAGTTCCACCAGGTGAAGTTTCGGTCGAAATCGCCCTCGGCGTCGTAGAGTACAAGGCGAATTCCCCGGGGATGGTTGAAGCTCGATTCGAAGGTTGTTCTGAGGTCGGCCTGCGTGTACCGGCGCAGCGTATCGGAGCCGAGATAGAATGCGATCCCCAGCAAGGCGGACGCGCGCGCGCTGAGCCGCCCTGGAGAACAGAGCTGCAGTTGGATCTGGCTGTTGGCGAGGACCGGCGAACCAATGTACTGCTCGATGCATTGAATGAGATGAACAGCCGAAGTTGCACTTCCGACCGGCGGCAGCACAAGGCACAGGGAGGCACGAGCATCTTTGAAATAGTTGACGTCCAGAATCCGCGACGCGCCCCCAAGGCCTTCAATCAATTCTTTGAACTTCTCACCATTGTCCAGACAATGAATTTTGAGACCAACCGATAGCAGGCCGTATTCGTTGCGCCGACAATTTGCCGCGAGTGTTGCAGTCGTCACCGGAGCTTTCGTCTGCAAGAGCGAGAACAAGTCTTGCGACCGATACGCGTAGCTCACAAGCCTCTCCCGTCCCTGTTCAACGTTAACGCTTCAATGCTCGGCGTCGTCCGCCAGCGGCGCCGACAATCTGGATGCGTCGCTCGAGCGCAGGGTGCCGACCGCCTCAGCGTCATGCACCCGACCATAGGCGGCGCGCGTTGCATTGCCACCATTCGCAGCCCACCGAGTCTTCAACACTCTTGGCTCGCAGCGGTTCCCAAGCTCTACGGCTTCGCTTGGCTTGTCGAGCTGGAAAAGCTACCGGGAGCCGCGATGCCTTTGGTTAACAATACGACATTGATCCTGATCAGCCGGACGGCCCGAGGGTGAGGCCACCTGTGTGCGGCTCCTCAAATCATGTACAGCGCGCTTTCTTCAACAGCTGACCGCGATGGTTTCACCGAGTCGCACAAGCGTTTCGACACCCTCTTGGGTGTACGCAAGCAGGTCGTCAGAGGGGCGCCATGCACCTTCCTGACCGAAAACGATGACGGCCGAGCCCCCGAAGCGAAACACTGATTTCTCTTCACCGCGCGTAAATGACGTGTCGAGGGAGTGCACTTGAACGATCCGACCGACCGAAAGGGCGCCGACCTCCACAAAGGCAAGACGACCGAAGTTGCGGGTCTCCAGAATGTTGAGCCGGCGTTCGTTACGGAAAAGGATGTCGTCTTTGTTTTGCAGCGCGTGCCAGTTCACGGTCCACAAGCGGTGACCAAGACAATCTTGCTCCAAGGTCAGACCATCGTCCGGATAGTGGACGTGGTGATAGTCGACCGGGGATAGCCGCGCCAGAAGCGCAGGTCCGTTGGCAAATGGCTCGGCGCGCTCAGGTCCACCGAGAATGCGCGCGGCGTTCAGCGAGCGTCCCTTGATGGGAAACTCCTGGTCCGGCACAACGGACTCCCACCCGAAGTAGCGGGCTTCTGCGAAAGCGCCCAGTTCGCCGGGAATATCTGGAAAGGTCCGAACGCCGCGACGAAACCGCCGGTCAAAGAACTCCGCAAAAGACTGATAGTTTGAGGGTTCAAACTCGCTCATGTCGATGCGGTTCTTGCGAATGAAGGGACCGATCTGACGGGCACTCCGCCTTGTGTTCTGATACGCGGCCACAAACCAATCGTATAAGGGCTGGGATTCGAGCCATTGTGTGAGCGAGCGCTGCGGCTTGCTCTCGTAGGTGGGCGCGTGATCGTCCATCCATTCTTCGACGCGCTTGCCGGCCCTTCGGTCCCAGATGGGTAGCGGAAGCGGATGAGCCATGGAAACACACCGGGCGCTGGGCAGCTCGCTCCGTTGCTTTGGTGCGAGGTGAGATATGACGATGACAGGCGATCGACGCCGCGACGACCCGCCAACTTCATAACCAGACCATCATCCTCATGGTTCCCGCGACGCAGAGCCGACCTCGGCCGCTGTTGATAGTTTGAGGCCCAGCGGGGCCGTTGGACTGTCTTGGGCTTGCGCCTTTGCGCGCCGCCATCAGCCCGCCAACGACCACCGGTGCTTGTTATTCCGCCTTGTCTCGGATGCTCGCATCAAGGATGCGGTGCTCACTCACGTCTCGGGCGGCAGAACAACACAATAGACTTTTCCTTTGGCGGCACCGACCTGCTCTGGGGCACAGACGTGAGCGCCTCCATCGGGCGCAGATACATTTTGGATAGCTTCCTTAGGCACCCGCAGCCAGGCGCCATCCACTTTCACCTCGTAGTGGTCATCGACCATTCGGGATTGGGTCGGACGACAATCCGACAAATTGCAGCACGACACATTCGTGTCCTTACGGACGAGCTTCGAATAGAAGCCCTCGTGCCATGTCTCGTGCCCAACTCCATGATGTCCGTCCTGCCCAAAAGAAACGCTTGGAATGAAAAGGACAGAAATCACGAAGAGCAGAATGGAAAGATATTTGTCTGGAGCCTTACAACAATCTGATATTCGAGATGGTAACGGCCAACACTGCGAAGTCGGAGAACCCATGATCTGCCTCCATAACCGCCCGCGATGGCAAACGCAGCAGGTCTCACGGAGTTCCTCAAAATCGCGAAAGGCCCATCTGCAATACGGAAACAACGAAGGGAAAGCATCACGAATTCCCTGGAGAACAGCTCCTTGTTGTCCCTTGCGTCGCTTTTGGAGCACGCGCATGGAGCATAGGCGACTGGCGCATAGGCGACTGGAGCACAGGCGGCTGGAGCGTAAGCGAGGAGCACAAAGCGACGTGACGCAGACCTCACGGTATCGGTGGTCCTGACCCATGCCGCCGAGAATTCGAAGGGTGCGAGCGTTCACTACAGTCGAGGAAATGTCTGCGTCCTGACCGACGACAGGCTGTTTGGCTTCAAGTCAATTGGCTTCAAATCATGGGATCCGCCGGCGGCAGCACGTCAGCGGATTGACGGTCGACTCGGTGATCAGAGGGCTCCGCAAACGTGGACCACCAGCCGGACATGATGATAAGGGGCAGCCAAAATAGCATTGGCACGATTGATCTCCTTCAATTTGGATATTTAACAAACAACGACCCGTGTGCGTTCCTTGTGCGGACTCATCCGCATAGAGTCCGCTAACAGACATTCGCGTTCGTGGGCCGTTGACCGCCGACTAACCTTCCGCTGCTCTCTGAAGACCGAACGGAAATTCTTGGTTGTGCAGGGAAGGACCAAAGCAGATCTAAAAGCAGATTGAGGAGCGGCACAAAACCGCCCACTCGCGATCAAAGGAGGATTCGGCGCGCCAAGCCGTCTCGAAATTCCGCCCGCCCCTCAGAAACAACGAGATTGTTTCATCTTGCGCCGCAAGCCTGACTGCGGCATGTTTTAGGTGGTTATGGCGCGTTGGTCGCGTCACGCAACCGCGTACCTCGAACAATGGCAGCGTAAACATGATCAACGATCATTTTCCGACTGTTTTCGCCGTTCTGGTTGTTCTCGCCGCGCTGGCTGCGCCGGCAAATGCCGCGGAGAGGGTCGCACACCCCGCGGGACACATCCCTGAGAGGCCGGCGGTGGCCACGGTGGGAAATACCGCTGAGGCGGAGGCGATCCTCGGGGCCAAGCTCCTGGTTTGCAACACCTGCCACGGCGACAGGGGCGTACCCAGGAGTGCGGCCACTCCGATCATCTGGGGGCTGCAGGAAAATTACCTCCTGAAGCAGCTGCATGAATTCCAGAGTGGGACTCGCGACAACGACGTGATGACCTGGATGGCAACAGCCCTCACGCAGGCAGAGCTGGGGCCCACGGCGGCCTATTTCGCCAAGAAGGACTGGCCGGCGCGCCCCACCAACGCCGCCTCCGCGCCGCCGCCCAGCGGAGTTGCCGTCTGCCAGATTTGCCATCAGCAGAACTTCGTTGGCGGCCTGCCGGGGCCGCGGCTGGCCGGCCAAAGCTATGAATATCTGGTCGAGGCGATGAACCGCTTTGCCGTCGGTGAGCGGACCAACAATGCCGACATGGTGAAAATCATGGAGGCGATGGCACCCGCCGAGCGAGAGGCGATGGCGCGCTACATATCCGGGCTCTGATCAGTAGTTGTGCCTGATTTGAGTTAGGAACTTCAAATCGAAAAGCGGCACTGGAATCATAGTGTTGCAATCACAGTTTTTGCCAGCCCGCTTTGCTTCCGAAGCTGGTGCCGGAGGAATGCCGCAACGACCCACCAGCTTCGGGCAGCGGATCAAGCCGCTGAATGTCGATTGTTGCACTGCGTCGATGCTGTCCTCCGGTTGACACGCTACCGATTTCACTGGAAACTACAAAGTTGATCGGCGAATACATTCGGGCCGAGGCAAATCTCAAATTCAAAATTCGGAATCACGGGAGGCGTTCATGGATTCCAAGGGATCTAGCCGCAGGCGGTTCCTGAAGCACGCTGGTGGTACGGTGGCTGGTGTGGCCGCGGGCGCTGGCGTCGGCACTGAATGGGCGAGAGGCCAGTCAGCCAAGCCCGAAGTCCAAGCCAAAGATGCTCACCTCCACGATGATGGGCCTGCCCCGCGAGGGATTCCCTCGCGCCGCGGCGTCAGGATGAGCGTCGATCACATCACCTACTACACTCCGTATCAGGACTATACCGGGATCATCACGCCGGCCCGACTCCACTTTGTGCAATACCACGCGTCCCACTTCCCCGAGATCGATGCGCAAGAACATCGCCTCACGATCCACGGGCTGGTGGATCGTCCGTTGAGTTTCAGCATGGACGAGCTCAAGAGCCTCCCGTCGGTATCCCGGGTGCACTTCCTGGAGTGCCATGCCAACAGCTCGCCCCTGATCCATCATCAGGGCAATCAGAACATGGGACTGCCGGTCCAGTTCATCCACGGGATGAGCAGCTGCAGCGAATGGACCGGCGTGCCGCTCTCCGTGTTGCTGAACGAGTGCGGGCTGAAGAAAGAGGCAAGCTGGCTGGTTTCGGAAGGAGCCGACCCGGGCAAGTTCAGTCACACCCTCCCGCTGGCAAAGGCGCTCGATGATGTCTTCGTGGCCTACGGCCAGAATGGCGAGCCGCTGCGGGTCGAGCAGGGTTACCCGATCCGACTGTTCGTCCCCGGCTGGGAAGCGCCCTTCAGCGTCAAGTACCTGAGACATATCAAGGTGGTGGACCAGCCCTACCACGCCTGGAATGAATCCATGAACCACTCCATCCCAAGAGAGGATCTGGGCGGCAAAGCACGCTGGTACCATTTTGAGATGGGGCCGAAATCCGTGATTACGCGGCCGTCAGCCGGACTCAGCATTCCGCGCAAGGGATACGTCCAGATTACCGGCTTGGCCTGGTCGGGTGGCGGCGTGATCAGCAAGGTCGACGTATCCACCGACGGCGGCAAGAGCTGGAAGGAAGCAAAGCTGCAGACGCCGGTGCATTCGAAGGCGCATGCCCGGTTCACGTTTGACTGGGCCTGGAACGGCGAAGAGGCGACGCTGATGTCCCGTTGCACGGATGAAAAGGGCGAAGTTCAGCCTACGCGCGCGGAGCTGTACAAAAACTGGGGCATCAGCGAAGCGGAATTGCAAAAACCCGCCCGCGCCATCCATACCAATATGATCCAGCCCTGGCACGTGGCCCGCGATGGGAGCGTACACAATGCGATGTACTCTTAGCCTGCTCGCATCGGTGATGATCCTGGCAGCCCCGGCGACGGGGCTGGCGCAGTCGCCGCGCTACAATGTGGGCACGCCTCTGAGTCAGGAAGAAATCAAGAGCTTCGACTTCATGATCGGCCCGCAGGGGCAGCAACTGCCTGCGGGGAGCGGTAGCGCCAAGGATGGCGCGGTGATCTTTGCCAAGCGGTGCGAGGTCTGCCACGGAAAGAATGGCGAGAGCGGGGTGCTCCGGCGTCTGGTGCTGGGCAAGCCCGGCCAGCCGTTCCGCGGCCCGTTCAAAGCTGAGCACAGGGACAGTGTCGCCTACTACCCGTATGCGACACTCGCGTGGGACTATATCAACCGCGCGATGCCCGTCCCGAAGCCGGGAACGCTGACCCCTGACGAAGTCTATGCGCTGACCGCATTTCTGCTCTATCGGAACGGCATCATCGCGGAGACCGACGTGATGGACGACAAGAGTCTGCCGAAGGTCGAAATGCCGAACCGGAACGGCTTCATTCCGGAAGTGCCGGTGTATCCGCCGGAAAAGAAACCCAGCTGGTGGTGAGCGCGAGCGGCCGCGGCGCAGGAAAACAAGACGTGGATGCCCGCGCCGAAAGCGCGGGCATCACGCATGAGAGATCATGATCAAGCGGATCGTAACGCTCGCCGCCGTCGTGCTGGTCGCCGGGATCGGCGGCTATGGGCTCTTCCTCGCCGCAAAGCCGCCGGCCGATACGCATCGCGAGCCGGTCTGGAACGAGGCCGCGTGGCCCTTCCCGATCGACCAGTGGGGGCAGGGATGGGCGTATCAATGCAAGGCGGGCGATTGCGGGATTGAGGTCAATCTCTATCTGCGCCCGAAAATCGGCTTCTGCAATTGTCAAACCGGAGTGGCCGACGACGAGGAGCTCGATCGCGTCAGCGACGTCGACCTCGTCGGCAACGAAGGATCCGCACTCGGCCCCGGCCGGCCCATTACGGTGCATTGGATGAAGGGCCGCAGCCGCGGCTATCGGGTTGGCGGGCCATCAGCGAAATCGCTGCTCTCGCTCGCCTTCAACGACCGTTGCGATGTGATCGTCGCCACCGTGGTCGCCGCCGATGATCCGGTCGCGCAAGAAGCCGCCGTGCTCGAATTCCTCAACGGCGATTTCGTGCTGAACTGGGCCAAAGTGGTGCTCGGGCTGTAGGGCGCAATCGCTTTATTGCGCCGTTTCGGAGGCAAGCTTCCGTCGATGGGTCGGCCGGCACGTGGCAGGAATGGCGCAATAAAGTGATTGCGCCCTACGATTGCTGAGATCCGTAAGTGCAACAGCGCGCCGCCTTCGAATGATTCTGGAGGACATCATGCGATTTCCACGCCGCAGGTTCCTGCAACTGGGCGGTGGGGCCAGCCTCCCTGCCGCGCTGGCGACAGTGGCGCTGCTGATGCCTACCTCCGGGATATTGCTCGGCAGCTTTGCTGCAGACTGCGACGCCTCGAATTGCGGCGCTGGTCAAGCGATGCCCTTTCGACAAGGTCCCTATTTCAATCATGCCTTGCCGGCGGGCTGGTTGGTCATGCAAGAAAATAATACGATGCTGCTGCTACAGTCGCGCGACCGGTCGGCCGACATCAGCGTGGCAGGCATCGGTGGCCTCAAGCAGCAGTTGACCCCGGAGGTGTTTGCTTTTCAAAGGATGGCGGCGCTCCGCCTCACCGATGTGCGCTTCACCAGCGTGGTCTACATTATCCCGATGGCCGCCTATGACGGCGCGGCGGTCATGGATGTGACCTATACCGCGCCCATCGGGCGGATGCGCGGGCTCGTGGTCAGCAACGTCGCTACTCTTTACAACCGCAACGTCTTCGACCGGACCGACGGGGTGATGGCGCTTGTTGGTGCCAAGGAGCGGATCTGGGATGCATACTCCAGTTGGCTTCCCGAAGTCGCCCTGCAGGCCGTGCACACCGGGCCCAATCCCTTTGACGCACCTCGGCGTGATGCTGAGCGCGCCAATCAAGCCAATCAAATGGTGTCAGCGCATCGCGATTGGGCAAAGCGGACCTGGGACGAACTCGTGGCCTATCGCACCAAGAATCAGGCCAAGATTCAGGCTGACCAAGACGCGGCGCCTGGCATGCCTCAGGGCGCACTGCCAGCCGGCCAGCAATGGTACGACAACCCTTACGGTGGGGCGCCGATACGGCAATCAACAGACCCCACAGCGATCTGGATCAATCGCAACGGCCAGCAGCTGCCCACCGACGATGCCTCCTTCGATCCACGGACTCCAACTGACCCGGAGTGGCGGCGGCTGATTCCAAAACGGCCCTGACCCGCTGGAGCAATAAAGCAATTGCGCCCTACAAGAATTCGCGCTGCCCCCGTCAGCGGGTCGCCAATTTCCTATACGCCGCGATAGCCCGCTTGAGGTCGTCGTATTCCTCGCAGCCGATGAGGCAGCCCGTAGGGCGCAATCGCTCTATTGCGCCGACTGCCCTTCAAAACCCACCTCGGCCTCGGGGTTGGTCCGAAGCGGCGCAATAAAGCAATTGCGCCCTACAAGAATTCGCGCTGCCCCCGTCAGCGCGCCGCCAACTTCCTATAGGCCGCGATAGCCCGCTTGAGGTCGTCGTATTCCTCGCAGCCGATGAGGCAGATGTCTTCCAGATGGGCGAGGTGCTGCTCGGCCGCGACTGGGTCGCCCAACACCAGATTGGCTTCGCCGAGATGCTCGTGGGCACTGCGATGGCGCGGATTCAGCATCAGCGCCTGTTGATAATGTCCGATCGCCGGCCCCATCTGGCGCAGCCGCCGATAGGCATAGCCGATGTAGTTCTGGATGTCGGCGTTGCGCGGATCGCGCAGCGCCGCAGATTTCAGCACCGCAATCGCGCCATCCCAGTCCTCGGCAACCAGCGCCTTCTTGCCGGCGGCGAACTCGGGGTCGAGTCTCGCCCAGTCGGCATCAGGCATGGCGACCGTCATGGTGCAGATCGGCCATTCCTCGGACGCGGGCTTGGCTTCCGTAGTCTGCTCCGCGCCGCCAGACCGCGGGCCCATCGCGGTCTGCCACAGCGAGGGGCTGATGGTGTAAGCCGCAACGCCAGCGACCAGGGCGCCGAGAATTGCAGACAGCGCAATCGAGCGGATCATTGTCGTCTGTCTATTCTTAGGGTCAATTCCGATGGGTTTGAGCCAGTCTCCGTTCGTCCCCGCGGAAGCGGGGACCCAGAATTGTGAACACGAACGTGCCGCCCTGGATGCCCGCTTTTGCGGGCACGAACGGAGTGTGGGTCAACTCCATCGACAAACGTTCCAGGCTGTTCCTGGCGATGGCCATCTTATCATCACCGCGCCAGGAACGCCTTGGCCTCCCGCACTTCCGGGCGCTCAATATCGGCGTTCTTGGCGAGGTTCACGAGCCTGCCAAAATACTCGGAGGCCTGCGCCCGATTGCCTACGGCATCGGAGGCACGCGCGGCGCCCCAGAAAGCGCGGTAGCGGTTGGGCGTCTGCTTGATTGCGGTCTCGTATTCCTTCAGCGCCGCCGCGGGCTCGCTACCCTCCAGCAGCAGTTCCGCCAGCATCTCGCGCAAAGGATAAAGGCGGTTCTCCATGATCACGTTCTTGAGGCTGCCGTCCTCGCCGTCAGCGGCCGCACGCATGAACCGCACCGCCTGGTCGCGCGCGCCCTCCTTCACCGCCACCCAGGCGGAAATAGCCAGCATCTGCTCTTCGGTGCGGTCGGCCCAGTAGGACTGATCGGCGCGTTGCAGCGCTGTGCGCAACGCCTTCATGGCCTCGATCTCGGCTTTGGCGCCGGCGACGTTGCCGCTGCGCGCCATGCCAAGGCCGCGGCTGAAACGATAAAGTGAATCCGCTATCGGCACTCCGGTTGGATTCATCGGCATCGCCGCAGCGCTCTGCCAATCGCCCCGGTCAAGCAGGTAGCGAGTCTCCATCAAGGCCTTGGCCACGAAATTGCCAAAGCCACCCGGGCGATCGCCACGCGGCGGGGTCGCCAGCGCCTTTTCGATCAATGCCTTCGCCTTGCCGTCCTGCGCGAGCTGCAGATGCGCATACACCGAGAAATCGGCGGCATGGTAGTAGTCGGGCTGGATCTCGAGCGCGGACGCGTTCGACGCGACCGACTCCTCCCACATCCCCACCATCGAATAGATGTGCGACGGCATATGGCGCGCATGCGGGACTGCCGGCGCGATGCTCGCGTAGCGCTTGGCCGCAGCAATTCCACGGTCGGCGAGCGGCGCGAAATCGTAGGCATGAATGATGAAGTGCGACACGCCCGGATGCTGCGGGTTTTGCTCGAACAGCTTCTCCAGGAGGGCGACCGATTGGAGCTGGTTCTTGTAGGTGACGTCGGTCTTCGCGGCCGACGCCTGCAGCGTGAGCGCATAGACGACCTGCACCTCGTAGTCGTCGGGATAGCGCTGCGCCATCTCCTCCATCGCCTTGTTGTAGGCGCGTAGCCGAGTCTCGACGTCGACCTTGTCGTGATCACGGAAGTACGCCCGCAACGCGTCGATCCAGCCGCGCTCGCGGTCCGTCTTCGCTCCGATTTCGCGCGCCTTTTCGAGCGCGGCCCAGGCCGCGTCGGCTTGCTGGCGCGGTGGCGGCCCGACCAGCGAGTTGCCGAGCTGATCCATCGCAATGCCCCAATAGGCAATGGCGCAACCGGGATCCTGCTGGAGCACGCCCTCGAACACTTTGCGCGCGACCAGGAACCAATAGGAATGGATCATCGCGACGCCGCGCTCGAACTCCGCCTGCACCTTCGGATCGCACGAGGTCGGGAAGCTCAGCGTGCCAAGCTTCTCCTCACCTTGTTGCCCGTAGGCGCCGGCGGTGAGCAGCGCCGTGATGAGCCCTGCGGCACATAGTGTTCGCCTTGATTTCCTGTTCATCGCGCGCCTCCCTCGTTTTGTAGGGCGCAATGACTTTGTTGCGCCTGCTGCCTTTCAAAATCTGCCCCGGATTCGGGGTTGGTCCGAAGTGGCGCAATAAAGCAATAGAGCAATTGCGCCCTACAAGGATTTCGTACGCTGCGGCCGTAGGGCGCAATCGCTTTATTGCGCCATTTCTGCCTCGCCGAATTCACCGGCCGCGCCGAAGTCGCCCGCCCAGTCCTCCGGAAACAGTCCGGCCGCGACATCGCGGTGAAACGACGAGAACGGCCAATCGCGCACGCGCTTGACCAAGCCGTGCCTGACGGGATTGATATAACAATATTCCACGTGCCGACGATAGTCCTCATCGTCTCGGATCAGGTGTTCCCAGAAGCGACGTTGCCAAACGCCACGCTCGCCGCGCGCACGACGAACCTTGCTCAGCAGCTCGATTCTTGGGATGGATTTTGCGAATTGGATCTTGATCAATCGCCAGCGCATTGAAAAGTCAGAATCGCCCTCGGGCAGGGTCCAGATTGCGTGGACATGATCCGGCAACACGACGAAAGCGTCGATGTAAAATGGATATCGTTCGCGCGTGCGGCGCGCCGCTTCACGCAGCGCCTCGATTTTGTCGGTCAGAATAGTGCTACGGCGATCGAGGAGATTGGTCGTGAAGAACCAGCATCCCGCAGGGACAAACGCGCGACGATAATTTGGCATCCTCGCAAGCTATCAGACTCCGGAAGGGGCGCAATAAAGCGATTGCGCCCTACAAAGAATTCATGCGCGGCAGCCGTAGGGCGCAATCGCTTTATTGCGCCTGCCGCCTTTCAAAATCCACCCGAGTTCGGGGTTGGTCCGAAGTGGCGCAATAAAGCAATTGCGCCCTACAAGAACTCGTGCGCGGCCTTGAACGATCGGGCTATCCCTGCAAAGCCACCTTCACGCGTGCCGGTGTCAGCGGCAGATCGCGCAGGCGCTTTCCGGTCGCGGCCGCGAACGCATTGGCGATCGCGGCGGCTGCCGGACCCTGCGCGGCCTCGCCGGCGCCGAGCGATCGCTCGTCGGGCCGATCGATCAGCTCGATCTCGACTGATGGAACCTCCGGCATGGTGAGGATCGGATAGGTGGCCCAGTCACGCGTGCTGATCTCATTCGAATCGAACTTCACTTCCTCCTTCAGCGTCCAGCTCATGGACTGGACGATGCCGCCTTCGATCTGGTTCTCGAGGCCGTCCGGATTGATGATCTGACCGGCATCGACCGCGGCGTAGACGCGCGGCACCGCAATGCGTCCGCTCGTGCGGTCGATTTCAACATCGGCGATCACCGCCACATAAGTGGCGAGGTTCTTGTACTTGGCAAAGCCGATGCCGCGCCCCTTGCCGCCATCGCGGCTCGCGCCCGGTTTCCAATCCGCCTTCTTCGCCACCGCCTCGATCACGGCGCGCGCGCGGGGGTCCTTGAGATGCGCCAGCCGGAACGCCACCGGATCGGCATTGGCGAGGAGCGCCAGCTCGTCCATGAAGGATTCCATCGCGAACACGTTGGCATAGGCGCCGAGCGTGCGCAGTGCCGACACGCGCAGCGGCATCTCCCTGATAAGGTGATTGGTGATGCGCTGGCGCGGGAAATCATACAACGGCACCGCGTTGCGATCGCCGCCGCCGTTGGGTTGCGGCTGCATGCGGGGCGGTGCCGGGCGCTGCGGCTCGGCGAGATACCAGCTCGCGAGCAGATTGACACCGCCCGGCTCGCTCGGCCGCGTCGAATGCGTGTTGCTCCACACGTCGTAATTCCAGTCGGCGATGCGGCCATCAGGCGACAGCGCCGCCCGCGCCTTCATCACCATGGCGGGCCCGAACGGCTCCCACAAAAACTCGTCGGCCCGCATCCACTGCACGCGCACCGGCCGGCCAGCCGCGGCCCGCGCCAGCAGCGCGGCGTCGAGCGCCACATCGTCCGCCGCATTGTGGCCGTAACAGCCCGAGCCTTCGGCATGGATGCAGCGGATGTTCTCCGGGCGCATTTTCAGCGCCATGGCAAGATTGCCGCGCAGCGGAAAGACACCCTGGCTGTGGGTCCAGACCGTCATCTTGCCGTCGCTCAACTGAGCGACCGCGCAGGACGGCCCGAGTGCCGCATGCGCCATGTAAGGCTTGCGATAGGTCGCCTCGATGACCTTCACGCCGTCGGGAAGCGCCGCCTGCTTCTCGTTCACGACCTTGTCCTCGGTCGGAAGCGCCAGCAGGTGATCGTAGATGTGTGCCTCATCCGGGAGCGGCGGCCCCGCCGTCCATCGCGCGCTCTCAGCAAGCGCCAAGCTTGCTTTGATCGCCTGCTCCTCGCGCTCGGCAATCACGCCGAGAAAGCTGCCATCGCGCACCACCGACAGCGTCACCACGCCCGGCATTGTTGCCACGACCCGCGCTATTCCCAGTTCCAACTCTTCGGGCGTTGCGAGGTCGCCCAGCGGTCGCGCGATCCGGCTTTGCAGCATCTCGCGCTCGGCGATCCAACCGACCAAGGTGCCGTTCCGCACCGCCTTGATCCGCGCCAGGTCGAAGCCTTCGAGCTTCGCTCCATAGCCCGGCGGGCGCACAACCCGGCCATGCAGCATTCCGGGCAGCCGCAGGTCCTGCACAAAGGCAACGCCGCCCATGACCTTGGCCGGGATGTCGCGCCGCGCGATCGGCTTGCCGACGATCCGGTGCGCCGACGCGGGCTTCGGTTGCTCTTGCGCCGTTGCCACGCGATGCAGATCGGCCGCCGCAGCAAGCTCCGCATAGCTGAGCTTGCGCCCGTCCGGCGCGGCGACGACCCCGTCGGTCACGCTGAGTGTAGCGGCATCGGCGCCAAAGCGCTTTGCGGCAAGCTCAACAAGGACAGCGCGCACTTGCGCACCAGCAAGCCGCAGCGCGATGCCGCTGTTCTCGATCGACTGGCTGCCCGCGGTCACGCCTTCGTTCGGCGTCCTTTCGGTGTCGCCCGAAATCATCTGCACGCGGTCAAGCGGCAGGTCGAGCTCCTCAGCCGCAATCTGCGCCAATGCCGTCACGATGCCCTGGCCGAGCTCGACCTTGCCGGTGCAGACAATGGCGTTGCCGTCGGTGCCGATGCGAATCCAGGCATCGAGCAGGCGGTTGGTATCGAGGCTGCCAGGGAGCCTTGCTGAGATCATCGTGGGCTGCTGCGCGACAGCGAGCCGCGGAGCCAACATAAAGGCGAGGGTGATGCCGCCGAGCCCGGCGGCGAAGTCGCGCCGTGAGATCGCGTTCATCAGATCCTCCCGCCGTTTTGCGCCGCCCGCAAGACCGCGCGGACAATGCGGTTATGCGTCCCGCAGCGACACAGATTCTCAGCAAGCCCCT
>WNGB01005926.1_pt1 | contig 18251 bp, 14 predicted proteins | sample 5400681 | NCBI WGS metagenome assembly WNGB01 (sample SAMN13153367, study PRJNA577476) | soil metagenome | isolation source: 115 cm soil or saprolite under grassland replicate 2 | place: USA:California | collected 2016-06-15 | reverse complement strand
TCTCAGCATCGCCCCAGCGCTCCAGATGACCCAGCGCTATTCCGTAGTAATAGTTAAGATCCGAAGTGCGTACCTCTTCAGCTTCTGCAAGCCGAACTGGCGCTCCATTGCTTTTCAAAGCTGGACCGGTCCTGTTTAACCAGCTTGCGTCGTGCGGGGTCGTTCAGCAACAGGATTCCCTGTTCAGCCTCCAGTCCAACCACGACCACATAATGTAAGGAATCGTCACCTCCTGACGGCTTCAAGGCGACAATCAGCGGCCGCCCCTTCTGCAGGTGTTGTTCCAAGTCGTCCCATTCGCCGCGAAACGAGAACGTGCGGAACTGGTGCTCTTGGAAATAGCGCTCCATCGCCGAGGCATAAACTCCATCAGTATCTGATACGTACAAAGTATGTTGGATCTGCGTCGGATCAGCGCTCTCAGATGAGCGGCCTTGCTGCTTGAGCCAATACTGCATCACCATCGCGACGCTCGCAGCCCCGCAACCGTTCTTTTCCTGTTTTACAAAAGGGACGTCCAGCCACACGCCCGCGGACGCTGCAGCCGACAAAACTCCGCAGACGCACACGAGCAAGACGACTAGTACTGCCAAGCGCGAAACCATGTGGTTCTGTCTAGCTCACTGCGACAATGATCAAGATCAGAGCGGCCAGGCCTACGAGAACGATCAACAAGTCACGGTCGCTCAGTCTACCGGCAGCGAAGTCATCCCGCGCCTTATCGGCGCGTGAGGCCAATTGTGCCAGTTCGGCGTCGCTCAACGTCGAAATCCCGGTTTTCACTTGGGCTGGATCCATCCCAGCCTTTCTCAAAGCTTTCTGCGCTGTTTTCGACGAGAAGAGCTCCCTTACCTTGTCGCGATTTTGTCGACGCGTCTGGGTGGCGTTTACCAATTCTTTGTGAATGTCGGTGGGGCTTACTACGTGCTGCTGTGCCCGGAGACTTGAGGGAACAGCGAACGATGTCATGAGGATGCCGCTAACCAGTACTCCAATAGAGTCCCGCAGATTGAAATTCATAATTCAAAACCTCCACCGGAATCGAAAAGCAGAGTATAAATACACCCGCCCTACTTCCCATGCAAGCACCCTACCGCCCATTCTCTGGACTAGACCACTACCGTGACAATTAGATGACATTTGCTGTTAATCTAGTATCACTAACCAGGACATTTGGCGGCGCAATGCGTGACGTGCTCGTCGCTAATCCGGGTTTGTTCGAAGTGCAGTGCAAGACGCCAAGGCAGATCGAACTGGCCGATGCGTTTTGCCGATATCTGGAAATGCCTCAGCAAATCTGAGCAAAGAGGGGTGAGGTGAATCTTGTCACCCTATGGTCACGTGACTTGATGAAAATCGATGCCAAAGCATGTCAAACCATGCAATTGCGAAGTGCTGTCTAACGGCGGCAAGTTATAATAAACGTTAAAGTTGTGTGACTACATGTCACAAACTGCAAAACCCCAAGGCCGCTTTCATAACCCCAAGGTCACAGCAACGTGTAAGATCGTGCACCCCGCGCAAAATGGATCACAAGCTGCGATAGCCTATTGGTTCCCGAATGCTAATTTCCATGTGGCCAATACGTGGACAAAAATAACAGCACACGACGTGTAGGCGATGGTAAGGAAAGGGAAAGAATGTAAAAACCTCGATTTTTCTTTGGTGGCTGCAACTTTCGAAAAGGATAACTTACGTTTTTGCCGGAGAGTCCGATTCGCAATGCGGAGGCCAGGAGTTCGACCCTCCTCCGCTCCACCATTTGTTTTCAATCATTTACAGCCGCCGGCAACGGCGGCTGTTTTGGCCAACTGGCCAATACGTGAACATTTTTTCTGGAATTCAATTGCACGGCGTTAACTGCCGCACGCTTGCTCTCCTCAACTGTCCTCACGTAGCGCATGGTCACACGAATAGCTGAGTGGCCCAACAGTTGGGCGATTGTGAAAGCATCGCAACCGCCTTCAGGTCCCCTCTTCGTTTCCTGCAAACATTATCCGGTCTTGGGACTGACGAAGATGTAATCGTCGGGCCTTTTATCCCTGCACAACTCAGCTAGAGATTCCCTGACATCATCATTCATGGAGATATCGCGTGGCCTTCCGTTCTTGGTATTGCGCGCGGTCACAATGTTGCGCAGAAAGTCCACTTGATGACGTTTCGTCCGCAACTGTTCACACGTATGTAACTGCCGCTCCTTGCGCTGCGATCAAATGGGTGCTCGAATCGCCCGGCCCGGCGCAATGCTTTCCTGCAGCTTGCCATCTCTCATGACGATTGTTCCATCGACGATGACGTACTGAATCCCATCCGAAGGGAGTGTTGGCTGGCTGTAGGTGGCCCGGTCGTTTATGCGCTCTCGATCGAAGATTGTGAGGTCAGCATCTGCGCCGATGCGAATCCGACCCTTGTTTTTCATAATAGGGGCACGCGTCTCCAGACGCTGGGCGGGCATAAGCGTCATTTTGCGCAGTGCATCCATGAGCGAGAGCAGTTTTTCTTCGCGCACGTAGTGGCCGAGAACCCGTGCGTATGTGCCGGAGGTACGCGGGTGTCCTATTCCGGAGAGGATCTCCCCGTCGCTGGCGATCATCGTCAGGGGATTCGACACGGCCTCGCGCACCACTTCTTCGGGAATGTAGTACTTGATCACAAGACCACCCTGTTTCCGGTAGCGCGCAAAGCTCTGCGCAGTCAGCCGCTCGCCGGTGGCAGCCCATTGCAAGTCTTTGTAATCGACCCCCTTTCGCTCCTGCCAGCCTTCATCGTAGAAGGAGGATTCGATCTCGGCCATGCTGGCTGTGTATGGGTACGTCTCGGTAGAAACGTCGAGCCCGCGCGCACGCGCTTCTTTGATCATCTGCAACATCCGTGGGGTGAATCGTACACCGTCGCTGGCCAAGTGAACGATGTGGATGGGTACGCCCGTCAAGACGGAGTCGGCGATCGCTTCCCCAAGTCCTGTAATCGCCGTCCTGGGTTCTTTGATCTCGCCGTAGCGCACATGCACAAACGCGGGAGCCCGGGAGTACGCGGTTTCGCGAAACATTTCCAGAATCTCCCAGTTTGAAGCGGCCGGCGTCAGCTCGATGATGAGACCAATCCCGAGTGCTCCCTCGGCAAGGCCACGCTTGATTTGCTGCTTCATGGCTGCGATCTCGTTATCGCTTGCCAGTCGCCGGGCGCCATCGCCGGTTGGTGCGGTTGTCCCGGCGTCGTTCATCACACGCATGCGCACCGGCAGGTGGCCAACACTAACGCCATAGTTGATGAGGGCCTTGCCTTCTCTTTCGGCATACCAGCGGTCCACATCCGCCGTTCCTTGCTCAAGCTCTAAAGCTGTAGTGACACCGTCGGCAGCTTTGTAACGGTAGTTCTCAGCGTCCTGCCCGTGCTGATGGAGGTCGATGAAACCGGGCGCCACAACCAGACCGGCTGCCTCAATCACCTGCTGGCCCCGCAGCGACTCAGTCGTCAGTGCCCGGATCGAGCCGCTGCTGATGCCGATGTTGCGCACGGCATCGAGGCCGGATTCCGGGTCCATGACGCGACCGTGTAGGATGACTAGATCGAAGTTTGGTTGAGAGCGAGACGTGGCACTTTGAGGCATCGCGTTCGCGAGCAGAGAAAGTACGGCTAGAGTTGACAGCAGCACTCGTTGGGTCATCTCGCAAACTCCTTGATCTTCTGTGAATCTCGCTCGGACTTTATTACAGACCAGCGATAAGTGAAAGAGTTTGTCTCATCGGGCTCAGATAAAGAGCGATTAACTTCAGCGCCGATTCTCGCTACGTCGACTCACTCCACATTCAGGTACGTCCAGACTGATTTACATCACCGAAAAGCGATTCAGCCAGAGATGCTCAGATCGCTCGCTTCAGAGAAGGGTGCCTTGCGAAAGTGGATGCAACGGTCAGAAAGTAAGCGATCCGGCTTCAGAAATTGAGCCACTTTAGCCGGTTGATGTGCATACCAATGAACGGTTCGATGTCACTGGCATCCTACCCTCTTACGGTGTTTCATTTACTTCTCTCGCGGCGCGGTTCCCCGATTCAAGTGCTCCCTGCATCCACCCAGGCCACGCTGATGCGTGATCGCCTGCAAAATGAACTCGTCCTTCTGCCTTCCCTATGTGTGGGAGTAATTCGGTCATCTGCCCCGGCCTGAACCAAGCATAAGCACCGCGCGCCCACTCGTCTTCGTCCCAGCATTTCGACACGCCGCCCTCAAAGTTCTCCCGAATGTGTGGATGAACTATCTCCATCACTTTCAACACGGAGCTTATTCGTTCGCTCTCTTTCATCGCTGCCATGTGCCGTGCCTCAGGCCCGCCCATGCTGGCTCTCAATATGCCGCGTTTACCTGACTGGTTGGAAGTACCATCAACGATGCTCAGTCGCGGGTAGTCTGTAACAGCCCTGCCCTCCAAGCGCTCGTCCAGCCAGAATTTTCTTCTCGATTGCAAATAAACTCGCGCGTAGGAGTTATACGGCAATCGTTCTAGAGCCTTCTGTTTTTCAATCGAAAACTTGGGAGAGATTTCAACCTGCCTGAGTACTGAAAATGGAATGGTGCAGATAGAATGATCCGCTGAGATTGACTGATGTGCGCCTGCTTGTAGAAAAACCGCTCGCACGCCTTGAGCATGATGCTCGATTTTGACGAGTGGCGCACCATAAACAATCTTGTGCGCAAGCCGGGTGGCAAATGCTTTAGGTAGAAGATCGTTTCCGCCTCTGATCGCGTATTCCTTTTCACTACCGCTAAGGGCGAGATTACGAAGCATGTAAAGAGCCGAGTAACTCTTAACTCCATCACCTATGAGGTCATAATAACCCATTCTTAAAAGGGCTACTGCGGCTGTAGAAGCCCCCTGTTCATGGAGGAATTCTAAGAAAGTCATCTGGTCGTATTTTTTGAACTGAGCGGGTGGCCAATCAGGAGCGGCGGCATTCTTTATTTCTTTTACTACAGACTCTACATATTTCTCTCTCATTCCAACCAACCCGACTCTTTTTTCTTCAGGGGTGAGATCGAAAGGCCACTTGATGTTTTCGCGCGGCCTGACCTCGATTCGATTTCCTCCGACGAAAAAAACGGAAGCTAACTTCGAGGGCACAATCGGATCGAGAGGCAAATCGAAAAGTTTGATGTACTTCATCGTCCAGTAGTGACTGTCTGGAATGTAGGCGGCGCCTGCTTCGTTGTAGAGTCCATCTGAGAAAGGGGCACGTAGAGTGAAGACGCGACCCCCTGGTCGGGTGCGAGCCTCAAGGATAGTTACATCGTGGCCTGCTCGCGTTAGTTCATAAGCGGCCGATAGTCCGGCCAATCCTGCCCCGATGATAATAACCTTTTTAGGAGCGCCCTTTCGTTCCAAGCTCCTTTGACCAAGAGTGAAAGTGTTCAGTGAGGATGCGGAGAGCGTCGCCCCGGCGACAACAGTTTGTTTCAAAAAGTCTCTGCGTCTCATGCTTTATCTCATAAGGACGGCGAGAAAATCCGAAGCGTCTAACGGTGGGGATCAGCCGCGCGCTGCTACCGTTGCAGATAAAAGAGGAGTTGATTTGCGCGTCGGCCGCATCCCTTGTTAGATCACGGCGATAAGCAAACACGACTAATCCACTATGAGAAGTTTTGTTTATCAGTAACCAACGGCTCGCGCGTTCGAATTGCGCGGATCTGAAGCGCCAAGCCGCATCCCTGTTCCGGGCTCAATCATTATTCCCTCCACATCCCCCGGATAAAAATAATCGGCATTCAGCTCAAACCTGTGCCCCTTCTTTTTTAGTGCATTCATGACATCTTGCGCCATTCCATAAGGCTCATACTTAACAACATCGGGCAGCCATTGATGGTGAATGCGCGGCGCATTGATGGCTTGCTGAATGTTCATCCCATGATCTATGACATTTATAAGAACTTGCAAAACTTGGGTGATTATCTTCGGCCCACCTTCAGTGCCGATGACTAAAAAGAGCTTACCATCCTTGAGAACAATGGTCGGAGTCATTGAGGAGAGCGGTCGCTTGCCTGGTGCAATCGCATTGGCTTCGCCCTGAATCAAGCCGAATTTATTTGGGCGGCCTGGTTTGGCTGCGAAATCATCCATCTCATTGTTGAGAAGAAAGCCTGCTCCGCACACCGTCACACCGCTGCCGTAGCTTCCATTAATTGTATATGTATTGGAGACTGCGTTCCCCATTGCATCTACTACGCTGTAGTGGGTCGTGTGTTGAGACTCATATTTGGTTGGGCGACCGTATCGGATCCTAGCACTCGGAGTCGCGCGGCTGACATTTATCGACTTTACCAATTCTGCCGCATAACGCTTTGATATAAGCCCTGCCACCGGGACCTTGACAAAATCAGGGTCGCCAAAAAATTCTGCTCGATCCGCGAATGCTCGCCGCATGCCTTCAGTCAACAGGTGATACTTCTCAGAAGAGCTGTGCCCCATGGCTGCAAGGTCGTAGTGCTCTAGAATATTTAGCATCTCAATGAGCACGGTCCCACCCGAACTTGGCGGCGGCATTGTGATTATTTCATACCCTCTGTAAGTTCCTCGCACAGGCTGGCGCTCCGTAGCCTTATAGCCTTTCAGATCATCACGAGTAATAAGCCCTTCCTTAGCATTCATGTCTTCAGTAATAAGCTGGGCGGTACGTCCCTCATAAAACTCGCGCGGTCCATTCTCTTGTAGACGTTTGAGCGTCTGTGCCAACTCAGGTTGTTTGAATATATCTTCCTCTTGGTAATACTTTGCGTCCCTGAGAAAAATGCGACGGCTTTCTGGGTACCGCTCGAGCAGTTTGCTCTGGCTACGCAGGTCCTCTGAGAGGGTATAGGTGACCGTGAAGCCCTCGGCTGCCAATTTACGTGCAGGCTCAACGACATCGCGCCAGTTCATGGTCCCGTACTTCTGAAGTGCTAAGGCGAAACCCGCGACAGTGCCTGGCACGCTGGCAGCCCGATAACCTATTGTTGAGGCATCTGGAATAACGTTCCCTCGTTTATCAAGATAGATACCGCGATGAGCTTTACCTGGCGCGCTTTCGCGGTAATCAATGGCTGTAGTGCTACCATCCGTCTTTCTGATAACCATAAAGCCACCACCACCTATGTTTCCACTGGCGGGCCAAGTAACGGCAAGCGCCAAACCCACGGCGACAGCGGCATCAACAGCATTGCCTCCTCGATTTAGAATCTCAACTCCGACTTTCGAGGCGATCTCATCAGACGAAGCCACCATGCCATGTCGAGCACGGACAGGCGAATATGCCAGAGACTGGCTAAGAGCGACCCTGCAGAAAGGTAAAGGGAATTGACCGAAAAGTAGGAGACAAGCGAGGGCGAGTCCCGTTATGGGCCTCGCGTTAATTTTGTTCTTTTCTAAATTAGGTGTCATAGCCCCGAACCTAAACCAATAAGACGAAGCAATCTAAACGCTGATGTTATAAGGCGGGCGCCCCGCGAACCGAGAGCGGTTAAACTCCCGGGTGTGTGATCGCAAAAAGGAGACACCCGCGATGACATTATATATCGGAGTAGACATCCACGCGCGACAACAAACGGTGAGTTACCTGGACACGGAAGATGGGAACCTCGAGCAACAGGAACTGCACCATGAGCGCGATGACATAAGAGCTTTCTACAGTCAGTTCAGCGGTGAAGTGATTGTGGGGATCGAGGCTTGTGGCTACACGAACTGGTTTGAAGAGCTGATAGAAGGGTTGGGCCATAAGCTGCTGGTCGGCGACGCGGCCGAGATCCGGCGGCTAGCGCGACGGCGGCAGAAGAACGATCGCCGAGATGCCGACCTGATGCTTGATCTGCTGGTGCACGATGAGTTTCCGGCGCTGTTTCGTTATCCGCCAGAGAGCCGGGAGCTGCTGCGGCAATTGCGCTATCGGCACAAGCTGGTGAAGCTGCGGACGATGGTAGCTAACACCCTGCACGCCTTGGCGATCAATGCGGGAGTCAGTTTACGGGCGCACCTGTTGACCAGCGGCGGGAGAAAGCAGTTGGCTGGGTTACGGCTTTCACTCATTGCCCAGCAGCAGCGGGATGAGTTGCTCAGCCTGGCCGATGAACTGAGCCGGCGCGTGGTTACGGTAGAGCAGTGGTTGAAGGAGCAGGCCCGCAGCGATCAACGGGTGCAGCGCTTACAGACGCATCCGGGAGTGGGTTTGTTGAGCTCGCTCTGCCTGGTGCACACCCTGGGTGATCTGACTCGCTTCTCATCGACGCGGAAGGTGGCAGCCTACGTAGGTTTCGATCCGATGGAAGACTCGTCAGCGGAACGGAAAGTGTACGGCGGGATCAGTAAAGCCGGTTCGCGGCTGTTGCGATATCTGCTAGTGGAAGCCGGCCAATCCGCCTGTAAGCATGACGAGCAGTTGAAACAGTTCTATCGGCGTTTGGTGCCACGGCGTGGCAAACCACGAGCCAAGGTGGCCGTGGCCCGCAAGCTATTGCTCAGGTGTTTCATCATGGCGCGTGAAGAGATCGACTATGCCGAGTTTCTCCGTCGCGGTCGCAAGGTGGCGGAGTGAAACGGCAGTGGGCTGTCGGCTTGCCCGGCGAAGCGCGTAGGCCAGGCGATAATAAATGCCTGTACGCTGATTGGGCGGCCGACCTCTCTCATAAAAAGGAGAGTGCGTATTCTTCCTCATGAGCGACAGTGCTCGAATAGATGGTTGCTAGCTGCTCGTGAGCGACCATGAGGCCGACGCAGGAACACAAAAACAAAAGCAAGAAAAAGCAGGACCACAAGACAAGCAAAAAGTAGTTTCGATTAAACGTGCGATCACACAAGCACAAGCAAGGAAAGAGACTACGGTGCAGCTCCCGGGGAACAGCCGGACGGCACTTTCTAGCGTAGTGCGCTCTTTTTTCCTTGACCCGCTTTATAGACGCGCCTCGGCCGCGAGCGATTTCACGCAACGTCCCTCTCAAATTACTGCTACATAATCCTATCGACCGAGTTCCGCTGCAAGCGCTTGTTTCGGCGGCGCCCTAGAAATGCGTTGCCGCCCAGTTGCACCTTGAAGTTCAAACCCCCGCGCTCCTCATCACGGTCCGAGCGCGCCCTTTGCATGGACGCACCATAGTCTTCCGCCATCGGTTGAGTCAATCTCGACTCAGCTAGCACCAACATTCCGGGGCAATCTTTCCTCCGCTTGATTCTCAATCCTGAGGGAAAGTCTTTGATCTAATCAAACAATGGTTCGGTCGTTATCGGCAGTGGGAGGATGAGTTCAAGAAAACAGCGAATTCACTTGGCGGTGGCTCTGTTTTTGCTCAAAACGCTCGCACAGGCGGTTTCCCAATTATTGGGCGTGGGACCACATGCAGAATGTTCCCATGGGCCGTCCCTTGCTTGTGCTCGATATGTACGAACACGCGTACCACGGGACTATGGCGTCGCGGCAGCGAAATGCGTGGATGCTTTTCTGCAGAACGTGAATTGGGAAGAGGTAAACTGGCGCGCAGATTCTCTTTCCAGAGACTGAATGTTAAGGCACTACTGTTCTCTTCTCGAACTGAGATTTTTACTGCGCTTGACTACGGCTTTGACTGCGAAGGGTAAGTGATCAGCAAAGTGGCGAAGACCTTTTATAGATAGAGCCTGGGTTCCCGGGTTCTGCGTTCCTGGGTTCTGAGATCACACTTTGCGATCTCAAAACCGCGCCTTTCGATCAGATCCCAAGTGGCCAATATGTGGCCAGAAAAAACAGCATCAGATGGTAGACAACGGTTGGAATGGGAACGGATAGGAAAACTCTGAGGCGCTGTGTGATTCTAACTTCTAGAAAGAAAAAGACTTAGTTTGTTACAACGTAATGCGGAGGTCTGGCCTCAGTTACTCAGCCCAATTAGGGCTAGCTTAGCTAGATATCAGTCTCGAGAGGCCTTCGCGATCAAGATGGCCCTGAATATCTTCACACCGAGTTGCACCTAATAATTTTTCCACCTTCCTGGCAAACGGCAAAACGACTTAAGAAACCGGACACTCAATTTGTAAGGAATCTCTTACACAAGCGACTAATTGTGTAGCGACGCTGTAGGCCTCGGTGCGTTCAGCGGGCAGGAATTGGCTATCATGGCATGGGTCAAGAAAGCATGAAAGCTGAGGAAACCATCAATGGACAGACGACAGAATATGTTAATCGGAATCGTTGTGGGTCTTGTTTTAGCGTTGGGACGAACACTACCGCGATAAAGGGTTGACTGTAGTTGGCGTACACTCACCTGAGCTTGATAACGAAAGAAAACTCGATAACGTGCGCCGCGAAGTTGCCTCCCTCGGAATTCGTTACCCCGTGGTTACGGATAATGATTACGAAACCTGGCGAGCTTACAATGTCGAAGCCTGGCCCACGATCTTTTTGTTAGACAAACAGGGGCGAATTCGATGGATGCACGTTGGTGAAGGCGCGTATGACGAGGCGGAGCAACTAATTAAGAAGCTCCTTACAGAGGAAGACAAACAGACAGCAGACAAGAGCGTGTTAAGCCGGTGAAAGCCGCTGTCGGGAAGGGTTAATGCCACAAGTATAATAGGACGATAACTGCCGCAGTCAAAATCCCAACCACAAGGAGTCCGTATAAGACGATTCTGTCAATCATTCTCTCAGCATCGAGATTCATCGCGCATGTGGAGCAGCCGCGTGAACTCGGATCGATCATGTTGCCGCAATCACGGCAGGGAATGAGGTTCATAAGCTCCCCCTTTCGTGCTGGTCCTCGGGCATTACTCCAGATCGCAACCTATGCAATAATAAATCGAAGTCGTTTCATTGTCGCCTAATTTGAGGTCGTGGCTTTTGCATGAGCGAACCACAGCGCACGCCCCAGAGTCAATCCCCGGACTTTAGCGCCTGGGTAGACTTGCACGGAGACTACCTTTACAAGTACGCAATATTCCGTCTGCGTGACGGTTCAGCCGCGGAAGATGCTGTGCAGGAAACTTTTTTGGCGGCATTAAAAGCTTATCGTGGTTTCGAAGGTCGAGGATCCGAGCGCACCTGGCTGGTAGGAATTCTGAAACACAAGGTTACGGATCATTTCCGGCGGCTCACCCGCGAGGCACCAATTGGAGAGACCGAGGGTGAGGAGTTCGAGCACAACGAATTCTTTACCAGAACCGATGAGTGGACCAACCATTGGAATGCCGGCTACGCGCCCAGTGATTGGCACGCGACACCGGCGGAATTGATCGAGCGGAGTGATTTTTGGAGAGTTCTTAACGATTGCCTCTCTCCCCTGCCTGAGCGTACGGCCAGCGCTTTTACTCTTCGTGAAGTTGACGGCCTGACTAGCGAACAGATTTGCGAGGCTTTGAACATCACTGTGAGCAACCTTTGGGTGATGCTTCACCGGGCGCGGCTGCACTTGCGCAACTGTCTGGAGATTAACTGGTTCACTAAAGAAACAACGAACTGAGAATGCCGTTGAAAGCCTACGACAAAATCAAACATGCGGTTAGGTGGTGGTTGCTCCGACGTTTGCCCACCTGCAAGCAGACGGTCAAGGTTATCTCGGAATCCATGGAGCGAAGGCTCTCACTTTGGGAGCGGATCACTGTCAAGCTTCATCTTTGGATCTGCCTCTGGTGCGTTTGGTATTTCGAGCACTTGCAACTGATGAGAGATACTATTCGTTCCAAGGCTGTAGAAGAGCCCAACCTTGATGCTTCATCGCTTCCTTCGCTCTCGCCCGAAGCCCGCGAGCGCATGAAACAAAACCTCAGCCACCACCAAGACTGAAAAACAAATTACGTAAGGTTTTCTTCATTTTCACGACAAACCTCCTTGAAGGTGTAGTTTGCCTTGAAGGAGGTCGGACTTGTCGGACTTGTGATGAAAATAGTTACTAACAAAGTTACTAGTATCGAAACACACGAGCATTCGCATGGTCTGAATCGGTTCGCGGTCATTCCGACTCCCGATCGACTCGATGCCGATCCTCGGTTTACCGGTCGAGGCGTAACTATCGCTTTTCTCGATTCGGGCTTCTATCGACATCCGGATCTCACCGAGCCCATCAACCGCATTGCTTCTTTTCACGATCTTAGTGGCGATGAAGACTCGGCTAATGCAGATCGGCCCATTGAGTCGTTCCATTGGCATGGCACGCAAACGACGGTGGCCGCCGCAGGTAACGGTCATCTGTCCGAAGGAAAATATCGCGGCGTCGCTCCGGATGCGCGACTCGTCCTGGTGAAAGTCAGCAGAGGCGGACGAATCCGTGAAGAAGACATAGCCAGCGGACTTCGCTGGGTTATTGACAACCGCGAGCGCTACAACATACGCGTGCTGAACATTTCGCTTGGCGGTGACGAAGACGTGCCGTGCTCGCAAAGTGTTATAGATCAACTCGCAGAAGAGGCCGTCCGCAGTCGGATCGTGGTGGTAGTTGCGGCGGGAAATACGACGGAACGAGCACCTATTCCGCCGGCGAACTCGCCATCGGTAATCACGGTTGGTGGTTATGACGATGGCAATCAGTTAGCGCAAAAGGAACTGGGCCTCTATCACTCAAGCTTTGGCGTTACCGCGGGCGGAACGGTCAAGCCCGAATTGATAGCACCGGCGATGTGGGTAGCGGCGCCGATTCTGCCCAACACCGATCTTTATCGAAGAGCAGAAAGCCTTTCGCTGATCGTTCAAGCGCCCGACTATCAGTTGAGAGAGGTCGCCGAACGCGTTTGGCCACACACTGGACTCCCGGAATCACTCCTTCATGAGCAGCCCGAAACCATTCGCCAAGCCGCTGAGCTCTCACTGAAGGACGACAGCGTCGTTGCGACGCACTATAAGCACGTCGACGGAACCTCGTTCGCCGCGCCGATTGTTACTTCGATTGTCGCTCAGATGATCGAAGCGAATCCCAAACTAACACCGGGCGCGATCAAGAACATTTTGATTTCTACGGCTGACCGAATAACAACAGCACCAGCAATTCGCCAGGGATATGGGGTCATAAACGCCCGGCGCGCGATTGAATTGGCGCAGCGCGAACAGCACGAGCTTAATGGTCCCGGTTGCAGTCCACCGCGAGTTGAGAATGGACGGCTGGTGTTTCTCTATCACGACGATACGGCGGAAAGTGTTGCCCTGGCCGGCGATTTTAACGGTTGGAATAGTGCGCTAACACCGCTTACGAAAGACGGGACCGGGCTTTGGTTTGCTGAAATTGAAGCGCTGAAGGCGGGACGTTATCAATACAAGTTTATCGTAAATGATTCCCGCTGGGTTGAAGATCCCGGCAACGGAATGAGAGTAACCGACAATTACGGGGGATTGAACTCAATCCTGACGGTCGAATGAAAAGGAACATTTGAAAGTCTATACAACCACGAAACGGGCGATCAGGCGATGGCTACTGCGCAAGCTGCCGCCCTGCCAGGAAATGGCTCCGCTAATGTCCGAGTCGCTTGAAAAGCGGCTCGATGTTTTTGAACGAATGAACCTGAGATTGCACTTGCTAGTATGCGCGTGGTGTGCGCGATATCTCAAGCAGATCAAGTTCCTCAGACGGCTTGTCCGACAGCGGACGTTCACCATCGCAAATGATGAGGCAACGCTACTCGCGCTCCCTGCTGAAGCTCGTCAACGCATCTCCGAGTCACTGCGCCGCCGAAACTCTATGTAAGGAATTAACCTTCGCCGCGACTAATAGCATGAAACAAGGAATGACTTTGACGGGAATAAAACAATGCGACGAAGGTTACTAATAAAGAAAAGGCTCCAGCGCAGACGATTAAGAGCGCTGAGGACCATTGCAAAACAAGCGGCAGGCGCAAGCGATCCCGGCACGAAGAACTTCTGTCTTATCAGCGCCGGCCTGACCGATCCGTTTATGAGTTAACCTGCCGCCGCGTCACATCAACCAGAGCGAGGTTCGCGCGAGTTCGCGCGATTAGGAAAATGGAACTTACAAGTTCTGACAGTATCAGTGTGTTCGACAGTCTGCGCCGGCGAATGATGATGCCGGAACCGTGGACTTTCACAGAACCACTCAGAACCTCGAATCGATGGAGCGATCAAATGGTCCAAGCCTTGAAGGCACATTGGCCGGAGTATTTGATGGAAGCGACTGAGCTGGGTTCATTCATGATCTCGGCCTGCGCTTTTACTGTTCTGCTTTATCACCCTGCTTCGCCGGTCGTTCAGGGCATTCAAAATGAGGCTATACGAAGAATATTGATGGGTGTCGCAATGGGTTCGACGGCCGTAGCGCTCATCTTTTCGCCGCTGGGTAAACGGTCCGGCGCGCATTTCAATCCGGCCGTGACGTTGACTTACCTGCGGCTGGGAAAGATCGCCCCTTCGGACGCGGCCTTCTACATTCTGTTTCAGTTCATTGGCGGCATTGCTGGGGTTTTGATCGCCTCGGTATTTCTCAGAAATCTGGTAACCCACTCGACAGTTAACTACGCAGTCACGGTGCCCGGCCCAAAAGGCCCGACGCCGGCATTCTTCGCCGAGCTGCTAATCACATTTGTTTTGATGACTGTAATCTTGACGGTTTCAAACACGAAGCAGTTGGGTCGCTGGACTGGATTATTTGCGGGTGCGCTCATCGCAATTTACATCAGCATCGAAGCGCCAATTTCCGGCATGAGCATGAATCCGGCGCGCACGTTTGGCTCGGCGCTTGGGGCGCAGCTCTGGACGTCGCTATGGATCTATTTCACGGCCCCACCGCTGGGAATGCTTCTGGGCGCCGAGGTTTACAAACGAGTCAAAGGTGGTCAAGCAGTGGCGTGTGCCAAGCTGCATCACTACAGCGACAAACGCTGCATCTTTCGATGCAACTTTCAAGCATAACGAAGTCATAGCCACAGCGGCACTGAGACACAAAGAAATGAAAGAGACCACACAGAAATCAAAATACAGGAAACTGAAACAAGCTGTTGGTTCCATCTTGCATTCTTCTCTGTGTCTCCGTGCCTCTGTGGCTAAACATCAATCAATTTCTTAAAGGAGATCAAGTCATGAAACATCGTACGCTCGTAATCAATGCGGTCCTGCTCGCTGTCGCTATGCTTGGACAGTTTGCCGTGGCCACTGCAACACGGAACCGCACCACCAAACAAACAAAGTTCACGGTCCGGGTCGAGAATATTTCGACTCCTAATGGCCAGACAGCTTCGGATGGCACCAAGTGGTCATTCGCCCTTTCACCCGGGCTCTGGGTTTTGCAGGACAAGAAAGCTGGGCTCTTTACTGAAGGAAGGGCAGCCACCAGGGGCCTCGAATCGCAGGCCGAGGACGGCGATCCTTCCGGACTCGCCGGCTTGCTCACAATGAGTCATCACGCTTCGTCGTTACACGGCGTGTTCAATACGCCAATAGGAATGATGGGCCCCGGTCCGATTCGCCCGGGCGACAGTTATGAATTCAGCTTCATGGCCAGTCCCGGCATGAAGCTCTCGATGACCATGATGAATGGTCAGTCGAACGACGAGTTCTACGCACCTGCCGAAAACGGCATCGCGCTGTTCGATGCGAAGGGCGCGGCGATTAGCGGCGACGTCACCGCAAAGCTGATCCTTTGGGACGCGGGCACCGAAGTTAACGAAGAGTTGGGCATTGGGCCAAATCAGGGACCGCGACAAAAAGGAATGAACACTGGCGTTGACGAACATGGCGTGATCACGCGCGCGAAGAGCGAGGCGATCTACACAAAGAATGGCGAACTCTTTCGCATCACGATTACGGCCGAACCTGGGATGTAGTTTTTAGCACCAGGGGCGGACCTACGTGTCCGCCCTGGGCCCAGTGGTTAACGCGACAACGGGTAGACAGACTTTCTACCTGCGCAAAAACGCTTAGTCGGAAACAGGAGAAGCAATCATGAAAGCAATTAATCGATGGATCGCCGCCATGCTCTTGCTCTCGGCTATCTCGGCAATCACCATCGCGCAAACGGTAACTGACAAGAAGACCCTGACGATTGAAGGCGCAAAAAAAGTAATCGCCGCCGCGGTCGCCTTTGCAAAGAAGAACAACGCGCCCGGCGGTGTGATTGCAGTCGTTGATGACGGCGGCAATTTGATGGCGCTCGAACGGCTCGATGGCACCTTTGCGGCCGGCGCAAATATCTCTATCGGCAAAGCACGCACCGCCGTGCTCTTTAAGCGGCCAACGAAAGTGTTTGAAGACATAATCAAGAACGGGCGCACGGCGATGGTGGCACTGCCGGATAGTTTATTCACGCCTTTGCAAGGCGGCATTCCGATCGTAGTCGACGGTCAGATCGTTGGTGGGGTCGGCGTTAGCGGGGCGTCGAGTGCGCAACAGGACGAAGAGTTGGCGATCGCCGGCGCAAATGTGTTTGGCGGCGACGCAAAAATGAGCGACGCAATGCAATTTAGCAAACCGCCGGTGCTGTTCTTTGATAACAGCCAGGTTTCAGCGTCTTTCTCGAAAGGCGCCGTTCTTGTCGACGGAACTAACCGGAACTACATGGTTCACACGAGCCGTCGTGACAAACCCGGCTTGGCGGAGATTCATACGCTCGACACTGACATCATTTACGTGATGGAAGGCACGGTCACATTCGTGACCGGCGGCACGGCGGTCGAGACGAAGGAAATAGCGGCAAACGAGATTCGCGGCTCGCGTATCGACGGTGGCGACGCGCGCCAATTGTCCCAAGGCGACGTGATCATCGTACCCAAAGGCACGCCGCATTGGTTTAAAGAAGTAAGCGGAACGTTTCTCTACTACACGATTAAGGTTCGTTGAACACTGGGAGAGCGGCAAAGCCGCGGACTCGAGAGGATTGTTATGAAGCGAATTCAGATTTTTGGCGCAACATTGTTGGTGACGATGGCGGCCGTGGCGGTTCAAGCGCAGCTGCCAACCAAACAGGTTCTCACGCTAGACGCGGCGAAGAAGATCGCCGCCGCTGCTGAAGCTGAGGCAAAGAAACGCCGTGCGACGGTGGTAATCGCGGTTGTCGACGATGCTGGTTATCTGTTGGTGCTGGAACGTCTCGACGATACGCAGGTTGCCAGCGTAGATGTGGGAATCGCAAAGGCGCGCACGGCGGCAATCTTCCGCCGTCCCAGCAAAGTCTTTGAAGATCAAATTCGAGATGGGCGGGTTGCAGCTCTGGCGCTAACCGGCGCCACACCCTTGCAAGGCGGAGTTCCTATTTTCGTCGAGGGCAAGATTGTTGGCGCCATCGGCGTTAGCGGCAACTCGCCGCAAGAGGACGAAGACATCGCAAAAGCCGGCGCCGTCAGCGCATCGGCGGCAATAAAAGGAGGTGGCAAATGAATTCACAAAAACTGATTCAGACAATTAAAGTTGTCTTCCTCATGATCGCCGTCTCGGTGTACGTGGGTATGTCCCCGGCGTCGGCGAATCTAAGAGTGCCGGCTAAGACTTCCGCCGATGTTCCCATCGGCAAACCGGACGCTACAGTCGATCTGGCAACTGCCAACGGCGTGGGCCTGGTGAAGGGCGAATGGCGCTATAGCGATACGAAAATTGTTGAAGTGGATTTTCGCGGTCCTGGCGCGGACCGACAGCCGACCGGTTCCACAGTCAAAACCTACGACTACACGCCGCACGCGGGCGGGGCCGACTTCGACGATTCAAACTGGGAAGCCATTGCTCCAACGACTCTGGATCAGCGGCGCGGAAACGGCAGGCTGGGCTTTAACTGGTATCGCATCAAGCTGATGGTGCCCGAACGCATCGGGGACTTCGATCCAACCGGATCGACCGCCGTGTTTGATACGTCGCTCGACGACTATGCCGAAATCTGGGTTGATGGTGAGTTGTCGCGCGCGTTGGGCCAATCCGGCGGTTCCGTCATCGCCGGCTGGAACGCCGATAACCATTTGGTCGTCGGCCGGAATGTAAAGCCGGGTCAGCAAATTCAACTGGCGATCTTCGGCATCAATGGTCCGCTCTCCAATCCACCGACTAACTTCATCTACCTGCGTTACGCGAAGCTCGAGTTCTACAAGGGTACAACCGGTCCGGTTGCTCTGACGCCGAGCGAAGTCAACGTCGAAGTCGTGCGGAACGATCCGGCGATGGACGAAGTCATCGGTCCAAATCCGAAGGCGTTCAAACTTGCCGACGGTTTCAAGTTTACCGAAGGTCCGATCTGGGTAAACAAGGATGGCGGTTATTTGCTCTTCAGCGATCCAAACGCCAACACGATCTACAAATATAAGCCGAACGGAAATGAAGAGGGCAATCTTGAAGTATTTCGCACAC
>WNGB01005868.1_pt1 | contig 18254 bp, 20 predicted proteins | sample 5400681 | NCBI WGS metagenome assembly WNGB01 (sample SAMN13153367, study PRJNA577476) | soil metagenome | isolation source: 115 cm soil or saprolite under grassland replicate 2 | place: USA:California | collected 2016-06-15 | reverse complement strand
CGGGCGCCGGCATCACGGCGCCACCGTGCCCCGCTCGACGAGCTGGCCGGCGATGACGTTGCGCTGGATCTCGTTGGTGCCTTCGCCCACGATCATGAGCGGCGCGTCGCGGAAGTACCGCTCGACGTCGAACTCGGTGGAGTACCCGTAGCCGCCGTGGATGCGCACCGCGTCGAGCGCGATCTCCATGGCGGCCTCGGAGGCGTACAGCTTGGCCATCCCGGCCTCGAGGTCGGCGCGGTCGCCTGCCTCGTAGCGCCGGGCGGCATACAGGGCCAGCTGGCGAGCTGCGCTGAGCTTCGTCGCCATGTCCGCCAGGTAGTTGCCGATCGACTGGTGTCTCCAGATCGGTTTGCCGAAGGCCTCGCGCTCCTGCGCGTAGCGCAGCGAGTCCTCGAGCGCCGCGCGGCCCACCCCGAGGGCCCGCGCCGCGACTTGGAGCCGACCGATCTCGAGGCCGCGCATCATCTGGGCGAAACCCTGGCCCTCGGCGTCGCCGAGCAGCGCACCGGCCGGAGCCCGCAGGTCCTCGAAGACGAGCTCGCAGCTCTCGACGCCCTTGTAGCCGAGCTTGGGGAGGTCACGCGAGATCGTCAGGCCGTCGGGGCCGTCCTCCTTGTCCACCAACAGGATCGAGATGCCGCGGTGGCGGGGCTGGGCCGTCGGGTCGGTCTTGCACAGCAGGGCGAGGAGTCCGGAGCGACGGGCGTTCGAGATCCACGTCTTCGACCCGTTGACGACGTAGGAGTCGCCGTCGCGCCGTGCGACTGTGCGCATCGCCTGGAGGTCGGAGCCGCCACCCGGTTCGGTGAGGGCCATGGTGGCGCGCAGCTCACCGGTGGCCATGCGCGGTAGGTAGGTGTCCTGCTGCTCGCGTGTGCCGTAGTCCTGGAGCAGCTTGGCCACGACGGTGTGCCCGCCCATCGCGCCGGCCAGGCTCATCCAGCCGCGGGCCAGCTCCTCGGTCACGAGGACGTAGCAGGCGGCGCTGACCCTGCCGTCGCCCCACGGCTCCGGTATGGCCAGCCCGTAGACGCCGAGCTCCTTCATCTGGTCGATGAGCCGCTCCGGGTAGGTGTTCGCGTGCTCGAGCTCCAGCACCACCGGCCGGACCTCGCGGTCGACGAACTCCCGCACCAGCAGGACGATCTCGGACTCCTCGTCGCTCAGTCCCTGCATGCCCTCTCCTCACTCTTCGCGGGGCTCGACCGAGATCACCGTCAGGTCCTTCAACGGCTGCATGCACCTCGGTGGCTTCAGGATCCTGCGGCGGCGAAGGCTGCGCCGCAGGAGACCCTGCTGGCACTGCGAAAGAGGTGTCACCGCTGTGTCATCGAGCTCTTGCTAAGTGTAAGGAATCTCACGAAACTTCCGTGCAGACCTGCCCGCTACCCGCGGGTAGCCGCCCCCGTGTGAAGGAGTCCCAGATGCGTGTCTCCCGATCGGTTCCGTCCGCCCTTCTGTTAGCCGCGGCGCTCGTCGCCGCACTCCTCGTTCCCGTGTCACCCGCCGCCGCCGACGGTCCCGGCTCCGGCACCGCCACCGTCGTCAGCCTCGGCGACTCGGCCATCTCCGGCGAGGCCGGCCGCTGGGCCGGCAACACCAACCAGTCGTCCAGCTGGACCGACGCGCTCGGCTCGACGGCGTACTACGACAACGCCACGAACTCGGCCGAGACGATCCCCGGCTGCCACCGCTCCAAGGCCGCCGAGGTGCACATCGGAAGTGGTGTGGTGAGCAAGAACCTGGCCTGCTCCGGCGCCCGTACGACGACCTCGGCGTACGACCCGGACAGCGACTTCAAGCCCGGCATCGACTTCTACGACGACGGCAACGGCCATATCGGCCAGGCCAAGGCACTGCAGTCGTACGCCGCGTCCCACAACGTCAAGGCCGTGACCCTGCGGATCGGCGCGAACAACTACCACTTCGCCGACATCGTCGAGACCTGTGTGCTGGACTGGTACTTCTCGCCGTGGTGGGCGAAGAACTACTGCCAGGACGACTCGAACATCGCGCCGCTGTTCACCGCGTCCAACGTCGCCGCCGAGACGGCCAACATCAAGACCGCGATCCTCAACGTCCGTGCGGCGATGAGCAACGCCGGGTACGCCGACTCGTCGTACACGATCCTGGTCAACACCTACTGGAACCCGGTGCCGCGCGGCTCGCAGATCCGCTACCCAGAGACCGGGTACACCCGCCAGACCACCGGCGGCTGCGGGGTCTGGAACTCCGACGCCGACTGGGCCAACGACACCGTGGTGCCGACGATCAACAACTCGGTGAAGAACGCCGCCGCGGCGGCCGGCCTGACGAACGTCAAGATCCTCGACATGCACACCTTCATGAACGGGCACCGGCTGTGTGAGAACACCGTCGGCCTGCTCGAGGAGAAGGGCCTGACCTCGTGGACCCAGGCCGGCGCGGCCGACAAGACCGAGTGGTTCGAGCAGATCCGCACGTCGTCCACGGTCGGCGGGCCGTACCAGCTCCAGGAGGACGCGCACGCGAACTACTGGGGGCAGCTCGCGATGCGCAACTGCCTGCGCCAGGCCTACAACGGAGGCGCCATCCGCGGCGGCAAGTGCGTAGCCAGCGGCGGCCTCAACTCCCGCAACGAACCCAACGCCACGATCCAGTAGTCCCTCCTCTTGGCGACGATCGGTCACCGATCGTCGCCAAGGTGGTGGGGGCAGTGGTCTGGGGGCTAGTCCGTCGGGGGGCGGCGGAGGGACTTCAGGTCGCCGCGGCGGCGTTTGGTGTCGAGGCGGCGGCGGACCGCGGCCTTGCTGGGGGCGGTCGGGCGGCGTTTGCGCGGCGGCGGCGCGAGGGCGTCCCGCAGCACGGCCGCGAGCCGGGCCCGGGCCGCCTCCCGGTTGCGCCACTGCGACCTGTGCTCCGACGCGGCGATCGTGAGCACCCCGTCGGTCAGCCGGTCCGCGAGCCGCTCGAGCGCCCGCGCCTTCAGGATCGGCCCGAAGGCGGTCGTCCTGGCCACGTCGAAGCTCAGCTCCACCCGCGAGTCCGTCGTGTTCACCGACTGCCCGCCCGGCCCGCTGGACTTGGAGAACCGCCAGTGCAACTCGGACTCGGGGATCACCACCGAGCCGCGCACCGCAAGTCCGTCCATCCACCTATTCAACGCGATCCCCGGTTCGCGCCGCCCGCGATTTTGCCGGGTGTTCGCGGAGTGAGTGATGCGCCGGGGTGGGCGAGTGTGCGCCGTACGCTGGGTGATCGTGGAGATCGGGGTCGTCGCGCTCGTCGTCGCGCTTGCCGCCGGCACCGTGCTGAGCGTGCTCAAGCACCGGTACGACGGCCGGTTCCGGCGCGTGCGGACGGCGCGGCATCCGTCGGCCGGGCCGGCGCGGACGAGCCCCAGGAGCGGAACGGCTCCGATCGGCGACGCGAGCGCGGAGCCGACGGACGACGAGCGGGGCGGGATCGTGCTGACCGAGGGCGAACTGGGTGAGCCACTGGGCCAGCGGGTGACGCTGCTGCAGTTCTCCTCGGTGTTCTGCGCACCGTGCCGCGCGACGCACCGGATCCTGGCCGACGTCGCGCGGATGGTGGACGGCGTCCGGCACGTCGAGATCGACGCCGAGTCCAATCTCGATCTCGTCCGGAGGCTGGACATCATGCGGACGCCGACGGTGCTGGTGCTGGACGCCGGCGGCGAGCTGGTCACCAGGGCCAGCGGCCAGCCGCGCAAGGTGGACGTGATCGCCGCCGTCGGCAAGGCCGTCGAACGCGTGACGCAGGACACGCCGAGCGGTCACCACCAGCGTAGGGATCCAGCGTAGTCCATGATGTGAGCGTCAGTCTCGAAAGGCGAGACGCGCGATAGCGGGCGGCGTCCGGGATCCGTACTCTCGTCACGTGGCCTACACGACGTTGCTGACGAAGCGCCGGGCAGTGGACAACTGCCGGATGCGCTCGTCGCTGTGTCGTATGCCCTGACCCGGGTGGCGTCCCGAGTTCCCTGACACCGGCAGTTGAGCACGGTTCAGGCACGCCATCCGCCCCGCCGGCAGGGCGCGGAGCAGCTCGTTCGTCTCTGACTCGGAGACACCCATGACTCGCAACCAGCAGCAGGTCGACCCGCGGGGTCTGAGGTTCGCCGCCGGGCTGACCACCGTCGTACTCGCGGCCACGCTCATCACCGGCAACCCGTGGCCGCTCGCCGTGCAGACCCTGGTGTTCGCCGTCTCGGTCGGGCTCGGCGTCCAGGCATCGCCGTACGGGCTGGTCTTCAAGCGGCTGGTCCGGCCGCGGCTGGGACCGCCGAGCGAGCTGGAGGACGCCGCGCCGCCGCGGTTCGCCCAGCTCGTCGGCCTGGCCTTCGCCGTCGTCGGCCTGGCCGGCTACTTGTCCGGGGCAACGACCGTCGGCGTGGTCGCGACCGCGTTCGCGGTGGTCGCCGCATTCGTCAACGCCGCCGTGGGTCTGTGTCTCGGCTGCGAGGCGTACCTGCTCGTCCAGCGCATCCGCCACCGGTCAACACAGCCAACGCCCACCGCAACACCCACCACCTGAGGAGCACACCGCACATGAGCAGGGAGAACGCTCTCGTCACGGCCGACTGGGTCGAGGAGCACAAGAACGACGACAAGGTCGTCCTGGTCGAGGTCGACGAGGACGTGTCGGCCTACGACGGCGGCCACATCGCCGGCGCGATCAAGCTGGACTGGAAGGAAGACCTCCAGGACCACGTACGACGCGACTTCGTGAACAAGGAGCAGTTCGAGGCGCTGCTGTCCGAGCGTGGCGTGGCGACCGACGACACGCTCGTGCTGTACGGCGGCAACAACAACTGGTTCGCCGCCTACGCGTACTGGTACTTCAAGCTCTACGGCCACGGTGAAGTCCGGCTGCTCGACGGCGGGCGGAAGAAGTGGGAGCTGGACAGCCGTGAGCTGACCGACGAGGTGGTGAAGCGCGACCCGACGACGTACACGGCCAAGGAGCCGGACCTGACCATCCGCGCCTTCCGCGACGAGGTCGTGGAGAACATCGGCGTGAAGAACCTGGTCGACGTGCGCAGCCCCGACGAGTACGCCGGCCGGCTGCTGGCCCCGGCGCACCTGCCGCAGGAGCAGGCGCAGCGCGCCGGCCACGTGCCGACCGCGGCGAACATCCCGTGGAGCAAGGCGGCCAACGACGACGGCACCTTCCGCGCGGACGACGAGCTGACGACGCTCTACCAGCAGGCGGGTGTCGACTTCGGCAAGGACACCATCGCCTACTGCCGGATCGGCGAGCGCTCGGCGCACACCTGGTTCGTGCTGCACGAGCTGCTGGAGCAGCCGAACGTGAAGAACTACGACGGTTCCTGGACCGAGTACGGCTCGCTGGTCGGCGTGCCGGTGGCATTGGGCGACGAGCCCGGGGAGAAGTGAGGCAGACATGTGCGGAGCAACGACCGGCGGGTTGTCCCTGAAGGGGATCGACGTCGACAAGGAGGCGGTGATCCAGGGGCAGGTGCTGCGTGACGACGAGCCCGTCGGCACGGCGTACGTGCGACTCCTGGACGCCAGCGGTGAGTTCACCGCCGAGGTGCCGACCTCGGCGACCGGGCACTTCCGGTTCTTCGCCGCGCCCGGCACCTGGACGCTGCGGACGCTGGCCCCGAAGGCCCAGCCCGTCGACCGCCAGGTGGTGGCCCAGTACGGCGAGGTGGCGGAGGTCGCGGTAGCGGTCTGACGGCCCGTACGACAACGAGAACCCCGGCGACGGATAACTTCGTCGCCGGGGTTCTCGTTGCTGTTGGAGAAGACATGGCGGTTCCGGGCGGTGTATGGGGCACTCGCGCGCCCGCTGTCCGTTGCAGACGGTGACGATCTGCACACGATACGGGGTAGGTGTATGACAATGCGGTTGAGCATCAAGAAGTACGTCGCGATCGGCGTGTCCGGTGTGGTTGCGACAACCACCGGGATCGTCTTGCTCGCCGGGCCGGCGGAGGCGTCCACCAGCTACGGTTACAGCGGTTTCTCACACGGCGTGTACGTGTTCCCGGGCGGCGCGGGCTCCGGCCCGCACGTCGCCAGCTGGTTCAGCTGCACCCGCAAGGTCGGCGTCTACCGCGAGAACAACGCGGCTACCGTCGACGTCGCCGGCCAGGCCCTGGCCCGCACAGTGGAGAGCAAGACCTACACGCACAACGACTCACGCGGCGACGGTACGACGAGCTACGCCACCGCCGGGTACATCAAGCTCGGCTCGGCGCTCGAGATCTTGAAGGCCTCGACGTACTCCCGGGCGGTGCGCAAGAACGGCGTCTTCCAGACCACGGCCTGGTCACACTTCGGCCAGATCAAGATCGGCGGCGTCCCGCTGCCGACCAGCGCGCTCAGCCCGGCGCCGAACACCACGTACACGCTGCCGGGCATCGGCTACCTGGTGTTGAACCGGGTGCTCTACGAGAAGTCCTCGAGCGGCGCGAGCGCCGCCTCGTCGGCGGTGCTGATCCGCTCGACGATGCAGAACCCGTTGCTCCCGACGGGCGCGACCATCGCCCTGCTGATGACCAAGGCCGATGTCGGCGGTAACCGGATCGGCCTGCTGCGCGGGAACGCGTACGACACCAAGGCCACCGTCGCCGGTACGCTGACGTCCCGCCCCATGTCCTACCAGACGACCTGCCGGGGCACCGACGGCGTGGTGAAGACGCTCGACATCGCGAGCATCACCATCCCGAACGCGGCGGTCGTGAACGGGCTGTCGACGTCACAGGCCGGTGTCATCAGGTCCGATCTGATCAGCGGCTGGATGAGTGCGCGGATCGTCGGGGTGAACCTCGGCAACGGGAAGGTGAAGATGTCCGGGCTGGCGGCCCGCGCGGTGGCGACCAAGACGGCGGACGGCAAGTACCCGACCGCGGTCTCGTCGTCGGTCGGATCGCTGACGATCGGCGGCCAGACCGCGCCGATCCCGCAGCTGCCGAACCAGAGGGTGGACGTGCCGGGTCTCGGCTACCTCATCTTCAACAAGCAGATCAAGAAGACCGGCTACGTGTCGGTGACGGCGGTCGAGGTGCACCTCACCGCACTGAACACCGTGGTCGAGCTCGCGCACGCCGAGGCCGGCGTCGTGAGCTGAGCACCTCGCGTAAGAATCGGACCCCCGGACCCTTGCGGCCCGGGGGTCCTTTCTCGATTCCCGAGCCGTCAAATAACGGTTCTGTCTCGGAGCGCAGTCGAACCATCACTTTGAGCAACGTGCCCGGTTGGTCCCTGTGACTCGGCCTGAGGGGGCCGAATCGCCTGTCCACACAGTCCAGGGAGGAGGGGTCAGTGAGACCCCGTATCGGAGCAAAGAAGCTGGTGGCGATCGGTGGAGTTCTCGCCGTCGGCATCACGTCTGCCGTAATTGTGACGTCCGGAGCCGCTCAGGCTTCGTCGTCGTACGGATACAGCGGCTACGCACACGGAACGTACGTGTCCATGCCGATCGCGGACTCCGGTCCGCAGGTTACCTCGATCCTGTCCTGCACCCGCCGGGCCGGTCTGCACTCCGAGAACAACGCCGCCTCCGCCAAGGCGAGTGGTGACACGATCGCCCACAGCGTGCGGACCTCGACCGACACGCACAACGACGCTCGCGGCGACGGTACGACGAGCACGGGGTCGGCCGACGAGGTCCAGCTCGGCGCGCTGCTGGAGCTGAAGGGCGTCAAGACCTTCTCGCGCGCGGTCTCCAAGAATGGCGTGTTCGAGACGACCGCGGGCACCACGTTCTCCGCGGTGAAGATCGCCGGTGTCCCCGTTCCGGCGCTGCAAAACCCGAAGGCGAACCAGAAGGTCGACGTCCCGGGTCTCGGGTACGTCGTCTTCAACCGTCAGGTCTTCACCAAGACGGGCGAGAGCGCGAGCTCGAGCGCGTCGGCGGTGCTGATCCACGCGACGCAGCTGAACCCGTACTTCGAGAAGGGTTCGACCGTCGCGGTGCTGCTCACCAAGGCCGAGGTCGGCGGCTCGACCGTCGCCATGCTGACCGGCAAGACCTACCTGACCCAGACGCGCGTCGGTGACATGGTGAAGTCGGGCCCGACGTCCTTCCAGGTCACCTGCGTCGGCACCGACGGCAAGGTCGTCGAGGTCGACGCCGCCGGCGTGACGCTGCCGAAGCTGGGTCAGATCGGCGCCGGCAAGACCTCCAAGTCGGGCGTCATCGGTGCCGCGCCGAGCGGCTGGATGAAGGCCGAGATCGCGAACGGCAACCTGGGTGACGGCAAGGTCAAGTTCGGTAACGTCCTCGCCAAGGCGACGGCGTCGAAGGTCGGCGGCAAGGTGTCCACCTCGTGGGTCACCGAGTTCTCGTCGATGATCGTCGACGGCAAGGTCATCCCGGTGCCGAAGGGCCCGAACCAGAAGTACGACGTTCCGGGCTTCGGCACGATCACCCTCAACCAGGTGAAGCAGGGCAAGAACGGCGTGTCCGTCACCGCGATGGTGGTGTACGTGAAGGCGCTGAACACCACCATGGAGATCGCCCACGCCGAGGCCGGGGTCGGTAGCTGACCTCGCCCGAAGGCGACTGAACGTCACCTTCTCCCAGGTGACATGTGGACCCTCGGGTCCGGGAGCTCACAAGGCTTCCGGGCCCGAGAGTCCGTTACGTCAGCTGTCGAGGACGAGCGTGACCGGCCCGTCGTTGACCAGGGCAACGGCCATCGAGGCGCCGAACCGACCTCGCTCCACCCGGGCCCCGAGCTTCTGCAGCGCCGCGCAGAAGGCGTCGTACAAGGGCTCCGAGACCTCGCCGGGTGCCGCGGCGGACCATGACGGCCGCCGGCCCTTGCGGGTGTCCGCGTACAGCGTGAACTGGCTGATCACCAGCAGCGGCGCGTCCTCGTCGGCGCACGACCGCTCGTCGCGCAGGATCCGCAGCGTCCAGATCTTCGCCGCCAGCCTGTCCGCGACGTCCGGGGTGTCTACGTGTGTCACCCCGAGCAGTACGACGAGTCCGGGTCGCTCGATCGCGCCGACCACCTCGCCGTCGACCGTCACCGACGCACTGCTCACCCGCTGGACGACTGCTCGCATGGGAGCACATTCTGCCAACGTGCCGCGTTGCGTAGATCGTCCGGTATCAGAAACGAAACGCAGCCGATCATCCCGCTCCGTCGGCGCATCTGGCACGATTCGTCCATGACGTCCACGTTGATCACCGTTGCCCCGACCGGCGCCGAGACCGCCAAGGCCGACGTACCCGCGCTGCCGACCACCCTCGAGGAGCTGGTCGAGACCGCGAAGCGCTGCGAGGCCGCCGGCGCCGCGATGATCCACGTCCACATCCGCGACGCCGAGCACAAGCCGACCCTCGACCTCGGCCGGCTCACCGAGACCGTGACCGCGCTCCGCGAGAACACCGCGCTGATCGTCCAGCTGTCCACCGGCGGCGCCGTCACCGACCCGTACGAGCACCGGCTGCGCGTGCTCGACGCCGCGCCGGACTCGTGCTCGCTGACGATGGGCACGGTCAACTTCGGCGACGACGTGTTCATGAACCCGTGGCCGTTCGTGGCGGAGCTGTACAAGCTCACCCAGGAGCGGGAGATCGTGCCGGAGTTCGAGCTCTTCGACCTCGGGCACGTGTTCGCGCTGCACCGGCTGCTGGACAAGTTCGGCCTGCCGTACGGCGGCAAGGTGCACTGCGACCTGGTGATGGGCGTCCCCGGCGGCATGCCCGGCACCGCCGACGCGCTCGTCGCCGCCGTCAACGGCCTGCCCGGCGCCGTCACCTCCTGGTCGGCGACCGGCGTCGGCCGTACGACGCTCCCGGTCGCGCTGGCCGCCCTCGCCAAGGGCGGGAACCTGCGCGTCGGCATGGAGGACACCCTCACCCTCGCCAAGGGCCGGCCGGTCACCCACAACGCCGAGCTCGTCGAGCGCGCCGCCACCCTGGCGACGCTCGCCCAGCGGCCGCCCATGACCCCCGACGAGGGCCGCGAGCTCCTGAACGTCAAGCGCTGACGCTCGTCCGGTTCGGCGGAGCGGCTTCAGCGCCGCGATGTCACCCGTCGTACGACGATGACGAGCGCGGCGCTCAGCACGATCAATGCCTCGAGCAACAACCAGTCGCCGAGGTAGTTGCGCGACAGAACCGTCGAGTTGGCGCCTTTCCCGTGCCGCAGCAGCAGCGGCAGGGCGATCAGCGACGTGATCCCCACGTAGGCCAAGGCGGTCCGCGCCACGGCGAGGTCGTTGCCCTGGGCACCTGAACGTGCCCAGCGGGTCAGCAGCCAGCCCACGGTGAGCGTGATCGGGATCAGTACCAGGTCGTCCACCACGATCGCTCCGCCGAGCCAGAGTGGCAGCCGAAGTAGTGCGGCCGGTCCGATGTCGAGCAGCCGCCACACGCCGTACAGGGCGATGGCGACGCCGGTGGCGCCGAGGGCGAGGCGGGTTCTCACAGCACCTCCAGGCGGTGCACCCACTTGGTCTGCAGCACGCCCGGGCGGCTCGGCGCGATGATCCGTGCCGGGTAGCCGTGGTCGATGTCGAGCACCGACCCGTTCAGCCGCAACGCCAGCAGCGTGAGCGGGTCTCGCGCGAACCGCGGTGGCAGTTCGCTGACCGCGTAGAAGCCGTTCTGCTCGAGCGACACCACCCGTACCCGGGCGTCGTGCGGTGCTCCCGCGCTGCGCAGCAGGTCGCGGATCAGGACTCCGGCCCAGTGGGCGCTCTGGCTCCAGCCCTCGACACACGCGATCGGCAGCCGGACCTCGGTCTGTGGCAGCGCGTTCAGGTCGTCGAGGGAGAAGGACTGCGGCTGCGGCCCGGCGATCGCCAGCCGCCAGTCCGCCGACCGCGCGGTCGCGAGCACCCCTGCCGCCTCCGCGGTGCGGTTCACCGGCAGGCCCTGCGGCCCGACCCCCGGCCTTCGCGGCGCCAGTACGGCGACGTCGCGGAGCGGCGTGACGGACTGCCCGACCGCGGTGAGCCCGACGAGCGTGCCGGCCCCGGCCACAGTCCTGAACAAGGCCCGGCGGGTCAGCCCGGTGGTTGCTGCGGGCAACGGATCCGATGCCGGCTCGGGCCTGGTGCGGCGCCAGTGTGCGGTGATGAGCGGAAGCTTGACCGCGATGTGCAGCACGAGCGACCCGATGATCAGCCACGCCAGGGCGTAGTGCGTCTGCCGGAAGGGGAACGGCCAGGGGTACCACTGCAGCGTGTTCAGGAAGCCGGTGGCGAGTTGCAGCGCCGACGCGCTGACCAGGATCGTGATCGAGCCGCGCTCGGCCAGCATGTTCAGCGCCCGCCGGCTCGGTGGCCACGGCAGCTTCGCGAACAACCGCGGGTAGACGGTCCACAGCTTCGCCAGCAGCAGCGGAATCGCCACCGTGCCGGACACCACGTGCAGCCCCTGCGTCACCCGGTACGCCCACACCGGCCTGCTCGGCAGCACCAGCCAGCCCGGCGTGTCCTGCTGGAAGTGGCTGATCAGACCGGTGAGGAAGCACACCGCGAACGCGATCCCGAGCCAGCGCCCGATCACGGTCGCCACCCGTGGATCGTGCAACGCCGATCGGAAGTCCTTCTCGCCGGGCGGTCTGAGCCTCATTCCTCCATCAGAGCGCACATCGTGGACCGAGCGGGCGTCCCGGCGATTACTGCTCCCTCACGTCGAGAGTACTGACCCAGTCGCCCGCCTAAGGTGGGGTCGGGAATCAGGTGCTGGTGCGCGGCGGGAGGCCTATTGCAGTACAAGGAGTTCTTCGAGCAGTACAAGCAGGCGCATTTCGACTGGACGTTCGGTCGCATCAAGACTGCTGTCGCAGCGGGGGAGATCGCTCGTCTGCGCACGCTTGTGGCAGCCCTGGACCAACCTGAAGACCGTGTTGAGGCCTTGGACCAGTTGGCCGATTTCGAGGCAGAGATCTCACCCGAGGCCCAGAATCGGATGGCCAGGCCGATGGATGCAATCCGTCAGGCCATGGATGACTCCGGCACAGCAGACGAGCGGATCGCTCGAGCGGAGCACGGCATCGCAGCTGTCACCCGGATCGCCTACGAGTCCCAGGACAGGAGCGAGCAGCACCAGATCCTGGAGATGAACGAGATGCTGGCGCAGGAGATGGCGTTGTTGGGTGACCCACGATTTCGCCGCGGTTGACGCCCTACAGCCCATGACTGAGCCCTGCTCGTGGCACCCGTCGCCGCTACTGTCGTAGGTGCTCGGCGGTGGTCGGGCGCGCATCGAGAGGACGTCATGCGGTTCGACGAGTTTCTGGCACAGTACAAGCAGGCCCACCATGACTGGACATTCGGCCGAATCAAGGCGGACGCGGCTGCGGCCGAGATTGCGCGGTTGCGCGCCGCGGTCCCGTCGATCGATCCGCCGGAGAAGCGCCGGACCGCGGAGTTTTCACTGAGCCGTTTCGAGTCAGAGATATCACCGGAGGCGCAGGAGCGAATGGCCCGCGCGATCGAGGCGATCTCTGCGGCCATGGCGGATAGCGGGTCAGTGTCGGAGCGTGTTGCCCGCGCCGAGGACGGCATGGCCGCCGTCACGTCGATAGCTCGGGAGGCGGCGAACAGCGGCGAAGAGCACGCAATCCTTTCGCTGAACGAGTCGCTTCTCACCTTGATCGACCGCCTGCAGAACGCTGAGCCGTCCGCGTGACCGCGCAACGACCGGAGCGGGGCAGATTCTCGAGCTATCAGGACTTCATCGACGGTCAGTTCGAGGTCGCTCGCTCCGTCGTCGGTGCGGAACGTGGCGACTGGAACGGCAAGGTTGGCGCGACGCCGTACCTCGGTCCGGACAAGATCCCGATGGGAGCATCGCTGTCCGACGGGACAATGCTGCTGAACCAGACGCATGTCAGCTATCCGCTGCAGAGTGTCTTCGAAAACCCGGGCATCGAGCGGTCGGAGGACGAGCGTGTCCGTATTCGCAACGCGCTGAAAACGGTGTTCCACGAGGACAACCACCTCATGGCGCGTGCCGGCAGCCGCAGCCGGAAAGAAGCTACGTCTACCCTCGGCAATCCGGGTGTGCGAGAACTCGAGGAAGGCGTCACCGAGGCGTACGCCTACTCCAACCTCGACCGCTTCATAGGGGCGGCCGGGCTCGACGAAGTGGTGCCCGGGATCGACGAAGTCGAAGCGGATGGCTCCTACTCAAATCTTGCTCCAGCGGCGAACGCGCTTGCGCAAGGCATCGGTACGCGAACCGGCCTGGGTACGAATAAGGTGCTCGAGCAGATGACTCGTGTGCATCACGAGGAGAAGTGGGACGTCGCAACCGACCTGATGTACGACTCGAGCAGGTTGAGGGACGTCCTTCGAGGCCAGGAACGCGAGACGGCAAAGGCACGCGTCAGGGACGCGATGCGCAAGCAGTTCGTCGGGCTCAACGATCTGAGGATCGACCCTGCTACAGGCGTGACCCGGGCCGCGGTGCGGTCCACGTCGGCTGACGCTGGCAAACGGTCGTTCGCTAGTGGGGTGGCCGAGGTCGAGGCGCTCGAGCGGGAGTACGCGGACCGCGAGATCGCCACTGAGCAGGCTTTGCAGCAGCAGCAAGACGAGGACCGGCGGCTGGAGGAAGAGCGTCAGCGGGAACAGCGCGAGCGTGAGCAACGTGAGCGTGAGCGTGAGCAGCGCGAGGCGCGGGAGCGTCAGGAGGCCGACAACGGCCGCAACCACGATTTGGCCGACGCGATGCTACCGGCTGCTGGCGCCGGTGCCGTGGTCGCGGCCGAGGAGGCGGACGAGCATCTGCGCGGGGATGACGCCGAGTTCGACCTTGCCGATGACCCCGACCGGGCCTATGTGACCGACAGTGAGCCGGGAGCCGACCCGAACGCCGTCCTGGATGCCGAGGAGGGTGTGGATCCGAGCCGGGCGTACGTGAGCGACGTCGAGCCTGGTGCCGAGGTGGCCGGCCAGGGCGAGGACGACATGGCGGGGAACCCGGATCAGGCGTTCGTCACGGACACCGTGCCGGACCGCGATCGCGACATCGCGGACATCGAGCGGGATATGGCGCAGCCCGACGGGCTGGACGATCCGCACGGCCAGGTGGCCGAGACCGATCCCGCGGTCGTCGGCCGGCAGGGCCAAGTCCGGGCGCAGGATCCGTCAGGGGCGGGCGAGGGCGTCGACCGGGGTGCGGCGAACACGCCGGAGCCTGAGATCGGTGACCAGGACGTCCAGCCGGTGACGTCCACCACCGATGCCGAGGTCGATCGCTCCGACAGCGACAGGGCTGACCTCGTCGGCGATCCGGCGTCGCAGACCGAGATGGACAACCGGGACCGCACGTACCGAGATGCTCCCGCCCGCGACGAGTCGGTCAGCCCGGAGCCGGTCGACACGACAGGCCCGAGCAGGGACGACGGCCTGGCCCGCGACGAGCCGCGCCCGCAGCAAGACCGGCAGGAGCGGTCGACGGACGATCGACTTGACCGCGCCGGTGATCGGGTCGAGACCGATCCTGCGCTGGACCAGCTGGCCCCGCCGAGTGCTGTCGATCGCGTCGAACGCCCGGAGCCGAATCAGCGCGACGAGCAGGACCGTCTCGAGCGCGATCGCGAGCAGGTGAATCGCGACGCAGCAGACCGCGACCAGCGCGGCGACACCGGCCAGGATCGCGACGACGCCACCGACCCGAACCGGGACGATCGCGACGACCCGTCCCGTGACGACCCGTCCCGTGACGACCGGGACCACGGCGATCGGGACCGGGACGATCGGGACCGGAACGACCGCGAGGACCCGTCACGTGACGATCGCGAGCGCGGCGATGGCGGGCCGGCTGACAGGGATCGCGAAGGGGCCGACCGGGACCAGCGTGACCCGAACGCCCGGGATGACCGGCAGGACCGCGACCGCACCGACGGCCCGGACCGCACGGACGAGCCCGCCAACGACCAGCGCGGGCAGGACCAGCGCGGCCAGGACCAGCGCGGGCAGGACCCGCGCCGCAGGCAGGATGACCAGCGGCAGCCGAACAAGGGTGCCGACGCGGCCAAGAAGGTCAAGCAGGCGGCGTACGCGGCCGACGGCGTAGTGGCCGCGGCGGACCCGACGTCCGGCGGCGGCCAGCCGAACAGGTCGGCCCGGTCTCGGTCGGGTCAGGACACGGTCAAGCACCTGCGCAACATGATGAACGGCGGCCAGGCGCACGCCGGCGGCGCGGCGCGGCCGCCGAACGGCCCGCCGACGGCGACCCCGCACGGCCAGGGCGTCTACAACGCGGCCCAGTTCAACCGGAACCAGCGCGACCAGCACACCCCGGAGCGCGAGCAGGACGGCGGCGAAGGCCGCGAGCGCTGATCCCTAGTACACGATGGCCTGGACGCCGTCGTGGAGGATCTCCTCCGTGAACGCGGGTGCGCCGGCGATCCGGACGCCGTCGAGCAGGTCGGACTGCTCCAGCGACCGGCGCTTGGCGCACTGCGTACACACGGTCAGCGTGCCCCCCGCCAACACGGCCGCCAGCAGGTCCGGCAGCGGCGCGGCGTGCGGCAGCTCGAACTGCGCGGCCTTGCCCGGTACGGCGAACCAGACGGCGTCACCGGTCAGCCAGAGGGATACGGACGCACCCGACGCCACCGCCGTACTCGCGACGGTGAAGGCCTGGTTGGCGCGTTCGGGCGCCTCGGCGCCCGCGGTCAGCTTGATCACCAGGGTGCGTGACATCACCCCACAGTACGACCTGCCGCGGCGCGCGGACCGTTAGACTGACGCCCGTGCTGGAAGTCACCTTCACCGGACTGCTCGTTGCCGTGAGCATCTTCATGGCCTGGTTCTCGGCGTACGTCGTGTACCGCCTGTACAAGGGCCGCGCATAGCCCGTGTTCGAGATCCCGCAGGACCTGCACCCCGACCTGATGCCGCTCGGGTGGCTGCTCGGGCGGTGGGAGGGCCACGGGCACGGTGACTACCCGACCATCGAGAAGTTCGAGTTCGGGCAGCAGATCGACTTCTCCCACAACGGCAAGCCGTACCTGCACTACGTCAGCCAGACGTTCGTCGTCGGCGCGGACGGCAAGCCGGAGCGCCCGCTGGCGATGGAGACCGGGTTCTGGCGGCCGAAGCCGGACAAGAAGCTCGAGGTCGTGCTCTCGCACCCGACCGGCTTCGCCGAGATCTGGTACGGCGAGATCGACGGCGCCAAGATCGAGATGCGCACCGACGTCGTGGCCCGGACGGAGACGGCCAAGGAGGTCACCGCCGGCCACCGGCTGTACGGTCTGGTGCGCGGCGAGCTGATGTGGGCCTTCGACATGGCGGCCGTCGGCCAGCCCCTGCAACCGCACATCTGGGCCACGCTGCGTCGCTCGTAGAGCGCGCCTGATCAGCTCTCGGCGACCCAGGAGTACTCCACCTTGGGCCGACCGCTACGGCCGTCGTACCGCTGTGAGCGGGTGGTCTGACCGGTGTCGGCGAGGTGTTCGAGATAGCGCCTGGCCGTTATCCGTGAGGTGCCGAGGCGCTCCGCGACCTCCTCCGCGGTCCAGCCCTCGCGGTCGGCGAGCAGCGCCACCACCCGGTCGAGTACCGGCCCGGCGAGCCCCTTCGGCAGACGCGGCGCCGGTGCGCTCCGGGAGAGCAGGCGGTCCACCTCGCTCTGGTCCGCGACCACCCGGTCGGCCGAGGCGCTGCGGACCTGCCGGGCGTACGCGACCAGCCGGTCCCGCAGGCTCTCGAACGCGAACGGCTTGAGCACGTACTGGACGACGCCGATCCGGGCCGCGGCCTGCACCGCCGCCACCTCGCGCGCGGCCGTCACCGCCACCACGTCGGCCGGGTGCCCGGCGGCGCGCATCCTGCGTACGACGTCCAGCCCGTGGCCGTCGGGCAGGTGCATGTCGAGCAGTACGACGTCGACGTCCAGCACCGTGAGCAGGTGCAGCGCGCGGGCCGCGGTCCGCGCGACCCCGACGCAGTGGAAGCCGGTGATCCGGTCCACGTAGGTGCGGTGCGCCTCGGCGGCGACCGGGTCGTCCTCGACCACGAGCACCCGCAGCGGTTCACGCACCGGACGGCACCGCCCCGGGCAGCCGGACCCGCACGGTCAGCGCCGGCACTCCGTCCAGCTCGGCGTCCGGGTCGACGATCAGCCCGCCGCTCCAGCGTCGTACCGTGTCGCGGACCAGGGCGAGGCCCAGGCCGTGGCCGGGCTCCTGCTTCGTGGTCCAGCCGCGTTCGAACATCCGCGCCAGTTGCACGTCGTCGAGACCCTCGCCGGTGTTCGTGACCGCGAGGTCGACCGACCCGCTCGACGACCGGGCGACGAGCGCCACCCGGCGCGGCTCGGGACCGGTGTGCGCGGCCTCGATCGCGTTGTCCAGCAGGTTGCCGACGACGGTGACGACGTCCTGCGCCGGTAGCCGCGTGAGGAGCGGCTGGTCGCCGACATCCAGGTCGAGCAGTACCCCGCGCTCCTGCGCCTGCGCGACCTTCGCCAGCAGCAGCGACGCCAGCACCGGGTCGCCGACGGTGCCGAGCACCCGCTCGGTGAGGGCCTGCGCGACCTGCAGCTCCGACACGGCGAACGCGCGGGCGCTGTCCGGCCGGCCGACCTCGATCAGGCTCACCACGGTGTGCAGCCGGTTCGCCGCCTCGTGGGTCTGCGCCTGCAGCGACGAGGCCAGGCTGCGGACCGCGTCCAGCTCGCCGAGCAGCCGCTGCAGCTCGGTGTGGTCCCGCAGCGTCACGATCCGGCCGGAGGTGGCCGGGATCTGGTTGACGACCAGCACGCCGTCGGCGCCGAGGTGCAGCTCGTCGTGCGCGGTCCGGCCGTCGGCCAGCAACTCGGCCAGCGCCTCCGGCAGGCCGAGCTCGGCGGCCGGCGTGCCGGGTGCGACGTCCGGCAGGCCGAGCAGCCGGCGGGCCTCGTCGTTGACCAGCTGCACCTGTCCGGCGGCGTCGACGAGCACCAGGCCTTCGCGCGCGGCATGCAGCACGCCCTCGTAGAAGTCGAGCATCCGCGCCAGCGCCTGGGTGCCGAGCCCGCGGGTGGTGCGGCGCACCCGCCAGGACACCAGCGCGTTCCCGGCCACCGCGATGCCCAGCATCAGGCAGGCCAGGCCGAGCAGCACCCGCGGTGTCGGCTTGACCAGCACGAACGTCGTGCAGACGATCGCGACCAGGGCGCCGACCGTCGCCGCCTGGAGCCAGAGCACCTGGCGGCGCAGTTCACCGGGACGTGACACGGGACACATTCTGCCGCCTGCGGCGAGTCCGCGCCGCCCGTGAACGGTATGAACGAAATCGCCGGTTCTCGCGTGC
>WNGB01014494.1_pt1 | contig 18263 bp, 12 predicted proteins | sample 5400681 | NCBI WGS metagenome assembly WNGB01 (sample SAMN13153367, study PRJNA577476) | soil metagenome | isolation source: 115 cm soil or saprolite under grassland replicate 2 | place: USA:California | collected 2016-06-15 | reverse complement strand
GTCGATCTCAAGGCGCCGCCCGGAACCTCCGTCGATGCCGCTGTTGCGGCGGCAGCCCACGGCGCGCTCATCCGGCTCGCGCCGGCGCAGCGGCCGATGCTCGATGCCGCGTTGAATGCCGCGCTGGCCAAGATCGGCGACGGCCAAGGCAAGACTGACGGGATGCGCATCGGCGCACAGATCGCCGAAAAATTCGTGGCGCTGCGCAGCACCGATCGATCCGGCGCCGAGGTCATCTTCACGCAGCGGCCCGGCCCGGGTCTCTACCAGCTCACGCCTCCCGGGTTCATGCCAGCAATCCTGCCGCAATGGGGTGGCGTCACGCCTTTCGTGCTGCGGAGCAGGAGTGGCCTCGAGTTCAAAGGCCCGCCCGCCATCACCAGCGCCGAGTTCGCGCGCGACTTCGACGAGGTCAAGAGTGTCGGTGCGCGCCACAGCACGACACGAACCGCGGACCAGACCGCGGCCGCGGTCTTCTGGGTGGTGCAGACCGGCGTTCCCTGGCATGCGGCGGCGCGCGCTCAATCGGCGGCAAGAAAATTGTCAGTCTCGGAGAACGCCAGGCTGTTCGCGCTTCTGTCGCTGGCCACCGCCGATTCCCAAATCGTCGGCTTCGACGAGAAATACCAGCGCCCGCACTGGCGGCCGGTGACGGCGATCCGTGCGGCGGCCGATCTCAACATCCCGACGCTCAAAGGCGATCCAAACTGGGAGCCGCTCTTGGTCACGCCCCCACATCCAGAATATCCTTCGGCGCACGCCGTTTTCTCGGGCGCTGCGGAGGCGGTCCTGCGCGCCTTCTTCGGAGACGACGACGTGAACGTCAGCGTGACCTTTCCGGTGCCCTTCGGCGTCACCCGGACCTATCGCACGTTCTCCGCGATGACGGAGGAGGTCGACAACGCACGCGTCTGGGGCGGCATCCATTTCCGCAGCGCCGACAAGGACGGGAGTGAGGTGGGACGCAAGATCGGGGCGATCGTCATGCGGGAGTTTCCCAAGCCGTCCACCAACTAGTGAGGCCATCCATGATCACCCGCCGCCGCTTCATCGAGTTCGCCGCCGCAAGCAGCATCGCGCCGGCAGTTGTCACGCCCGCGACTGCGCAGGCGTGGCCAACCCGCTTCGTACGCGTGATCGTGCCGTTCGGGGCAGGGACGCCGCCTGATGTGGTGGGCCGTCTTCTGGCGGCCCGGCTCTCTGAAATTTGGGGGCAACAGGTGGTTGTCGAAAACAAGCCGGGGGCCGGCGGCAACATTGGAACGGAAGCTGTCGCCCGTTCCGCTCCCGACGGCTACACGTTGCTGAAGGCCGCCTTCACGCACGCCGTAAATCCCTTTCTGTATCGCTCGCTCGGGTACGATCCGGTCACGGACTTCGCACCGGTCACGCTGGTGAGCCTGCAGCCTTGCGTGATGATGGTGCCGAATTCGTCGCCCGCGCATTCGGTGGCGGAGTTCATCGCCCATGCCAAAGCAAATCAGGGCAAGATTGTCTTCGCCTCCGGAGGTCATGGAACCTCACCGCATCTATGCGGGGAGCTGTTCAAACGGATGGTAGGCATCGAATTGGCGCACGTGCCGTATCGCACCGGAGCGCAACAGGATCTCATTGCCGGCCGCGTCGACCTCATGTTTGCCGTGGGAGCTTTGGGCTTTTCAATGATGAAGGCCGGCCACGCGCGGGCGCTTGCTGTCACCAGCAGCAAGCGCGTTGCCGCGGCGCCGGAGCTGCCGACCGTTGCCGAAGCCGGCGTGCCGGGCTTCGACGTATCGCCGTGGTCCGGCTTCTTTCTACCGGCCAGGACCGCGCCGGCCACCATCGACAAGATAAACCACGATATCGTCACGCTGCTCGCGGACGCAGGCATCAGGGAGAAGATGGAACAGCTCGGGGTAACGCCCGTCAGCTCCACGCCGGAAGAGCTCGCGAGGTACCTCAAGGCCGAGATGGACAAGTGGGGGCCGGTCATCAGAGACGCAAAAATCACGATCGACGATTGAAACGTGCTAAGATGATCGAGACCGGGCGTTGACCGATGTTCGACCTCGACCAGTTCATCGCCGATTGCCGCGCAGCGCTCGCGGCGGACCGATCGCACAAGTTCGTGCGCGAGGTGGTTGCGCGCGCCGTCTCCGACCCGGCGTCGGTACTGAAGGGCCTGGGCGAGCCGCAATGTGCCGGTCTCCACAAGCTCCATCAGTCCGACGACTTGACGATCCTCAATGTCGTGTGGGCGCCGATGATGACGCTCGTGCCCCACAACCATCAAATCTGGGCGGTCATCGGCATCTACACCGGCCGCGAGGACAACATCTTCTGGCGGCGCATCCCGGGCGGCCAGGGCGGCCGGGTCGAGGCCGCCGGCGCCAAGGCGCTCTGCGAGCGGGACGCCGAACCGCTCGGGCACAACATCATCCACTCGGTGACCAATCCGATCCCTCGGCTCACCGGCGCGATCCACGTCTATGGCGGCGATTTCTTCAAGCCCGGGCGAAGGAGCGAATGGGATCCCGAAACGCTCGTCGAAGAGCCCTGGGACCCCGAGCGGGCGGTGCGCCGGTTCGAGGAAGCCAACGCGATGGTGGTGAAGCGCTGACGGTCTCGTGTCCCGGCCGAGCGCAGCGAGATTGTAGGGTGGGTTAGCCGCGGCCCGCGTGTTCGCGATTCCGGCTGGGTGCCCTACCCGCGGCGTAACCCACCATATTCCATCTGACTTCGGCGCCTGCGATGGTGGGTTACGCGTGGGTCGAATTCCGTGACCCACCTCGATTTCGGGGGCCACGCTAACCCACCCTACGAAGCGGCACGCCTAATCACATCCGAAACACGCCGAACCGCGCCGGCGCCGGCGGCGGCGCGTTGAGGCCGGCGGCGAGCGCCTGGCCGAGCACCGCGCGGGTGTCGGCGGGATCGATCACGCCGTCGTCCCACAGCCGCGCGGTCGCGTAATACGCGTTGCCCTGCTTCTCGTATTGCTCGCGGATCGGCGCCTTGAACTTCGCGTCGTCCTCCGCGCTCCACTTGCCGCCTTTGGCCTCGACCGCCTCCTGGCGGATGACCGCGAGCACACTCGCCGCCTGCTCGCCGCCCATCACCGAGATGCGGGCGTTCGGCCACATCCACAAGAATCGCGGCCCATAGGCGCGCCCGCACATCCCGTAGTTGCCGGCGCCATAGCTGCCGCCCATGATCACGGTGTATTTCGGCACCGTCGACGACGCGACCGCGGTCACCAGCTTGGCGCCGTCCTTGGCGATGCCGCCGGCCTCGTATTTCCTGCCCACCATGAACCCGGTGATGTTCTGCAGGAACAGCAGCGGAATGCTGCGCTGGTTGGCGAGCTCGATGAAATGCGCGCCCTTGAGCGCGCTCTCGCTGAACAGGATGCCGTTGTTGGCGAGGATGCCGACCGGCACGCCGTGGACATGCGCGAAGCCGCAGACCAGCGTCTGCCCGTAGAGCGCCTTGAACTCCTCGAACTCGGAGCCGTCGACGATGCGCGCGATGATGTCGCGCACGTCGTAGGGCATGCGCGGATCGGCCGAAACGATGCCGTAGAGGTCCTGCGGCGGATAGAGCGGATCGCGCGGCGCGCGCAGCTCCAGCCACGGCCGGCTCACCCGGTTGAGGCCCGCCACGATCCGGCGCACGAGGTCGATCGCGTTGGCATCGTCGTTAGCAAGATAATCCGTCACGCCCGACTGCCGGCTGTGCACGTCGGCGCCGCCCAGCTCCTCGGCGGTCACCACCTCGCCAGTCGCGGCCTTCACCAGCGGCGGACCGCCGAGGAAGATGGTGCCCTGGCCCTTCACGATGATGCTCTGGTCCGACATCGCCGGCACGTAGGCGCCGCCGGCTGTGCACGAGCCCATCACGGCGGCGATCTGCGGGATGCCCGCCGCAGACATTTGCGCCTGGTTGTAGAAGATGCGGCCGAAGTGATCGCGGTCGGGAAAAATCTCGTCCTGCAGCGGCAGGAAGGCGCCGCCGGAATCGACCAGGTAGATGCAGGGCAGATGATTGTCGCGCGCGATCTCCTGGGCGCGCAGATGCTTCTTCACCGTCATCGGATAGTAGGTGCCGCCCTTGACGGTGGCGTCGTTGGCGACGATCACGCAGTCGCGCCCGCAGACGCGGCCGATGCCGGTGACGATGCTGGCCGCGGGGACGTCGCCGCCGTACATGTCGTGGGCGGCGAGCGGCGAAAGCTCGAGCAACGCCGTGTCGGGATCGATCAGCCGGGCGATGCGCTCGCGCGCGAGCAGCTTGCCGCGCGACTCATGGCGCTTGCGCGCCTCCTCGCTGCCGCCCTGCCGCACCGTGTCGAGCTTGCCGCGCAACTCCTCCACCAGGCGCTTGAGCACGCCGGCATTGCGCGCGAACGCGGGCGCACGCGCGTCCACCGTGGAGGGGAGCACCGCCATCGTCAGCGTGCCTTGTCGTAGATCTGGGAGCCGATCAGCATGCGCCGGATTTCGCTCGTGCCAGCGCCGATCTCGTAGAGCTTGGCGTCGCGCAGCAGCCGCCCGGCCGGATAGTCGTTGGTGTAGCCGTTGCCGCCGAGCAGCTGGATCGCGTCGAGCGCCATCGCGGTCGCGCGCTCGGATGCGAACAGGATCGCGCCGGCGGCGTCCTCGCGCGTGGTCTCGCCGCGGTCGCAGGCCTTCGCGACCGAATACACGTAGGCCCGGCAAGCGTTCATGGTGACGTACATGTCGGCGATCTTGCCGCGGACCAGTTGGAACTCGCCGATCGGTTTGCCGAACTGCTTGCGTTCGTGGATGTAGGGCATCACCACATCCATGCAGGACTGCATGATGCCGAGCGGGCCCGCCGCCAGCACGACGCGCTCGTAGTCGAGGCCGGATATCACCACCTTCCAGCCCTCGTTGACGCCGCCGAGCACGTTCTCCTCCGGCACCTCGCAATCCTCGAACACCAGCTCGCCGGTGTCGGAGCCGCGCATGCCGAGCTTGTCGAGCTTCTGGGCGCGCGAGAAGCCCGGAAAGCCCGCCTCGACGATGAACGCGGTCAGGCCGCGCTTGGATACGTCCGGATCGGTCCGCGCGTAGACCACCATGGTGTCGGCGCAAGGGCCATTGGTGATCCACATCTTGGTGCCGTTGAGGATGAAGCGGTTGCCCTTCTTCTCAGCGCGCGTGCGCATCGCGGCGGCGTCGGAGCCGGCGTTGGGCTCGGAGATCGCGAGCGCGCCCACGTGCTCGCCGGAGATGAGCTTGGGCAGATAGCGCTGCTTCTGCTCGGCATTGCCGTGCAGGCGCAACTGGTTGATGCAGAGGTTGGAGTGCGCGCCGTAGGAAAGCCCGATCGCGCCCGAGGCGCGCGAAATCTCCTCCATGGCGATGCAATGCTCGAGATAGCCGAGCCCGAGCCCGCCCCACTCCTCCCCGACCGTGATGCCGTGGACGCCGAGCTTGCCGAGCTCGGGCCAGAGGTCGCGCGGAAAAGTATTGCTGCGGTCGATCTCCTCGGCACGCGGCGCAATGTGCGTAGCCGCGAAGCTGCGCACGCTCTCGCGCAGCATGTCCGCCGTTTCCCCGAGCCCGAAGTTGAACCCCCCGAGACCGCCAGCCAGCATGGGTGAAGGCCTTTCTGAGAATCAGGTCCTGGGAGAATATGGTCGGGCGGGCGCCGTCTTGCAATCAGGCGCCAGCCAGCCAGACTGCCAAAAGTCGCCCGAGATGCGACCGGCGTTACACCTACTCGTAGTCGCCCTCGATGTCCTTGCCGGTGTAATCGCGCATCATTGCGGTCGCGATCAGGCTCAGCACCGCGCAGGCCGCGATATACCAGGCGATCGCGTAGGCGGTGTGGTACTGGCCAAACAGCCAGGTCGCGATCAGCGGGGCCGGACCGCCGGCAATGACGGACGCCAGCTGGTAGCCGAGCGAAGCGCCGCTGTAGCGCAGGCGGCCGGAGAAGGATTCCGCGATCAGCGCCGCCTGCGGCCCGTACATCATGTCATGCGGGATGAGCGAGAGCACGATGGCCAGGAAGATCAGCGCCAGCGAGCCGGTGTTCAGCATCCCGAAGTAGATGAAGCCGAACACCCCAACGGCGGTCGCGCCAATCAGGTACATGTTCTTGCGGCCGATCCGATCGGAGATATGGCCGAACAGCGGAATCGAGACGAACGACAGGACCGATGCGATCAGGAGGGCGATCAGCAAAAAGTCGCGCGAGACGTGCAGCGTTCCGGTCCCGTAGGAGAACACGAACGCGGTGAAGATGTAGAACGGGGCCTGCTCGGCCATCCGCGCGAACGCGCTGAGAAGGATATCCTTGGGCTGACGCTTGATCACCTCGAGCATCGGGGCGCGCTCGATCTTGCGCTCGGCGACGAGCTTCGTGAACACCGGCGTTTCCAGGATGCCCAAGCGAATCCACAGGCCGATGGCGACCAGGATCAGGCTCAGGAAGAATGGCACCCGCCAGCCCCAGCTCAGGAACTGCTCGCCCGACATCTGGCTGAAGGCCAGCACCGCCAGATTGGCGAGGAACAATCCGCACGGCACGCCGAATTGCGGCCAGGAGGCGATGAATCCGCGCGAATGATTGGTGCGGGCCCATTCCATCGACAGCAGCACCGAGCCGCCCCACTCGCCGCCGACCCCGATGCCTTGGATGAACCGCAGGATGGTGAGGATCACCGCGCCCCAAACGCCGATCGTCTCATAGGTCGGGACCAGCGAGACCAGAAAGGTGGCAATGCCCATCAGCATCAAGGTGGCGATCAATGTCGCCTTGCGGCCGATGCGGTCGCCGTAGTGCCCGAAGATGGCGGCACCGATCGGCCGCGCCACGAAGCCGACCGCGTAGACGCCGAATGCCTCCAGGGTGCCGACCAGCGGATCCGATTGCGGGAAGAACAGTTTCGCGAACACGAGGCCGGTGACGATGCTGTAGAGGAAGAAGTCGTACCACTCGATCGCGGTCCCGACCGTACTCGCGATCACCGCCCGCCGCAGTTGGGTCTGATGCTCGCTGGCGGACAGGCCGCCGGTCCATTCCATCGTTGCCACGGCGCGTCTCCTCGGTCCGCGCCGGTCTTGTCCCTGGCTGGCGCGGCCTGGCGAGCCGCACCAAAGGTGCCACTCGCCCAAGTCGTCCTTGCATGATCAACGGTTGAAGGGCCTGCGTCGTTCCCGCAACCGACCGTCAACCGGCGCGGAACTGCGCCGCGCGGCGTTCATCGAGGCAGACGGTTCACGCTTGCCGCACCGCATCAGCAGCGCCGGAGCGGCGCGCCGCGCGCAAGCGTTCGGTCGCGGCACGGTCGGCGGCGAACGTCTCCCGATCGACCACCACGCCATAAAGCTCGGCCGCCGCCTTGACGGTGACGTAGCCCTGCCGCACGTCCTCAGCGACTTCCTCGACTGACCGCTCAAGGGGGTTGCCATAGCCGCCCCCGCCGCCGCCGCGGATCAGGAACGCATCGTCCGTCTTGAGTGCCGCGACCAGCACCTTGGCATTGGGGAAATCGATCTTCCACATGCCGCCCTGGCGCAGCGCCACCTGGTTGCCGGTGCCTTCGAGCGCCCCGTTGAGCCCCCACGGCCGGCAATGGGCGCGCTCGACCTGCGTGTTCATGGTCATCGGAATGCGCGCACGCACCACCCGCTCGACGCCGAGCCCGCCGCGGCGGCGGCCGGCACCGCCGGAATCCGGCACCAGCGCGTAGCGCTCCACCACCAGCGGAAATTTTGCCTCGGCCTGCTCATTGGGAGAGTTATGGGTGTCGCCGTCATTGATGCACACGGTCGCGCTGACCCCGTCCTCCCTCTGCTTGGCGCCCCAGCCGCCGCCGAGCGGTCCGAAATTAGCGATAAAGAATTCCGCGGTCTTCGGATTGACGCCGTGCAGCGACGCGACCAGCAGGTCGGCGTGGTGGCCGGCAATCACCCGGTCGGGAATGACCGGCGCCAGCGCCTTGAACAGCGTGTCGACGATCGTCATCGGATAGGTCATCCACCAGCGCATCGGCGCCGGCCGCGTCGCGCTGACGATGCGGCCCGGCGGCACGATCACCTTGAGGCTGCGGAACGAGCCGTCGTTGATCGGATAGTCGGTGGGCGAGGTCAGGCACTTGTAGGCGACCTGCGCGCAGGCATAGCCAGTGGTGATGCCGGAATTGTAGAAGCCACGCACCTGCTTCGATACGTTGGTGAGGTCGACGGTCATCTCCTCGCCCTTCACCACGACCCGCACTCGGATCGGCACCGGCTTGCCGACTTCGATGCCGTCGTCGTCCATGTAAGACTCGGCCTCATAGACGCCGTCCGGGATGGTGCGGGTGCGGGCGCGCGCCATCGCCTCGGCGTGATCCATGATGTCGGCGATCGCGCCGAGCACGGCGTCGCGCCCATAGCGCCCGATCAGTTCGAGGAACCGCCGCTCGCCGGTCTTCACCGCCGTGACCTGGGCGCGCAGATCGCCCATGGCGCGGCTTGGCAACCGGACGTTCTGGCGGATGAGATCGACCAACGTCTGATTCACGACGCCGCGGTCGTTGAGCTTCATGATCGGGATCTGCAGCCCTTCGGCGAAGATGTCGGTGCTCATGCCGCCGAGCATGCCGCCGATGTCGAGCCAGTGCGCCATGCAGCACGAGAAGCCGAGCAGCGCACCGCGATGGAAGATCGGCAGCGTCAGCGTCACGTGATTGAGGTGGCTCCCGGTCAGATAGCTGTCGTTGGTGACGTAGATGTCGCCCGGCTTGATCTGCTCGCGGCCGAAGTGCCGGATCTTCGCCTTCACGGTCTCCGACATGCCGCGGATGAACATCGGCAGGCCGATCCCGATCGAGATCGTGTCGCCTTCGGGCGTGAACAGACCGGTGGTGAAATCGAGCGCCTCGTAGATGATGATGTTGTAGGCCGTGCGCATGAGGTTGGTTTTCATTTCCTCGGTCACGGCGATGACGCCGTTGCGCACGATTTCGGTCACCACCGGATCGGTCCGGTGCTTGCCGGCACCGGGCTTCCGTTTCGTCTTCTTCATTCTGGACGTCGCTTGCATGCCAGCTCAGGCGACCGCAGCCGCGGCGGTGGGAACCTTGTCGGGATCGAGCGCCGCGAGCCGCGGCGCGACCGCGGCCATGAACCGCTCCATCGAGCGGGTGCGCTGCTCGAGCGTGGCCCAGTCCTTGCCGGTGATCAGCAGGAGCGTGCCGAAGCCTCCGACGTCGTCGTAGAACCGCTTAATGCCCTCGTAGACCGTGTCGGGATCGCCGCAGATGAAGAAGCCGTTGTCGATGAACCGCTCGAAGCTGAGGTCCGCGTTGCTGCCGCCCGGCGGGACAAGATGCTGCATGCGCCCATAGGCGTGACGGAGGTCGGCGTTGGCGAGCTCGCGCTTCGCCTGCGCGACCGAGTCGGCGACGTAGACCACGCGGCCGATGCGCACACGGCTGCGCGCCGGCGCCAGTCCCCGCCGGTGTGGCGATTTCATATAGGTCTCGATCAGGCCGCGCACCTGCTCCATCGTCGGGGTCCAGCTCATCAGCGGTAGGAAACCGTTCTCGGCGGTCAGCTCGACGGTCGAGTCGGTACGACTGCAGGCGATGCCGACCTGAATGTCGGTGAGCGGCTTCGGGATGATGTGCCACTTCTCGCCCTGCCAGACCTCACCGTGCCAGTCGAACGGCTCCGCCGCCGACCAGGCCTTGAGGATGAGCGCAATCGCCTCGCGCATCATCACGCGCGGATCAGCCGGCAGCGGGCCGCGCTGCTTGTTGTTGGCGACGTTGATGCCGACGCCGAAGCCGGCGAGATAGCGCCCGTCGGTCAGGTGGTCGCAGACCGCAGCATCGGTCGCGAGCTGCAGCGGATGGAAGAACGGCACCGGCCGGATGCCGGGCCCCATCTTGATCTGCTTGGTCATCGCCGCCGCCTTGCAGATCATCAGGTCGGCGCACGGCAGCTGGTCCGGCGCCTGGAACGCCAGGAAGGTGCCGTGCTCGCTGATCCAGGCCTCGGTCATGCCGAGGCGATCGGCGACGATGATCTCCTTGAGGTCCTCGTCGTAGCTCAGCTTGGCGACCTTATTGTTGCGGTTGCCGTTGGAGAAAATGCCGATCTGCATCGTCTGGCCTTTTTTGCGCGGCGCGATGGTCGGCCGGACGCCCTCGCCCTGTCAAGCGAGCGCAGTGTCCTGCTCGCCGCCGCCATTGCCATTTCGCCCGATGCCTGTTCAAATCCGCGCCCGATGAGCATGCAAGACGTCAGGCCGAGCGCGCCCGCCCGCTGTCGCGCACCGACAAGACAGTCGGCACCGACGACTTGCCCGGCGAACTCGCGACCGTGCTCGCGGCGCACAAGCTCGACGGCCGCAAGGCGGTCGCGGTCGGCCTCGCGGTCGTGGCGCAAGGCCTGGCGCAGCGGATCGAGGCGGCGCTTGGCGGCGACTGCCGCACCAACGAGCTGTTCATCCGGCAGCTCGCCCGCATCCGCAGCGCCGAGGAGCTCGCCGCTGCCGAGAAGGCGACCGCTATCGCCGAGCAGGGCTATCAGCACATGCTCGCCTGTGTGCGTCCGGGAATGCGCGAGTACGAGCTCGCCGCTGAGCTCTACTGCGCCATGAAGAAGCTCGGCGCCGAAGACAACTTCCTCCTCCTCAGCGCCTCCCAGCACAATCTCGCGGTGCGCGCCGCCGGCGGCCGCGTGCTCGACGTCGGCGACGTGATTCTGTCCGAGATCACGCCCTGCTATCAGGGCCAGTTCGCGCAGCTCTGCCGCACCACCGTGATCGGCGAGCCGTCGCCGGTCATGCGCGAGAAATACGCGCTGCTGCAAAGCGCGATGCGCGCCGGCCAGAAGGCCGCGGTGCCAGGCGCTTCGGTGCGCGACGTGACCGAGGCGATGGACGGCTGCTTCCGCGCCGCCGGCTACGGCGACTATTGCCGGCCGCCCTACATGCGGGTGCGCGGCCACGGGCTCGGCATCACCTCCGATCTGCCCGGCGACCTCACCGCCGAGAGCGACGCAAAACTTGAAGAAGGCATGATCTTCGTCATGCATCCCAACCAGTACATCCCGGAGACCGGCTACCTGATGTGCGGCGAGCCCGTGGTGATCACCCCCAACGGCGCCAGGGCGCTGTCGAAGCGCGTGGCCGAGCTCGACAGCGTGGCGGGTTGAACGATGCGCACCGTCCATCCCTCGATCGTCATCGGCTCCTACATCTGGGACCAGGACCGCGTCCCGCGCGACGAATTCCAGATTCGGATCGGCGAGCTCAACCGGGTCATGGACGCGAATGGCTGGAAGGCCGTGCTGGTCTATGGCGATGCGGCCGAGCACTCGGCGCTGGCCTGGTTCACCGGCTTCACCACGCGGCTGCGCTGGGGCATGGGGCTCATTCCGCGCGAAGGCGAGCCGCGGCTGCTCATCTCGATGAGCTCGCGCGACGTGCCGGCGATGAAGCTGATGACGTGGATCCCCGACGTCCTCTCCGGCTGGAACTGGGATAGCGCGTTCGATCCCTGGCTCGCGCGTTTCGCCGGCGACGGGCCGATCGACATCGGCAGCGTGGGCTTCGACCTGATGCGGCCGCCGCTCTTTGCGTCGCTGCAGAAGAGTCTCGGCAACCGCTTCCGGCTGCAGGCCGCCGATGAGGCGGTGGCCGCCGTGCGCAGCCTGCGGCCGCGCGAGCTGTCGCAGATCCGCGCCGCCTCGCGCATCGTGCAGACCGCCGCCGCGGCCTTTGTCGAGCCCTGGCGGCTCGGCATCGGCGTCGAAGCCGCCGCGCTCGAAGCCGAGCGCACCGCGCGCATGATGGCGGCGCAGGACGTGCGTACGCTGGTGAGTTTCGACGGCGGCCGCACGCTGTCGCCCTACCGCGGCGCCTTCGCGCCGCAGACCGACAAGCAGGCCCCGTTCGCCGGTTACATCGCGGTGAAGCACATGGGCTACTGGGCGGACACCTTCGTGACCGGCCTGCGCGGCCCGAGCGATCTCCATCGCTACTCGCAGGCGGCGCTGCGCACGCTGCTCGACCGCGCCAGGCCCGGCGTCGCCGCCGCCGAGCTTTACGCCGCGGCCAAGAAGGAGCTCGGTCCGCATGCCCTGCATCCGGTGCTGAGCGGAAGCTACGGGCGCCGTATCGGCCTGTCGCTGAACGAAGGCGGCGAGATCAGGCCCGGCAGCCGCCACGTGCTCACGCCCGGCGAAGTCTATTCGCTCCACGCCGGCGCCAGCGATGCGCAGGCCGGCGCGCTGACCGCCGCCATGATCGCGATCACGGGAGCGGCGCCGCACATCATCGACCTGTCGCCGGCGCCGGGCGTGCTATGAGCGTGCTGCGCGATCTCGCCGCGTTCGTCTGCGGCGCCTCGGTGACCTCGCTGCCGGAGACGGAGCGCGCCATCCAGCGTCGCCACGTCGCCGATACCTACGTGGCCGCCACCGCCGGCGCGCTGACCAGCGAAGGCCGCGCGCTGCGCTCGGTGCTGCCGCACGTCGCCATCGCGGACGCGATCGGCCTGCAGACCGCGGTCATACGACATACCGAGATTGACGACATCCACACGCCCTCGTGCATCACGCCGAGCTCGGTCACGGTGCCGACCACGCTGTCGCTCGCGCGCCATCACGGCGAGTTCGATCCCGACACGGTCGCGAGCGCGATCTGGGTCGGCACCGAGCTGATGACGCGCCTTGGCGTCGCACTCAACGGCGCGCGCATCCTCTATCGCGGCATCTGGCCGACCTACTTCACGGCGCCGCTCGGCGCCGCCGCGATCGCGGCGCGCATCGGCAAGCTCACCGAGGACCAGACCACCAACGCCCTCTCGCTCGCGCTGATGCTGACCGCCGGCCGCGCCGGGCGCTTCCACGGCAAGCTGCCCGGACGTTCGATCATTCTCGCGATGGCGGTCGCCAATGGCGTGCGCGCCGCGGATGCGGCGCGCCAGGGCGTCGGCGGCGACCCCGAGCTGCTGCACGCCACCTGGCTCAAGGAGGCGCACGGCCTCGATGCCGATCTGCGCGCCATGACCGTGGGCCTCGGCATCAGCAGCGTCTACACCCAGATGACGCTCAAGCCGTTCTGCTGCGCCAAGCAGGCGATCTCCTCGATCGAGGCGCTGATGGCGCTGATCGACGAAGGGCTCGCGCCTGCGACCATCAGCAAGGTCAGCGTGCGCGTGCCGCCGCCCTACGCGCGCATGATCGCCATGAAACCCGGGCTCGACTCGCGCTCCTCGACCATCGTCAGCGCCGCCTTCCAGATGGGGCTCGCCGCCCATCGCCGCGAACGCCTCTACGACATCGAGCGAGCCGAGGCGCTCTTGGAGCACGACGCGATGGCGTTTGCCGACAAGGTCGACATCTCCGCCGACGAGAGCCTGATGGAGGCGTTTCCGGCGAGCTACCCAGCGGAGATCGACGTGACCGCCGGCGGCAAGATGCTGCGCCGGCGCGTCACCGCCGCCTATGGCGATCCGACGCGGCCGCTCGACGACGCCGCGCTGCTGCTGAAGGCCGAGCGCGTCTGGGCGACGCCTTTGCTGCACGGGCGCTCGCGCGCCAAGACTATTGTTGCGCTGGGAATGGCAGCCCTGCAGAACCGCGAGTCCTGCAAGCGGCTCGCCGATGCGATCTGGGTCGCGTGCGCCGCATAGAGATTTTTCCGGAAGAGTGGGAAGGGACTGCAATGGCCAAGAAGACGAAACGCGCCGCCAACGGGGGCAAGGGCTCCTCGGACGCCGAATACAAGGCGGTGATCGACGATCTGGTGATGGGCAACCGCATCCTCTACGACCAGGGCGTCGTCGACGGCTACGGCCATGTCAGCGGGCGCGATCCGCGCAATCCCGAACGCTTCCTGATGTCGCGGGCGCGGGCGCCGGGCCTGGTCGTTCCCGGCGACATCATGGAGTTCGGCATGGACGGCGAGGTGTTCGGCAACGATGACCGGCCGGTCTACTCGGAACGCTTCATTCATTCGGAAATCTACCGGGCGCGGCCTGACGTCAACGGCGTCGTGCACAGCCATTCGCCCACGGTGGTGCCGTTCACCGTCACGAATGTGCCGCTCAAGCCGATCCGCGCCGCGTTCTTCTATCCCGAGGTGCCGCTGTTCGACACCCGCGACGTCGCCGGCTGGACCAACCTCCTGATCTCCAACCGCGAGCTCGGCAAAGCGCTGGCCGAGAAGCTCGGCGCCAATTCCGTTGTGCTGCTGCGCGGCCACGGCAACGCGGTGGTCGGCGACAGCGTGCGTATGGCGGTCTACCGCGCGGTCTACACCGAGGCCAACGCGAAGCTCCTGCTGCAGGCCAAGATGCTCGGCGGGCCGATCAACTATCTGGCGCCCGAGGAAGCCGCGATCATGGAGCAGAGCGCGGGACGGCACCGCCCGGGCCACGGCACCGATCGCATCTGGGAGCTGTTGAAGTCGGAGGCGATCGCGCGCACCGGGCGGCCGAGGCGTTGATTGGTCTTTCATAGCGCGCTTCTCTACGACCGTCACCCTGAGGTGCCCGAGCGCAGCGAGGGCCACCGTAAGTCGGCTATAGCCGACTTACGCACATAATGTTCCGATCTCGGGTAAACCCGAGATCGGTGGGCGACGGCCCGTCCTGGCGGCGCACCGGGGCCGCATCCTTCGAGGCCTCAGGATGACGGTCGTAAGTTGGTACCCGCGGTAAGATTCTAAACAAGCGCCGCGCAAAACTTGTTGCATCATCAAAATTCAAGTAGATGCGATCGATGCCGTCGGATTACCCCGCATCGATGCATCCCCCGAAGCCGCGCCTGACGCTGCGCGTCGGCGTCACCGGCCATCGCCCCAACAAGCTGCACGGACCGGCGGCCGCACGTATTGCGCATCAGCTACCGCGAGTGTTCGCCGCGATCGAACAGTCGGCGGGGAAAATCTTGCCAGAGAGCCAATCGTTCTACGCGCCCGAAGGCGCCGTCATGCGCCTGATCTGCGGCTTCGCCGAGGGCGCCGACCAGATAGCGGTCGCGGCCTGCCCCGCGGGCTGGCACATCGAGGCGATCCTGCCGTTCCCGCGCGACGAATATCTCAAGGACTTTGTCGAATCGGCCGCCGACAAGCGCGACGTCCGCGACGACTTCCTCAAGAGCCTGGCGAAGGCCGCGGTCGTCACCGAGCTCCCCTATCCGCATTCCGGCAACCGCGACCAGGGCTACGCCGACTCCGGCGGCTACATGCTGCGGCAGATCGACGTGCTGATCGCGATCTGGGACGGTAAGCCGCCCAAGACCGGTGGCACCGGCGCGATTGCGCGCGAAGCCTTCACCGGCGGCATCCCGGCGGTGTGGCTCTCGACCGTGGAAGATGTGCCACCGCGCCTGATCACAGGCTTTTCCGACAGCGGCGACCCGACCGCCTCGAGCGCCGACTGCACGCAGTCGGAACTGACGGCGGCGCTCATTCCGATCTTTGCAGCGCCGTCCGCGGCGTCGCACGACGAGCCCGACTCCACCGGCGCGGGCCTTGCCCGCTACCTCGGTGAGGCGTGGCGGCCGCGCTGCCTGTTCACCGCCTACGATGCGCTGCGGCGGGTGGCGACACGGCAGCTGCCGCGGCTCTACCTGCCGCTCCCGTCGTTCGAGCAGCGTTGCCGCGACTGGGACTCCTTCCTGCAATCCGCCCCGCAGGCGCTCGATCTGCACCGGCGCATCCGAGACGTGCTGCTCCCGCGCCATGCCTGGGCCGACACGCTCGCGCTCTATTACTCCCACCTCTATCGCAGCGCCTACGTGTTCTCCTATTTCCTGTCCGCCGTGGCGGTATTCATCGCGCTCGGCACCGTGTTCATCCACGACGATCCCCATGCGCCGGCGCACGAGGTGCTCGGCACCAAGGCGGTGTTCGTCGCCTGCGAGCTGATCGTGATCGGCGGCATCATCCTGATCGTGTGGCTCGGCCGCCGCTCGCTCTGGCACGAATGCTGGCTCAACTATCGGACGCTCGCCGAGATGCTACGCCACGGCCGCTTTCTCGCCTTCGTCAGCGAGTTCGGCCGCATCCAGGCCAGCACGCCAACCGACCGCGACCAGCCCTGGATGTTCTGGTACATCCGCGCCACCATGCGGGAGGTCGGCCTGCCGAGCGCCAAGCTCGATGGCGCCTATCAGCGCGGCATCCTCAAGGCCACGCATCAGGACGAGATCGAGGGGCCGCACGGGCAGCTTGCGTACCACACCCACAACATCGAGAACGCGCACCACATCGACCACTTTTTGCATATCCTCGGCATCGGCTGCTTCATCGTCACGTCCGCGATCCTGATCGCGTTCCTGCTCCTGTTCGGGCTCGACCGCGCTGTCGGTATTCCGCTGCTCGAAAAGATCCTGCTGGGCGTGAAGCCGTTCGTCACCTTCCTGAGCGCGGGCCTGCCGGCGCTCGGCGCCGCCGTTGCCGGTATCCGCGTGCATGGCGATTTCGAAGCATCGTCGGAACGCTCGCACCGCATGCTCGATCTGCTCGCCGGGCTTACCGACGAATACGCGCAGGCGCAGACGCGGCCGCCCCATCTCGACGATACCGGCGAGCTCCTGATCGTCACCGCCCGCGTGATGTCGGAGGACCTCGCCGCCTGGCAGGACCTCTACGGCCGCAAGCGGCTCGCGCTTCCCGCGTAGCCAATACTGTCCACAGGCGCGGCTTCCGCCGCGCAGCCGAATCGCGGCCTAATCGCACCCGGCCTGTCCCTCGTGCGCCCAACCCGCGTGGCATCCGATGCGCTTCCACGCCGACCTGCACGTCCATTCGAAATATTCGCGCGCCACCAGTCGCGATCTCGATCTCGAGCACCTCGCCCACTGGGCCGCGCGCAAGGGCATCGGGTTGGTGGCGACCGGGGATTTCGCCCATCCGGTGTGGCGTGCCGAGCTCAAGCAGAAGCTCGTTCCGGCCGAGCCCGGCCTGTTTCGCCTGCGCGACGACATCGAGCAGGCGGTGGTCGCAACACTGCCGCCGTCCTGCCGCTCACCGGTGCGCTTCATGCTCGAGGTGGAGATCTCCACCATCTACAAGAAGAGCGACCGTACCCGGAAGATCCACCACCTGATCTACGCACCGGATTTCGCCACCGCCGACCGCTTTGCCGATGCGCTGGCGCGCATCGGCAACATCGCGTCCGACGGGCGGCCGATCCTCGGGCTCGACTCCCGCGATCTTCTCGAGATCACGCTCGAGTCCGGGCCCGACGCTTATCTCGTGCCGGCGCATATCTGGACGCCCTGGTTCGCGGCGCTCGGCTCGCAATCGGGCTTCGACTCGATCGCCGACTGCTACGGCGATCTCGCCCCGCACATCTTCGCGGTCGAGACCGGGCTGTCGTCCGATCCGCCGATGAACTGGCGGGTGTCGTTCCTCGACCGCTACCGGCTCACCTCCAATTCCGACGCGCACTCGCCCGGCAAGCTCGGCCGCGAGGCCACCACCTTCGACTGCGAGCGTGACTACTTCGCCATCAAAGAGGCGCTCAAGACCGGGCGCGGCTATGTCGGCACCGTCGAGTTCTTCCCCGACGAAGGCAAGTACCATCTCGACGGCCACCGCAAATGCGGCGTGCGGCTCTCGCCGAAGGAGACGCTCGCCAATGCGGGGCGCTGCCCGGTCTGCGGCGGCGCGCTCACCATCGGGGTCGAGCACCGCGTCGAGGTGCTGGCCGACCGCAGCGAGGACGAAGCCACGCCGCCGGCGACCGCCGGCACGGTCACGAACCTGGTGCCGCTGCCGGAGGTGCTCTCGGAGATCACCCGCAGCGGCCCTGCGACCAAGACCGTCGAGCAGGCCTACAACCGGGTGATCGCCGCGCTCGGCCCGGAGCTCTCGATCCTGCAGTCGACGCCGCCCGAGGACATCGGCCGCGCTTCGACCGCGCTTCTTGCCGAGGCGATCGCGCGGCTGCGCGCCGGCAAGGTGATCCGCCATCCGGGCTACGACGGCGAATACGGCGTGATCCGGCTGTTCGAGGACAACGAGCTGCAGAGCCTCACGGCGGGCGGTTTTTTGTTCGATGCCCCGATCTCGCGACGCAAACGCAATGCCAATGTTGCGAAGACTGGTGCCGCAGCGTCCCCTCCCCCGCTTGCGGGGGAGGGACAGGGAGGGGGCGAATCCGCACCAATCTTTCCGCCTACCCCCTCCCCACCCCTCCCCCGCAAGCGCTATCGTATGCACACATCCCGATTGCCGATAGTTCGGCGGGCTGATTCCGTGGGTCAAGGATTGATTCGCGGAGGCGGACATGGCGATCG
>WNGB01012090.1_pt1 | contig 18268 bp, 19 predicted proteins | sample 5400681 | NCBI WGS metagenome assembly WNGB01 (sample SAMN13153367, study PRJNA577476) | soil metagenome | isolation source: 115 cm soil or saprolite under grassland replicate 2 | place: USA:California | collected 2016-06-15 | reverse complement strand
TGGCCCCTCCCGTCTGCGTATGGAACCGCAGCATCGCACTCCGGGGATCCTCGGCCCCGAACCGCTCGGCCATGATCCTGGCCCAGAGCCTCCGGGCGGCCCGGAACTTGGCCACCTCCTCGAAGAAGTTCATGTGGCAGGCGAAAAAGAAGGACAGCCGTGGTCCGAAGTCATCGACCGCCAGGCCGGCGTCCAGAGCAGCCTGCACGTAGGAGATGGCATTGGCCAGTGTGAAGGCCACCTCCTGCACGGCCGTCGCGCCTGCCTCCCGCATGTGGTAGCCGGATATCGAGATCGTGTTCCACTTCGGGATGTTCTGGCGGCAGTAGGCGAACATGTCCGTGATCAGGCGCATCGAGGGCTTGGGCGGATAGATGTAGGTCCCTCGCGCCGCGTACTCCTTGAGGATGTCGTTTTGGACCGTCCCTCCAATCGCGGTCGAAGGAATGCCCTGCTCCTCGGCCACCAGCTGGTAGAGCAACAGGAGGATGGCGGCCGTGGCATTGATGGTCATCGACGTGGTGACCTGATCGAGGGGGATGCCCCGCAGCAGCGTTCGCATGTCCTCGATCGAGTCGATGGCCACCCCCGTCTTGCCCACCTCCCCCTCGGCCCGAGGGTGGTCCGAGTCGTACCCCATCTGCGTGGGCAGGTCGAACGCGATCGACAGCCCCGTCTGGCCGCGATCGAGGAGGTAGCGGAAACGCGCGTTGGTCTCCCGGGCCGTCCCCATCCCCGCGTACTGGCGCATAGTCCACAGACGGCCTCGATACATCGTGGGATAGACGCCTCGGGTGAAGGGTGGCCTGCCCGGTCGGCCCAGGTCTCGATCTGGGTCGAAACCCTCCAGATCCTCGGGCCCGTAGATGGGCCGGATCTCGATCCCGGCATCGGTCACACGTCGGTCCTGTTTCGGATCGGGACCGCCGCGTTCGGCGTTCATCGCTTGCAAGCGTAGCGAACCCGAGGGGCCCCAGGCGGCCCTGTTTATCCGGTCAGGATCGACAGGACCTCCTCGTGAAGAAGCCCGTTCGTCGACAGGGCGCTGCCGCCGGAAGGCGTGGCCCGGCCTGACAGATCCGTGAACCGCCCGCCCGCCTCCTCGACGATCAGCTTCACTGCCGCCAGGTCCCACAGGCTGACCTCTGGCTCGGCGGCGATGTCGGCGGCACCTTCGGCCACCAGCATGTGCATCCAGAAGTCTCCGAACCCCCGGCCTCGCCAGCACCGAAGGGCCAGGTCCAGCAGACGGTCCAGGAACCCGGTCTTCTTCCAGGCCTTGAGCCCGCCGTAGAGCAGCTGTGCGTCGTCCAACCGCGACACCTCGGACACACGGATCGGGCGGTCGTCGGCGAAGGCCCCCTCGCCACGCGCCGCCCACCAGCGACGCCTGTTCATCGCCGGGGCCGAGATCACGCCGGCGGCGATCGTGCCATTTCGCTCGAGCGCGATCAGGGTTCCCCACACCGGGATGCCGCGCACGTAGTTCTTGGTCCCGTCGATCGGGTCGATGATCCAGCGGGCTGCCTCCGAGCCGTCCACACCGAACTCCTCCCCCACCACGCCGTCCTCCGGCCGGTCGCGGGAGATGCGATCTCGGAGCGCCTGCTCCACCGTTCGGTCGACTTCGGTCACCGGGGTCATGTCCGGCTTGGTCTCCACGACCAGGTCGGCGGCACGGAACCGGGGCACGGAAAGAGAGTCAGCCAGGTCGGCGAGCTCGAGGGCGAAGGCGAGATCCGGATTCACGCCGCTGCGAGCCTATCTCCCGGCGGGCCGGACCGTATCGCCGGTCAATGACACCATCTCGGTCGCCCTGATGTCCACCGTCGGCAGAGACTCACTAGAGTCTGGCCTGATGGACATCACCGACCCCGCGATCGAGGACTACATCCGGGGCTTGCTGGCCCGCCACGACGAACCGGTCCTCCTCGAGATGGAGGCCGAGGCCGAAGAGAAAGGGTTCCCCATCGTCGGTCGCATGGTCGGGGTGGTCCTGGAGATCCTGGCGCGAAGCATCGGGGCACGCCGCGTGTTCGAGCTGGGTTCGGGATACGGCTACTCGGGCTATTGGTTCGCCCGCGCGGTGGGCTCCGGTGGCGAACTCCACCTCACGGACGGCGACCCGGAGAACGAGAAGAAGGCCCAGGACTATCTTTCGCGCGCAGGACTCTGGGAGCCGGTCAGATTTCACGTAGGTGACGCGGTCACATCAATGAACGCGACCGATGGCCAGTTCGACATCGTCTACTGCGACATCGACAAGCACGGCTATCCGGAGGCGTGGCGGGCTGCCCGCCACCGGATCCGCGTTGGCGGCCTGTACATCTGTGACAACACGCTGTGGTCCGGCCGTGTGACTGAGGGTTTCGAGGAAGAAGACCCGCGTCCGGAATGGACCGCTGCGATCAAAGAGATGAACCAAGCGGTGGCCTCGGACCCCGATTACTTGTCCACGATCCTGCCCATCCGCGACGGCGACACGGTAGCGCTGCGCCTGCGCTGAGCCCGCGGGGGAAATCCCCTCCTTTCCAACCGACTGGGTTGACGGGTCCCGGAACTGGTCATATTCTCCCAACCTTCGGCCGCTCGGCGGTCAAAGGCGCTTATCACCTTCGAAGACGGGCTGCCGGCCAAAGCGTATGTCAGGCCCCACGACGTGCGGCTGACCAATACGGAGGGCGAGATGTCCTTCGGTGTGAGCATCGACCGGAGGACGAACATGGGGTGGGAGTCGAAGCTCCACCTTCGCCTGGCCGACGGGCAGGTGCTGGTCGCACAGCTTCCCAACGACGAGCTGGCCGACGTCTCGTTCGCCAGGCCGCTCTTCGCGGAGCTCCGGTACGCCAAGGTGTTCCGCTCGGACGGAGACGGCGGGGCTCAGGGGGGCCTCGGCTCCACCGAACTTCCGGCAGCCGTCCCGGGGTCCTAGCCGACAGGGGCTTTTGTTAGACTCCGCGGGCTTCCCACGGTCAGCCTCCTTCCGGCCGGGAGATAATCGGAGTTGCCAGTGGCACAGCGACGCATCGCGCGACGAACGGGCGAGTTCGGCAGGCTGTACAGGGGCCGGGAGGGTCAGTGGTCCTGGCTGGCGCACAGGGTCACCGGAGTCGCGATCATCTTGTTTCTGTTCGCTCACGTTGTCGACACTGCCCTGGTCGGCTGGGGTCCCAAGGCCTACAACCGCGTCGTCAGCGTCTACCACAATCCGTTCATTCGGTTGCTCGAGCTCGGCTTGGTGGCCGCGGTCATCTACCACGCATTGAATGGCGTCAGAATCATGATCATCGACTTCTGGCCGCGGGCCTCGGACTTCAATCGCAAGCTGATCTACGGGACGGTCGGCTTGTTCGTGGCCGGAATGATCCCGATCACCTATCTGATCGTGAAGCCCATCGTGGAGAGATATCTCTGATGGCGATCGAGACTCCGGCCGCCCGGCGTTCCATCCACCGTCCAGATGGTCGGGCTACCCGGCTCCCCCATCGCGCCGGCCGGGAGCGACCCGGCAAAGGGGCCGAGTTCTGGTGGTGGGTGTTCATGCGGGTGTCGGGGATCGTCCTCCTGGTCCTGGCGGTGGGACATGTCCTGATCATGCACGTGTTCGGCGAGGGCGTGGACCGGGTGAACTTCGCCTTCGTGGCCCTGCGGTGGCAGCACCCATTCTGGCGAACATGGGACTGGCTCATGCTTTCCCTCGCCCTGGTCCACGGGATCAACGGGCTGCGTGTGGTGATCTTGGACTACATCCGCCGGCCGGGGCTGCGGATCGCCACGACCTGGCTCTTCTTCGTCGCCGGGATGATCATGTTCGCCCTTGGCACCGTGGTGGTGTTCTCCTTCGATCCGTGCAAGTGGCCGGGGACCGCGGGGATCAGCTGCTGAGCATGCTGGGTCACGTTCTTCGTAGCTCCTCCTCGAGTCCCCGCCTGCGGCGGATCCTCGACGAGCCAAGGGGTCCGCATCCGCTCCGCGACGCTCCGCGGAGTGCTACCCCCCTGGACCCCCCATGACCGTCGTTCACTCCTACGACGCGGTCATCGTGGGAGCCGGAGGGGCCGGCCTGCGGGCCGCCCTGGAGGCCTCCAAGGAGGTCAAGACCTGCGTCATCTCCAAGCTCTACCCCACCCGCTCGCATACGGGGGCGGCGCAGGGAGGGATGTGCGCGGCTCTGGGCAACGTGGAGGAGGACTACCCCGAGTGGCACGCCTTCGACACGGTGAAGGGCGGGGACTACCTGGTCGACCAGCCCGCGGCCATCTTGATGTGCAGGGAAGCGATCGAGGCGGTCATCGAGCTCGAGCACTGGGGGTTCCCGTTCAACCGGACCCGGGACGGAAAGATCGACCAGCGCCGGTTCGGCGGGCACACCCGCAACCACGGCGAGGCGCCCGTCAGGCGGGCTTGCTACGCGGCCGACCGAACGGGGCACATGATCCTGCAGACGCTGTACCAGCAGTGCATCAGACAGGACGTCCGCTTCTTCAACGAGTTCTACGTCCTCGACCTGATCGTGACCGAGGACGGTCGATGCGGGGGGGTCGTCGCCTACGAGCTGTCCAACGGGGAGATGCACGTGTTCCGGGCCAAGGCCGTCCTGTTCGCAACCGGCGGCTACGGCAAGATCTTCAAGGTCACGTCGAACGCCCACACGCTCACGGGCGACGGCCCTGCGATCTGCCACCGGCGGGGCATTCCTCTGGAAGACATGGAGTTCTTCCAGTTCCATCCGACCGGGATCTACAAGATGGGGATCCTCATCTCGGAAGCGGTACGGGGCGAGGGGGGGATCCTGATCAACAGCGATGGCGAGCGATTCATGGAACGGTACGCACCCACCATCAAGGACCTGGCTCCCCGGGACATGATCAGCCGGGCCATCTATCAAGAGATCAAGGAAGGTCGAGGAATCGACGGTAAGGACTACGTGTATCTCGACGTCCGCCACCTCGACCCGGAGATCATCGAGCAGAAGATTCCGGACGTCACAGAGTTCGCCAGGATCTATCTGGGGGTGGAACCCCTGACCGAGCCGGTTCCCATCCAGCCGACCGCTCACTACGCCATGGGCGGCATCCCGACGGACGAAGATGCCCGGGTTGTGGTGGGACCCGACGAGACCCCCGTGCCGGGTCTGTATGCGGCCGGGGAATGCGCTTGCGTCTCCGTCCACGGCGCGAACAGGCTGGGGACCAATTCGCTGCTCGACATCGTGGTGTTCGGGCGGCGGGGTGGACGGCACATGGTTGAGTTCGCGGCTGAGGCAGGCCCGCCGAAGCTTCCCCATCACCCCGAGCTGGAGAGCGTCGAGATGCTCCGGGGGCTACTGAAAGGACCCAACGTCGAGTACGCCGCGGACATCAGGGCCGATCTCCAAAGGCATATGTTCGACCTGTGCGGGGTCGTCCGGTCCGAAGCGGGCCTCGGCCAGCTCCAGGGCATCCTGGCCGGTTTGCGAGAGCGCTACAAGCTGATCGGGGTGCACGATCGCGGGAGGACGTTCAACACTGAGCTGATGGAAGCTGTGGAGCTCGGATTCCTTCTGGACGTCTCCGACGCAGTCGTCGCCGCCGCCCGTACCCGAGACGAGAGCCGCGGGGGCCACTATCGAGAAGACAATCCCCTGCGCGACGACGACAGGTGGCTGGTGCACTCCCTTGGCTACCGGGAGGAAGACGGATCGATCAGGTTGGAATATAAGAATGTGAAGCTGGGACCCTATGTACCCATGGAAAGGAAGTACTGACGGGGGTCCAGGGGGTAGCACGCGCCGGCGAAGCCGGCGGGCAGTGCGGACCCCCTGGCTCGTCAGCGACCGGCCGGAGGCGGGGGGCTGAGGAGGAGACGAATGTCCAGCGAACTGTGGCCTGAGTTGCTTCCGGAGGCGCCGGAGGCGATCGAGCTCTGGGAGGAGGGGCCGCCGCGGGAGCCAGGAGCGAAGCCGAGGACCGGCCCCCCCGCACCGGGACAGATCAAGCTCACGCTGCAGATCCGCCGCTACGACCGAGAGCGGCGCGAGGAAGCGTGGTGGGAGGAGCACTCGGTCAACATGGAGCCAACCGATCGGCTCCTCGACGCATTACACGAGGTGAAGTGGTACCACGACGGCACGCTGGCTCTCCGCCGATCGTGCGCCCACGGCGTCTGCGGATCCGACGCGATGCTGATCAATGGGCGCAACGCCCTGGCATGCAAGGTTCTGGTGAAGGACGTTGCTCCCCGAGTCACCGTCGAGCCGATCCGGGGTCTCCCCGTCCTCAAAGACCTGATCGTGGACATGGAACCCTTCTTTGCCGGGTATCGCCGGATACTCCCGTACCTGATCAACGAAGAGCAGCCGCCTGATCGGGAACGACGGCAGGCACCGGAAGAGCGGGAACGGTATGACGACACGACCAAGTGCATCCTGTGCGCCGCCTGCACCACATCGTGCCCCATCTTCTGGGGGGACGGCGAGTACATCGGACCCGCCGCCATCGTCAACGCTCATCGTTTCATCTTCCGCGAGACGAGGGAGCCCGGGAGCGCCTGGACATCCTGTCCGACAGGACCGGGGTGTTCAGGTGCCGGACCACCTTCAACTGCACGGAGGCCTGTCCCCGAGGCATCAAGGTCACCAAGGCCATCCAGGAGGTCAAGCGAGCCATCATGTTCGAGCGTCTGTAAAGAGCCCCATTGGAGACGTTCACTCACGACATCGTCATCGTTGGGGGCGGGGCCGCAGGCCTGCGTGCCGCCATCGCCGCTGCTGAGATCTCGGATGCCCTGAGCATCGCCCTGGTCTCGAAGGTCTACCCCATGCGAAGCCACACGGTTTCGGCGGAGGGCGGTGCGGGGGCCGCCCTCGGACCGGACGACAGCCCTGACCTGCACGCCTTCGACACGATTCGGGGCAGCGACTACCTGGCCGACCAGGACGCCGTACAGGCCTTCGTGGCAGAGGCGCCGGAAGAGATCATCCAGCTCGAGCGGTGGGGCTGCCCGTGGAACCGGGAGCCGGACGGGAGGATCGCCGTCCGGACCTTCGGAGGGATGAGCGTGAAGCGGACGGCCTTCGCGGCCGACAAGACGGGCTTCCACCTGCTGCACACGCTGTTCCAGACCTCGCTCAAGTACGACCGCATCGTCGCCTACGATGAGTTCTTCGTCACCAAGCTGCTCGTCGAGAACGGCCGGTGCGCGGGAGTGGCCGCCATCGACCTTCGGGACTCCGAAATCAGGTGCTTCGCGGCCAAAGCGGTGATCCTCTGCACGGGGGGGCTCGGGAGGATCTTCGCCTTCACCACCAACGGGGCCATCTGCACCGGGGATGGGATGGCGCTCGCGTACCGGGCCGGCGTCCCCCTCAAGGACATGGAGTTCGTCCAGTACCATCCCACGGGCCTCCCGGGCACGGGGATCCTCATGACCGAAGCCTCACGGGGCGAGGGCGGCTACCTGGTCAACAACGAGGGCAGGCGGTTCCTCGAGGACTACATCCCATCGAAGATGGAGCTCGGCCCCAGGGACATCTTGTCCCGGGCCATCATCCAGGAGATCGAGAAGGGGCACGCCTTCGAGGGGCCATACGGCCATTACGTCCATCTCGACGTGCGTCACCTGGGTGAGAAAATCATCGATGAGAAACTTCCGTTCGTCAGAGAACTGGCAGAGAAGTTCGTTGGGATCGACCCCGTCCACGAGCCGATCCCGGTCCGGCCGGTGGTCCACTACATGATGGGAGGCATCGACACCGACATCGTGGGCCAGACCCGCCTCCCCGGGCTGTACGCGGCCGGGGAGGCGGCGTGCGTGAGCATAAACGGGGCGAACCGGCTGGGGTCGAACTCGCTCACCGACTGCCTGGTGTTCGGGGCGCGGGTGGGGCGGGCAGCAGCCGAGGCCGGCCTGGAGGTGACCATGTCCGCCGAAAATCCTCTTGCCCAGATGGCTGAGGAGGAAGAGAGGCGGCTATCGGTCACCTACCTGGAGAAGACGGGGGGCCGGGAGCGGGTAGCGGCCATACGCAGAGATCTCCAGCACACCATGGAACGAGGGGTCGGCGTCTTCCGGACCGAGGAGTCGCTCAAGGCAGGGGTCGAGGAGGTTCGCACGCTGCACGATCGATATCGTGACCTCGCCCTGGACGACCGGGACCGCGCATTCAACACCGAGCTGGTGGCAGCGCTGGAGTTGGAGAACATGCTGGAGGTGGCGGCGACCGTGGTGGGAGCGGCCCTGGAGCGGCGAGAATCGAGAGGCTCGCACACAAGGAGGGATTACCCCGAGCGCGATGACGACCGGTACCTCAAGCACAGTCTCGCGTTCAGCACGCCGGACGGCCCCAGGATCGACTACGGCGATGTCGCCATCACCCGCTGGCCCCCAGCGGAGCGGAAGTACTGAACCGGATCAGGGAAGGAGTGGGATGGCGGAAGGGACGATGACCCTCAAGGTGGCCCGGTACCGCCCAGAGCACCGGGAAAAGCCGTACTTCGACGAGTTCGACGTCCCGTACCGCGAGGACATGGTGATCCTCGACGCGCTCAACTACATCAAGGACGAGATGGACGGCAGCGTGACGTACCGGTGGTCGTGCCGGATGGGCGTGTGCGGGTCCTGCGGGATGATGGTGAACTACCGGCCCCGGCTCACGTGCTCCACGTTCCTACGGGAGTTCTACCCAAAGCCGGTGGTCGTCCAGCCGCTGGAGAATTTTCCGGTGATCCGAGATCTGGTCGTGGACTTGACCTCGTTCATGGACAAGCTACGTCAGGTCAAGCCGTGGATCATCAGGGAAAACGAAGCGGCGCTGGAGTCCGGAGAGTATCTCCAGACTCCGGATCAGGTCGAGAAGTACAAGCAGTTCAGCATGTGTATCAACTGCATGCTGTGTTACGCGGCGTGTCCGGTCGTGGCGAAGGACCCCGAGTTCCTCGGCCCCGCGGTGATCGCCCTGGCCCATCGGTACAACCTCGACTCACGGGACCAGGGACGGGGCGAGCGGCATAGAGCCATCGCCGTCGATTGGGGGATCTGGGACTGCACCTTCATCGGGGAGTGCTCGGTCGCGTGTCCGAAGGACGTGGATCCGGCCGTGGCCATCCAGCGCGAAAAGGTGGCCAAGACCACGGACACGATGCTGTCGATGGTGCTGCCCTTCGGGGGGCAGGAGTGACCCCGGACGGGCGGCGCCGGTATCCCGTCTACGTTCCACAGCCCAGCCGCACGTGGTGGCTCAAGTCGGGCCCCTACCGTCGGTTCGCGGCGCGAGAGATCACCTCGATGTTCGCCGCGATCGTCTCGGGCCTCCTGCTCGCGTTCCTGTTCGCCCTGTCAAGTGGGCCAGGGTCCTACCAGGACTTCCTGAGGTTGCTGGAAACGCCAGGGATGGCTGCATTCTCCGCGGTGATCCTTGCGGCCCTGCTCTACCACACGGCGACGTGGTTCCGGCTCACGACCCACATCGTGGTGATCCGGCTTGGGCAGAGGGCGGTGCCGAGAAGCGCTCTGCTCGCGGCGCTGCTCGGAGCGTGGATCGCCGTCTCCGCGGCTGTGGCCTACTTCCACATCTGGTTCTGATGCGAAGGGGGAATCCGCCGGACCCACCCTCCCTGGGAGACGTCCTCGACTGGTCGGAGGCGAGCGAGGTCCGTCCCGGGCAGCGCCGCCCACGACCCCGAGGCCCCCAGGCCAGGCTGGAGGCGATGGCGTGGGGGCTGTTCTCGGCAGGCGGCTTCGTGGCGGCGGTGCTCCTCCCGATCCACGTGGCGATCCTGGGGATCGCTTTCGCCGCCGGATGGCTCCCCGACAAAGCGTTGTCGTACAGCCGGATCCTGCACCTGGCCCGCAATCCGCTCACGAAGGTGTACCTGCTGGCGGTGATCTCCCTGCCCCTGTACCACTGGGCCCACAGGTTCCGGTTCGCCATTCATCACCAGTTCGGCATCCACCTGAGGCGATTGGTGGCTGTGGCGTGCTACGGGGCCGCCGTGGCAGGCACCGGCCTGGCGGTGTGGGTTCTCCTGCGGATCTGAAGAGATCAGGCCGGCGCGTAGAGCGCCTCGATCTCCTGCGCGTACTTCTCGTGGATCACCCGTCGTTTCAGCTTGAGCGTGGGAGTGAGCTCCTCGCTGTCCACGGTCCACTCGGTCGGCAGGATGGTGAACCGTTTGATCCCCTCCACCTGGGACACGTGCTGGTTCGCGTCGTCGAGGGCCTTCAGGATCTCGGCGTGAACGCGGGGCTCCCGGGAGAACTCGGCGATCGTGGAGAACGTGAGCCCGTTGGAGGAGGCCCACCCCGGGGCGACTTCAGGATCGAGCACGATGAGCGCGGCGACGTACGGCTTTCTGTCGCCCACGACGCAGGCCTGTCCGATCAAGGGATGCTGCTTCAGCAGGCTCTCCAGGTTCGCCGGCGAGACGTTCTTCCCACCGGCCGTGATGATCAGCTCCTTCTTCCGATCGATGATCCTCACGTAGCCATCGGGGTCGATCGTGCCGATGTCCCCGGTATGGAGCCAGCCATCCGCGTCGAACGCCTCCGCGCTCTTCTCGGGGTCCCTGTAATAGCCAGGGCAGACGTTGCCCCCCCGAACCAGGACCTCGCCCTCATCGCCCAGCTTCACCTCCACGCCCGGCAGGGCGAGGCCGACCGTCCCGAGCCTGATGCGGTCGGGGGGGTTGGCCGTGGCCGGTCCTGTGTCCTCGGTCATGCCGTACACCTCGGCCAGCGGGAGTCCGATCCCCGCGAAGAACTGGAGAGTATCCAGAGAGATGGGCGCGGCCGCGGTCACTCGGACCATGCTGCGGTCGAGCCCGATGGCATGGCGGATCTTGGAGTAGACGAGCTTGTCGAACACCGCCCGCTTCAGCTTGAGCCTCAGGGGAATGGACTTTCCCTCCGTCTCCAGCTTTGCTCCCTGCCGGCCGGCTTCGATGGCGGCGAGCGCGATCCTGCGCTTGCGGGCGTCCGGCTCCGCGGCGAGCTTGGCCATCACGCCCGCCTGGACCTTCTCCCACACCCTGGGGACTCCCACGAACGCATGCGGCCGTACCTGCGGCACCACATCGAACACCCGAAGGACGTCCGGGCAGAAGTGGACGTGGCCGACCTTGGCCATCCCCACGTAGTGCGTGGCCGCGCGCTCGGCGATGTGCGCCAACGGCAGATAGGAGATGCCCTTCAAGCCTGCCGGGTATCGAATGGTCCGATCCAGTGAATTCACCGTCCACACCACGTTGCGCTGGGTGATCATCACGCCCTTGGGCGGCCCCGTGGTCCCCGACGTGTACACGAGGGTGGCCAGATCCTCCGGCTTCACGTCGCGCCGCGAAGCCTCGAAGGATTCCCGGCCGTCCGGAGCCTCCAAAGCCGCGGTGCCTCGAGCCAGAAGCTCGTCCCAGGGCAGCACCCAGTCATAGCCGGAAAACTCGTCGGCCTCCGCGAGGAGTATCACCTTCTCCAACGCGGGGAGATCGGCCCTCACCTTCTCCCAGCGCTCCATGAACTCCCTACCCTCCAACACGGCCACCTTGGCGTTGCAGTGCTCGGCGATGTACTGGATCTGCTCTGGAGCAAGCGTGTTGTACAGAGACACGGGCGTGGCCCCGGCGTGCACCGCACCGAGATCCATGATCACGTGCTCGGGCCGGTTCCTGGTCATGATCGCCACGAAGTCTCCGCGAGCGACACCGATGCTCCGCAGGCCCATCGCCGCGGCCGCCACCCGCTCCCGGTACTGCTTCCATGTGAGGGTTCGCCAACCCCCTCCCTCTTCCCAGGACAACGCCGGGTGGTCCGGATAGGCCTCTGCATTCCGGGCCAAGACGTCGCAGATCGTCTTGCCCTCGGTCTCCGCGTCGATAAACGCTCGCTCCGCTTGGATGTCCCGGGGAATCGTCGACATGCTTGCTACCTCCGCTGCACTTCGCCCGAGCTGGGGGGACTGAAGCACTCCCTCCGCAGGATGGCAAGATACGCTGGTCTAATCTCAGCTCATGGCTCATCGCGTGACGCTGATTCCCGGGGACGGGATCGGGCCGGAGGTGGCCGAGGCGGCCCGTCGCGTCATCGAGGCGACGGGAGTGGAGATCCAGTGGGACATGCAGGAGGCCGGCGCCGCCGTCATGCGAGCCGAAGGAACTCCGCTGCCGGAAAGGGTGCTCCGCTCCATCGAGGCCACGCGAACTGCGCTCAAGGGTCCCATCACGACCCCGGTGGGAACCGGCTTCCGGAGCGTCAACGTGGCCCTCAGGCAGGAGCTCGACCTGTTCGCGTCAGTCCGCCCAGCTCAGAGCCTGCCGGGAATCCCCTCCCGCTACTCCGAGGTGGATCTGGTCGTACTCCGCGAGAACACCGAGGACCTGTATGCCGGGATCGAGTTCATGGTGGCCAGCAAACAGCTCGCGCGCTTGCGGGAGCTGGTCCGCGATCTTCTCGGTATCGAGATTCCCTGGGACGCCGGGGCAACGGTGAAACCGATCAGCGTGACCGGGACGCGACGGATCGTTCGGTTCGCCTTCGACTTCGCCCGCAGGAACGGCCGGAAGAAGGTGACCGTGGGCCACAAGGCGAACATCATGAGGTACTCGGACGGGCTCTTCCTGTTCACGGCGGCAGCCGAGTCGGCCTCCTACCTCGACATCGAGTTCGAGGAATGCCAGGTCGACGAGCTCGCCTACCGTTTGGTCGTCGAACCGGAGACGCTCGACGTGCTCCTCCTGCCCAACCTGTACGGCGATATCCTGAGTGACCTGTGCGCCGGGATGGTCGGGGGTCTCGGGCTCGCCCCCGGCGCGAACCTGGGCTGGGAGTACGCGGTGTTCGAGCCGGTGCACGGAAGCGCACCCGACATCGCCGGCAAGGCGCTGGCCAACCCGACCGCCATCATTCTGTCGGGAGCCATGATGCTCGACCACTTGGGAGAGAAAGATGCCGGCCGGGCCGTGCGGGAAGGCGTGAGGACCGCCCTGGCCGAGGGAGCGGTGCGAACCCGCGACCTGGGAGGTTCGGCGTCCACCGAGGAGATGGCCCAGGCCATCGCCGGGGCCACCCGCTCAGCCCTGGCAACCCTCTAGGACGTCTCTAGCCGGGCGGCTCCCGACCGGGAGCCTTCTTCACCTGTCAACACCCTGGCTCGCCGGGGTGGCCGCAGCAGCCCTTCAGCCGGGTCACCGCAAGGAAGCGATTGCGAGCCGTCAGCCACACCTTGGTGCCGAGAGGCCCGCGATACTCGCGCCAGTTCGTGAAGAACTGCGACGCATAGTCCCCCGCTCCCTGATGGTGCTCGTGGTTCTGGTCATGGTCCGACATGGCTCCGGTGAGCTTACTCGCGGTCCTGCCCTGATTCTCGTGACGGGGCTCAGGCGAGCGAGACCAGCTCGAGGAGGTCCTCGCTCCAGTAGTCCAGGACGCCTTCCGGCATGAACAGGGCCCGGTCGGGCTCCAGCGCGTTGACGAACTCGGTGTCGTGGCTCACCAGGATCATGGTTCCCGGCCAGCTCCCGAGAGCCCTGGACACCGCCTCGCGGGAGGGCGGGTCCAGGTTGTTCGTCGGCTCGTCCAGGAGGAGCAGGTTGTGCCGGCCCGCCACCAGCTGGGCCAGGGACAGCTTCGTCTTCTCCCCTCCCGAAAGGGTTCCCGCGTCCTGGAACGCCATGTCCCCCCGCAGCTCGAACATCCCGAGGAGTGCTCGGAGCTGCTGGTCCAGGGCGGTGGATGAGGCCCGCATGTGGGAGATGACGTCGAGACCAGGCGTGATCCCCTCGTGCTCCTGCGCGTAGTAGCCCATCGAGACGCCGGCGCCGATGCGAACCTCGCCGCTGTCCGCCTCGGACTCCCCGGCCAGGATCCGCAGAAGCGACGTCTTCCCCGCTCCGTTCAAACCGATCACCATGAGCCGCTCGCCTCGGGGCAGGTCGAAACTCACGTCCTCGAACACCGGCGGGCCCCCGTAACCCTTCCACAGGGCGGTCACGGTCAGCACGACCCTCCCCGTGTGGGGCGGCTCTGGGAACCGTACGTTGACCTTTCGCACGCGCTTGGGGGCAGATACGGCTTCGGCCTTCATCCGCTCCACTCGGGTGTCCAGCGACTTGGCCTTCCGGGCACGCTTCTCCGTCTGATGCCGCATCGAATCGGCCAGCGCGGACAGTCGCTTGATCTCCGCCTGCTGGCGGGCGGCGACTTTGGCCAGGCGAGACTCTTCCTGCCGGCGAGCCTCCCGGTACTGCGAATACGTGCCGCGGTACTCGACCAGCCGGCCGTCGTCCAGGTGCATGACCCGGGTTATGGAACGGTCGAGCAGCATGAGGTCGTGGCTCACGACCATGAGCGCTCCTCGGTATGAGGCCAGGAACTTCATGAGCCAGCTCTTGGCGTCGTTGTCCAGGTGGTTGGTGGGCTCGTCGAGCAGCAGTAGGTCGCTCCCGGCGAACAGGATCCGCGCCAGCCCCAGTCGCCGCCGCTCTCCTCCCGACAGAACCCTGACCGGGAGTTCCATGCGATCCGCCGCGAGGCCCAGCCCGGCTGCAATCTGCCTGGCTTCGGCTTCGGCCGAGTAGCCACCGGCGTGGCGGTATTCCTCCTCCGCCCGGGAGAAGCGAGCTACGTTCTTTGCCGAGTGGTCCTCCTCCATCGCCAGGCGCAGCTTCTCCAGCCGATCTGCCGCCAGAGCGATGCCCCTGCCTTCCAGGATGTGGGTGATGGCCTTGATGTCGAGGTCCACTCCACGCGATCTGGGATCCTGACGGAGGTAGCCCAATCGTCCCTGACGAAGGACGACGCCCTGTACGGGCGCTGCCTCGCCTGCCAGGACCTGGAGCAGGGTCGTCTTGCCGGCTCCATTCCGTCCGACCAGGCCAACCTTCTCGCCGAAATGCAGGTTGAACGAGACTCCCTCGACGAGAGGAAGTCCCCCGGCTTCGATTCCGAGCGCTCGAACCTGCAACATGGCCTACAAGAGATTCCCACGCATGACCGTGATCGCCATTCCCCCGAGTCGGACCCGATCGCCGGCGAGCCCCACACGAACCACCCCGCCGCGCGGCGAGGCCTGATACGCGAGCATCTCATCCTTCCGAAGGCGGGGTCCCCAGAATGGCCCCAGACAGCAGTGGGCCGATCCCGTCACCTGGTCCTCGTCGATCCCTATTGCCGGGGCGAAGTAGCGGGAGAGGAAATCGTACTCGCGGGAACACTGGGCCGTGACGATCACGCCTCGGACCGGCAATGTTGCGACGAGAGCGCGCTCAGGCGCCAGGGCCCGGAGAATCTCCTCCGACTCCACCTCGACCAGGTAGTCGAGGCGATTCCTGCCGACGTAAACGGGGGTGACGCCGAGGGCTCGGATGAGGTGGTCCGGAACCTCAACTCGATCCGCCGGCTCAGCAGGGAAGTCCAGTTCGATCCACTGGCCGTGCCGCCGCGCAGCAAGGACTCCAGCCCGAGTATGGAAGGTGGCTCGATCGTCAGCGTCGAGGAGGCCCTCCTCCCCCAGAACGTGTGCTGCGGCGAGCGTCCCGTGGCCGCAGAGTGTCAGCTCCACCCGTGAGGTAAACCAGCGCAGGCCGAACCCGTCCTCCTCCGGCTCCACGAAAGCCGTTGCCGCCAGATTCAGTTCGCCGGCGACCTCCTGCATCCACTCTTCCTGGGCTCGGGCCGTCAGTAGGCACACGGCCGCAGGGTTCCCGGCGAACGGCCTTTCGGCGAAGGCGTCGACCTGAAAGACCCTGATGGCCATTCGACTGTGCTTCCTTTCGCCCTGGATCTAGCCCAGCTTGGCCAGGTCCTCGCACTTTGTCCGGATGCCATCGGCAGCCTGACGGAGAGCAGAAAGCTCTTCCTCGTTCAGCTCGAGCTCCACGATCTCCTCGACCCCGGCCTTGCCCAGACGGACCGGCACGCCCACGTACACATCGCTGATCCCGTACTGGCCGGTGCACCAGGCGCACACGGGCAGGACCTCCTTGGTGTCGCCCGCGATCGCATTGACCATCTGGGCGATGGCGGCCGACGGGGCGTAGTAGGCACTCCCCTTCTTGAGCAAGCCGACGATCTCCGCGCCTGCATCTCTGGTCCGCTGATACAACCGCTGCAAGGTCTGCTCGTCGACCAGCTCGGTGAGGGGCTTGCCCCCGCCGGTAGCCTGTCGGGGGAGCGGGACCATCGATTCCCCGTGAGACCCCAGAGTCATCGCCTCCACCTGCGTCGGAGAGATCCCCAGCTCCTCGGCGATGAAATAGGAGAGCCTGGAGGAGTCCAGGACCCCGGCCATCCCCATCACACGTTCCTTCGGGAAGCCCGAGACCTGCGCGGCCAGAAACGTCATCTCGTCGAGCGGGTTGGTCACCACGATCAAGACTGCGTTCGGTGAATGGCCGGCCACCTGCTCGACCACGCCTCGGATGATGCCGGCGTTCTTGTCGAGCAGATCCATTCTGCTCATCCCGGGCTGGCGGGGAAGTCCCGCCGTGATGACGACGACGTCCGAGCCGGCCGTCTCGCCGTAATCGTTCGTACCCGTGATGTTCGGCTCGAAGCCTTCGATCGGCGCCGATTCCCTCATGTCGAGAGCCAGTCCCTGGGGCAGACCTTCGACGATGTCGATCATCACCACCTCGTCGGCCAGGCCCTTCTGCACGATCCGCATCGCGGCGGTCGCCCCGACGAACCCGCTTCCAACCACGGTCACCCGCAATTCGATCGCCTCCAATGCAAGAGGGAACGCTCAGGAGGAATCCTACGGAACTTTTCACCCCCTATAGTGCCTGGTACGGGCTCTCTCTTGGTATCTGGCCCGGACACCGGACACCGCCAGGTCTTTGTCCCGGGCGAGCTTCTATAGGCCTCCGACCCCGCCCTTCGGCCTTCGATACAACCCCTGATACCAACGAGGCATCTGCCCCCTGATGGTGGGGGCGAAGACTGTCGCCCGGGCCTCGAGGTGCCCTGCCGCATCGCGATTACATGCCGAAATCCGTGGGGCGTGTGTCCGCGCCTTGCCCTTCATAGGATGGCTGCATGGCGATCTATGAGGTGTGCGCCTCGGGTCTCGAGTACCTCGCTCTCGCGACGCAGCTCCTCCAGCGCGCTCGCCTGGCGGATCCGGAGGCAGGGGTATGGGAAGCCGCTGATCTGCAGTAGTGGTGGCGCACGCCTCGGCTCTCGGACGCGATTGACCAGCTCTTCTGGATCGATGACGAAGGGCCCGTTGCGGGCCTCGTACTGACGGACTGGGATAGAGGATGGGGGTGCGATCCCATCATCGTCCCGGGAGTTTCCGCCGTTTCGCTGCCCACCGTCTGGGCCCGCGCCGTCGAAGCCATCGACTCCTTGGGGCTCGAAGCGGTCGAAGTGCTCGCCCGTGACGACGACTTCGAGCTGCTGGACCTCCTGGCCGGCGCCGGTTTCGTGGCCGACGACGACGACCGATCCGGGAGCCTGGATGAACGCCAAGGACCGTCCCTATGTGGCGGCCGTGCCGGAAGGATTCGTGCTCGTGGACCGCGCGCAGGAGACGACCAAGCCACACCCGATGCGGCGCCGAAGCAGCGAAGCGATCGAGGCCCGGCTCTGGCAGTGCTCGCTCTACGACCCGGCACTCGACCTCGCGGTCGAGGCTGCTGACGGCGAGGTCGCCGGTTACGCGCTCTTCTGGTTCGACCCCGTGACCGAGGTAGGGATGGTGGAGCCGATGAGAGTCGAGGATGCGTACCAGCGGCGCGGTCTGGCGCGTGCCATGCTCACCACGGGCGTCGATCGGCTCGCGAGCGAGGGGCACGCCGCTTGAAAGTCGGCTATGCCACCGACATCGCACGTGGCCTCTACGTCGGCGCTGGCTTCCAGGTGACCTCCAAGAACACGTCATACAGTCGGAGACGGGTTGCGATGGACTGACGACCGCTCCGCGTGTTCGATCTCGGCTCGAGGCGTCTCCGCGGACGCTACGCGCGTGTAGCTGCTAGCTAGCTACAACGGAACGCCCGTCTTCAAGAAGTGGAGAGCCTAGGAAGAGCACCCTGGCCAGGCGCGGGGAGACGCCGTCCGCGAAGGTCGACGCCTGGGGCCGAGAGATCGGTCACGAAGCTCGCGGCCATATTCCTAGGAATTTTCGGCGGACCGGCTGACGAGCTGCGGACTACGAGGCGGAGGCGACCGAGCGGTCGACGCTGCGCAGCCCAGCCTGCTCCAGCATCAGCAGGAAGTCGTGCGGCTGGGACGAGGCGTGGAGCGCGTCGTCGATCGTGATCAAGTCCTGGCGGACCAGCCCGAGCAACGACTGGTC
>WNGB01011860.1_pt1 | contig 18268 bp, 11 predicted proteins | sample 5400681 | NCBI WGS metagenome assembly WNGB01 (sample SAMN13153367, study PRJNA577476) | soil metagenome | isolation source: 115 cm soil or saprolite under grassland replicate 2 | place: USA:California | collected 2016-06-15 | reverse complement strand
TCGGCCAGCGGCACGCCGTAGCAGCTGAGCAGTTCCACGGTGGGGTCCAGGGCCAGCCAGCCGCCCCGGGGCGGGCCGGCGAGAAACCCGGTGACCAGGTCGCTGGCCCGGTCCTGGCTCACGCCGTCCAGGTCGGGAACCCGTCCTGGCGGGGTGGCCCGCCAGGTGCCGTAGCGCGCGGCGTGGCCGAGGGCGCGGGCGGCCGACTCGGCGTATCCATAGGCGGGGACGGGAGGGGAGTCCCCGCCCGGGCTTGGCAGCAGCCGGACCACTTCAAGCTGGTCCAGCACGGCTGCGGCGATAGGCACTGGCAGCCGCGCGGCAGCTATCTCGGGAACCGGGTCGCTGGCCGCGGTCGTGGCGGTCAGCGCCAGCACCGCGTCGACGCCCGGGTCGGCGCCGACGAGCTCCAGGCACCGGCGGAAGCTGCCGGGGGCGACCAGCACGGTGGTATCGACCGGCCCGGCCACCACGGCCGCAGGGCCGAGCATGTCCCGCAGCGCCCGCCGGGTGTCCGCGGCCAGGCTGGCGACCTCCAGGCCGGCGTCGCTGCACGCGTCGGCGGCGAGCACCGCGGCGCCGCGGGTGTTGGATACGACGCCGATCCTGCGTCCCGCGGGCACCGGCTGGGATGCCAGCAGCGCCGCGGCATCGAGCAGTTCGCCGAGGTTCGCGGCGGCGATTACGCCCGCCTGCGCAAACAGGGCCTGCCTGGTGACCAGCGGGGTAGCTGCCTTCGCGGCGCGGGCCCCGGCCAGGCGCTTGCCCGTCGCGGACCGGCCTACGAGCACGATCAGGACCGGCATGGTGCGGCCGACACGGCGGGCGGTGCGGGCGAACTTCGCCGGGTTCCCGATCGATTCCAGGTACAGCAGGGCCAGCTTTGTTGCCTCGTCGGACTCCCACCATTGCAGCATGTCGGTGCCGGACACGTCGTCCTTGTCGCCGAAGGAGACGAGGGAGGAGATCCCCACGCCCAGCCGGGACAGGTGCTCCACCAGCACGAAGCCGGTGCCGCCGGTCGACTGCAGGGCCAGGCCAGCCCTTCCCGCCGCGGGATGGCGGGCCGCGAACGTGGCATCCAGGCTGGTGCTGGGGTTGGCCACGCCGAAGGAGGCCGGCCCGACCATCCGCATGCCGTGGCGGCGGCAGATGCGCAGCAGCTCCGCGCGGGCCGGGCCGCTGAGTCCCGCCGCGACCACGGCGAGGACCTTGACCCCCCGCTGCCCGCATTCTTCGGCGACACCGAGCACGGCCGCTGCCGGGACGGCAATGACCGCCAGGTCGACGTCCTCGGGCAGCGCGGCCGCCGACGGCAGGCAGGGGATGCCGTCCAGCTCAGCCGCGCCCGGGTTGACCGGGTAGACCGGGCCGCTAAAGCCGCCGGTGATGATGTTGCGCAGGATGACCCGGCCGACCGATCCTCTGCGCCGGCTCGCGCCGATGACCGCGACCGAGGCCGGGATCAGCGCGTGCCGCATGCTGGCCACGTCGGCCGACTGCTCCCGCACGGCGACCGTATCGCGGTAGGTGCCCAGGGCGGCGTCGGCCTCGTCGGTGGGCAGCGGGAACCTGAGATCGTACACGCCGTCTGCCAGGGAGCGCTGCGCCTGCAGCCCGGCGTCGGCGAACACCCGCAGCATTCGCGCGTTCTCGCTGAGTGTCTCCGCAGTAAAGGCGCGGAGCCCCCGGCCGCGGCCCAGCGAGACCAGGTGCTCCAGCAGCAGCATGCCGATGCCGCGGTTCTGCATGTCGTCGGCGACCGTGAAGGCGACCTCCGCGGACGAGGACCCGGCGCCGGCCTGCTCGTAGGTGCCGCAGCCGACCAGTTCGCCGTCCAGCATGGCCAGCAGCGCGGCATGGTCCGGGGCGGGCGCGCGGCATATCCGGCGCGCCTCTTGCTCGGCAACCAGCGGGCTCATGCTGAAGAAACGCAGGTAGAGGTTGTCCGGGGACATCTTGGCGTGCATGTCCCGCACCGCGTCGAAGTCGTCAGGCCGCGCGGCCCGGATCTCGATCGTGGTGCCGTCGGTTAGCAGAGCGTAGGCGCTGGGCTCGGCCTCTGTGCTCACGCCACCCTCCCGGGTCTGGGTCGCCGGCTCGCGATGCGGCACTGCACCACATCATCGGGTACGGGGGCATCAACGCGGGCTCTTTGTGCTGAGTGAGTTCATTTCGAGCTGGGCGGCCAGCGGAACAACCAGGCGCGCCCGGTGAGAATGCTGAGGCTCTTCGCCAGGTCGCCGGGTCACTTTCCGAGACCGCCTGTCCTCAGGCGTCGGCAACCTACTCCACGTCGCAGCATGTTTAAGTCATCGTTCCCCTGGGGGGCCGAACCCTGAGGTCCCTGACGGTGAGCTGACCCCGACGTCGGCTCGTGGCTGTTGCCCGTGGTGCCCTTCGCAGTGCTTGCACCTATGGTGGCGTGATCCAGCTACGGCTTTGAGGGCCGAAGGTCCTGAGCATCCCTCCCGGCGCGCGGCGGTGGTCGTAGAAGGCGCGGGCGCCGGGGCTGAAGCGGATCGACGGCCGCAAGTAATTCAAGGTGCGCTGAACCATTGCGGGTGTGGCATCGTCGATGCTGACCCGCAGTTCGTCCGGGAAATCTCCCATGCCCCCTCTTCCGCCCGGCCTGAGCCGGCCCTGTTGCCCGCCTGACTGGGGAATGCTGGCAGACCCGTTACCCACGGCATCACGATGCCCGCGCGTCCGGGTCCCGGGGGCCGTAGGAAGCTGGTAGCCCCCCTCGGGGGCGTGGGGGGCTACCAGGGCTTGCGGCGGCCGTCGGCGTGGACCGCATCTACGCGGAAATCGTCGCCGACGCGGGGCTGCCCGGCGAGCCCGGCATGGCGATGCCACTCAGGCCATGGCAGTGACGGGCATCGTAGGAGCCGCTGACCTGCACGTCTGCGCGCCTCCATCCGTCCTTATCAAGTGCTCATTTTAGCGATTGACGACTTCGGTGGCGAGCAGGGACGTTCCCAGGCATAAAGGGCCGCAGGGCCTGGCGGTCCGGACAACCCGTGGCGGGGCTACCCGGCGTACCTGGCTTGGGCAGATACCTGCTCACCGGCTCGTGCCCGGCGGGGTTGCCTGCATGAACGCCCTCGGCCGCCGCTGCCGGGACGCCCGCTTCTTTATCGTGCCCGTGGCCAGCTGGTAAATTGACCACCTGATGTTCTTCTCAGGTGGCTGGCGGGACCGGGATGAGCACGTCATGGGCCGATGCGCCGGGCCGGGCCGGGCAAGGGGGCAGCTCTCGTGACGCGGCCCATTTACCAGGTGAAGGCGGATTTCTTCAAGACGCTGGGCCATCCCGCGCGGATCCGGGTTCTGGAGCTCCTGCGTGACGGGGAGTGCCCGGTCAGTGAGCTCATCCCAGGCGTCGGCATCGAGGCGTCCCACTTGTCGCAGCAGCTCGGGATCTTGCGGCGGGCGGACATCGTGCAAGTGCGCCGGGAGGGCGCGGCTGTCTTGTACTCGGTAACCGATCCGCGCATTTTCGAGCTCCTCGAGGTCGCCAAGGCGATCCTGACAAGCTCGCTCGCCGGGTCGGGCCAGCTGCTCGCCGAGCTCCAGACGCTGGAGTTCGCTGAGCGGCGGGTTCCCCCGGGCGGACAGCAGAGCAGCTGAGCCGCCTGCCTGGCCTGCTTCCCGCCTCGGCCGGACCCCGCCGTCCGCGCTGTCGCGGTGCGGTCAGCGGCTCACGTCGTCTTTCCTGGTCACAACCCGGGGCAAACCAGCTACCTGACGACATGATAACTTCATCAACCGTGCAATGGCTGCCCCCCCTTCGGTCGCTGTTCGCGCGCCCGGTTACTGAGCGGCTTCCGCCGCCTCCGGTCCCGCGTTCCGCGGCGCGCTTTCCCGGCTCGGTCCAGCTCCGCCACGTCGGCGCTGGGTCCTGCAACGGCTGCGAGCTGGAGATCGCGTCGGCCTTCGGCCCGGTCTATGACGCGGAGCGGTACGGCGCGCGCCTCGTCGCCTCCCCCCGGCACGCCGACGGGGTCCTGGTCACCGGGGTGGTGACGCGGAACATGGCCGTTCCGCTCAGCAAGACCCTCGACGCAGTTCCGGCCCCCAAGGTGGTCGTGGCCTGCGGCGACTGCGCGCTCGGCGGCGGGCCGTTCGCGGGCGGCTACGGCGTGGCGGACAGCGCCGGGCCGCTGGAGGAGCCTGACGTGGCCATTCCCGGCTGCCCGCCGGGCCCGGTGGCTATCGCCCAGGCGCTGCGCGGGCTGACCGGCCGGTGAGCGCGGCCCTTCTCGTCGCCGGCCTGGGGCTGGGGGGCGGCGGGGCGGCGGCGGGCGCGGTCCTGCCCGCCCGGGCCCGGGTGCCTGGAGCCGCTGTGCTCACCGGGGCAGCCTGCGTCGTGGCCTGCGCCGCAGCGGCCGGGGTGCTCACCTCCGGTAAGCCGGTCACGGTCCATTCGGCCGAGATCCTGCCGCTAACCGGGGTCACCCTGTCACTGGACCCCCTCGGCGCGGTCTTCGTCCTCACCACGGCCCTGGTCGGCGCGGCGGTGAGCTGCTACGCCGCCGGTTACCCGGCCCGCAGCATGAAGAGCCGCCCGGCCGCCGGGCTGCTGCCGCTGTTCATCACGAGCCTGCTGCTCGTCCCGGCTGCGGCGAGCATCGCGACCTTCATGGCCGCGTGGGAGCTGATGGCGCTGTCGTCCCTGCTGCTGCTGCTCACCGGGCACCGCCGCCGCGAGGCCCGTGACGCGGCGGAGTGGTACGCGGTCATGACCCACGCGGGCGCCGCCGCCATCCTGCTCGCATTTGTCCTGATGGGCGCGCACGCCGGGGGTCAGTCTTTCGCCGCGATCCGGGCCTATGCGGGAGGGCTGCCGCCGACCGTCCGCTCCCTCGCGTTCCTGCTGGCCCTGGCCGGATTCGCCTCGAAGGCGGGGGCGGTGCCGGTGCACGTCTGGCTGCCGCGCGCCCATCCCGAAGCGCCCGGCCCGGTCTCCGCGCTCATGTCCGGCGCCATGGTGAACCTCGGCATCTACGGCATCATCCGGACCGGCGAGGTCCTGCTCGGCGGGGGTGAGCTGTGGTGGTGGCTCATGGTGGCCGGTATCGGTGTCGTCTCGGCCCTGTTCGGCGCGCTGCATGCCGCGGCGAGTTCGGATCTCAAACGCCTGCTCGCGTACTCGACGGTAGACAACATGGGGCTTGTCCTGATCGGGGTGGGCGCCTCAGGCGCCCTCGCCGTCACCCGGCACGACGCCCTCGCGGCGCTGGCCATGGTGGCGGCGCTGTTCCAGATGATGAACCACGCGGCGTTCAAGGGATGCCTGTTCCTGGGGGCGGGGTCGGTCCAGCATGCGGCCGGCACCCGCGACCTCGACCAGCTCGGCGGGCTGCTGCGCCGCCTTCCGGCGACCGCGGCGCTGTTCGGCGTGGCCGCCCTGTCCATCTGCGCGCTGCCGCCGTTCAGCGGATTCGCGAGCGAGTGGCTGCTCGTGCAGGGCCTGCTGCGCGGCTTTTCCGCGCACAGCGCGGCAACGGCGGCGGCTCTGCTGGCCGGCGTGGCGGCGCTGGCGCTCACCGGGGGCCTGACCGCCGCCGCGTTCGTGAAGGCGTTCGGCATCGGCTTCCTCGGCCAGCCCCGCACACCGGCGGCCGCGGCCGCGGATGAAGCCGCCCCGGCGATGGTGGCGGGCATGGCGCTGCTCGCCGTGCCGTGCGTGGTGCTCGGCGTGATCCCGGGGGTGGTCATGCCGCTGCTGGCCAGGGCGGCGGGCACCGCCCTGGGCGGCCCGCCGCCCGATCCGGTCCGGGCCGGGACCGGCCTGGGCCTGGCCGGCAGCACCGATGTGATCGAGCCGGCGCTGCTGGCCCTGCTGCTGACCGCCGGGCTCGCGCTGGCCTGGGCGCTGGCCCGGATCCGGACCCGCGCCCGGGCGCGGCGTGCCGAGGCCTGGGGCTGTGGCCGGGAACTGCAGACGGCGCGGATGCAGTACACCGCGACTTCCTTCGCCGAGCCGCTCCAGCGCGTCTTCGAGGACGTGCTGCGGCCCGACCGCGACCTCGATGTCAGCCACCTCGCCGAGTCGCGGTACTTCGAGGACGCGCTCCGGTACCACAGCCGGATCGACGACGCCGTCGAGCGTGGCTGGTACCGGCCGTTGATCAGCCTGGCCGGCCGCTGGGGTGAGGTGGCGCGGCGGGCGCAGAACGGGAGCATGCACCGCTACCTGGCCTACGGGTTCGCTGCCCTGATCGTCATCCTGGTCGTGCTGGCATGACCGCCTCGCCCCTCGCCGCGGCCGGGGTTTCGGTCATCCAGCTGGGTGCGGCGGTGACCGGCGGCCCGCTTCTTTTCGGCCTCATGGCCAAGGTGCGGGCCCGGGCGGAGGGGCGGTCCGGTGCGCCCATCCGCCAGCCCCTGCTCGACCTGCGGAAGCTGGCCGGCAAGGAGCATATCCACGGCGGGCACTCCAGCGTGGTCCTGCCGCTCGCCCCGCTCGTTCTGGTCGCCTCCACCGCGGCCGCCGTGGCCATCGCGCCGCTGATCTCGACCCGGCCGGCGCTGGGCCGCACCTCCGATGCGCTCGTCGTGGTGTTCCTGCTCCTGCTGGGCTCGGTGGCGGTCGCGCTGGCCGGCCTCGACACCGGCACCGCGTTCGGGGGGATGGGGGCGAGCCGGGCGATGACGATCGGGGCGCTGGCTGAGCCCGCCCTTCTGGTGGCCGTGCTCGCCCTGTCCATCCAGGCCGGGACCTCGAACCTGCCGCGGCTCGTCTCGGCGACCCTGGCCCATCCGCAGTGGGCGGCGAGCCCGGAACGGCTGCTCGCCCTCCTCGCCCTCGTCATCGTGGTGTTCGCCGAGGCCGGCCGGATCCCGGTGGACAATCCCTCGACTCACCTCGAGCTCACGATGATCCACGAGGCGATGGTGCTCGAATACGCGGGGCCTGAGCTCGCGCTCGTCACCCTCGGCGAAGCGATGCGCCTCGGGCTGCTCCTGTCGCTGGTGGCGAACCTGTTCTTCCCGTGGGGCATCGCCGCCACGGGAAGCGTCCTGTGGCTCGCCGTCGGGCTCGCCGTGCTGGCCGCCAAGACCGCGGCCCTCGCGGGGGTGATCGCTTTCCTGGAGGTTTCGATGGCCAAGCTGCGGCTGTTCCGCGTCCCCGAGATCCTCTCGGCCGCGTTCGTCCTGGCCGTGCTCGCCGTCATCACCGGCCTGGCCGTCACGCCATGACCGGATCCGCTTACTCCGGGCCGCTCGGCCTGGCCGCCGGGGCCGTGCTGGCCTGTGCCGTGGTAACGCTGTGGCGCCGTGACCTGCGCGCGATCGTCTCGGTCCTCGCCGTCCAGGGCACCGCCCTCGGTATCACCGCTGCGCTGCTCGCCGCCGGTTCCCGTGACATCGGGCTGGGCATCACCGCCGCCGTCGTCCTGGCCGCCAAGGGGCTCATCGTCCCTGGCCTGCTCAGGCGGCTGGTGCGCCGCGACCCCGGGAGCCGCGAAACAGCTCCCCTGGTCAACGTGCCGGCCTCGCTCATCGCCGCCGCCGCGCTCATCGTCATGGCCTACCTCGCAGGGGGGAAGCTCACGGCCCTCGCCCCGGGCACCGCCGCCCGGCTGGCGCCGGCCGGCCTGGCCACCGTCCTCATCGGTTTCTTCATGCTTGCGACGAGGCGCAAGGCGGTCTCCCAGATCGTCGGGCTGCTGCTGATCGACAACGGGATCGCGCTCACCACGTTCCTGCTCACCGCAGGTGTGCCGCTCCTGGTCGAGCTCGGCGCGGCCCTGGACGTCCTGCTGGTCGTCGTCGTCCTGCGGGTGCTCGCCACGACGATGCGGGCCCGCCTCGGCCCCTTCGACCTCGATCAGCTGCGGGAGTTGCACGACTGATGCTCATCTACGCTGTCCTCGCCGTGCCGATCGCCGCCGGGGCAGGCGCCGCCGTCATACCGTGGCGGCAGGCGGTCAGCTGGGCCGCGGCCGCGGCCAACGGTGCCGTGCTCATCCTGGGCATCGCGCTCGCTGCGGCGGCCACCCGCCGTCACCTGCCCGTCGTGGCCGGCGGTGTCCTGCGCGCTGACGCGCTCAGCGCGTTCATGGTGGTCGTCATCGGCGCGATCGCTCTCCTGGCCTCCTGGCAGTCAGCCCGCTACCTGAACGCCGAGATCACGCGGGGGGCCTGCACAGGCCGTCACGCCACGCTCTACACAGCCCTGGTCCAGGGGTTCGTGAGCTGCATGCTCGTCGCGGTCCTGGCGGCCAATCTCGGCGTGATGTGGGTGGCGGTCGAGGCCACCACGATCGCCACCACCTTCCTGGTCGGCCACCGGCGGACCAGCGGGGCGCTGGAGGCGTCGTGGAAGTACATGGTGATCTGCTCGGTCGGCGTCGCGCTCGCGTTCCTGGGTACCGTCCTCATCTATTTCACCGCCCAGCACGCCACCGGCCATGCGGCGGGGTCGTTGGACTGGACCTCGCTGATGGCGGCCGCCGACCGTCTCAACCCGGGAGTCGTACGCCTGGCGATGGGGCTCCTCATCCTCGGGTACGGCACCAAGGTCGGCCTGGCGCCGATGCACAGCTGGCTGCCCGACGCGCACAGCCAGGCACCGGCGCCCGTCTCCGCCCTCATGTCCGGGGTCCTGCTCACGGTCGCGTTCTATGCGCTGCTGCGGTTCAAGGCGATCGCTGACGGCGCGCTCGGGCCCGCCTACCCGCGGGCCCTGCTCGTCGCGGCCGGCCTCGCCTCCCTCGCCGTCGCCGCGTCCCTGCTGCTGACCCAGCGGGATTACAAGCGCATGCTCGCCTACCACAGCATCGAGCACATGGGCCTGATCGCCCTCGGCGCCGCGGCGGGAAGCTCGCTGGCGATCGCGGCGGTCCTGCTGCACATCCTCGGGCACGGGCTCGCCAAGGGCGTGCTCTTCCTCGCCTCCGGCGAGATCCTCCTCGCCGAGGGCACCAGCGAGATCGCGAAGATCCCCGCCCTGCTGTCCCGCCGGCCCGTGCTCGGCGGGATCTTCGGCTTCGGCCTCATCGCCCTCCTGGGCCTGCCGCCGTTCAGCCTCTTCGCCAGCGAGCTCAACATGGTGCGCGCCGAGTTCGCCGCCGGCCTCGGCTGGGCGGCCGCGATCGCCCTGATCTGCATGGCGGTCATTTTCGCCGCGGTCATGGCGCACGGCCGTCATCTCCTGCTCGGCGACGCGGCCCCCCAGGGCCGGCGTGAGGCAACACCGCGGGTCGTCGCTGTTCCCCTGGCCGCAGGCCTCATCGCCTGCGCCGTCATCGGCGTGTCCGCCTGGCCCCTCCAGCCGCTCCTGCACGCGGCGGCCCGGGTCGTGTCATGAACCCGCCCGCGGGAACGAGGGCCGCCCAGCTGGCCCGCCAGACGTTCCAGATCACGGCGGGCGAGCTGCCCGCCGAATCGGCACGACTGCTCGCCGGGGGCCAGCGTCTCGCCGCCGTCGCCGCGCACGATGACCGGCGCTCGCTGCGGGTCGTCTACGTGTTCTGCGCCGGCCCCCCGGACCGGCGGACCGAACTGGAGGTGCGGCTCGATCCCGCCCGGCCGGAAGTACCCTCCCTGGCCCATCTCTCCTTCCCGGCCAGCCGGTTCGAGCGCGAGATGTGCGACCTGTTCGGCATCATCCCGGCCGGGCACCCCTTCCTGCGCCGCCTCGTCCTGCATCAGCACTGGCCGCCAGGGTGGCACCCGATGCGCCATGACGCCGGGCCGCCACCCCCGATGCAGGAAGATGCTGGGCCATTCCCCTTCGTCCAGGTCGACGGACCCGGCGTGTATGAGATCCCGGTCGGCCCCGTCCATGCCGGTCTCATCGAACCGGGCCACTTCCGGTTCTCCGTCGTCGGGGAGACGATCCTGAAGATGAAGGCCCGGCTGTGGTTCGCCCACCGCGGCATCGAGCGCCTCTTCGAGGGCCAGGACACCCAGGCAGCAGTGCGCCTCGCGGAATGCATCTCCGGTGACAGCGCGATAGCGCACAACCTCGCCTACTGCCTCGCTGTCGAAGACGCCACCCAGCTCTCCGTCCCCGAGGACGCGGCCAGGCTCCGCGCGCTGCTGCTCGAACTGGAGCGTGTCTACAACCACATTGCCGACATCGGCGCCCTGTGCAACGACGTAGGCTTCGGGCTCGCCCAGGCCAGTGCCCTCACCCTCCGCGAAAAGCTGCTGCGCCTCAACGCCGACGTCACCGGCCATCGCCTGCTCCGCAGCGCGATCCGTCCCGGGCACGCATCGGTCCAGCGGCTGCCTGCCCCCGGCGAGCTCAGTGAGATCGGGCGGCGCTTCGACGAGATCATCGGGCTCGCCACCGCGAACACCGTCGTCATGGACCGGTTCACCGGCACCGCCGTGCTCTCCACCGAGGACGCGCTCGCCATCGGCACGCTCGGCGTCGTCGCCCGCGCCTCCGGGCTCACCCTCGACGCCCGGATCGCGCATCCCTTCACCGACCTGGGGAGCGCCTTCCAGTACACCGGACAGCACGGCGGGGACGTCATGGCGCGGTTCTCCGTCCGGGCCGGCGAGGTACGGGCGTCCCTGAACCTCATCACCCAGCTCGCCGGGGATATCCGCACGTTCAGCGCCACCGCGCCCCAGACGCCCCGCAGCGGCGGCACCGGGCTCGGAATCACCGAAGGCTGGCGCGGCAGCATCATCCACCGCGTCGAGGTCAGCCCCGCGGGCACGCTCACCCGATGCAAGATCGTCGACCCATCGTTCCTGAACTGGCCCGCGCTCTCCGTCGCCCTCGCCGGCACGATCGTCCCTGACTTCCCCCTCGCCAACAAGAGCTTCAACCTCTCCTACGCCGGCAACGACCTCTAGACCAGCACCACCAGTGTCACGCCGACGGCGGTCGCGCTGTGTTAGGCCGCACCGGGAGACTGCCGCGCAAGGGACTGTTGACCTCTTACACATCACGAAGGCTCCGTGCACCCGGAGTGGTGACACGATCTCTGCGTCATCGCCGGTCAGACGATCAGCTTCCGGCGGATCTTGCCCCTCCGAATGCCCCTCAGGGGTGAACGCTCACCGGTTTGGCGCCCGAATTCTGTCCACGGCAATTAGGTCATCGGCTCCGGTCCGGGGCGTCAAGCAGAGAAGTGACCCGCTGGAGATCATCCATGCTCCATGGTACTTGCAGGACCATGAGCATATCGGGGTGCTCGACCGGGCGAAACTGGAACATCTCCAGGTCGAGCCGCCCGATCTCGGGGTGATCAATCCCGATCGCTGCTGGTTTGAAGTCGCGGATGGCGTACTCCGCCCACCATTCGCGGAATTCCGGGCTGGCCTCGGTAAACTCCGCCGTTAGTGCGGCGAATCGCGGGTCGCTGGGTCTCTGGCCGGCGGCGGCTCGGAACTGGCTGATCACCGCGCGCGCGGCCTGTTCCCAGCGGACCATACGGGCACGGTTCTCCACGTCGTTGAACATCATCCACAAGAGATTGCGCCACTCGGCGGGGAGCAGCGCAGGGTCATTCCGGAGCCGCCTGTAAGGCTCGTTCCACACCACATAATCGAAATGCATGTCATAGACGGAGGCGATATTGGGGGCGGCCGCATTGACCAGCCGCTGCAGCCGGGGAAGCGCATCGTCGGTGTGTGTCTTGCCCGTCGCGGTGCGGAGACCGGCCAGGCCACGGATGTGCCGGCGCTGGTCGGGGTCGAGTAGCAGCGCGCTACGGCGTCGCCACGACATTCATCAACTCACACCCCTCACAAGCCACCCGCTCGGGCAATGTAGCCCACCGCAGCCACTCGGCCGATCGGTACCCCTTGCAAGTAGTAATACAGCAGGTGACGGCGATCATGGGGATACCGATGCCTCGCGGCTAACGCTAGCCGCACTGCGGGCACCCCCCATGGTGGTGGCACCGGCATCCCTCACGGTGGGGCTCGGCTGGGCAGGCCGAACGCTCGCCGCGGCACCGGGGCAGCAGGACGGGGCCGACGCCGGGAATGGAGTGGCACCGCGCCTCGGCGAGCACGGCCGCCGTGGCCTGCTCGGCGTTTTCCCCGATGCGGGACATCCGCGAGGCGATCAGCCCGGTCACGATGGGGCTGGAGAAGGACGTGCCGCTCCACTTCGCCATGCCGTAGAAGTCCCGGATGTCATTCGTGTACGGAGCCACCGAGCAGGTGTACGTACCCGTCGCGTAGGCGTTGACCAGGTCCCGGCCGGGCGCATATACGTCGACCTGCGGGCCGAAGTTGCTGAACGAGGCCCGGCCGCGCCAGTCGGCACCCAGCGCGCCAACGGAGACCACCTCGGCGAACGCGGACGGCCAGGCAGGCCTGCGCACGCCGCTGTTGCCTGCCGGGGCGACGCACACCGCGCCGCCGTACTCGCGCAGCCGCCGGAGCCACTGCCCGAAGGCGATCAGCGGGAAGTCATGCCTGGACAGACAGGCAAGGTTCAGGTGGTAGATGTCCACCCCGCGGCCGAGCCCCGCCTGGAGCGCGGGGATCAGGTCCGATTCCGTGACACTGCCGGCGGCGAACGAAACATTGGCCACGATGATCTCCGCGGCCGGGGCCATGCACCGGGCGACGCCGGCGGTGAACGTGCCGTGCCCGGCGTAGGGCCCGACGGAGGGCGGGATCGTCAGCGTGCCGCTGACGAGGTGGGGCTCGCCGGGATCCGGATCCCCGGTCACCCCGGCCAGCCACGAGTGAGACGTCGCATTCTCCAGGAGGCCGGTGTCGGCCAGGTAGACCAGCACCCCCGCGCCGCCGTTGTCGTCGCACACTGACGGGTAGGGCTCGATGTCGTCGTATACCTCTTCGGGGTCGGTGGCCGGGCAGTGGCTGGCCGTCCCTCCTGCGGCGGTCAGTACGTGATTCGGCGTGGCGATTCCCCAGCCGAGCCGTTCGTCAATCGCGTCGAGCGCGGACAGCGATCGCGCATGCCGGTCGCCCAGGGCGGTCAGCCGGGTGACCCCGGCGATGACCGGCTGGAGCGGGTTCGTCTCGGCCTGCTCCAGTTCAGACCGCGTGGGGTGGCCGAGGATCTCCAGGACCCGCTCGAGGTACTCGTCGCGGACCAGGATCTCACCTTCGATGTACATGTATTCAATGCCGCCGTCGCTGGTCGGAACGACCTTGACCTCCTTTCCGCGGGGAGGCTCGGCGTGTTCCTGGCGCGGGGGATCGCGGAAAGCCGAGATTATGAACTCAGCCTCATCGGCGACCCTTGGTTGCAGGCCGTTTCGCCAATCGCGTGGCTCGGTCATGCTGTCCTCCATGGTTGAACGACATGGACTCTGCCCGGGCCGGGCCCGAGCGGGCCATTCGCAGCCTGCCGCGGGCACGGCTGTGCCCTCAGGTTCGATGCATATACGGAGCCAGCACCTGCCGCGCTGATACCTCTGCCGGGCGGGTATTGCAAGCAACCGCCCGCCCGGCGGTATCACTGTCCGTAAGTCACGATGACTTAAAGTAGTCGACTGCCAAAAGGGATTAGGCGTATAGGGAGAAGATATTGCGTGGACCGTCAGAATACGAGGACTTAACATCAGGTTCGTGGCGGAGGGCGCGCTTGCGGCCGGATCTGGCCGGCGGGCTGTAGACGATTTGCTGCCGCTGGCCCTGTCCCGTCCGCATGAGGCATTGGCCCAGGCTCGCGCGGTCCTGGAGGGATGCCCAGATCCTTACGAGGCCTCAGTCGCTCATCAGGCGGCCGGGATCGTCCTGCGTGATACCGGCGATGTCAACGCCGGCGTACAGGAGCTGCGCGGCGCGCTGCGCCTGGCCCGCCGGACGGGCGTCGCCGAGCGCGAGGCCGATGTGCTGGGATCCCTGGGCGGAGCATTCGTTTACGCGGGCCGGACGGCGGACGGGCTCGCCGCCCTTGACCGCGCTGCCCAGCTGTCCACCGGGGTGCTGCTGGGACGGGTGCTGCACCGCCGAGGCGTGGTGCTGTGGACCCTCGGCCGGTACGCGGCGGCCCTGGACGACTTCCGCCGTGCGGTCAGCGTGCTGCAGCGCGCCGGGGACCGGCTCTGGACGGCCCGGGCGCTGAGCGGCCGCGGGCTGGTCTATTTGGCCCTCGGATCACCGGCCCGCGCGGATGATGATTTCGTGGCAGCCGAGCGGCTGTTCGCCCAGACCAGCCAGGAACTCGAAGCGATCCAGACGGTGCTCAACCGCGGGGTGGCCGCCTTCCGGTCAGGAGACCTGCCCGCCGCGCTGTCGTTCCTGGATGAAGCGGCCTCTCGGTACCGGCCGCTGAACGTGCCCACGCCCTTCCTCAGCTTCGACCGCTGCGACGTGCTGCTGGCAGCCGGGCTGGCCAGTGAGGCACTGGCCGAGGCGGACGCGGCCGTCCGGGATATCGAGCAGGCGCATGGCTGGCCGACCAAGAAAGCCGAATTGCTGCTGATGGCGGCCACCTGCGCGCTGGCCGCAGGGCAGCCGCAGGCAGCCCTGGACCGGGCCCAGGCTGCCCACCGCCTGTTCCGGTCGCAGCAGAGCGCCTGGTGGCAGGCTCACGCCGGGCTCGTGCTCATCCGGTCCCGCTACCGGGCGGGGCAGGTATCGGCCCGGTTGCTCAGCACAGCAGACCAGGCCGCCGCCCGGCTGGAGGAGCTCGGCTCGGCCGAGGCCGCACTGGCGCATCTGCTGGCCGGGCGGATAGCGCTGGACCTGGGCCGCTGGGACGACGCCGATCGTCATCTCAGCGCCGCGGCACGCGCCCGGCGGCGTGGCCCGCCCATGTCGCGGGCCAGCGGCTGGCTCGCTGAAGCGCTGCGGGCCCAGGCCACCGCGCATGGTGCCGAACTGGCCATGCTGGCCCAGCGCCATGCCGCGCACGCGCACCGGCCGCGGCTGCTGCTCACCTGGAGTGAACGGTGGCGGGCCACCGCCCTGGCGGTCCCGGCGGTGCGGCCGCCGACCGACCCGCAGCTTGGCGCCAGCCTGGCCGCGCTCCGCCACGTCACCAGCGAGCTGGAGGAGGCGCAGCGCCAGGGCATGCGGCCTGCCGCCCTGCAGCGGGAACAGCGGCGGTTGGAGAAGGTGGTGCGCGGCTGCTCGCTGCGCGCCCCGGGGAGCGCCGATTCGGCTGGCCCAGCCGTGCAGGTCGCGGAACTGCTGGATGAGCTGGGCCCGGCCCTGCTCATCGAGATCGTCGATGTGGATGGCACCTTGCACGTGCTGGTGTGCGGGGCGGGACGGGTCCGGCAGTTCACGGCAGGCCGCACCGCGGATGCCCTCCGGGCGGTCGACCTCTCCCGCTTCGCCCTGCGCCGCCTGGCCCGTAGCCGGCCCGGGGACGACGTGGACAGCGCGCAGGCCATCGTGCAGGCGGCCGGGCCGCAGCTCCAGGACGCGCTTCTCGGTCCCGCGACCGGTCACCTGGGCGACCGGCACCGGCCAGTGGTCATCGTCCCGCCGGGCAGCCTGCACTCGATCCCGTGGGCGCTGCTTCCCGTCCTGGCCGAGCGCGCCTTCACCGTCGCCCCGTCGGCCAGCACATGGCTGCGGGCCCACGCGGCCAGACCGCCCAGCCGCCGGCCTGTCACCCTGGCCCGCGGGCCAGGCCTGGTCACCGACGGCGCCGAGGTACCCGTGCTGGCCCAGTTGTATGACGGCGCCACCGTGCTGTCCGGCGCAGATGCCACCGCGGGCCGGGTACTGGCCGCGCTTGACGGGGCCTGGCTGGCGCATATCGCCGCTCATGGCAGGTTCCGCGCTGACAGCCCGCTGTTCTCCTCGCTGCGCATGCATGACGGGCCGCTGACCGTGTACGACTTCGAGCAGCTGCACCGTGCGCCCTACCGGCTGGTGCTGTCCAGCTGCGATTCCGGCGTCCTCGCCCCCGCCGGGGCAGAAGAGCTGCTCGGCCTGGTGAGCAGCCTCCTGCCGCTGGGCACGGCCGGGATCATCGCCAGCATGGTCCCGCTCAACGACCACGCGGTGGTGCCGCTCATGGTGGATCTGCACCGGCACCTGCGCGGGGGCCAGACCCTCGCCGAAGCCATGCGCGACGTGCGCTGCGGCAGCACCGCAGATCCCATCCAGCATGGGACTGCGCTGTCCCTGACGGCCCTGGGCGCCGGCTGAGCGGCGGCTCCGCCCCGCCCTGCTGGGCCAGCCGGCCCGGGCGGATGCCCGCCTCCCCCTCCAGGCGGCGCCCGGGCCGGGCCGGGTGGCCGGTGGGGAGCACCGGCCTTCATCCCGTACAGAGCCGTGCGGTCAGCGCCTGATACCCCGAAACTGGCTGCGGCATGTATCAAGCGCGGGCTGTGCGGCTCCGTCTAAGTGAACCGTCCCCTTCGGTCTGGTGCCGCGGGCGCACAGCGCGCCGGCCGTCCCGGCGGACATCGGAGGCGCGAACTCATGGAGACAGTGCCCGGCCTAGGCAGTGCCCGTAGAATGCAGGGCATATCGAGGCCGGCTGCGCGGCTGCGGCCTACGCTTGGAGGGGGCGGGACCGAGATGAGCGATGACTCGTCCGTCCCCGCACTGGTAGCCCACGCCCGGGACGGCGACAAGAAGGCCTGGGACGCCATCGTGGAGCGGTACGCGCCCCTCATCTGGGCGATCTGCCGCCGGTACCGGCTGGACCGGCCGGACGCCGACGATGTCGGGCAGAGCGTCTGGCTGCGGCTGGTGGATCAGCTGCCGCTGATCCGCGACCCGGCGGCGCTGCCTGGCTGGATCGCCACCACGACGCGGCGGGAATGCGGGCGCCTGGTCAGCGCGCCCCGCCGCCGTGAGATCCTCGGTTACGCGCAGGACGTCGCGGAAATGCCGGACCCGAGCCCCGGGGCGGCCGACGCCGAGGTACTCGTGGCCGAGCGCAACGCGGTGCTGCGCGAGGCGGTCCGCCAGCTGCCACCGCGCTGCCAGGAGCTGATTGGCTTGCTCATCGCCGACCCCCCGGTCCCGTACGCTGACATCAGCGGCAAGCTGGGCATCCCGGTCGGCAGCATCGGCCCAACCCGTGCCCGGTGCCTGGAGCGGCTCCGCCGGTACCCGGCGGTGGCCGCGCTGATCAGCGCCGGGGCCTTGACCGCGGAGGTGAATTGAGTGGCCAGCCAGCAGTGGGCAGATGACGATCAGCTGATGGCCGCGCTGGCCGGGGCCTTCCGGGCCGAGCGTGACGTTCCCCCCGCCTTCATCGAAGCCGCAAAGGCCGCCTTCACCTGGCACCGCATCGACGCCGAGCTGGCCGCGCTGACCTTCGACTCGGACACCGGGGCCATGGCTGCAGCGGTGCGGTCGGAGGAGGCAAGCCCGCGTTTGGTTACCTTCACCGCGACCGACCTCATCATCGAGGTGGAAATCGGCCGTGACGAGATCATCGGGCAGATCGTGCCGCCGCAGCCCGGGCACGTGGACGCCTGCCCGGCCAGTGGGGCGTCGCTGACCGCCAGCATCGACGAGATCGGCTGCTTCATCATCCGGCCGCTGCCCGAGTCCCCGTTCCGGCTGCACTGTCACATCACCAGCGGGGTGAGCGTGCTGACCACCTGGATAACCCTCTAGCGAGGTGGCCTCGATCCCCACCTGTGGCGCCTGAAGATCCCCTGGGCCGATTGCGAGGTGGAGGGCGAGATCGAGCTCAAGCTTCGTTTCAGGAAGCGCTGCGAGCGTTGATGTCAATCGTGCGCCGTGACGACCGCCCCGTGCTGGTGCGCGGACCCGGGCTGCCGACGCTGCGTCAACCGGGAAGCCGGCGAAGTCGCCGGATGCTGGGCAGGTGGCCGGGGCGAAGATGCTCAGTGCCTGGGACGGGAGCGGGTTGTGCCTTTGGCCGGTGCTGGAGGCCGGGCAGGCTTTGTGACGCTCTGATGCGTTGGAGGCGCTGAACGATCTTGTCCACCGCCGGGTTCTGCCGCGTGCAGGTGTCATGGTGTGGTAGCCGAATTCCGGCGGCCTCGACGGCATGGGCGCGCATTCAGGCTTTCGGGAGCCACGGGTTTACACAGTTGACAGCCTTTCAGCCTGGCCGCAGCCTGATGGTTGACACCACCGTCAACCATCGCGAGGGTCTCGCTGGGAGGACCGAATGCACGGAATGCGCCGACCGCGGCCCGTCACCACGACGGAGGCGGGTCAGAATCCGGCGGCACTGGGGACACCTGACCGCGAGCGCCGGCCGTGGTTGCTGATGGTTGTGCTCAGCGTGGCCCAGTTCATGGTCATCCTGGATGCCACTGTGGTAAACGTGGCGCTGCCGTCCATCGCCAGGTCGCTCAGCTTCCCCGCGGGGGGCTTGCAGTGGGTCGTCACCGCCTACGTCCTGGCGAGCGGCGGC
>WNGB01011815.1_pt1 | contig 18270 bp, 19 predicted proteins | sample 5400681 | NCBI WGS metagenome assembly WNGB01 (sample SAMN13153367, study PRJNA577476) | soil metagenome | isolation source: 115 cm soil or saprolite under grassland replicate 2 | place: USA:California | collected 2016-06-15 | reverse complement strand
CCCGCCATCGGATACAGCGCCTTGTTGATCTCGTCGATCCTCATCTCCTTCGAGCCCGCTTCGGCCACCATCGCCGCCGTCAGCGCCGCGAGCCCTTCCTTCCCGGCCGGGTCGTGAACCGAGCCCACCGTGAACAGCAGCTTGAAGTTGATCTGCGGCAGTGCGGTCTTCTGGAGAACGACCGGAACCTGCGTCTTTTCCGCGGAAGCGGTCTTCGGCGCGAAAGTCGCGAGAGTGGGCAGCGCCTCGACGGCCGCCGGCACGGGTTCCTTCGACAGGGTCGTCACGACGAGCCGGTTGTCGGTGAAATATCGGCGCGCGGCCGCGAGAAGGTCTTCCGGCGTCAGAGAGTCGTACACCCGGAACAGGTTGTTCAGCGTGTCGAAGGAGCGCCGGTAGCTCACGTACCGGGCCAGCGTGGCCGCGATCCTCTCGGTATTGTCGAACGAGCGCACGAGGCCGTACCGGGCGTTCGACTTCGCGTCCGCGAGCCGCTTCGCGACGACCGGTCGGGAACGGGCCTCGGCGAAAGTCTTCAGGAGCTCGTCGCGGACGGAGAGCGCGTCGTCCATTTTCTTTAATCGCGCAGAGACGGTGGTCAAGGAGGGGTCGACGTTGCCGGGGTTGTCGGTGAACAACCCGTCCACCTTCTGTTCCTGCTCGACGAGCCTCTTGTAGGTGTCGGACGTCTCGCCGAAGTAGAGGTCCATGATCATATCCATGGCCGCGAAATCCTTCGTGCTGTCGGAGAACGCCGGACCATGGAACGCAATCGTCACCCAGGGCAGCGTTGGGCTCGGCCAGGGAACGTGCGCGTACACGGCGGCTGCCGGCTCCGGTTCCTTCGGAATGTCCACCTTGTAGCGTCCCGGCTTCCAGTCTCCCCAGTACTTTTCGACGAGCGGGATCACGCGTTGCAGCTCGACGTCTCCTGCCACGATGACCGTGGTGTTCTCCGGCCGGTACCATCGATCGAAGAACGTCCTGGAGTAATCGAACTGGTTGGGCATGTCCTCGATGTCTTTGATGAAGCCCATGGTCGTGTGTTTGTAGGTATGCGTGGTGAAGGCCTTGTCGTGCTGGACCTCCTCGATCTTGACGAGCGGATTCGCGCTGTTCTTGTTGTACTCGCCGAGCACCGCGCGCGCCTCCGTCTTGAATCCCTCCTGGGAATAGTCGAGGTTCTTGAAGCGGTCTGCCTCGATCTTGAGCACGGTCTCCAGGTCGTCCTTCGCAAACGTCGTGTGGTAGTTCGTGTAGTCGTCGGTGGTGTAGGCGTTCTGCCGCGCGCCCGCCTGCGTGATGATCTCGTTGTACTTGTCGGGCGGGTACGCCTTCGTCCCCCGGAACATCATGTGCTCGAAGAAGTGCGCGAAGCCGGACTTGCCCGGCTCGACCTCGTTTCGCGATCCGGTCTGAACCGGGATCTGGAGCGAGACGATGTTGGGAAACCCGGTCGGGACGACGATCACCTTCAGACCGTTCGGCAGATTTTTCTCGACCGCACGGAAGGGAAGCACGTCGCCCCCGCGGGACCGCTTCGGCGCCGGCCGGGGAGTCGGTTTCGGCTCCCCGCTGCCCATCACGGAGCCGGCCACGAGTACGGCGCAAATCGCGGCAAGAGTTCGAGATGCAGACATGGAGGCTCCTCTCGCTTCCAGTTCAAAAGGTGTGATTCTAATCGCGTGAAGCCGGGTGGTTCTTTCCCGATGGAAGAGCTCGCCGCTCCGGCGACCCCTCCGACTTTAGTCGATACCCATTTGCACGAGCTGTGATGAAATAGAAAAAGATTCGATCTTTTCCCGATTCGCGAAAGGAGAAAGAAATGGCCACGACCCAACCGGTTCGGGCTCCCGAACGCAGGCCGGAGCCGTCGGAGACCCCGGCGACTTCGACGACATCGCACCCCGTCCCTGGTCCGCGCAAGCAAGCTTTCACGATCAAAGTGAAGGGGATGATTCCCACATAAAGGGCGCCAACGGCCGGAGTCACGGGAAAGCTCCCCCCAAATGCCTCAGTTGGGCTAGTCTGGAGAGGCTCCTCTCGCGACAATGAATAGGCAGATCCGAAACGATCGAGTGGACGACCTGTTCGGGCGGGCCTTGCCGGTCATCCACTCGGCGCTCGAAAGCCATTACCGCCTGAGCGAGGCGGAGGCCCGGGAGGCGGAGCAGAACCTTTCCATGTGGTTCCATCGTTTCGTTCGCCGCACCGGCCTGTCGCAGGCCTCCGCGCGCTCCCTGACGCTGTCACTTCTCGTGGCCGCGTGTCAGTACGCCCGCTCCTATCAGATCTGGAGACACGAAAACGGACCGACGGACGATGCCCTTCGCCGCGTGCTTGCCCGGGAACCAGGTGACCTTGCGTCGGAACTGGCCGAGCGCCTGGAGGAGAGCTCCTAGCATGGCCGGCCGCGTCCTTCGCTTTCCGGTGAAGCCGATCTCTTCGGAGGAGGGCATCGCGGCCGCCCGCCGCGCGCTCGAAACGCCGATCGAGGCCCGCCCATCGAGGTCGTTGGAGCTCCGCCTGGAGGAGCCGGAAACGCTCCTCGGCGCCTGCGGGCTGCTCAAGAACCGGCTGGAGACCTCGCCCGACGAGGTCCTCCGGGACGCCGAGTTCTTTTACCGCTTCCTCGAGCAGCCGCGCCGCTCGGTGGGGGTTCTCGACGAGCGGGAGTTCTTCCTCGGCGAGATGGCTCTCGTCGGAGGAACGGCGTGCCGCCTGCTGTCGCGCCGGGACGAAGCGCGCCGCTGGTTCGACCGGGCGGAAGCCTGGTTTCGACACACGGTGAACTCGGCCGCCGACTGGTCGCGCCTTTCATATCAGCGGCTCGCCTTGAGGGTCGAGGAAAGAGAGTTCGACGAGGTGCTCGAACTCGTGCCCCTGCTGATCGAGAGCTTCGAGAAGCTCGAGATGCGGGAGGAAGCGCTCAAGTGCCGGTTCCTCGAGGGGATCGTCCTGATGGAGGCCAACCAGCCTACGCGTGCGATCGAAGCGTTCCGCCGGATTCGCGCGGGAGCGCGCGCCATGGGGAACGATCAGCTCCTCGGCACGGCTCTGACCAACCTCGTTCAGCTTCACGCCGGACTCGGTGAGGCCGAGGAGGCTCTCGACGCCTCGCGTCACGCTCTTCTCGTGTGGAGGCGGCTCGAGAACCGGGTCGGGGTCGCCAAGGTCCACTGGGGAATCGGCGACCTGCTGCGGGTCAAAGGACAACCGTCGTCGGCGATCGAGGCGTATCGCTCCGCTCAGCTCGAATTCAGCGAGATCGGAATGCGGGGCGACGTCGCCGCGCTCCAGCTCGTGGTGGCGGACCTGCTGCTCGACCTGGGAGAAGACGACGCGGCGCGGCGGGAGATTTTAGCGGCGCTGCCCTCGATCGACGAGATCCAAATGGTCCCCGAGGGAATGGCGGCGCTCGCGCTCTTGACGGAGTCGGTCCGCGGACGATGGATCGACCGGAGCGCACTGCGCGAGCTGCACGGATACTTCGGCCGCACATCGTAAGAGCGTCCGCCGGCGGAATTACGGCGAAACCCGGATTCGATCGAACGCCCGCAGCAGATCGCCTCCACTGACCGGACCCTTCGCGATATCGCTGGCTCCCCGGAACACGATTCTTCCGTCGGCGAGAAACGCGTAGCGTTCGCACAGCCCCGCGAGGTCGTGGAGCCGGTGAGAGGAGACGAGGGACGAGCAGCCCTGCTCTTTGCGCCGGCGGAGCGTTTCGGAAAGCCACCGCGCGCCGTCGGGATCCAGTCCTTCCCACGGCTCGTCGAGCAGGACGGCCGCGAGGTGACTTCTTGCGAGCACGGTCGAGAGGCCCAGCAGCTGCCGGGAGCCGCGCGACAGATCTCGGATCGGGCGCCGATCGTCGCAGGAGGCTTCCCCCCGCGAAACGAGACGCACCCAGGTGCGAACGGGAATGTGCGGCGGGAGCGTTTGTGCGCCGCCGAAGTGCTCGACCGCGCCGTCCGGCGCGAACGATGCGACCCGCCCGCGCGAGGGCCGAACGAGTCCGAGCAGGATGCGAAGAAGCGTCGTCTTGCCGGCGCCGTTCGGCCCGATCAACCCGACGGTCTCACCTGCGGAAAGGGCAAAGTCCACGTCGTGGAGGATCGCTCGGCGACCATAGCTCTTCCCGACGCCGTGGGCCACGAGGATCTCCTTCACCCATCCTCCTCTGCGAGCGCGAATTCCGCGGCCGCGACCATCTCGATTCCCACGGCGAGCGCCGCAATCCCCACGAGAGAGAACCCGAGGAGAACGGCGGGCGGCCAGTCGAGCGACGGGAGGACGACCGGAAACGCGAGACCGACTGCCAGTGAGCGAAAGGGGTGTTCGACTGCCCACGAAGGCCGAGAGTGAAGGAGCGAGAGGGGAACCAGGAGCTTTCCGGAAACGGCCAGTGACGCCGTTAATGTCAGCCAGAGAGCTCCGGCGACGAAGCGGGGCACGCGAATGCCCGCCGCCCACGGAACTGCGGAGACGAGAAGGAGGCCGGCCCACCCCGCCGGCCGGAACGCGGGAACCGTCGGCGAGCGGGCCGCGATCGCCTGGGCGGCGCCGGCGGCGATCCAGGCGCCGATGCCGGGCGCGCTCGAGACGGCGAAATGCGCGAGCGCGACGCGGCGCCGATGGGAAGCGGCGAGGAGGAGGAGGGGATCGTAATAGCCGCGGGTCGCGTGCCGCGCGAAGCCGGTCGAGCAAGCGAAGAGCTGGAGGAGGCCGATCGACGCGAGGACCCAGTCGGAGGACCCGCGGTCGATGATCTCGAGCACCGCGGCGCCGGCCGCGAGGATCACGAGCACCGCGACGAGCGGTGCGGCCGGAGGACTAACCACGGCGAAGTAGCGGATCGGGGAGAGGCCTCTCACGGGAGTTTCACTCGCGAGACGACGCCGTCTGCGAAAAGCACGACGAGACTCTGCTCGTCGACGTCGAGGAGCGCGCGGGCCTCCCGGTCGAGCGGTACGACGCGGTTCGGCCGGCCGTCGCGAAGGAGCACGGCGTGGCGTCCCCGCGAGGCCCCGCTTTCGAGCGGGGTACGGCCTCCTTCCTGGTTGCTCAGGACCGACAATCCGTGTTTGCCGAGAAACGCGTCCCGGACCGGGTAAGTGAACGTCCCCTCCGGTTCCGCGTTCGCTTCCGAGGAATCGGGCGGCGAGGCGAACGACGGGACGGGGATCGACCGGATCCGTCCGTCACGCCCGAGAAGCAAGACTTCGGCGGCTCCCGCCGTGTACCACACCGGGATCGCGCGCCCGGTTCCGGAGCCGCATCGGAGAAGATTCCGGATCAACTGGGCCGTGATTCCCGGCGCCGGCCGCGAGAGGAGAGCCGAGAAGGGGAAGAAGCCGCTGCTCTCCCGTCGGAGGAGCAACCGCTCGCCCGGCCGAATGCGCACGGCGATCACGCCGACGCGATCCCAGAGCGTCGCGATTCCCTGACCCGGATCGGAAAGGGTCCGTTTGTCGACGAGCTCGCCGCTCGTCTCGGAGAATCGGAATACGAAGCGGCCTCTCCCGGCGAGAATCCAGAACGTGCCGTCGCCCGGCTCGGCGAATCCGTACGGATCCAGCGGAACGTCGGCGCCCGACAGCGGCAGTGCAGCGAATCGCAGGCTGGCGCGGTCGATGCGGAAGATTGCCGGGATCGAGACATCGAGGACCCGGATCTCCGTCGCGGTGATCGATCGCCCGCCGTAGTCGCCGACGGGCCGGAGCGGCCCGTCGGCGAGCAGCGGAAGGACGGCAGCGGACGTCGAGAAACCGAGGAGCATGAGCGCGCGGGCGGCTGTCAAGCTAGAAGTAGGCGCCCCGAATGCAGGCGACGGTGTCTAAGTAGCAGTCGATCCCGGCGGCGGAGCGCTGCCACCAGGTGTCGAGGTCTGCCGCGCGGACGAGGCACTCGGCGTACCCTTGGATGCAGCTGGCCGCGTGGACGGGAGCGGCGCTGACGAGCCCGGCAGCGAGGGCGAGACCCGAGACCATGAGGGGACGGGACACGAGTCGGACGAGATTCATGATTCCTCCTTTCAAGGAATGCAATGCGGGTGGCGACTCAGGCGAGGCGTTGCTGGAGACAGGCGACGGGCGCGAGCAGCGTCCGGGACTTCGGTCGGGATCGCGCGACGGTCATGACGACCTCCTTTTCCATCAAATGTCGCGTCGCGGAGAGCCCGTCGCACTCCGGCGACAACCGTGTTACAGGCGCAGTTCTGCGGACGCGGAGTGGAGGGCTAGGATCGTGCCGTGCCGCGGGTGCTCCTTCTCCTCCCCACGACGACCTATCGCGCCCCGGACTTTCTCGAGGCCGCGCGTCGGCTCGACGTCGACGTCACCGGTCTCCTGACGGTCGACTTCCGCGATCCGGAAGCGTGCGCCTGGCGCGTCGCGGAGTTCTCCCGCGCCCATCCGATCGACGCTGTCGTCGCCGCCGACGACGACACCGTCGTCGCGGCCGCCGCGATCTGCCGCGCCCTCGGTCTGCCGACGAACTCGCCGGAGGCCGCCGCCGCGGCCCGGAACAAGGGAATCCTGCGCCGCCGGCTCGACCGGGCCGGCGTGCCAAGCCCCCGCTCCAGGCTCTTCCGCTTGAGAGAGAACCCGGACGAGGCGGCGCGGAGCGTGGTCTATCCGTCCGTCCTCAAGCCGACGTTCCTCGCGGCGAGCCGCGGCGTCATCCGCGCCGACGACCCCGACTCCTTTCGCGCCGCCTGGAGGCGGATCGAGGCGATCCTCCGGCAACCCGAAGTGTCGGCGAAGGGAGGGACGGCGGCGGACGAGATTCTCGTCGAGGAGTACATCCCCGGCGCCGAGCTGGCGGTCGAGGGACTCCTGCGCGACGGAGAGCTCGAAATCCTGGCCGTCTTCGACAAGCCGGATCCGCTCGAGGGCCCTTTCTTCGAGGAGACGATCTACGTGACGCCCTCGAGGCTGCCGGGCGCAACGCTCGGCGCCGTCCGATCCGCGACCGAGGGGGCGTGTCGGGCGCTCGGGCTCGCACTCGGGCCGATTCACTCCGAGCTGCGGGTCAACGAACGGGGCGTCTTCGTCATCGAGGTCGCCGCGCGGTCGATCGGCGGACTGTGCTCGCGTGCGCTTCGCTTCGGAACGGGTGTCTCGCTGGAGGAACTGATCCTCCGGCACGCGCTCCGAAGGGAAGAAGGTCGCGCGCCGCGGGATCCGCGGGCGGCAGGGGTGATGATGATTCCAATTCGACGGGGTGGACGGCTGGAGAAAGTCTCCGGCCTCGAAGCGGCACTTGCCGTGCCGAACGTCGAAGGAGTGGTGGTCTCGGCCCACCCGGGGCAGCTTCTCGTTCCGCTGCCCGAGGGCTCCCGCTATCTCGGCTTCATTTTCAGCCGGGCGGCGACGGTCGAGCGAGCGGAGGCGGCGCTGCGCGAAGCGTGCGCCGCGCTGACGTTCGAGATCGGGGACTGAGCGCCGTTGCTACGCGCCTTCACTCAAATCCCGGCCGCGTCGAGTACCCCGGACTTATTTCGCGGGGGAGTAATACGGATTCCGTCCGGCGGCGTGGTCGGTCGTGTCGAGAATCTCTCCGACCGACGGGGCGAGGCCGCGGATCGCCTTCTCGATCCCTTGCTTCAACGTGACGTCGGCGGCGCCGCATCCCTGACATCCGCCACCCAGCCGGATGTAGACGTTGTTCTTCTTCACGTCGATCAGCTCGACCCACCCGCCGTGCGTCGCGACGGCGGGATTGATCTCGCGGGCGAGAAGATCGTCGATCGCCCACTTGAGATCCGATTCCGCGGGCAGACTGTCGAAGTAGCTGTCCGAAACGATCGGCTCTCCGCTGCGCAGGTGCTTCCGGATCACGTGACCCGCTCCGAGCGCCGGCCAGTCGATCGCGTCCGGCGCTTCCAGCGTGACCGTGTTGTCCGCCACCAGAACCGAGACGACACCCGGCAACCCCAGCAGATCGGCTGCCAGCGGGGAGACGCCCGCGGCGGAGTCACGGTCGGAAAAGAAGGCCGATTCGTCCGGGAGCACCGGCCGGTCGACGATGAATTTGCAGCGTTCACCGGTCGCGGAAGGCTCGCCGCGGATCTGGATCTCGTTGCCCATCTCCGCGGAGTATAGCCTCCGCATCGAGGGGCCGTTTTTTGCCTGACGGCCCCGGGGCCATGACAATTCCTGACAGTTTTATGATGGCCGGAATCGCCTCACCACCCCGCTAAGTCACGCTTCTGCTTGAGGATCCCGGGCTTGCCACCGGCGGGTACGTGATTCGCTCATCGCAGGCTCGAACAAATGAACTCCCGGCGCGCTCGATCCTCTTTCGAGCGGGGTTTCACGGCCATCGAGCTCCTCGTCGCGATGGCGATCCTCGCGAGCGTCTGCCTTTTCGCGGGCGCCTACCTCCGCACGATCCTGCGCCGCGAAAAGCTGAAGGCGGCGGCTCGCGAACTCTACTCGCTCGTCCTCGCCGCGCGCATGCAGGCGTTGCGTCACGACTCGAACGTCGTTCTCCACGTCGACCTGGCCGCCCGGAACGTGACGTCGTGGGCCGACACATCCGCGAACTTCGTCCGGGATCCCGGAGAGCCCTTGCTCGAATCCCGCCGGCTCCCGGGAGAACTCGTTTTCCGGTCGGTCAGCGGGACGGTGGACGGGCCCGACGGCGTCGCGTTCGACGACTATCTCGGCGATCCATCGCTGGTCGACCGGATCGTGTTCCGGTCGGACGGAAGCCTCGTCGTGCCCCAGGCGGTCAACAGCCAGCCGCCCTTCCGCCCCCTGTCTTACGGAGCGAACGTGCCCGCGGGATCGGTGAATTGTCCGCCGACGGGCTGCCGAGGAATCTTCGTCGCCGACCGGGGCGACGGGGGAGTCGACCGGAACCTCTTCCGGATCAGTGTCGATGACTATAGCCGGATCGGAAAGGCGTCCCTGCTCAAGTGGCTCCCCACCGAGCAGGGCGGTAACTCAGGCGAGAGGAACTTCGTTCCGCCTCCCTGGAAATGGGTGGATTGATGCAGACGTCACCGTACACTCCTCAGCGCACCGGATGGGTGGTCCTGGTTCTCATGGCGGCCACCAATTTCCTTCCCTGGATGGAGCCTCTCGTGGGAGAGACGCTCTCCATCGACCTCGTCGCGCCCGCTCGGGTCCGCATGTCGATGGGCGCCTGCTTGGTCGGCGCGGCGCTCGTCGCTTTCGCGTGGCTCGCCGGCCGGCAAGCCACTTCGGCCCAGCCGCGGGTGAAGCGGCCCCGGCTGCTCGGCTTTCGGCTCGCGCTCGCTTCCGGCGCGATCAACGTGATTCTGGGATCGGCCGTCGCCGCCGTCGGGTCGCATGCGTCGATCGGGGGCGCGCAGCTGGGGACCCTGGTCGGGATGCTCTGGTTTGGGCTCGTGCTGCCGGCGGAGGTCTTCTCGTCTTATCTCACCGGCTGGGGCTCTGCAACGCGTGTCGTCGCGATCGCTCCGACAAGCGGCGCCTGAGCGGCCGGGACTCCTCGAGCCCGGTTCGTCCGCTCCTGCCGGTGGAGCGCGTCGTCTGGCGGTTTGACGCGCTCTCCCCGTCCCATGATAATCGCCCGTTTCGGAGGAGCATGGCGCGCATCAAACGCAAGGAGCTCAAGCGAAACGAGCTCGCGGAGACCTTCGGCCGGACGGTCGACTACGTCTCCCAGCACCGCCGGGGAGCCGTCGAGGCGATTGCGGCGGCCGCCGCGGTGCTCGTGCTGGCGGCCGGGTTCGTCCTCTTTCGGGGCTGGCGAGAGCGGCAGGCGGGAAAGGAGCTCTCGGCAGCGCTCGAGATTCTGGAAGCACCTCTCGCCACCGACCCGGCCGGGGCCTCCGCGGTCCGGAAGTTCTCGACGGCGGCGGACCGCGAGCGCGAAGCCACGAAGCACCTTCGCGAGGCGGCCGCAAAAGGCGGGACCACCGCCGGGCGTGCGGCGCGGGTGATTCTCGCGGCGCGCAGCGACAAGCCCGCTCAGGCCGCGGAGGCTCTCTCGAAGGCGGCCCGCGAGACACGGGCCGAGGTTGCGGCCGCCGCGGAAATCGACGCGGCGCGGCTCCTCGCGGCGGAAGGCAAGACGACCGAAGCCATCGACCGACTGAAACGGGCGATCGAGTCGCCCGATTCGGCGGCGCCCAAGGACGCTCTTCTCTTCGCGCTCGCCGAGACTTACGAGAAGGCGGGCTCCTCCACAGACGCGCGCGCCACGTATCAGCGACTCGTCAACGATTATCCGAACTCGCCGTACCGGTCGGACGCCCGCCAGAAGGTCGGTTCCTGACCTTGGTTGCGCCGGCCTGACCTCCAGCGAGGCCGCGCGAGAGACGCTGCGCTGCGCACCAATTCCGCCGCGCGCCTCGAGGAGAGAGTCAGAAGCACTTGAACACGGTCACCGATGAGACGAGTCCTCATACTCGTCTGTGACGGGCTGGGGGTTGGGGCGGCCCCCGATGCCGCGGCTTACGGCGACGCCGGGACCGATACTCTCGGGCACGTCCTCGACCGCTGTCCGACGCCGCTTCCCAACCTCGAGAGGCTCGGGCTTCTCGCGCTTCCCGAGTCCCGCCACGACGGCCGCGCAAGCGGTGCGCGCGGCAAGGCATACGAGCTCTCCCTCGGAAAGGACACGACGACCGGTCACTGGGAGATGATGGGCCTCGTCGTCGAACGGGCGTTTCCGCTCTATCCCGAAGGCTTCCCGCCGGAGATCGTCGAGCCGTTCGAGGAATACGTCGGGAAAAAGGTCCTCGGCAACAAGGCCGCCTCCGGCACCGTGATCTTGGACGAGCTCGGGAGAGAGCACCTCTCTTCGGGTCGCCCGATCCTCTATACCTCGGGGGACTCGGTCTTCCAGGTTGCCGTGCACGAGTCGGTGTGGGCCCCGGAGCGGCTGTGGGAAGTCTGCCGGTTTGCGCGGGGCCTGCTGACGGGTGAGCACGCGGTCGGGCGCGTCATCGCCCGGCCTTTTACCGGCGAACCGGGTGCGTTCCTCCGCACCGCGAACCGGCGGGACTTCGCTGTCCCACCGACGGGGGAGACCTGGCTCGACCGGGTCGTCGCCGCGGGCCGGACGACGTTCGGGGTCGGCAAGATCGTCGACATCTTCTCCGGCCGCGGCATCACGTCGTCCGTGCACACTGGCTCCGACGCCGAAGGCGTCCGCGTCTCGATCGACGTTCTGCGATCGGGAAAGGCGGACGTCATTTTCACCAATCTCGTCGACTTCGACAGCAAGTACGGACACCGAAACGATCCTGCGGGATTCGCGAAGAACCTCGCCCGCTTAGACGCCGTCCTGCCGGAGGTCCTCTCGGCGCTCGGTCCGGAGGACCTCTTCTTCCTGACCGCGGACCACGGCTGCGAGACGACCGACGCCTCGACCGACCACACCCGCGAGCACGTACCCCTTCTCGTCGCCGGCCCGCGTGCGCGGCAGGAGGTGGAGCTCGGCGTGCGGCGCGGTTTCTGCGACCTCGCGGCGACGGCGGGCGAATGGCTCGGAGTCGCCTCGCCTCGGGGAACGAGCGCCCTGTCCCAGATCCTCGGCTGATCGTCCTCGCGCGTGATCCACGTTCTGCTCCTGGCAGGTGCCGTCGCGACCGTACTGGCCGCGGTCGTGCTTCCGGTGAACCTGATCGCGATGCCCCGGCTGTCGCGCGCTGCGAAAGGGCTACCCGCCGGGCCGCTCCCACGGGTGTCGGCGGTGATTCCCGCGCGCAACGAGGAATTGGAGATCGAGCGCGCCGTCCGATCGCACCTCTCCCAGCAGTATCCGGACCTCCAGGTCATCGTCGTGGACGACCGCTCCACGGATCGAACTCCGGCGATTCTCGCTGCGGTCGCGCGCGAGGACCCGCGGCTCGTCGTGGTCACGGGCGGAGACCTTCCGGAAGGGTGGCTTGGAAAACCCCGCGCCCTCTGGGAGGGTGCTCAGGTCGCCGATGGGGAACTCCTCCTCTTCGCGGACGCCGACGTGCGCTACGACCCGAGAGCTCTTCGCGAAGCGGTCACGGCTCTCGAGGGGCGTGGGCTCGATCTCATTGCCTTCTTCCCGAGGTTGGAGATGCGCGGCTTCTGGGAGAACGTCCTTCTTCCGTACCTCTCCGTCGGTGTGTTCCTCGGACTCGGCTTCGTCGCGACCATGCGACGATTCCGAGGCCTCGCTCTCGGCGCGGGGGTGGGAAACCTCGTGCGGCGCCGCGCATACGACGCGATGGGGGGTCATGCGGCCCTGCGCAACTCCGTCATCGACGACGTGCACCTCGCCATTGCGGTCAAGCGGGCCGGGTTTCGCGTCGGTGCGTTCCGGGCCGACGACCGGATCGCGGTGCGAATCTACCGGGGCTTCCGCGGAGTCTGGAACGGTTTCACGAAGAACGTTGCGTGGGCGTTCCCCGGCGCCGGCGGAGTCTTTCTCTTCGCGTTCACCCTGGTGCTGCTCGCCGTCTCGATCGCGCCCACCGGAGCGCTCCTCGCCGCGGCGATCGGAGTCCCCCTCGCACGAGGAGACATCCTTCTCGCCGTCGCGGTTTTCGCGGGGTGCGTCCTCGTTCGAGCGTCGTTGGCCGCCGCGCTCTCGGATCCGCTCTGGCCGGCGATGACGCACCCTATAATGGCCGCCGTTTGGGCGGGCCTGATCGGCCGCTCTCTCTTTCACAGGTTCATTCGAAAGCGCCTCACCTGGCGGGGCCGGGAGTTCGACGCTCGAAGCGCGCGCTTCTAGGACGGGAGTAGGAGGATCGAATGCGCTGGATCGGCCTCGCGGGCATCGTGGTCATCTTCGGGATCGCCTATCTCTTTTCCGCCAACCGCCGGGCGATCCGCTGGTACACCGTGCTCTGGGGCTTCGCGCTCCAGCTCCTGTTCGCTTTTCTCGTCCTTTACTGGGAGCAGGGAAAGAACGCCCTCGAGCGCTTTTCGATGGCGATCACGGGGGCGATCTCCTACGCCGACCAGGGGGGTGCGTTCGTCTTCGGCTGGCTGACCGGTCGCATGGAAAAGGTCGGCCAGGCGACGGGCCTTCCGATCGGCGGTTACATCTTCGCCTTCAAAGTGCTGCCGATCATCATCTTCATCGCGTCGTTCTTCACGATCATGTACTACCTCGGCATCATGCAGAAGATCGTGCAGGGGATGGCGTGGGTGATGCAGCGGCTCATGCGAGTCTCGGGCGCCGAATCGCTCGCGGTCGCGGCAAACGTCTTCATCGGACAGACCGAAGCGCCGATCCTGATCGCGCCGTACATTCCGACGATGACGCGCTCGGAAATCCTCACGATGATGACCGGCGGGATGGCCCACGTCTCCGGCGCCGTGCTCCTCGCATACGTGGCGATGGGAATTCCGGCAAAGTACCTGATCACGGCGTCCGTCATGGCGGCGCCCGGCGCCATCATGATGGCCAAGATCCTGATGCCCGAGACCGAGGTCCCCGTCACCATGGGGAAGGTGACCCTCAAGGTCGAGAAGACCCACACGAACCTGATCGACGCGGCGGCCTCCGGAGCATCGCAGGGGATGACGCTCGTCATCAACATCGTCGCCATGCTGATCGCGTTCATTGCGCTCATCGCTCTCCTGAACGGGTTCCTCGGCTGGGTGGGAGGGCTTTTCGGCCGCCCCGGTTTCCAGCTCCAGCAGGTCTTCGCCTGGGTCCTCTGGCCGCTCGCTGTCGTCATGGGAGTGCCGATCGCCGATGCAGGGACGGTCGCCGACCTGATCGGCAACAAGACCGTGATCAACGAGTTCTTCGCCTACGCGAAGATGAGCACCGTCCAGGCGGGGATGTCGGAGAAGGCGCGCTTGATCGCATCGTTCGCGCTGTGCGGGTTCGCGAACTTCTCCTCAATCGGAATCCAGATCGGGGGAATCGGGGGCCTGGCGCCGACCCGCAAGGGCGACATCGCGCGACTCGGCTTCCGCGCGCTGCTCGGCGGCTCGCTCGCGTCGTTCATGACGGCCACGATCGCCGGCTTGCTGGCGGGATGAGCGAGACCGGCGTTCTCGGGCGGCTCGACGCCTGCGCGGCCTTTCTCCGGGGAAAGCGCGACGCGACGCCGCGGGTCGGCCTTGTGCTCGGCTCCGGGCTCGGATCGTTCGCGGGGAAGCTGACGAACCGGGTCGCGATCCCTTACGAGGAGATCCCCCATTTCCCGGTTCCTTCCGGTGTAGTCGGGCACGCCGGGGAGCTCGTGCTGGGCGACGTGGGACGCACTTCGGTCGCGGTCCTCTCCGGGCGCATCCACTTCTACGAAGGCCGCCCGATGTCGGACGTCGTGTTCCCGGTGCGCGTTCTCGCGCGCCTGGGGGTTGCGGCAGTCGTCCTGACAAACGCCGCGGGCGGCGTCCGACGCACGTTCAAGCCGGGCGACCTCATGCTGATCGCCGATCACATCAACGCCTTCGGGACGAATCCACTCCTCGGTCCGAACGAGGATTCTCTCGGCCCGAGGTTCCCCGACATGAGCGCCGTCTACGATCCGGCTCTGCGGAAGCTTGCGAAGCAGACGGCGCGGAAGATCGGAGTGCCGCTCAAGGAAGGGGTGTACCTGGGCAACACCGGCCCTTCGTACGAGACGCCCGCCGAGATCCGGGCGTATCGGGTGATCGGCGCGGACGCCGTCGGGATGTCGACGGTACCCGAAGCGATCGCTCTCTCCCACGCCGGGGTCTCTGTTCTCGGGATCTCGACCATCACGAACATGGCCGCCGGGATCCTGCCGCAGCCACTCGACCACGCCGAGGTCCTCGCGACGACGAAGCGGGTCGGGGAACGGTTTGTCCGTCTGTTGACGGCTCTCGTGCCGGGCATCGCCCGTTCCGCCCGCCCGTGATCGAGCCGGACCGTGCGCAGCGTCTGATCGACGTGGCGGCGGCGAGCCGAAAAAACGCCGTGTCGAGGCGGAGCGGGTTTTCCGTTGGAGCGGCGATCGAGGCCGAAGACGGGACGATCTACGGCGGGTGCAACGTGGAGAACTCGACGTACGGCCTGACCGTCTGCGCGGAGCGCGTCGCCATCTGGAAGGCACTCTCGGAGGGGGTCCGCCGCTTCCGGGCGGTCGCCGTCGTGACGGGCGCAGACGATCCGACCCCTCCCTGCGGCGCTTGCCGACAGATCCTCTGGGAATTCGCCGGCGACGTGCCAGTCGTCTCCGCGACGGCCGGAGGAAAGCGCAAGCTCTACCGGATGTCCGATCTCCTGCCGGAGCCGTTCGAGTTTTGAGACGGATCGCGCTCTTCGCCGCGCTGGCGGTCGGCACCGTACCCCCGGCACCGCGCGAGGCGGTCGACTTTCTCCTCTCGGGCGGGACCGTCGTAACGGTTGACGAAAAGTTCTCCGTCTTTTCGCCGGGTGCGGTCGCCGTCAAGGACGGGAAAATCGTCGCCGTCGGACCGGCCGCCGACGTGATCGCCCGCTATGGGGCGCTCTCCCGCTACGACGCGACCGGAAAGATCGTGATGCCGGGCCTCGTCAACACCCACACGCACGCGGCGATGACGCTCCTGCGCGGCCTCGCCGACGACCTGCCGCTCGACCGCTGGCTGATCGAGAACATCTTTCCGGCAGAAGGGAAGAACGTCTCTCCCGGGTTCGTCTACGACGGGACGCTCCTCGCCGCTCTGGAGATGATCGAAGGCGGTACGACCGCCTTCGCCGACATGTACTACTTCGAGTCGGACGTGGCTCGCGCCGTCGACAAGGCCGGACTGAGAGCAGTCCTCGGCGAGACGTTCATCGACTTTCCGGTTCCGGACCACAAAGATCTCGCCGAAACGCTGGCGTTCATGGCGAATTTCGCGAAGAAGTGGAAAGGACATCCGCGGATCACACCCGCCGCGGCGCCCCACTCCGCCTACACCTGTTCGAAGGAGACGCTACTCGCCGCCCGCGACATCGCGCAGAAGGAGGGGCTGCCGCTCCTCCTCCACGTCGCGGAGAGCCCCAAGGAGCTCTCCGATTCGCGCGAAAAGAAGGGCAAGAGTCCGGTGGCCTATCTGGCCTCGATCGGGTTCTTCGATCCCCCATCGTCGGGAACGCGTCTACCGATCGTCGGGGCGCACGCGATCTGGATGGACGCGGCGGACCGCGCTCTCGTCAAGCAGTACGGCGTTGCGCTCTCCCACAACCCCGAGTCGAACATGAAGCTCGCGTCGGGAATCGCGGACGTCGCGACGTGGGAGAAGGAGGGGCTTCTCTGGGGGCTCGGGACCGACGGCCCCGCCGGCTCGAACAACGACCTCTCGATGTTCGAGGCGATGGATTTCGCCGGCAAGCTCGCCAAGGTCTCGACCGGCGACCCGACGGCGCTGCCCGCCCGCGAGATCGTCGCCGCCGCGACACGGGAAGGGGCGCGGGCTCTCGGCTTCGCGGAGAAGACCGGCTCCCTCGAGCCCGGCAAGCGCGCCGACATCGTGACCGTCGAGACACGGACCGCACACGAGGAGCCTTTCGAGGACGTGTACTCGACGCTCGTCTATTCCTCGAAAGCTTCCGACGTCACCGACGTATGGGTGGACGGGAAGCGCCTGCTCGCGAATCGCCGCTGCCGGACCCTCGACGAGAAAGCGGTTCTGGACGCGGCCGTCCGGTGGCGAAAGAAGGTCCGCGAGAGCCTGGCCGCCCCGGCGAAAGAGAAGCCGAAGGGATGAGGACCGTCTACGAGATTCTCCGCGCGAAACGCGCCGGAGAAGAGCTCCCGAAGGAGGAGATCGCTTACCTCGTCTCGGGCGTCGTCTCGGGAGAGGTTCCGGAGTATCAGGCCTCGGCGTTCCTGATGGCCGCCGTGATCCTCGGCCTTTCGACCGCGGAAACCGCGGCGCTGACCGAGGCGATGCGAGACTCGGGCGAGAGCTGGGATCTCTCGGATCTCGCTCCGGTCGTCGACAAACACTCGACGGGCGGCGTCGGCGACAAAGTGACGCTGGTGCTCGCTCCGCTCGTGGCGGCGGCGGGCGCCCGCGTGGGGATGATGTCGGGCCGCGGCCTCGGCCACACGGGCGGCACGCTCGACAAGCTCGCGGCAATTCCCGGATTCCGGACGGACCTCGACAAGGCGATGGTGCGCGAGGCGCTGACGAAAGTCGGCGCCGCGCTGTTCGCCCAGACCGACGCGATCGCGCCAGCAGACCGGATCCTCTACGCCCTGCGCGACGTCACCGGGACGGTCGAATCGATCTCGTTGATCGTGGCTTCCATCCTGTCCAAGAAGCTCGCCTCCGGGACGACCGGCATCGTCTTCGACGTCAAGACCGGAGACGGCGCATTCCTGAAGACCGTGGACGATTCGCGGGAGCTTGGCCGGGCGCTCGTCGACACCTCGTGTGCCGCCGGGCGCCAGGCGACCGGCTGGATCACTGACATGAGCCGACCGCTCGGCCGCGCCGTCGGAAACGCGCTCGAAGCGGACGAGTCGATCCGGGTCTTGAAGAACGAAGGGCCCGACCGCGTGCGAGAGATTTGCCTCTTGCTCGGGACCGACATGCTGCGGTTCGCGGAGCCGTCGGTTTCTGAAGAGGACGCCCGCGTGCGGCTCGAGAAGGCGTTCGATTCGGGAGCCGCGGCCCGGAAGTTCGAGGACCTGATCGAGTTCCAGGGGGGCAACCCGCGGGTCGTGGACGACCTGTCGCTCCTGCCCCAGCCGCGACAGCGCATCCCGGTCCTCTCTCTTCGAGGCGGGTACGTCCGCGCGATCTCGACGGAGAAGATGGGGTTCCTCTCGATCGACATCGGATGCGGCCGCCGGCGTCGCGAGGACGAGATCGACCCGGCCGCAGGATTCCTCGTCGAGAAGACCGTCGGCGACCGCGTCGAGCCGGGAGAGACGCTGGCGTGGCTGTGCCTGGGCGATCGCGAACCTCCGCGCCCGAACATGGAGCGCGAGCTCGCGGCGCTCTTCCACATCGGTGACCGTCCAGTCAGTCCACCGTCGCTCGCGATCGAGAAGCTATAGACCGGGAGATCATCCCGAGCGATGCGGGGGATCTCCATCGCAGAAGAGATTCGTCGGCGCTCCCCGCCTCGGAATGACAAGCTCGGGGCAGCTACAATCTCCTCGTGCTCTATCGCTTCGATCGCGTCCGCAAGTCCTACGGCCCCAAGGAGGTGCTGCGGGACGTCACCTGGCAACACAACCCGGGCGAGAAGGTCGGCCTCGTCGGCCGAAACGGTGCCGGCAAGACGACGCTTCTGCGGCTGGCGCTCGGACGCGAGGAGCCGGACGCGGGGGAGGTCATTCGGGCGAACGCCGTTCGAATCTCGACAGTCGAGCAGGCCCTC
>WNGB01005857.1_pt1 | contig 18280 bp, 17 predicted proteins | sample 5400681 | NCBI WGS metagenome assembly WNGB01 (sample SAMN13153367, study PRJNA577476) | soil metagenome | isolation source: 115 cm soil or saprolite under grassland replicate 2 | place: USA:California | collected 2016-06-15 | reverse complement strand
GCGGTCGCCCGAACGAGGGACCATCGGAAATAGAGCCGGCTCCCCCCGCGCTCGCGGGCGGTGGCCGGCCGGGCCAGGGCGTAGGTGCCGGGCTCCGGCGCCACGAGGTCACCCCGGGCCTGCAGCGCGTCGAGCAGGACGGAATACACGGGCCGCAGGTAGTCCTCCTGGGCGCGCCAGAGCGCCTCCGCGCGTCCCTCGGGTTCGGGGCGGATCTCCCCCGCGTAGGAGACCCGCAGCAGCGTGCGGCAGTACTCGCTGACGTCGAAGCGGGCGGGCAGCCACGGCCGCACCCAGTCGTAGGTCAGGACGTGCGCGGAGACGAGGGCGTCGAGGACGGCTCCTTCGGCGGGCGGGCCCGCGCAGAAGAGCAGCTCCGTCGGCTGGAACAGCCGGCCGGCGATGAAGTGGTCCTTGCGCAGGGCCGACGTCCCGCGCTGCAGCGCCGCTTCGCTGACCACCGCGCACTTCGCGAGCACGCGCGTGCCGTCCGCGAGGGCCACCGGCAGCGAGACCTGGTTGGGGGGCAGCCAGGCGTTGAGCGCGGCTCCGAGGGAAGGACGATGGCGCAGCCGGCCCCGGGCGCGGAGGGACCGGTAGAACGGCGTGTACGCGTCGACGACCACGAAGAGGTCGTAAGCGCTGTAGGCGTCCGGACGCGCCCGGGTCTTGCGCGACCCGAAGAACACGACCGAGCGGACGGCCTCGCCTCCGGCGTCGACCACCGCCCGCGCGACCGCGGCGGCGTCGGGGCGCGGCGCCGAAGGACGCACGCGCGCGGCCACCGCCGCGCGCAGCGCCTCAGGCGGCCACACCCGCGCCTCCGCGCAACTGTCGCAGACGCTCGACCATCTCGCGGCGAATCCCCTCCAGGAAGGGGCCGTACTCGCCGTCCGCGGGCGGCGGGAACGCGCCCAGCACCACCGTCCGGCCGTCGATGCGGTCGATGTTGAACAGGAAGTCGACGAAGCGCCGGCCCTTCCAGAACCCGTCCGTGACCAGGACATATACGGGCAACGGCCGCTCGCGGAGCATGATCTGGAGGCCCGCGGTGTGGAAGGCCTGGATGTCGCCGTCGCGGGTGCGGTGCCCCTCCGGGAAGACGACGATCCCGTGGGGCTGCGCCCGCGTCGCCTCGCGCAGGGCCCGCAGTGAGCCCTTGCGGTTCTCCGGCTCGATGAGCGGGCAGCGGAGGAGGCGCATGCACAGCGACACCGACGGCACCCAGCGGCCGTAGCGGGCGCGCGCGATGAAGCGCGGGATGTAGGGCTGCGCCATCAGCACCGTCGTCGGGATGTCGAGCAGCGACTGGTGGTTCATCACGACGTAACACGGCTCACCGGTGGGGATCGTGCCCGTGCGGGCCACGCGGCCCCCGGCCGCGCGGATGATGCCGAAGATGCCGTTCGACATCCCCTTCATGTACCACGCGATGACGGCCTGGGCCCGCGCCGGGCGCAGCCGCATGGCCGGCCAGACCACGAACCGCTCCCAGATCTCCCCGACGACCAGCCATACCACGAGGCCGACGACCCCGAGCAGGCTTCGGATCTGGGCGGCCAGCCGCATGGCTCAGGCGTGCGCGGGGACGAGCACGCGCAGCGCGGCCGGACGGATGCCGATGGTGAGCTCGCTCGCGCCCGCCCGGTTCCACTCTCCATCCGTCTCGTAGGCAGGCGGGCCCGCGAACCGCAGCTTGAACGAGGCGGCGCGGCGGAAACGAACCTCGGGGGCGGTGTCGTGCCGGCCGCGCAGGAGGGAGAGCAGGATCGGCAGCCGACGCCGCGGGGGCATGTTCGCGAAGGCGACGCAGTCGAGCCGGCCGTCCGAGAGGTCGGCGGTGGGCGCGATGCGGAAGCCTCCGCCGAAGACGCGCGCGTTGGCGATCACCAGCATCATCATGTCTTCGCGGCGTCCGGGCTCGCCATCCACGGCCATCTCCACCGGGAACCCCGCGAACCGGTAGAGCTGGCGGATCGCGCAGTAGAGGTAGAGCGGCGCGCCTCGAAGATAGCGCACCTGCCACGAATCCTCGATGACCGCGATATCGAAACCGAATCCCACCACGTTCAGGAAGTAGCGGGACTCGACCGTGCCCACGTCGATGGCCCGGGTGTGCCCGGCGGCCACGACCCGGGCGGCGGCGGCGGGGTCCTGGGCGGGGACTTCGAGGGACTTGGCGAGGTCGCACCCCGTGCCCCCCGCCACCAGCCCGAGGGCCACGTCCTTTCCGGAGCGGAGGATCGCGTTGCCGACGTTGCTCCAGGTCCCGTCGCCGCCCAGAGCGACGATCCGGCGGTGGCCATGAGCGATGGCCTGCTGGGCAATGGTGATCTCGTCACCCGAGCGCGTGCTGAGGGCGTGGGCGATGGCCGCGGCCCCGGTGGCCTGGGTGAGGGCATCGAGGACGGGCCGGACGAGACGTCCTCCGCGTCCCTTGCCGGACGCCGGGTTCACGACCACGAAGATGTCGTCCGGCGCGGACAAGGGCCCGGTCAGGCCGCCTCGAGCTGTTCCAGGGGCTGGAACGTCTGCCGGCCGTCCCGCATCCATTGCTCGCGGAAGGGGACGTCGTAGACGTCGGCGATGGAGAGCACCTTGTTGAAGGGGTGGTCGTAGAGCTTGACGCTTCCCTTCTCGTTCTCGTGCTCGCTGTGCAGGCCTTCCATGGTGATCTGGGCGAGGTAGTTCGCTTCGCCGTCCTTCATGAAGGACTGGTGCAGGTGGGAGACGGGATGCCACTCGTACTGGTAGATCGTCATGTCCGCCACCGGCGCGCCGTCCGCCTTCACGCGCACGGAGAGGTGGTCCTTCTGGCCGTCGAACGCGATGTCCACGTCCTCCATCCAGTGCGGCAGGTGCCAGCGCTCGATGGCGTGGTCGCGCGCGGCCTTGGTGGTGGTGGCGACGAGGTACGGGTACATCGCCGACTTCGGAAAGGGCTGTCCGGGCTTGACCAGCGGGGCCACGACCACCGCCATCACGACCTCCCCGTAGGCGCCGACCTCGCTCTGGTTGAAATCGAAGGCGGTCAGGGCGAAGACGCTGGTGCCGTGGTGGACCTCCACCGGCTCGAGGTTCGGAGGCAGGATGCGGCGCGCGTTCTCGGTCGGGAACTCGAAGAACCCGCTGATCGCGTCGCGGTAGCCGTATTGGGTCAGGCCCGGCAAATCCCCTCCTCGCGGAGGACCCGAGCGATCACGCCCACCGCGAACTCGAGCTCCGGCTGGGAGTGGGCGGCGGATACGGAGATGCGCAGCCGCGACTTGTGCTTCGGCACCGCGGGATAGGTCACGGGCTGGAGGAAGAGGCCGCCTTCCTGGATCTTCTCCGCCACCGCGAAGACCTTGGCGTCGTTGTTGACCATGACGGGCATGACCTGCGAGGTCGACTTGCCGATGTCGATGCCCTCCTCCGCGAAGCGGCGGCGGAGGTAGGCCACGTTGCTCCACAGGTGCGCGCGGAGCGCGGGCTCGTTCTCGACGATCTTGACTCCCGCGAGCAGGCCCGCGGCCAGGGCGGGGGCGAGGTTGCAGGAGAAGAAGCGGGAGCGGCCGAATCCGGTCACGTAATCGACGAGCTCCTTCGATCCCGCGACGAAGCCGCCCTGGCCGCCCAGGCTCTTGGAGAACGTGCCGAGGTGGAAGTCCACCTGGTCGTCCAGCCCGAAATGCTCGGACACGCCGCGGCCGTTCGGCCCGAAGAGGAAGGTCGAATGCGCCTCGTCGATGAGGATGCGCGCGCCGTGACGCTTGGCCACGTCCACGATGTCGGGCAGGACGCACACGTCGCCGTCCATCGAGTAGACGCCTTCCACCACCACCAGCTTCTTCCCGCGCACCCCGCTGAGCTTGCGTTCCAGGTCCATCGGGTTGTTGTGGCGGAAGAAGACGGTCTTGGACTTGGCCAGGATCGCTCCGTCCACGATCGACGCGTGCGAGTACTGATCGCAGAAGATGTGGTCGCCCGAGCGCATGATGGCGGAGATGAAGCCGACGTTCGCGCTGTACCCGGTCGGGAACAGGATGGCCGCTTCCTTGTCCTTGAACTCGGCCACGGCCTTGGCCAGGGCCACGTGGATGTCGAAGGTCCCGGAGAGGATCGGCGAACCGGAGGCGCCGAGGCCGTACCTTTGCAGGGCCTCGATCGCCGCCTGCTTGACTTCCGGCCGGTACGAGATGCCCAGGTAGTTGTACGAAGCGAGGTTGACGAGCTCGCGGACCTCGCCCGTCTTGCCGTTGCGGACGCGGACTTTCGTCGTGGGCGCGGATTCGAGCGGCTCGGCATAGAGGTAGTAGCCGTTCGGCCGCGCCTCGCGGTACCACTCGTTGAACGGGGGCAGGAGGTTGAGGGGATCGTCGCCGGAGCCATAATAGAAGTTGCTGTAGTCGTAGTCGCTGAACACCGATTTCCCGGCTTCCTTCTTGTGGGCCGCCTCCATATCTCCCTCTCTGCTCACGCCGGTCCCTCTGATCCGTTGCGGGGAGGGACTGCAGTATGAGATCGCCTATGATAGCAGCGCGCTCCGCGATTTTCATGGAAACTTTTCCCGCAAGTCGTGAAAGACCGTACCCGTCGCGCTCTCATACTCCGGCTCTACCACCGGTAGGCGGGCGGAAAAGCTCCCCGGCGGCCCGCCGCACCCACGCGCGGGGCACGAAGCGTTGCGCGCCGACCGTGATCCGGTTCCTCAGCCCCGGGATCACCACGAGCGTTCGCCGGTCGAGCGCGGCGAGCGAGGCCTCGACCACCTCCTCCGGCGTGGTCGCCGGCGTGCGGCTGAACCTGGCGTCGGAGGTGCCCGCGACCTGCTGGAACTCGGTGGGGATGTTGCCCGGGCAGAGGGCCTGCACGGTCACTCCCGTCCCCGCCAGCTCCGTGGCCAGGGACTCCGTCAGCGAGAGCACGAAGGCCTTGCTCGCCGCGTACACGGCCAGGAACGGCACGGGCTGGAAGGCGGCCATGGAGACGACGTTGAGGACCGCGCCCCGGCCGCGCTCGATCATCGCGGGCAGGAAGGCCCTCGTGAGCTCGACGACCGCGCGCACGTCGAGGTCGAGCATCGCACGCAGCTTCTCGGGCGGCTGCTCGTGCACGCGTCCGGCATATCCGACCCCGGCGTTGTTGACGAGGAGGCTGACGCCGATCCCTCGTGACTCCAGCATCCGTTGCAGGGACTCCGCGGACTCCGCACGGGCCAGGTCGAGGGTCAGGGGAAGCGCGACATCCGCGCCGCCGAGCTCCGCGGAGAGGCGCGCGAGCCGGTCGGTGCGCCGCGCCACCAGCACGAGCCGCTCGCCGCGGGCGCGCAGGGCGCGGGCGAAGGCCTCCCCGATGCCGCTGGAGGCACCACTGACGAGAGCGCGCATGTCCGCGGAGGGAATCGCGGACCTCTTCAGGCCATCTCGCCGCGGGGCGGCGGGGTGGCCACCGGACGCGGGACGAGCCGCGCGTGCCCGGTCTGCGGGGCGCGCCAGTTGTCGAAGAGCGCCACCCGCTGCACGCAGTTGATCGTGCAATAGGACGCGCAGGCCTTCTTGGTCGCGTACTCGCGCGCGATGTCCGCCGGGCCGTAGTCCTCCAGGGGCACGCCGGGCACCCCGCGCATCTGCGAGCAGTAGTGGACGATCCCGTGCTCGTCCACGTACAGGTAGCGGGCGCCGGCCCGGCAGCTCCACTCGTTGGCGCGGCCCCGGGCCAGGTTGTCCTGGAACACCCCGTTGAAGCGCGCGTCGCCCCGGCTGCCGAACTCCTTCAAGGCCTGGTAGACCTTCAGCTCGCGCTCCCCCAGCGGCTCGAGCTGCCCGCGGCCGTCGTGCAGGATCCCCACCGTGCTCGTGAAGCCGAGCGCGCGCGCCCGCTGGGCCACGGCCAGCGCGTCCTCCGGGTTCTTGATGTCCGCGCCCACCACGGAGTTGATGTTCACCCCGAACTGCGCGTGGTCGGCCAGCCATTTGAGCCTCGGCTCCAGGAGGCGGAGGCTCTTGAGCGAGACCTCGTCCGGCTCCACGTTGTCGATGCTGATCTGGAGGAAGTCGAGCCCCGCCTCGTTGAGGCGGCGGATGCGCTCCGGCGAGAGGTAGTAGCCGTTCGTGATCACGGAGGAGATCATGCCGCGCCGGCGCATCTGCACGATCATCGCGTCCAGCTCCGGGTGCATCAGGGGTTCCCCGCCGCTGACCGTGATCATCGACGTGCCCAGGTCCGCCAGCTTGTCCAGGCGGCGTTGCATCACGGGCAGGGGCACCGGCTGCGAGACCGCGTCGTACTCGTTGCAATAGGCGCAGGCCAGGTTGCAGCGCCGCATGGGCACGATGTGCACGAGGATGGGGTGCTGGGTGTGGAGCAGGGCCCGCGCGCCCTTGGCCGCGATGCGGGCGGCCCGTTGCGCGCGTCTCCAGGTCGACTTCATTGATTCAGGGTCCTCCCGCGCGGCCGGTCGGAGAAGCTCGGGATCATAGCAGATGGCGCGCACCTGCCTTGACGCTTCCGCGAGCGGCGGTTATCGTCTCCTTCCGCGCCGCACGACGCGACGCGATGCCGCCCTTCCGATCTCGTATCGTTCCTAGTCTAGCGTCATCGGGACGGGCCATGTCCGGAGGTCGCACCAACTTCCCATGGCGAACCTGGCCGCCGCGAACGTCATGCATCGCAAGACCCGCACCGCCGTCTCCGTGCTGGCGGTGGCGGTCGAGGTCGCGATGGTGATGCTGCTGGTCGGCATGGCCAACGGGACTCTCGGCGACATCGCCGAGCGCCTGCAGAACGTGGGGGCGGACGTCCTCTTCCAGCCTCCGGACGCCTCGCTCATCCTGGGCGCCACCAGCGCCGTGATGCCCCTGAAGTACGTCGACATCATGAAGCAGGTGGAGGGCGTGACGGAGGTGACGCCCGTCCTGAACTGGCACGTCTCCAACATCAAGGGCGAGTCGCGCGCGGTGAACCTCTGGGCCATCGACTATCCCTCGTTCGCGCGCATCTCCGGCGGCTTCGACGTGCTGGAGGGGCGGACCATCGAGCAGCCCTACGACCTCGTGATGGACACCGTGCTCGCGGACGCCACCGGCATCCACGCCGGGGACAAGCTCCCCATGATCAACCGCGACTTCACCGTGGTCGGGATCATCCGCGCCGGGGCGGGGGGACGGCTCTACGCCCGCCTGCCCGACGTCCAGGAGGCGATCGGCACCCCGGACCGCGCCTCCTTCTTCCTGATCAAGGGCCGGTCCGCGCTGGAGGCGGACAAGCTCGCCCAGGCCCTGCAGGCCCGCTTCCCCGGCCACAAGATCACGCCCGTGGCCCAGGTCTCGAAGGTGATGCAGGAGAACGCGACCGGCCTCAAGCAGTTCAAGGAGGCCCTGACCGGCATGGCCGTCGTGATCTCGTTCCTGGTGGTGCTGCTGGCCATGTACACGACGATCATCGAGCGGACGCGCGAGATCGGGATCCTGCGCGCCATCGGGGCCAGCCAGACCAAGGTCGTGCAGCTCGTGATCAACGAGAGCGCGCTCATCTGCCTCGCCGGCGTCATCGTCGGCATCGCGCTCGCCCTCAGCGGCCGCTGGCTGCTCCCACGCGTCTTCCCCACCCTCACCGTGCAGCTCACGCGGGAGTGGGCCCTCATCGCCTCCGCCCTGGGCCTCGCCGGCGGCCTCCTCGGCTCGTTCTACCCGGCGGTCAAGGCCGCGCGCATGGACCCCGTCCAGGCGCTGAATTTCGAGTGATTCGCGATCACAAGCCGGCCAGTGAGCTCGACGGCGCCGCAGGCGGCGGCGAGCGACGGGGGGTTTCAGGGGGGGAGCTGACGCCCACCGCAATGGGGCGTCACGTTCCCCCCCTGAGATTAAAGACGTAACGATGAGCCTGTTCGGCCGGATCGTCCAGAAGATCTCGGACCATCCCGTGCTCTTCATCTTCGTGCGCGGGATCCTCGAGAACGACTTCCGCGCGATTCGCTCGACCATCCGCCGCGAGCTGGACCTGGGCCCGTCCGCGCGCACGCTCGACCTCGGATGCGGGCCCGGCGCCTTCGCCGACCTCTTCGAGGCGGGTGACTACGTGGGCGTGGACCTCAACGCGCGCTACATCGACCACGCGCGTCGCACGCGCAAGGGCGCGTTCATCGTCTCCGACGCCAAGCACGTGGACCTGCCGGACGCCCGCTTCGACCAGATCCTCATCTTCGGGCTCCTCCATCACCTCCCGGATGACGAAGTCCGCGGCGTCCTCTCCGAGTGCCGCCGTCTGCTCGCGCATGGCGGGCGCGTCCTCGTCATCGAAGACATACCGGCCGTCTCTCGCCTGAACCTGATCGGGCACCTCATCCATCAGGTCGAGAATGGCGAGTTCATACGCCCCGTCGAGGACTACCGTCGGCTCTACGCCGAGGCGGGCCGGGTGGAGCGGGAGCTCGTCCTGCAGAGCGGAATCTGCGATTACTACGCCGCCGTACTGGTGACGACGTAGCCGGCCCGTCGTCGCCGGGGGCGGACGCCGGCCCGATCCGCCGGATCGCCCCGGACCTCGCCGCGCTCCTCGTGCTGGCCGCGGCGGCATGGCTCCTCCCCGCCTTTGCCGCCCACCATGCACGGCCCGCCGTCCTGAACCTCGGTCCCAACGACTTCGATTACGTGACCGGGTTCCGCGAGGACTGGGAGCGCGATCGCATGACCCGCTTTCACTGGACCACGCGCCACGCGGAAGTGAGGCTTCCCGTTCTCCTCGCCGGCGAAGGCCATCGCCTGATCCTCCGAGTTCGACGCCATCTCATTGAGTCAGCTAGAGTTACGATGAGACTCGAGGGGCGCGTGATCACGTCGTTCGACATACAGGCCGACCCTCGCGTGGCGTACCGCGTGATCGCGGCGGACCTCCCCCCGATGGAAGGCCGCACTCCTTTCGTCCTCACGATCGATTCGACGTCCGCCGATCCGCGGCCGCTGGGCCTCGCGCTCGACTGGATGCAGGTCGAACGCACGTCGCCGGCGGCGCGCTTCGCCCTGCTCGGAGCGACTCGTCTCGCCCTGCTGCTCGTGGTGATCGTCGCGTTCGTGGCGCCACGGTTGGCGGGCGCGTCGATGCGCGCGGCCGCTCTCCACGGGGCCGCGCTCGCAGGCGCGGCCATGGCGGGATGCGCGTGGGATGTGCTGGCCACCGAGCGCATGGCCAGGGAGGGATGGGCGGTCTACGCCGCCGTCGCGGTCCTGGCCGTCGTCTTCGCGCGCGGGCGCCGCCCGCGGAAGGCTCTCGAGATCCCGGATTCAGCGGTAGGGGGCGCCCTCGTGATCATCGTCCTGGCCGCCCTCGCCCTGCGCCTCGTGATCCTCCTCCACCCTGGGTTCTACTACTCCGACGTGCGTGTCCACGCGCTCTTCGCCTGGCAGTTGGCGCGGAGTGGGCTCGTGGGCTTCCTGCGCAGCTTCACCGAGAACCAGTACCGCTACAGCCTCGGCCTGCAGATGGAGAACGGGCACTGGTACGCGTTCCCCTATCCTCCCGCGTTCTACATGCTGTGCTGGCCTCTCGTGACCCTCGCCCGCATGCGCCCGGAGGTCGCGGTGTCGGTGCTGGCGGCCGCCGTGAACAGCCTCGAGGCCTTCCTCGTCTTCGGCATCGCGCGCCGCCTGCGTGCCGAAGGATCGACGGCCACGGCGGCCGCGGCCGCCCTCGCCGTGCTGCCCCTGTTCCTCGCACGCCTGAGCCTCGCGTACTTCCCGGCCATGGTGGGGCACGCCGTGGACGCGATCGTGATCCTGTATATGCTCGCGCGATGGCGCGAGCTCGATCGGCCCCGCGTGGTCCTGACGCTGGCCGCCCTCATCGCTCTCGCCCTGCTCACGTACACGCAGTCGCTCCTCAACTTCGCGGTCCTCATGCCGCTCTTCCTCGTCGTGCTCCTGGCGCGGGACCATTCCGCCGAGACGCGGCGGCGCGCGATGGGCCTCGTGGTGGCGGGCGCGCTCGGCGCCGTCTTGTCGCTCGTCGTCTTCTACGGGCGGTACGTGCCGACCTTCTTCGACATGCAACGCGGCGTGCCGATGCCGGAGGAGCGAATCCTCCTGGAGAAGCCTCGCACCCCGGTACCCGAGGAGGAGCTCGCCCCGCAGGAGCCGGACGATCCGTACGCGGGCCCGACGTTCGATCCGGGGCGGGGCCTGCGCAAGGCGGCGTGGAGACTGTACGTGTTCTACGGGCCGTTCGCCCTCGCCGTCACCGCGGGTCTCGTGCTGGCGTGGCGCGCGCAGGCCTCGTCGCCGCACGCCGCCTTCATCCTGGCGTGGGCACTCTCGTACCTGGTGTTGAACCTGCTCTCGGGTGGGCTGCCGAGTCCCAATCTCGTGCGCTACAACAAGGACCTCGAGATCGTCGCGCCGCTCTTCTGCCTCGCGCTCGCGAGCGTCGGGGAGTGGCTCTGGGCCCGAAGCCGGTGGATCGCGATGATCTATGCGGGCGCGTTCGGTGCATTCGGCCTCACCCGCGCCGTCCGCTACCTCACGGAGAAATTCATCCTCGAGCGCTGACCCTCAGCGATTGAGCGGAGTGGCGGGGCCGCGATTTCAAGGGGCACCGTCGCGCGCCGGTCGCGCAGGAACGAGCGGCACGGATGATCGTCAATTCTTCACGTGTGGGACCGCTTGGCGAGCGACGCGCGACCCAAGCGACGGTGCCTTGGTGGAACCGGAGCTACGCCTCTTCGCGAAGGAGATCCTCGATGATCGACTGCAGCGCGCGCACGATCTCCTCGCGCGGGACATTGCTCTTGTGGAACTGCAGCGCGAGAGCGAAGTTCTTCTCGCGTGGCTGGTAGCGGAACACGTAGTGACGCGGCCGCCCCTTCGCCGCCTTCGCCTTTCCCTGCTTCGCGATCCGTCGCGCGTCCTCGCGTGTGGCCCGACCACCTTCGTGCTGTAGCCGCTGCACGAGGGCCATCATTTTCTGCAGGTCGCCCTGACGAACCACTTGCAGCAGCAATGACTTCGACTGAATGTCGGCGCGCCGACATACGTCTCGCACTTCTTCCGGCATCGCACTCAAGCTGAGGATCTCGGTGATCGACGTGCGGCTCTTGCCGAGTCGCTCCGCCATCGCCTCGTGCGTGTAGCCGTAGCTGTCGGCCAGCGTCTTCAGTCCGTCGGCCTCCTCGAACGCGCTGAGGTCCTTGCGCTGGAGGTTCTCGATGAGCGCCAGCTCCATCGTTTCCGAGTCCGACGTCTCGCGCACGATGCAGGGCATCTCGCCGAGTCCGGCTTCGATGGCCGCGCGATACCGGCGCTCACCCGCGATGATCTGGAACCGCGCGCCACGCGGGCGAACCAGGATCGGCTCCAGCACGCCCTTCTCCCGCACCGACGCGATGAGCTCGGTGAGGTCGCCCATGTGCTGGCGCGGCTGATGCGGATTGGGCTCGATGTCTTCGATCGGCACCATGCGTCCGACCGGCTCGCCGCCCGGACGTCCGAGCTGATCGACGAAGTGCACGTCGTGACGCATGCGCAGCGTTTCCGGCAGACCGATCCGACGTGGGCTAGACACGTTCGATGACCTCCTCGCAGAGGCGGTAGTACTCGTAGGCCCCGCTGGATTGCGGCGCGAAGGTGAAGATCGACTCCTTGTGCGCCGGACTCTCCTCGAGCCGGATGCTCTTGCTGATGGTCGTGCGGAACACGCGGCCTCCGAAGACCTCGGTGATCGCCTTCTGCACGTCGCGCGACAGGGTCGTGCGCTTGTCGTGCAGCGTGATCACCGCGCCCAGGAGCTTGAGGTTGGGATTGGGCCGCGACCGGATCTTTTCGACCGTCTCCAGCAGGTCGTCGGTGCCTTCGAGCGCGAAGTAGCTCGACTGGACCGGGATCAGCAGGTGCGTGGCCGCGACCAGCGCGTTGACGGTGATGAGGCCGAGCGCGGGCGGCGTGTCGATCACCACGAACTCGTATCGATCGGCCACGAGGTCGAGCCGGTCCTTGAGCCGGAAGTGTGCGTCGACCTCGCCGATGAGCTGCGACTCGAGCTTGGCCAGGGCGATCCGCGACGGCGCCACGTCGAGATTGGCGACGGGCGACGCCGTGATCACGTCGCTGAGCGGCGTGCCGTTGGAGAGCACGTCGAACATTGATTTCGGGAGGGAGCGCACGTCGAGGTAGCTGATCGTCGAATTCGCCTGGGGGTCGAGATCGACGAGGAGGGTACGCCGGCCGCGCTGCGCGAGGGCCGCGGCCAGGTTGATGGCGGTCGTGGTCTTGCCCACCCCGCCCTTCTGATTGGCGATGGCGATGACGATCAACGAATGCCTCCGTTTCCGATGCCGGGGCGGGCGTCAACGCGGCGGGCCGAGAGGAGCAGGACGGCGGGAAACATCGGAACCATCGGGATCTTAGGCAAAGGCGTTTCCCAGGGTCAAGGCTAAATGCTGGGGGCCGTGAGCCCCGGCACCGCGAGTTGTAGTGTGGGCGGCAGAGGTGTCCGCAGAGGTCCGGCGGGAGCCGGAAAGGCTACATCTTGTATTTGCCCAGCTCGTCCTCGGAAAGACCCTCGAGCCACTTCTGGAGGCGGGTGACGTCCATCGAGGATTCGCGCGAGTTCTCGACGCTGCGGGCGTTCTGGATGACCGCCTCCTCGACGAAGATCGGCGAGCGCGTCCGCAAGGCCAGCGCGATGGCGTCGGAAGGGCGCGCGTCCACCTCGATCGAGTGCCCGTTGGTGCGCAGGTGGATGAGCGCGTAGAACGTGTTCTCCTTCAGCTCCGTCACCACGATGCGCTCCACGTGGGCGGACAGGTCGTCGATGATGTTCTTCAGGAGGTCGTGGGTCATCGGCCGGGGCGTCTGGACGTTCTCGATCTGGAGGGCGATCGCGTTGGCCTCGAAGACCCCCACCCAGATGGGAAGGATGCGCTGCCCCTCCGGGTCGCGGAGGATGATGATCGGCATGTTCGTGATGGGGTCGATCATCAACCCCTTGATATTCATCTCGATCTGCATCCCGCCCTCCGAGGGGAACCCCCTCCGGCTGGTCAGAATATAGGAGCCATGGAAGGGGGCGTCAATGAGAGGTTTGGGACCCCGATCCCACCAGGGAGTTCGACCCGGCCGCCGTGACCTCGACTTCGATCGTCCGACCCAGCAGGCCCTTGTCGCCGTCGAGGTGCACGATGCGGAAATCGCGCGTCCGGCCGGCCACGCGGCCTTCCCCCGTCATCGTATCCACCAGCACCTCCTCGCGGCGGCCGATCCGGGACCGGTTCTGACGCTCCTGGGCACGCTGCTGCATGGTGTTGATGACCTGGAGCCGGCGGAGCTTCTCGTCACCGGTCACGTCGTCGAGGAGGCGAAGGGCCGCGGTTCCCGGCCGGGGGGAATACATGAAGACGAACACCCCGTCGAACGCGACGTCCTCCACCAGGCGGACCGTCTCCTCGAACTCGCGCTCGGTCTCGCCCGGGTATCCGACGATCACGTCCGTCGTCAGCGCCAGCGCAGGCACGTGCGCGCGCAGCAGCGCGACGGTGTCGAGGTACTGCGGGCGGGTGTAACCACGCCGCATCGCGGCCAGGACCCGGTCGGAGCCAGACTGGACGGGCAGATGGAGATAGGGGCAGACCCGGGGCAGGTCGCGCAGCGCACGCGCCATGGCGGCGTCGACGTGCTCGGGGTGAGAGGTCGTGAAGCGCAGACGCTGCAGGCCCTCGATCGCGTCCACGCGCGCGAGCAGACCGGCGAAGTCGACGCCGTCGTAGCGATACGCGTTCACGGTCTGCCCCAGCAGCATCACCTCCGGATAGCCGCGGGCCACCAGGGACCGCACCTCCGCGACGATCCCATCGGGATCGCGACAGACCTCGGTGCCTCGCGTGCGCGGTACGACGCAGAAGCTGCACACGTGGTTGCACCCTTCGATCGCGGTGACGTACGCGCGCACGCGGCTCGAGTGCGCCACCGCAGCCATGGGGACATCGAAGCTGTCCGCGCGGCGATCGAGGTCCACGCCTCGTCCCTCCCCCGCCCGCGCCCGGCGCACCAGTTCGGGAACGCTCGAGAGGTTGTGCGTACCCACCAGCACGTCGACATGGGGCGCGCGATCGAGGACGGCCGTGCCCTGCAACTGCGCGACGCATCCGCCCACCCCGACGATCAGCTCCGGCCGCGCGCGCTTGGCCTGCTTGAGCCGTCCCAGGGCGTGGTAGAGCTTGTCCGCGGCCTTCTCGCGCACGGCGCAGGTATTGATGAAGACGACGTCGGCGCTCTCGCGCGACTCCGTCTTCTCGTATCCCTCCGCCGCGAGCAGGCCCGCGACCTTCTCCGAGTCGTTGACGTTCATCTGGCAGCCGAAGGTCTCGATGTAGTAGCGGGAACGTGTAGGCATGGCGCGGAGATCCATTCTAGTCCCTGAAGGATCCCGTTGACCATTGTTCGTAGGGAGACAGACCGACCTGGCCACAACCTCTACTTGGCTAACCCAGGCCGATCGCTTTTCTGTTGCTGTTGCTACGCCCGCGCCTGCCGGACCATCTCGCGCGCGTGGCGCCGCGCGGCATCCGTCACCGTCTCGCCGCCCAGCATGCGCGCGACCTCTTCCACGCGTTCCGACGCGTCGAGCACGCCGACCTCGGTCGTCGTTCGCCCACGCTCGACCTGCTTGCGCACGACGAGATGGCGGTCGGCCATGGACGCGATCTGCGGGAGGTGCGTGACGCACAGGACTTGATGCCGCTGGGCCATGTCGCGGAGCTTCCGGCCCACGACCTCCGCCACCCGGCCCCCGATCCCGGCATCGACCTCGTCGAACACGAGGGTCTTGCCGCGCGCATCGAGGCTGGCCACCGACTTCAGGGCGAGCAGGATGCGCGAGAGCTCGCCGCCGGAAGCGATGCGCGCCAGCGGGCGCAGCTCCTCGCCCGGGTTCGGCGAGAGCAGGAACTCCGCCGTCTCCAGGCCCCGGTCGGTCCATCCGGACGTATCCGCGGCGGAGGCGGCCGGGCTGTCCGGTGAGAACGCCACCTGGAACCGCGTGCGCTCCATGGCCAGCAGGGCGAGCTCGCCCTGGACCTTCTTCTCCAGGTCGCGCGCGGCCGTGCGCCGCTTGCGCGAGAGCTGCAGGCCCGCGGCGAGGTAGCGGCCGGCGAGCGCCTCGCGCTCCTGGACCAGGGCACGCTCGCGTTCCTCCGGGGAGCCCATCTCCCGCAGCTCGGACCGGCACTTCTCGGCGAACGAGAGCACGTCCTCGACCGTCGCCCCGTACTTGCGCTTGAGGCGGTCGATGAGGGCGAGGCGGCTCTCGATCTCGTCGAGCCGGCCGGGGCTGACCTGCAGCGACTCGCGGTAATCTCGCAGGAACAAGGCGAGGTCGTCGAGCTGGGCCCGCACCGCGCCGCGCGCCTCGAGGTAGGGCCCAAAGCGCGGATCGATTCGCGTCAGCTCCTCGATCTTCCGGTAGAGGTGGCCCAGCCGCGTCAGGACGGCCGCCTCGTCCTCATACAGGGCGCCGTACGCCTCTCCCGAAAGCTCGGCCAGGCGTCCCGCATTGGCCTGCAGGCGCTTCTCCTGGCGAAGCGAGTCCTCCTCCCCCGGCTGCAACGACGCGCGCTCGACCTCGACGGCCTGGTACTCGAGCATCTCGCGGCGGCGCTCGTCCTCTCGCCGGTCGCGGTGGAGCGACTCGAGCGCGGCCTCGACCTCGCGCAGGCGGCGCAGGGGCTCCGCCATGGCCGCGGCCTCCCCCTCGAGGCCGGCGTGCCGGTCCACGAGATCGACGTGGGTCTGCGGATCGAGGAGGCCCTGGGGCTCGTGCTGGCCGTGGATGTGGGCGACAAGCGGCGCCAGCTCGCGCAGCACGCCCACGGGGACGAGCGCGCCGTTGACGGTGGCTCGTCCCTTCCCGGAGGACTGGACCTCCCGGCGCAGCACGATCTCGTCGTCCTCCGCGGGCAGTCCGTGCCGCTCCAGGGCCGCGCGTGCTTCGCTAGACTCGATGAGCGCCTCCACGACGGCCAGGTCCTCGCCCGTGCGGATGAGGTCCGCCGACGCGCGGGCTCCCAGCAGCAGGCCCAGCGCGTCGATGAGAATGGACTTGCCGGCGCCGGTTTCCCCCGTCAAGAGGGTCAGACCCGGCCCGAGCTCCAGCTCAACGCCGTGGATGAGGGCGATATTCTTTATCTTCAGTAACTTAAGCACCGTATCCATCGACGGAAAGGCTCACATTCCTCCCCGCGCCCGTAAATGATGGTCCTGCAAGGGGTCAGGCGGGGTCCGTCCGGCTTTTCTCGTTGACAGGCCCCAAGGGGTTGTGCCAGTCTCAGCGCACAGCGCTATTAACGAGGTTCCTTGGCATCTTCCGCCCTCTTCATCCTGGCTCAATCCACGGCGTTTTCGGGCGGTATGCTTGGTCTCCTCAGCCACGTCAGCGGCGTGGCCATGGGGGTGCTCGTCCTCCTGGCCGTCTTCTCCCTGGTCTCCTGGGCCATCATCCTTTACAAGGGAGTGTCGCTTCGGCGGGCCTACTCCCAATCCCGGACGTTCCTGGACGTCTTCCGCAAGAGCACGAAGTTCTCCGAGGTGAACTCGGTCTGCATCCAGCTCCAGGCCAGCCCGCTGGTCGGGGTGTTCCAGGCCGGCTATCAAGAGGTCAACCAGCAGGTCCGCGGAACCGGCAAGGAAGAGAAACCCGCCGGGGCCGCCGCGCGTCCTACCGTAAGGAGCCTCGAATCGCTCTCGCGCGCGCTGGTGCGCGCGGCCACGGGAGAGGTCACGCGGCTCGAGCGGCGCGTCACGTTCCTGGCCACCACGGCCAGCGTGACGCCGTTCATCGGGCTCTTCGGGACGGTCTGGGGGATCATGAAGGCGTTCGAAGGAATCAGCCAGGCGGGTTCGGCCAACCTCTCCGTCGTCGCCGGCCCCATCGCCGAAGCCCTCATCACGACGGCCATGGGCCTGGCCGCCGCCATCCCGGCGGCGTTCTTCTTCAACCTCTACAACAGCCGCATCAAGGTGCTCTCGTCGATGATGGACGACTTCGCCCTGGAATTCCTCAACATCGTCGAGCGTAACTTCACGTAATGCAGGCCGTCGGGGGAGGCAACGGCGGGGGCGCATCGCATGCCGCCGCAACCTACCGGACGATGCGGTCGCGCCACGCGGGCGCGGTCCTCGGCGACATCAACGTCACGCCGCTGGTGGACGTGGTGCTCGTGCTGCTCCTGGTGTTCATGGTGACTGCGCCGATGATGAGCCGCGGGATCGACGTCTCCCTGCCCGTGGCGGACCAGCCGAACATCCCACCTGAGGACCGCAAGATCATGGTCACCATCAACGCGCGGGGGACGGTCTATCTGAACGACAAGCCCCTCGCGCTTCCGCTGCTCGAGGAACAAGTCCGCGGTCGGCTGCAGGGAATGTCCATGAAGGTGGCGTATCTGCGCGCGGACGAGGCCTTGCGCTACGGGAAGGTGATCGAGGTCGTGGATCTCTTGAAACGCGCGGGTGTTGACCAGATCGGGTTCGCGTACGAGCTCCCGTCGGAGAGGGCCACGCGTCAGTGAAAGAGTCTCGCGGATGAACGAGGCGATCGATCGCGTCCTCGAAGCGCGCGAGGCGATGGACCGCGGCTTTCCCGCCGGGATCCTGCTCTCGGGAACGATCCATCTGCTCCTCGTCGGCGGCGCTTTCGCCGCCTCGTGGCTCGGGCCGCGCCGACCGGTCCTCTATGTCGCGCCCGGTTTCGCCGTCCAACTGCCGCGCGGTGGCGGCGGACCGGTCGAGCCCGAGCCCGCACCCGCGGCTGCGCCACCCGTTACGACGGAGGCGGCGCCCGCTCCCGAACCACCGGCACCCGCGCCGCCCCCGAAGGTCGTCAAGCCCCCGAAGGAGGAGCCGCGGAAGGGCCTGCCTCCTCCCGACGCGAAGAGGACGAAGCCGAAGCCGGAGAAGTCCACGCCCGCGCCACGCTATGCCGGTCCGCCCGTGCCGGAACGAGCGCCTGCCTCGCGAGGGTCCGCGGGTTCGACGGGCACGGGCAGCGCGACGCCTGGCCTCGGGATCATCGGACCCGCCGGTCCCGGAGCTCCGAACGGGACGGACGCCGTCGGCGATTGGTACCTCGCCGCGGTGCAGCAGAAGATCTGGGTGATCTGGACCCGGCAGATGAAGACCGGCTTCACGCAGCCGATCACTGTCTCGTTCACGATCCTCGCCGACGGATCTCTCGAAGACGGTTCGGTCCGCCCCGTGCAGGCCAGCGGGATACAGTTGCTGGACAACGCCGCGCTGCGGGCGGTCTACAGCGCCGCGCC
>WNGB01016039.1_pt1 | contig 18281 bp, 16 predicted proteins | sample 5400681 | NCBI WGS metagenome assembly WNGB01 (sample SAMN13153367, study PRJNA577476) | soil metagenome | isolation source: 115 cm soil or saprolite under grassland replicate 2 | place: USA:California | collected 2016-06-15 | reverse complement strand
TCGGTTGATCCGGTACCCGTACGCCGAGCCGGTCGACCGGCCACTTGCCTGGATCCACGCCGAGTGCCGCGGTGAGTGGGTGCTGACCGTGGACGACGACGAGATCCCTGGCCGCGTGCTCCTCGACTCGCTCCCCGAGCTGATCCGCGCGCGGGACGTCACGCACTACTGGCTGCCGCGCCGCTGGCTCTACCCCACCGCCGACCGTTACCTGGATGCCCGGCCCTGGCGCCCCGACTACCAGCCGCGGCTCGTACTCAACGACCCACGGATGATCTCCTTCCCCGACGAGACGCATGTCCCGCTGGCCGCGCTGGGGCCGTCCCGCTACCTCGCCGCCCCGCTCTACCACGCCGACACCTTGCTCAACTCGACCGAAGCCCGCGAGGCGAAGGCGCTCCGCTACGAGCGCCTCCATCCGGGCAAGCGGGTAGCGGGCCGCCCGCTGAACGAGGCCTACTACCTGCCGGAGCGGGCCGACGCGCCGACGCGCGAGGTGCCGGCGGAAGACCTCGAGCTGATTGCGGCGGTGCTGGCCGCGGAGGCGCCCGCGCCGGGCGCTCCGACGGACGTGCGCGGCGCCGACCGGGAGGAGATCGACCGCCGCTGGGCCGGCCGCTCCTTCACCGCCTCGGCCTACGAGGGGCGGCTCGAGCTGCTCGAGGAGCTGCCGCCGCTTCGCGCCGGAGCGGTCGAGAAGGTCGACCTGCTGGTCGAGAACCACGGCGACGAGCTCTGGCCTTGGGGCGGCGCCGGCGGGCCGGAGGTCGCACTGGGCACGCGCTGGCTGCGCGAGGCCTCCTTCGAGGACGGGCCGCGCACGCCGCTGCCCGCCGACCTGCCTCCGGGCGGGTCGCAGATCGTCCCGCTTGCGGTCGCCGCTCCCCGCGAGCCGGGCCGGTACACGCTCGAGATCGACCTCGTCCACGAGGACGTGCGCTGGTTCGAGCGGCCGCTGCAGGTCGAGGTCGAGGTGCTGCCGCAGCGCCTGGTTGCGGTGCTCGATCCCGGCTCGCTCGACGGCCTGCTGGCCGTGCTCGCCGCGCTCGAGCCCGAGGAGGAGCCGCTCGTGATCACGGAGCGGCCAGATGAGCTCGCCCGGAGCTTCGCCGGCAGGATCGCGCCGACCTCGGGTGATCTCGTCGAGGCGCTGGCCGGCGCAGACCGGCTGGTCGTGCCCGACGAGCTCGTGCGGGAGGGCCGGCGCCGGCCCCTGCTCTCGGTGGTGAGCGCCGCCCGCCGGGCCGGGATCGAGGCACAGTCCGTGTCGGGTAAGCCGCTGAGCGCGAAGAGGATCGTGTGGCGCCGCCTCCGGTAGCGTTGCGCGCTGCATGATCCCGGGAGACGTCGCTGAGGCCTACCGCGGGCGGCGCGTGCTCGTCACGGGAGGGCTTGGCTTCATCGGCTCCAACCTCGCCCGCCGGCTCGTGGAGCTCGGCGCCGACGTCGTGCTCGTCGACTCGCTGGTCGCCGAGTACGGTGGCAACCTCGCCAACATCGCCGGGATCGAGGACACGGTGCGCGTGAACATCTCCGACGTCCGCGACGAGCACAGCTTCCGCTCGCTGATCCGCGGCCAGGAGGTGCTCTTCAACCTCGCGGGGCAGACGAGCCACGTCGACTCGCTGCACGACCCGTTCACCGACCTGGACATCAACTGCCGCAGCCAGCTCTCGATCCTCGAGACCTGCCGCCGCGAGAACCCCGAGGTGAAGGTCGTCTTCGCAAGCACGCGCCAGCTCTACGGCCGGCCGCGCTACCTGCCCGTCGACGAGGAGCACCCGGTCGCGCCCGTCGACCCCAACGGCGTGAACAAGGCGGCGGGCGAGGGCTACCACCTCGTCTACGGCCAGGTCTACGGGTTGCGCTCGAGCATCCTGCGGCTGACCAACACCTACGGGCCGCGCATGCGCGTGAAGGACGACCGCCAGACCTTCCTCGGCACGTGGCTGCGGCTGGCCGTCGAGGGCGGGGAGCTGCTGATCTTCGGCGACGGTACCCAGCGGCGCGACTTCACCTACGTCGACGACGCGGTCGAGGCGTTCCTGCTCGCGGGCGAGAAGGCGGAGGCAGACGGCGAGATCTTCAACCTCGGCGGCGGCCCACCCGTCAGCCTGAGCGAGCTCGCCGAGCTGCTGGTCGAGGTCGCGGGCGCCGGCTCGTACCGGCTCGTGCCGTTCCCGGAGGAGCGCAGGTCGATCGACATCGGCGACTACTTTGCCGACGACTCGAAGATCCGTGAGCGGCTCGGCTGGGAGCCGGCCGTTCCTCTTCGCGAGGGGCTCGCGCGGTCGCTTGACTACTACCGCGAGCGGGCGGCGGCGTACTGGTGACAGGCGTCCCCTTCCTCGATCTCGGTCGGCAGGCCGCCGCGTCGCGCGAGGAGCTCGAGGATGCCTTCGCGACCGTCCTCGTCGGCGGTCGCTTTGTCGGCGGGCCCGCGCTCGAGCGCTTCGAGGCGGAGTTCGCGGCGTATTGCGGCGTCAAGCACGCGGTTGGGCTGAACTCCGGGACCGATGCGATTGCGCTTGCGCTGCGCGCAGTCGATATCGGCCGGGGCGACGAGGTGATCACGGCCGCGAACACCTGCGTCGCGACGATCACGGGGATCGTCGCCGCCGGCGCGACGCCGGTGCTCGCCGACGTCGACGAGGAGACCTGGACGCTCGACGGGGAGTCGGTGGAGGCCGCGATCACGCCCCGCACGCGCGCGTTGATGCCGGTTCACCTCTACGGGCAGTGTGCAGATCTCAACGCGCTGGTCGAGTTCGGCGTCCCCATCGTCGAGGATGCCGCGCAGGCGCACGGGGCGGAGTACCGCGGTCAGCGGCCGGGCGGCTTCGCCGACGGCGCGGCATACAGCTTCTACCCGACGAAGAACCTGGGCGCGCTCGGCGACGGCGGCGCCGTCGTCACGAACGACGCGGAGGTCGCCGTGCGCCTGCGGATGCTGCGCTCGCACGGCGAGCGTGCCGAGGCGCGCGGTGTCGGCGTCATCGTGGGCGTGAACAGCCGGCTGGACGAGATCCAGGCGGAGATCCTGACGCGGCGCCTGGCGCGGCTCGACGAGGGCAACGCGCGGAGGCGGGAGCTGGCGGCGCGATACCTCTCGGAGCTGCGCGGCGTGACGCTGCCCGCCGAGGGTGAGGGACGCCTGCACGCGTGGCACCTCTTCGTCGTGCTCGCAGAGGATCGCGACGCATTCCGCGCAAAGCTCCGCAACCGCGGCGTGGAGACGCTCGTCCACTACCCGGTGCCGATCCACCGCCAGCCGGCCTGGACGCACCTTGCGGGCTCGGTGCCGCTCACGGTCTCCGAGCGCCTATGCGAGCGGGTCGTCAGCCTCCCGCTCTACCCCGAGCTGACCGACCAGGAGCTCGAGCACGTGATTGCGGCGGTGAACGCCCGATGAGGCTCCGTCGTCGCGAAGACCCTCCGCCCGAGCCGCCCGCGGAATGGGAGTACGTCCGGGACGGCTGGGCGCGCGAGGCGAAGGGTTGGGCGGTCGACTCGGTCGCGCGCGGCTACCGCGAGAAGTGGCCCGACTACCTGGCGGCGATCGAGGCGCCGAATCCACTCGGCGTCCACCACGAGACGGCGCAGGTCACGACCGGCGACGCCGGCGCGCACAACATGCTCGTCACGTTCGCCTACGTCGTCGCGCTCGCGGCGCGGAAGCGCGATCGGCTCTCGGTGCTGGACTGGGGCGGCGGGCTCGGCCACTATCACGCGCTCGCCCACTCGGCGGTCCCGGGGCTCGAGCTCGAGTACCACGTCAAGGAGACGCCGGCGACCGCGGCGGCGGGCCGGGAAGCCTCGCCCGAGGTCACCTTCCACGACGCCGACTCGTCCCTCGACCGCCGCTACGACCTCGTCGTCGCGAGCTCGTCGCTCCAGTACGAGCCGGACTGGAAGTCGCTCCTCGGCCGCCTGGCCGCGGCGGCGGAACGGCACCTCTACGTCGCCCGCGTGCCGGTCGCGCTCCGGGCCGAATCGTTCGTCGTCATCCAGCGCCCGTACGTCCACGGCTACGACACGGAGTACCTCGGGTGGGTGATCAACCGGCGCGAGCTGCTCGAGGCCGCGGGCCTGCCGCTCGCCCGCGAGTTCCTCCTCGACGCCCGCTTTTCCGCCGACGGAGCGCCGGAGAGCCCGGTGGAGCACCGGAGCTTCCTGTTCAATCGGTGACGACCGTGTCGATCTACGCCGACCTCTACCGCTACCGCGAGCTGTTCTCGAACCTGTTCCGGCGCGATCTCCAGACCCGGTACAAGGGCTCGCTCCTCGGCGTCGCGTGGTCGCTGGTCAACCCGCTGGTGCTGATGGCGATCTACGTGCTCGTCTTCTCGGTGCTCTGGAAGGTGGCGCAGGTCCCGCATTACGCCCTCTACATCCTCGTCGGGCTGACGGTCTGGCTGTTCTTCTCGTCGTCCCTGGAGACGGCCTCGCGGTCGCTCGTCGACAGCGCAGCCCTGATCAAGAAGGTGCGCTTCCCGCGTCAGCTCGTTCCGTTCTCGGTGGTGGCAACACAGCTGGTCGCGTTCGCGGCGATGCTCGCGGTGCTGATCGTCGCCAACCTGATCGTGATCCCGGAGACGCGCGACACGGTCTGGCTCTCGCTGCCGCTCTCGCTCGTGGTCGTCGCGCTCGTCGGAGGCATCTCGCTCGCCGTCGCCTGCGCAAACGTCGTCTTCCGTGACGTGGAGCACCTGATCACCGCGCTGCTCCTGCCCTGGTTCTTCCTGACGCCGATCCTCTACCGGCTCGAGGACCTCCCGGGCGGCGTCCAGCGCTACGACTGGGTCGTGACGATCCTGCGCTGGGTGAACCCGATCACCCCGCCGATCTACGCGCTGCGCGACCCGATGTTCTACGGCCGGCTCCCGCACGTCTGGGACGTCGTCTACCTGTGCGTGGCCGCCCTCGTCGCGCTCGGCCTGGGCGCGTGGGTCTTCAGCCGCGTCGACGATCGGATCGCAGTCGAGCTGTGATCCGCCCGTCGTAGATCCACGGCTCCCAGCCCTCGGGCTTCCAGGCGGGCAGGCCGGCGACCTCGCAGTTCGGCTCCAGCGGGGGCAGGAGCGACGGGCAGACAAGCGGCTCGGGGAAGGCCGGGTTGCGGCCGCCTCCCGGGCGGTAGGCGCGGAGCCCGCGATCTCGGCCCGCGTGGACCGAGCCGCCGACGGCGGCGTAGCCCTCCTCGTGCGCGGCGCGGACGCGCTCGTGCCAGTCGGACGCGGGCTCGATCTCCGGTGGGACGTGCGCGACCGCCCCGCTCGCGTCACGCGCCAGCACCTCGATGTCGACCTCGAGCATCGAGTTGCCGATCTCGGAGAGCCAGTAGCGCCGCTCGAGCACGAGGTCGAAAGCGAGCCGGTAGCGCCCGGGCGGGATCGGCGCTCTGATCTCAAGCTCCGCGTCGGCGCGCGCGCCGGGCGCAAGCTGCGGGGCAGGTGTGCGGAGCCCGTCCCAGTCGAGAGCGTTGCCGAGCTGGTCGAGCCAGTGATAGGAGGCGAACAGATCGTGCCAGGCCGCCGCCCCCGCGTTCTCGACCTCGACCCGCGCCTGCCCGACCGCGCCCGCCTGCGGGGGATCCAGCTCGTAGGCGAGCCAGCGCACGCCGAGCGGCCCGGCGGGAACGGCATGAGCGGGAACCGCCTGCATCGAGGGCTAGTGTACGGCCGTGTTGGAGCCGCTCCTCGTCCGCGCGCTGCGGCGTGAGCCGGTCGAGCGCACGCCGGTCTGGTTCATGCGCCAGGCCGGGCGCTCGTTGCCGGAATACCGGGCACTCCGCGAGCGGCACGAGTTCTTCGAGATCGCGAGCACGCCCGAGCTGTGCGCCGAGGTGACCCTGCAGCCCGTGCGCCGGCACGGCGTCGACGCAGCGGTGCTGTTCGCGGACATCATGACCCCCGTCCTCGGGATGGGGATCGAGGTCGAGCTGGTCGAGGGCGTCGGGCCGGTCGTCGAGCGGCCGGTCGCGACCGCCGCCGACGTCGAGCGGCTGCGCGTGCTCGACCCGGAGGAGGCGTTCTCACCCGTGCTCGAGGCGGTGCGGATCGTTCGGCGGGAGCTCGAGCCGGAGCGTGCGCTGATCGGCTTCTGCGGCGGCCCGTTCACGGTCGCCGGCTACCTCGTCGAGGGGAAGCCGAGCCGGGACTTCGTCAGGACGAAGCAGCTGATGTACCGCGAGCCGGCGGTCTGGCACGGGTTGGTGGACCGCCTCACCGACACCTTCTGCGGCTACGTCGCGGCGAAGACGTCGGCCGGCGCCGACGCGATCCAGCTCTTCGACTCCTGGGTCGGATCGCTCTCGGTCGCCGACTACGAGGAGTTCGTGGCACCGTACTCGGCGCGCGTGCTCGCCGCGGTTGACGTGCCGACGATCCACTTCGGTACCGGCACCACCCATCTGCTTGCTTCGATGGCCGCGGCGGGCGGCGACGCGATCGGCCTCGACTGGCGTGTCCCGCTCGACCAGGGCTGGCTCGCCGCCGGCCCGGAGAAGGCGGTGCAGGGGAACCTCGACCCCGCGGCGCTGCTCGGGCCCTGGGAGCGGGTCGAGGCGGCGGCCCTCGAGGTGCTCGCGCGCGCGGGCGGCCGCCCCGGGCACGTCTTCAACCTCGGTCACGGCGTCCTCCCGGAGACGAGCCCCGAAGACCTCGGCCGGCTGGTCGAGCTCGTGCACGAGCGGACGGCGAAGGTGACGGCATGAGCGACGCGGTCGTGCTGATGGCCTACGGCTCGCCGGATCGCGTCGAAGACGTGCCAGCGTACTACGCTGACATCCGCGGCGGGCGGCCGGTCCATCGCGAGCTGCTGGCCGAGCTGACGGAGCGCTACCGCTTGCTCGGGATCGAGGAGTCGAACCCGCTGAACGCGATCACGGAGGCGACGCGCGCGGCGCTCGAGGCCGAGCTCGGGCTCCCGGTCTTCACCGGGATGAAGCACTGGCGGCCCCGGATCGGCGAGGCTGCCGGAGCAGCGCTCGCGACGGGAGCGGACCGGATCGCAGGGCTCGTGCTCGCGCCCCACTACTCGCGGCTCTCGATCGGCGGCTACCGGCAGCAGCTCGAAGAGGCGCTCGCCGGCCGGGCCGAGCTCGCCTTCATCGACAGCTGGCACACGGAGCCCGGCTTCATAGACCTCCTCGCGCGCCGCGTCAGGACGCGGCGCGCGAGCCACGTCGTGTTCACCGCCCACAGTCTCCCTGCACGAATCCTGGACGAGGGCGACCCGTATCAAGACCAGCTGCTGGAGACGTCCACCGCTATCGCGCAGGCCGCAGGCCTGCGCGAGTGGTCGTTCGCCTACCAGTCCGAGTCGCCGACCGGGGAGCCCTGGCTGCAGCCGGACATCCTCGACCACCTGGCGGCGCTACGCGCGCAGGGCGTTGAGGACGTGCTCCTCTGCCCGGTCGGGTTCGTCGCCGACCACCTCGAGATCCGCTGGGACCTCGACACCGAGGCGGCGGAGAAGGCGCAGCGGCTCGGCCTCCGGCTTGCCCGGATCGAGATGCCGAATGCCGATCCCGCCTTCGTGCACGTGCTTGCGGCGATCGTTCAGCGGGCGCTCGCAGTACCCTCGACCGTATGAGACCGGGCGAGATCCGGGTCGACCACGCGAGCCGGCACTTCCGCGTCTATCCGCAACCGGTGCGGACCTTGAAGGAGGTCGTGCTGTCCCGAAACGGCGCGAAGGCGACCGAGGTGCGCGCAGTCGTGGACGTGTCGCTCTCGATCGATCCCGGCGAGGCCGTCGGCCTGATCGGGCGTAACGGCTCGGGGAAGACGACGCTGCTCAGCCTGATCGCCGGAATCCTCAAGCCGACGGCCGGCCGTGTCGAGGCCGGCGGCCGCGTCGCGTCGCTCCTCGCACTCGGAGCCGGCTTCCACCCGGACTTCACCGGCCGCGAGAACATCTACCTGAACGGCTCGATCTACGGCCTCAAGCGGGCCCAGATCCGCGGCCTGATGGATGAGATCGTCGCCTTCGCCGAGCTGGAGCAGTTCGTCATCGACCTGCCCGTCCGCACCTACTCGTCGGGCATGTACATGCGGCTCGGCTTCGCGGTCGCAGCGCACGTCCAGGCCGACGTGCTCCTGCTCGACGAGGTGTTCGCCGTCGGCGACGAGGAATTCCAGCGGAAGTGCTTCGCCAAGATCTACGAGTTCAAGCAGCGCGGCGGCACGATCGTGTTCGTCTCGCACGACGCCGCATCGGTCGAGCGCCTCTGCGAGCGCACGGTGCTGCTGCGGGACGGCAGCGTCGAGCTCGACGGCTCGACGCAGGAGGCGATCGCCCGGTACCACAAGCTGCTCGCCGACGAGCGCGACCCCGCGGAGAGCGCCGCCGGCCTGCGCGAGTACGGAAGCGGCGAGGTGCGGATCGTCGAGGCGCGCCTGCTCGGGCCGGAGGGCCAGGAGCTCGAGCTCCGTGACGAGGCCGGCCTGCTGCTCGCCTCGGCCCGCCAGGACACCGCCGAGCTCGGCTGGGTGGAGGCGCCCGGGGCGCGCGTGCTCCGGTTCGAGGTCGAGCGTCCGCCGCTCGCCGACGGCCGCTTCCGGTTGCGCTTCGAGCTCGGCGACCGGGCCGGCCGCCATCTTTACCATTGGCTCGACGACGGAGTCCGCTTCGTGGTCTACCCGGGGGAGACGGTGCGAGGGCCCGTTCTCCTTTCAGGGAGATGGTCGTTGGACGAGACTGGAGGACGATGAGCTACCAAACGTGTCCGGACTGGCCCGAGCTGATGGAGATCGCACCCGATCTCCAGTTCAAGCACTACTCGGTTCGGAACGCCCAGATTCCGGTCGATGCGCTGATGCAGATTCCCGGCATCAACCTCGACGAGGTCGAGATCTGCTGCGACCTGGACCGGCACGTGTTCTACGCGCGGCACACCGACCCGCGGGTCGTCGCGGCCCTGAAGGGCTCGCACTGGTTCGACCTGACCGAGTGGACCGTGTCCGGTCCGGGCCGCGCCGCGCAGCGCTAGTCGCTGCTCCAGGCGAGGACGGCAACGCCCTCCCACCATTGTGGCCGGCCCTTGTCGGCGCCGCCGATCTCGAACAGCTTCCGCGCGCGCGGCTGCTGCGCGAGGTAGTCGCCGGTCGCGCGGGCGACGTGGTCCCAGTCGTGGTCGTCGACGACGAGCAGCGCCTCGTTCGCCAGCCACGGCTCGATCGCCTGCAGGCCGCGCACCTGGGAGTCGTAGTCGTGCGGGCCGTCGTAGTAGTAGACCCCGACGCGGCGGGCGCCGAGGGCGCCGCCCTCGATCACCTCGAAGGCGTCGCCCTCGAGGATGGTTGCGCCCTCGAGCCCGAAGCGACGCAGGTTCTCCTCCAGCCCCTTGCGGCTCGCCGCCGGCAGCTTGCGGCCCTTGGCCTCGTGCGCCTCGAATGAAAAGAGATCGACGGCGACGAAGTCGCCCTTGTTCCCCCGCATCGCGCCGAGCAGGCTCGCGCCGTAGTAGGTGCCGACTTCGACGTAGCTTTCCCCGGGAGCCAGCAGGCTCGCCGCGAGGTTGAGCAGCGCGAGGACGTTCTCCTCCGCGAGATTCGGCACGCCTTCGATCACGTCGTCGAAGCGACGCCCGCGCGGGTGCTCCGAGCGCGGAAAGTCGTCGAACAGCTCAGGAAGCTCGGCCGCGAAGCGCTCGACGTCCACCGGGAGAATCTACTGGTCGGCGGCCGGCGGTAGTGTCACCGGCGAAATGAGCTCCGGGATCGTCGTCCTCTCGGGCGGGGTGGGCGGTGCGCGCTTCGTGCGCGGCCTCGTCGACCTCGTCCCGCCGAGCGAGGTGACCGTGGTCGGCAACGTCGGCGACGACGCCGAGGTGCTCGGCCTGCACGTCTCGCCCGACCTCGACAGCCTGCTCTACACGCTCGCCGACGTCCACGACGCGCAGCGCGGCTGGGGCCGGCGCCGGGAATCCTGGAACGCGCTCGGGACGGCGAAGGAGCTCGGCGACGACGAGACCTGGTTCCAGCTCGGCGACCGCGACATCGGGCTCCATCTCGTCCGCACGAAGGCCCTGCGCGCCGGCGAGCCGCTCTCGACGGTGACCGCACGGGCCGCGGCCGCGTTCGGACTCGAGCTGCGCCTGCTGCCGGCGACCGACGACCGACTGCGGACGATCGTCGAAACGCCCGCCGGCGCCTTCTCGCTCCAGGAGTGGTTCGTCCGGCGGCAGCACAAGGACAAGGTGGACGGGGTCCGCTTCGAGGGCGCCAAGTTCGCGCGACCGGCGCCCGGCGTGCTCGAGGCGATCGAGCAGGCTTCGCTTGTCGTGATCGCGCCGAGCAACCCGTACATCAGCATATGGCCGATCCTCGCCGTGGAGGCGATCCGCGTGAGCGTGCAGCGGAAGCGCACGCCCGTGGTCGCGGTCAGCCCGGTGATCGGCGGGAGGGCCGTCAAGGGCCCGGCCGACGCGATGCTCGAGCGCCTCGCGGGCGGAACCTCACCCGCGCACGTCGCGCGCTGCTACCCGGGCCTCCTCGACGCGCTCGTCATCGACCAGGCCGACGCCGCCGGCGCCAAAGGGCTCGAGGCGGTTCGCGTCCGCCCACACGTAACGAGGACATTGATGAAGGACCGGCGGACGACGCGCCTCCTCGCGGAGGCCGTGCTCGAAGCCGCACACGGCGGCGTGATGCGCGGGTGATCTCGGTCATTCCGGTCGAGGGCCTCCCCGAGATCTCCGAGGGCGACGACCTGGCGGCACTGATCGCGGCCGCGGCCACGCTCGAGGACGGAGACGTCGTCTGCGTTGCCCACAAGGTCGTGTCGAAGGCCGAGGGGCGGGTGGCGCGCCTCGACGGGGTCGAGCCCTCCGAACGTGCCCACGAGCTGGCGGGCCAGGACGGCGACCCCCGGCGCCTGGAGCTCGTGCTGCGAGAGGCCACCCGGATCCTCCGCGCCCGGCCGCCGCTCGTGATCGCCGAGACCCACCACGGCTTCGTCTGCGCCTCGGCCGGCGTGGACGCATCGAACGCGCCCGAGGCCGACATGGTCGTGCTCCTGCCCGAGGACCCCGACGCCTCGGCCGCCCGGCTGCGCAGCGGGCTCGAGGAGCGCACCGGCAAGTCGCTCGGCGTCGTCGTCACGGACACGTTCGGGCGCCCCTGGCGGTTCGGGATCGCCAATGTCGCGATCGGCGCAGCGGGGATCGAGGTGCTCCGGGATCTCCGCGGCGAGCACGATCCGGTGGGCTACGAGCTGCATTCGACGGTGATCGCGGTCGCCGACGAGATCGCCGCTGCGGCCGAGCTCGTGATGGGGAAGACGGAGCGGGTGCCCGTCGCCGTCGTCCGGGGCCTCGACGTGCGCGGGAAAGGCAGAGCGGCGGACCTGATCATGCCCCCGGACCAGGATCTGTTCCGCTAAGCCCTGGAAGCGGCGCATCCCTCGACCGAGGGACGCGCGGTGCCCCTTGGTGGCTTATCCATGGGAGAGGTGCTGCCGATACTGGAAAATACCGTGGCCGTCAACGTCGCACTCGTCCCCGACCCTGCGCCTGAACCTGACGATGCCGCCGCACGCGCGGAGGCGCTCGTCGAGTCCTACAGGCGTCTCGCCGCCGTGTTCCACGACGTGCTGTCGGAGCAGAGCCCCGAGGCGCTCCTCGACCGCATTGCCGAGACGCTGGCCGAGCTCGTCCCCTACCAGGACATGCACATCTACGAGGCAGACGACGCGCGGAGCGAGCTGGTGCCGGTGTTCGCGCGCGGTTCCTGGGAGGAAGAGGTGCTCTCGAGCAGCGTCGGCTACGGGGAGGGGATCACCGGCTGGGCCGTCCAGCACCGGAGCCCTGTACTCTCGAACGCCGCTCACCTCGATCCCCGCGTCGCCTTCGTGCCCGGCACCCCGCCCGATCCGGAGGCGCTGATCACGGTTCCGCTCGTCGCGCGCGGCTCGCTGAAGGGCGCGTTGAACATCTACCGGGTCGGAGAGGACGCGTCGTTCGACGAGGATGAGTTCGAGCTCGCCCGGTGGTTCGGCGACGCTGCCGCGCTCGCGCTCGACAACGCCCAGGTCCGCGCGCGCCTGGAGCATCTCGCTCACACCGACTCGCTCACCGGCCTCTACAACCACCGTTACTTCCACGAGCACCTCCGCGCCGAGCTCAACCGCGCCGGCCGCACGCACGACAGCGTCGCGCTGCTGATGATCGACATCGACGACTTCAAGCGCGTCAACGACGTCTGCGGGCACGGCGAGGGCGACCAGGTGCTCCAGCAGCTCGCCGACGTGCTCCGTACAACCGTTCGCGCCGAGGACACCGTCTGCCGGGTGGGCGGCGAGGAGTTCGCCGTCATCCTCCCGTCCTGCACCTCCGACGATGCGCTCGGCCTGGCGTCGCGTCTGAAGGATGCGTTGCTGAGGACAGCTGCAGACGCGGTCGGCGGGATCACGCTCTCGGTCGGCGTCGCCTTCGGACCCGAGCATGCGATGAACGCGCGCGAGCTCGTTGCGTGCGCCGACGCCGCGATGATGACCGCGAAGGCGCGGGGCAAGGACCAGGTCGTCGTCTTCGCTGACCTCGAGGCCGAGCGGCCCGACGAGGAGACCGATGGACGCGACCTGCGCTCGATCGCCCACCTGAAGATGCTCCAGAGCCTCGCGCGCAAGCTGAACCGGCTGAACGACACGAGCGAGATCGGCGAGGTGATCGTCGACGAGCTCCGGATGCTGATCGACTACCACAACTGCTGCGTGTACCTGGTCGAGGGCGATCACCTGAACCCTGTCGCGGTGCGCGGCAACCTCGAGGGCGAGGACGTCTCGCTCACGCTCCGGCTCGGCGAGGGCTTGACCGGTCACGTCGCGCAGACCGGCAAGCCGATGCTGATCTCGAACGCGAGCGAGTCCGGCGTCTGCCTCCAGGTTTCCGAGAGCCCCGGCGACGAGTCGCTCGCTGCTGTCCCGCTTCGATACGGCCAGCGCGTGATCGGCGCGATCATGCTGTCGAAGCTCGGGATCGGCCAGTTCGACGAGGCCGACTTGCGTTTGCTCGAGGTGCTCGCGGGCCACGCCTCGATCGCGCTGGAGAACGCCCGTCTGTACGCGTCGATGCGGCGTGAGGCGGACAACGCGAAAGCGTGGCTCGAGTTCGCGGACGCCGTTTCCGAGGCCCGCTCGGTGGAGGCGATCGGCGAGGAAACGGCGGCCACGGTGGCGCGGCTGATGGAGGTCAAGCAGGTCTCCGTCTGGATCGAGGACCCGCACGCGACCAACTTCCGCTGCCTGGCCGCGGCCGGCTATGCGGAGGACCCGAACTCGGCTCCGATCCTGAAGTGGCGCGCCGGCCGCGCCGCGGCGGCCTTGCTGATCGACGGCCGCAAGACGCCGTTCCTCATCGACAAGGACGAGATCCGCCGTGTCTTCAGCGGCGATGCCCAGAGCGCGGCGTTCAAGCCTTCCGCGGTCGCGCCGCTCCATCCCGGCTACGGCGTGCGCGGCTGGATCGTGGTGCGCGCACCCGAAGCGGATCTGGCTCACTTCACCGACGAGCGCCTGCGCCTGCTCGACGGGTTGTCGTACCGCGCCTCCGTGGCGCTCCAGAAGTCGGTTCTGCTTCAGTCGGAGCAGGAGAGCGCCGAGGTTGCAAGCGCCCTGCTCGAATTCTCGCGCCTCCTGGCCGGCACTGCCAGCGCCGATGAGCTCCAGCGCAAGATCGTCGAGCTCGCGGGTCAGATGCTCGGCTCGCCGCGGACCTGGCTCTGGCTGGAGCGCGGCCGCCCGGGCTCGTTCAAGATCGAAGCCGCCTGGCGCGCGGACGGAGCCGTGCCGATCGTCCCGATCGGGAGCGTTGTCGAGTTCGGCGGGACGCGCCGCGCGCTGGAGCGTGGCGAGCCGTTCGTGCTCCAGCCGGGCTCGGTCGATCAGGTCCCGGTCGGCGACGATCCGCTCGCCGTCGCGCCGGTCGTGCTGCCCTCGGGCCGGATCGGCTGCATCGCGGCGGCTGCGCCCGAGGCGTTCCCGGAGCGAAAGCTCCGCCTGCTCGCCGGGATCGCCAACCAGGCCTCGCTCGCTCTGCACATCTCTCGCTGACGCTCGCGAGTGCATCGCTTCGCTTCACGGGGGGGAACCCCTGGTTCCCCCGTGGACCCCCTCCTTGCGCACGGGTCGGCGACTCAAACGGTTGCGGAGCCGCCGAAGCGCCGCGCGGTCCGCCTGTCTCCCGACCGGCCGTTGTGTGCCGCGCCCGCCATGTCGGTCGCGGCGACGGACCCTTATCGCGGCTTGCGGACGCCTGCGATCAGTCTCGCGCCGAGCTTGCTCAGGTACGGACGGAGAACAGAGTACCGAACAGTGGCCGCAAAGCGGGGGCAAATCGACATCTGGCCGACACCGGCCGCAAGCCCGGCGGCTGTCAGCGCGAATTGCCGGAAGTAGGTCGCGTCTGTCCGATAGAGAGACAGGTAGATGTCGGCGCACTTGCTATAGCGACGCCGGAGTTCCGCCCTCCATGCGGTCCCCAATACGCCCAGACCGCGAGCGGGATCGGCGAACAGGTCGCTGATCGCCACGGGTTGCCCGGACGGAACGTGGACAGTTATCGATAGCCACGAGTTGCTTGCGGGTTGGCCGCGAAATACCTGATGCACTGCCGGAAGCAACGCGCTCACGACTACCGTGCTTGCGGAAACGAGCCTGCGGTCGACGTACGTCCGGTAGACGCCTCGAAGCCTGTGCGCCCAACTCGGACCGTTGGGTCCATCCAAGGCTTCCCGCTCTTTTCGAGCGTACGGGGTATACGCACGCTGATCCGCGATGACCGCCTTGCGCAAAGCCGCGTTGACAACCCGAAGATCAATGCTCCCGCCCCTCACCTGCGCGTACGTCCCGCTCGTGTCGTAGCCGCGCACCCGTAACGGCGGCGTTGGAACCTCGACGATTGCGAGCGCTGAAACTGCCGTCGCGTTCGTCGCGGCAGCTTCGGAACGGCGCAGATCGGTCCGCGATCCGGCACCGTGAGCGGCTGCGGCGCATACCAGCGCGATTGCAACTGCGGCAAGTCGTGTCACGGGCACGTTGTACCCGATGCTCCCGCGCTGAGACGGCCCGCCTGGGCTAAGGAAAGCGTGTTCTGAGAAGCGGCACGACGTCGGCGGCGAACTCGTCCAGGAACCGCGAATACCTGGCACCGAAGGTGTGACGAATGTGCAACGTTCTCTCCAAATGCAGCCCGAACTGGAGGTCGTCGAGGGCGACATCACTGCGCTCGCGGTCGATGCGATCGCGAACGCCGCGAACAACCACCTCTGGATGGGAGCCGGTGTCGCCGGCGCGATCAAGCGTGCCGGCGGCGAGGAGATCGAGCGCGAGGCGCTGGCTCAGGGGCCGATCGAGGTCGGCGACGCCGTTGCGACCGGGGCGGGGCGACTTCCGGCCCGCTGGGTGGTCCACGCAGCGGTGATGGGGCAAGACCTGACCACGAGCGCGGATGCGATCCGCCGCGCCACGCGCCGGACGCTCGAGGTCGCCGACGAGCTCGGCGCCGAGTCGCTGGCTCTACCGGCGTTCGGTACGGGCGTCGGCGGGTTCCCGCTCGACGAGTGCGCGCGGATCATGGTCGCGGAGGCTCGCGCCTTCGAGGGCCGGGCGCTGCGCCGCGTTGTGTTCGCCGTCTACGGCGCGGGCGCCGAGGCGGCCTTCAGAAGCGCGCTCTGAGGAGCGGCACGACGTCGGTCGCGAACTGCTCGAGGAACCGCGTCTGGTCCTCCCCCGGCGCGTGGAAGACGAGGTGGTCGAAGCCGAGCGCGACGTAGTCGCCGATCCGCTCGACGACCTCTTCGGGGTCGCTGGAGACGATGAAGCGCGTGGGCGCCAGGTGGACGTTCTCGTCGGCGAGGCGCTCCATCTCGATCGGGTCGTCGACGTCCCGTTTCTGCTCGGGGCTGAGCGCGAGCGGCGCCCAGTACGAGCAGGCCTCGCGCGCGTAGTCGAGATCGTGGTCGTACGAGACCTTGACCTCGATCATCCGGACGATCTTCGCCGGGTCGCGGCCGGCGTCCCTCGCACCCTCCTCCAGCGCCGCGATCAGCTCGTCGTACAGCTCGGGCTTCTTCCCGCTCGTGACGATGAAGCCGTCGCCGGCTCGGCCCGCCAGCTTGGCCGCCAGCGGCCCGGAGGCGGCGATGAAGATCGGCACCGGTTCGTCAGGGCGGTCGTAGACGGTCGCCTTGATGGTGCGGTAGTACTCGCCCTCGAACGTGACACGCTCCTCCGTCCAGAGCCGGCGCATGAGCTCGATCGACTCGGCCAGCCGTAGCCGGCGCTCCTTGGCGCCCGGCCACTCCGCCCCGGTCGCCGGCGTCTCGTTCATCGACTCGCCCGTTCCGACGCCGAGGAAGATCCGGCCGGGATTGAGGCAGGCGAGGGTGGCGAAGGCGTGCGCGATCACGGAGGGGTGGTAGCGCAGCGTCGGCGTCAACACGCTCGTGCCGAGCAGAGCCCGCTCGGTTCGCTCTCCGAGCGCCCCCAGCCACGGCAGCGCCGCGGGCCCATGGCCGCCCGTGTGCCGGAAGGGTTGGAAGTGGTCGGAGACTCCGATGATCTCCAGCCCTTGACGCTCTGCCTCGACCGAGAAGTCGAGCAGTTCCCGCGGCGCGAACTGCTCGGCGGATGCCTTGTAACCGAGCTTCAGAACCGCCAACGGAACGACCTCGCGCTGATCGGGTGTGCTGGGTGAGTGCGATGCAAGGACGCAGGGAGCGGCAATAGCAGCGCTATTGGCGCGACTGAGGACGCGGCAGCGCGCCGCCCAGCACGGCCGAGCGGCCCGTGCGTCGTTCCGTTGGCGGTTCCTCCTAGAGGCATACGGCCTGCATCCGCGCGAGATCCTCGGGCGTGTCCACGTCGAACGCGAGGCCGGGCAGGTCGAGGACGACGTGCTCGACGCCGAGCTCTGCGTGCACGGCCGCGCTGGCCGGCTCGCCGAAGTGCGTGCGGACGAGGCCCGGAGGGCGCATCGAGACCGCGTTCGTGCCTCCGTCGAGCGCTCGGGCGATCGCGATGCCTCGCGCAGGCGTCGCCTCGAGCAGCTCTTCGACCTCGTCCGGCTGCACGAGCGGCAGGTCGGCCGAGATCACCGCGACGAGCGGGGAGGTCACGACCTCCGCGCTCGCGGTTGCGAGCGCGTCGTTCCACGCCAGGCCGCGGTCCGGCCAGACGTCGTAGCCGTCCATCGACTCGGCAGTCACCACGGTGATCCGCTCGACGCCCGCCTCGCGGACGACGGCGACGACGCGCTCGAGCAGGGAGCGCATCAGCTCCGCCCGCTCGTCGGCCGAGAGCGTGCCGGCGAGCCGGCTCTTCGCGCGGTCGAGCGCCTTCAGCGGAACGAGCACGTGGGCGTCCACGCCGTGACGATACCTCTGCCACGTATGCTGGCCGAGTGCTCGAACGGCCCCTCGAGGAGCTCCTCTCCGAGGCCAGGAGCCTGCGTCGTAGCACGGTCGTCACCTACTCGCCCAAGGTCTTCATCCCGCTCACGAAGCTCTGCCGGGACGTCTGCCACTACTGCACGTTCGCGCGCCCGCCTCGGCGCGGCGAGCGCGCGTACCTGACCCCGGACGAGGTGCTCGGGATCGCGCGGGCCGGCGCCGCCGCCGGCTGCCACGAGGCCCTGTTCACGCTCGGGGACAAGCCGGAGCGGCGCTACCGCGTCGCGCGCGACGAGCTCGCCGCGCTCGGCTGCGAGACGACGATCGAGTACCTCGTGCGCATGTGCCGGCTCGTGCTCGACGAGACCGGCTTGCTGCCGCACGCGAACCCGGGCGTGATGACGCGCGACGAGCTCGCTGCGCTGCGCGAGGTCACCGCCTCGCAGGGGATCATGCTCGAGACCGTCTCCGACCGCCTCTCCGAGCGGGGCGGGCCGCACTTCGGCTCCCCCGACAAGCGGCCGGCCGCCCGGCTGGAGACGATCGGGCTTGCCGGTGAGCTGGCGATCCCGTTCACGACCGGGATCCTGATCGGGATCGGCGAGACGCGGGCCGAGCGGATCGAGGCGCTCGAGGCGATCCGCGACCTCCACCGCGAGCACGGCCACATCCAGGAGGTGATCGTCCAGAACTTCCGGGCGAAGCCGGGCACGAAGATGGCCTCTCACTCCGAGCCGTCACTCGAGGAGCTGCTCTGGGCGGCCGCGGCCGCCCGGCTCGTCCTGCCCCCGGACGTGCACGTGCAGGTGCCGCCGAACCTCAGCTACGACCAGTTTCCGCGCCTGCTGGACGCCGGTATCGACGACTGGGGCGGGATCTCGCCGGTGA